>Ga0194048_10001334_pt1 | contig 12227 bp, 14 predicted proteins | sample JunL225m_MetaG_FD_161685 | JGI IMG/M metagenome (GOLD analysis project Ga0194048, IMG submission 161685) | Anoxic zone freshwater microbial communities from boreal shield lake in IISD Experimental Lakes Area, Ontario, Canada - Jun2016-L222-5m | ecosystem: Environmental > Aquatic > Freshwater >...
TCAAAGATGCTGAGCTGACCAATTTGTAGCTCGCCAATTCCTGTTATTGCCTTAATTACTTCGTTGACTTGTACTGCTGCAATTGCCGCACATGTAACTCCAAGAATGCCCGCTTCAGAACAGTTTTGAACAGAGCCTGGTGCTGGCGGGATTGGATGCATGCACCTATAGCAAGGGCCGTGTTGACTCCAAAAAATTGCAGCTTGACCATCAAAGCGATTCACAGATCCCCATGCATATGGCTTATTTAGCAATACTGCTGCATCATTAATTAGGTATCGAGTCGCAAAATTATCTGTGGCATCGATTATGACATCGTAACTCTTAAATAGCTCCAACACATTTGAATTATCCAAGCGAACTGAAAAAGCATTGACCTCGATAAATGGATTTGCTGCTTTGAGTTTTACTAGGGCAACTTCGGCTTTTTTCTTACCGATATCTGCGTGCCCAAAAAGTATTTGGCGATGAAGATTTGTTTCATCAACTACATCGAAATCAACAATCCCTATAGTCCCAACTCCCGCAGCAGCCAAATACATTAATGCTGGTGATCCAAGGCCACCCGCGCCTACACAAAGTACTCGCGCATTTTTTAATCTCGCTTGGCCCTGCGTACTCAATTGTGGAATAACTATTTGGCGGCTATAGCGACGAAGTTCTGCCTCGCTTAGGTCAGAACCTAATTCAACTAGCGGTGCGAGTTTCATAGGTGCGTAATTCTGCCTTACCAGGACATCTCTTGCTACATCTATTAGCGCATTGGCCACTTCTGCCCCTACGATTGCGGCAATGAGTAATCTGGATGCATCTAATAAGGCTCGCTTGCCTCGTGATGAACGACGCGCACTTTTGCTCTCTGCAGCACTAGAGGTTTTTACAGCTGCCGGTTATCACTCAGCAGCAATGGATGAGATTGCCGATCGTGCAAACGTAAGCAAGCCCGTTCTTTATCAGCATTTTCCTTCAAAACTCGAACTTTATTTGGCGGTTCTAGATTTACATATTGATTCGTTAGTTTTTGAAATCCAAAAAGCAATTGCCTCTACTCCAGATAACGCCAACCGCGTACATGCAACTGTTGATGCATATTTTGCCTTCATTGAAAAAGAAGGTGAAGCATTTCGACTTCTTTTCGAAAGCGATATGAGTGTTGAACCATCGGTTCGCGAAAGACTCAACCGAATGACTTATGACTGCGCGGCAGCGGCAAGTGCGGTAATTTCAATTGACACTGGTCTTCCAAAAGAGGCGTCAATGCTTCTTGGTGTTGGACTGATTGGGTATGCACAAGTCACTGCCCGTCATTGGCTTGATCGCGACAGCACATTAACAAGAGAACAAGCAGTTGAATTAGTAAATAACCTTATGTGGAGAGGTATTTCTGGTTTTCCGCGCAATTAACTCCGATAGGATTACTTATATGAGCTCCACTAAAAACGAATTTTCTGGCGCTGCTTAACGTGTCAAAAACCTTTGCAGAACTTGGATTACGACCCGAAACAGTTGAGGCGCTTCATGCCCACGGTTTTATTGCGCCATTTGCAATTCAAGAAATGGTTCTACCTATCGCTTTAAGTGATGGAGACGTCATTGGTCAAGCAAAAACTGGAACTGGAAAGACTTTGGCTTTTGGTGTCCCAGTAATTGAACGCGTAATCGCCCCTAACGATCCTGAATGGAATTCCTTTGAACACAAAGGTGTTCCACAGGTTTTGATTGTGGTTCCAACACGCGAGCTGTGTACGCAAGTGACAAAAGATATTGAAGAACTTGCAAGTAACCGTGGAATTCGAACATTGGCTGTTTATGGTGGCCGGGCATTTGAGCCGCAAATCGAAGCACTACACGCTGGAATTGAAATCGTTGTCGGTACTCCTGGACGTTTGCTTGATTTATCGCGCCAAGGTCAACTGCGTTTAAAGCAAGTCTCACGCCTAGTTCTTGATGAAGCTGATGAAATGTTGGATCTTGGCTTTTTGCCAGATGTTGAAAAGATTTTAGCTAATACCCCAAATCGCATTCAGACCATGCTTTTTTCAGCAACTATGCCCGGAGACATCATTGCCCTGGCCCGTCGCTTCATGAATCAGCCTATTCATATCCGTACGCAGGACAGTGAAGATGAAGGCGCGGTCGTAACTCGAATTAAGCAACATGTTTTGCGTGCACATGCGATGGATAAAATTGAAATGCTCGCGCGTATCTTGCAAGCAGATGGCCGTGGTCCAACAATGGTTTTTTGCCGCACTAAACGAACCTGTCAAAAAACTGCTGAAGATTTATTGGAACGTGGCTTTAAAGCTGCACCGATCCACGGAGACCTTGGGCAGAGCGCACGTGAAAAAGCTCTTGCAGATTTTAAAGCTGGTAAATCCGATGTGCTTGTAGCAACTGATGTCGCAGCACGCGGAATTGATATCGATGGAATTACGCACGTTATTAACTATCAATGCCCTGAAGATGAAAAAACTTATGTTCACCGCATCGGACGCACCGCGCGTGCCGGCGCTCATGGAATTGCCGTAACTTTCGTTGATTGGGATGAATTAGCGCGTTGGAAAATGATTAATCAAACATTAGAACTTGGATTGGCTGAACCTGAAGAAACGTATTCCTCGTCCGCACATCTCTTTGAAATTTTGGATATCCCTGCTGGATCTACCGGGCGTATGACAAAGGCTAAACCAGAAGTTAAAAAGGTGGCGCCAGCTAAAACACATACTCAGAAAAGTGAAGCACCAAAAGCAAAAACTGAGCGAACTCGCACCAGGACTAAGAAGTTTAAAGATAATTAATTAGCGGCAAAAATGCGAATCGCATCTACAAGCATCTGAACCGCAATAGCTGCAAGAAGTAATCCTGCAATTCGCGCCACGAGAGTAACACCGGCTTCTTTAATTAATTTCATAATAGTTGTTGAAGCCATAAGTGCGGCAGCAATAGCAATATGAACTGCAACTACTGCGCCCACTAATCCAAATGCCATTGCTGGACCATCAACTTGCTGAACGAAAATCATTGTTGCAACAATTGCCCCAGGCCCTGCCAGAAGCGGCGTACCAAGTGGAACTAGCGCAATGTTGGCATTTTCTGTCTCGCCTCTTCCGCTTCCTTTTCCGCCAGTCAGTAAATCAAGTGAAATCAATAGCAAAAGAAGAGCACCAGCTGCTTGCATGGCTGCTATCGAAACATTGAGATAACTGAGAATGAATCGGCCAAATAAAGCAAATAGTGAAATTACGATTAAGGAAACACCTGCGGCTTTTAGCGCCAAAATACGGCGCTCCTTGGGAGATTTATCGGCGACTAACGCCAAGAAAATTGGTGTCGCACCTGGTGGATCCATGATCACAAATAGCGTCACAAAACTCTGTACCGCAAAAGTTAGTGCACTAATTTTCATAATCGAATCACCCTTCTAGCATCTGCCTGAGATTCAAGTTTCTCCCACTCCAATGGGTCGGTCTGGCACTCAGCTAATAAATTAACCTTACCGCCACCGTGATAGTCGCTGGAGCCAGTTATTACTAAATCGAGCTCGTGCGCAATTTCGCGAAGAATCTTTCGCTCGTCAGGATTTTGGTCTCGGTGATCGACTTCGATTCCGTTAAGCCCAGCCGCCACCATTGGTTCAAAATCATCTACATGAAGAATCTCTCCGCGATGTGAGGCAAATGGATGCGCAATAACTGCCACACCACCAGCGCTTCGAATCATTCTTATTGCATCAGCCGGTGTTGGCGCAGCATGTGAAACATAATAAACAGAGTCATTATTAAGCATTCCATTGAATGCCTCTTCGCGAGATTTAATAATGCCCTTATTTACAAGTGCATCGGCTAAATGTGGTCTGCCAAGAGTTGCACCAATTGGTTTCGCCGCTTCAACATCATCCATCGAAATATCTATTCCTGCCAAGCGCATCTTTTCAATCATTTTTCGCATTCTAGGAATCCGCCCATCACGCGTTTCCTCAAGCATTAATTGCATCTGTGCATGATTTTCATCGAATAGTAAACCCAACATATGAACACTTATTCCATCAGTAGTTAAACAAGAAATTTCACTACCAAGGGCAAGCGCTAAACTGCCCCTCAAAGTTTCTTTTGCTTCGCGCCATCCACTGGTTGTGTCGTGATCACTTATCCCAAGTACAGTCAAACCTTGGGCAATTGCCTTGTTGACTAGTTCTCGCGGGCTATCTGTTCCATCGCTTTTATTAGTATGAGTATGCAAATCAATCATTGCGTTGCATCCAATTGTGAATTCCGTGAGCGTGTAACTACCAGTACGCAGCCAATCAAAATTAATGCGATTCCTGGAAGAATTCCTAGTGGTGGAGTTTGTCCTAACCACCAAATAGCCAGTAGTGAGCTAACCGGGACTTCAAAGAAAATAATGAGCGAAACGATTGCTGGCGAGACTCGTTTGAGTGTTGCATTAAACATTGAATGCCCAAGAATTTGTGCGCCAAAAACCAGTCCGAGTAAAATCCACCACTCTCGAGCCTGAAAATGCAATATTGGAAATCCCATTACTAATGCCATAGGTAGCGCAGTCAGTGCGCATATGAAATAGCAGACTGTTGTATATACCGAAGTTTCAATAGTTCTTTGTGCCCTAGAACCTGCCATCATGTAGAGGGCCGCTAGTGCTGCCGAAATGAGAGCAGCAAGATCGCCAAGAAATTTATGAAAAGAAATATGTAAATCGATTCCAGAAATCAATAACACTCCAGAAAAACTAACAACCATTCCTAGCCAAGCTTTAGATGGGATGTGCCCTCCACTAAGTTTGACAAACATTGCCGCAAAAATCGGTTGCAAAGCAACGAGCGCCGTACCTGCAGCAACGCTGGTCCAGCGCATAGCAAGGAAGAAACCAACAAAGTGAATCGCTAGGACAAAACCTGCAATCACTGCCCACTTTATTCCGGTTCGATTTTTAGGATGACGCAACGCAAAGGGAAGTGTTAGAAGTGATCCACCAAGATTTCGCCAAAATATTAAAGTCGGAATTGGCATTGTGCTCATTGCAATCAGTGGCCCGGATGTGCCAATTCCGAGCATTCCAACACCAAGACGTATCAAATCGGGTCGGGCTGGAATTGCAGTATGACTATCTCGCGCATGAATCTGTGGAGAAATCTCATTGCTCATGAGAGAAAGGTACCCAAAGAATTAGGGAGTAATGCCTAAACGCACTCCAACTAATGATTTGCTTCGCTTAATTAATTTTTCGGCGATACCAAATAATGCAAGAGCAGATGGTGATTCTGGTGCTGATTCAATGACGGGAATGCCTTCGTCACCTCCGGTGCGAAGTGCAGGACTAAAGGCAATTTTTCCAAGAAGTGGGACATCACTTCCAACTAATGCAGAAAGTCGGGCCGATGTTTCCTCTCCACCACCTTCGCCAAAGAGGGAGATGCTTTCACCGCAACTTGGACATGGAGATGCAGACATATTTTCAATAACGCCAATCACCTTTTGGTGAATTTGATGCGCAATTCTTCCAGCTCTCTCGGCAACTTCAGCTGCTGCAATTTGAGGAGTTGTTACTACAACAATTTCAGAGTTAGGAATTAATTGACCTAGCGATATTGCAAGATCGCCCGTTCCGGGTGGCAAGTCAATAAGTAAAACATCAAGATCACCCCAATAAGCATCTGAAAGCAACTGCTCTAGTACACGGTGAAGCAGAGGTCCTCGATATGCAACAGGATCTGATCTTTCAGGCTTAAACATCTCCATTGAAACTGTCTTTACGCCAAAAGATTCCAGTGGAATAAATAATTGATCAATTGCTGTTGGACGTTGACCCATTAATCCCATCAAACGTGGGATTGAATGTCCATAAACATCGGCATCAAGAATTCCGACTTGTAAACCTTTTTTAGCAAATGCAATTGCAAGATTGGCAGTAACTGAAGATTTACCAACTCCACCTTTACCGGATGCAATACCAATAACACGCGTTAAAGATTCTGGTTGCGCAAAAGGAATAGTTTTTTCACGGCCGTTTCGAACTACTTTTTTGACATTATCACGTTGTTCTTGTGACATGACACCAAAAGTTAAATCGACTGTTTTCGCGCCTTCAACGTTCATAATCGCTTTTGTAATATCACTGCGTAATCTGTCTTGCATAGGGCAACCAGAAATAGTTAACAAAACTTTTATAGAAACTGCGCCATTTATTTCCGATAAATCTTCTACCATTCCAAGATCTGTAATCGAACGATGTAGTTCTGGATCTTGAACCGTTGTTAAAGCTTCACTAACCGCATCTATAAAGCTCATATAAGCTCTGGGTCAATCTTTGCCTGTGGACGTGCTGATTTACTTACTGGTTGTTCATCCAATAAATCGCCTAACTGTTTCTTTACGAAGTTTTTAGGATGTAAATCTTGAGGTTGTAAATTTTCAAATCCAGGTCCTAAATTCTCACGAAGTTCAGCTGTAGCCGACTGCGCCATCGTTCGAGCTTTTTTTACCCACTGTGCGGCTTCGGCAGCAGCTTTTGGCAAACGCTCTGGTCCCACCAAAATCATTCCAAGAATGGCAAGGCCCAACAGTTCACCGGCACCGATATCAAAGAACATATATCAAAGCCTACCTGCAAACTCGAAATTTAGTTTTTCGCAGCAATAAGGGTCAAAGTCACAGTTGTCGCTTTATTGTTGCGTTCATAAGTAATTTTGACCTTGTCTCCTACATTTTTAGAGCGCACCGCAACTATAAGTTCATCTGGGGCATTGATCGTTCGATCTTCAAATTTAGTAATCAAATCACCCGGCCGCAGACCGACTTTTGCAGCAGGTCCGCCTGCCATTATTGCCGCTGAGTTATTGGCAATCTTTGCGCCTGATCCGACGTAATTCATGTCGATAGAAACGCCAAGAATTGGATAGGTGGCTTTACCCGTTTTTATTAATTGATCTGCAGTCTTTCGAGCTTGATTAATTGGTATCGCAAAGCCCAATCCGATTGATCCTGTTTGAGAAGTTGAGCCAAGAGATGCAATAGCGGAGTTAACACCAATGACTGCGCCGGTTGCATCAACCAGTGGGCCACCAGAATTTCCTGGATTTATTGCTGCATCGGTTTGAAGGGCATTAATAAATGAATTATCGGGACCTGATTCACCGGCAGTTACCGGTCTATTTTTAGCGCTGATAATTCCGGAAGTTACGGTTCCGGACAATCCAAGTGGTGAACCAATTGCAATTACCGGATCTCCGACTGCAACCAATTCACTATCGCCGAATTCGAGTGCCGGTAAATTTGTCACATTAATTTTAATAATTGCAAGATCGTACGCACTCTCTCGACCAATAATTACACCTGGGTATGACTCACCGTTATTGAGAGTAACGCGCAGAGTTCCACTGCCGTCAGCGACATCAGCAATCACGTGATTGTTAGTTAAAATATAGCCATTGCTATCGATAACAAATCCTGAACCTGTTCCACCACCACTACTTGAAATAGTTGTAATTGAAACCACCGACGGTAGAACTCGCTTCGCAATTCCAGCTACAGAATCTGGTGCGCGTTCTATTGTGCTAGATGAATCAACAATATTGGCACTATGAAATAAATTGCCACCCGTTGCAGTAACTCCAAGAAAACCGCCCAAGCAACTTGCAAGCAAGGCAACCAGAATGATGCTGCTGCGTGATGCTTTTCGTGGAGAAGGTGTCTCCCACCAAGGTCGAATTGTCTGTGGCGTTTTTTTACGAGGAAAAATCATGTGCTTATCTTGCTACAACTTGGTAGCAACTAACAATCCATCTCCTACGGGAATCAAGGTACTCACCCAATGTTCTGTGTCATTCTTAATCATTTTCCCAGCATCGCGAAGGGCAACAGTGCGTGGATCTCGTTGTGCAGGGTCATTAACTTTTGATCCACCAAAGAAATTATCGATGACTAGTGCACCACCACTACGCAAAATCCGGTGAGTTTCACCGATAACAAAGGCTAAATCCTCGGGGTTATGACGCAATACAACCAAGTCATAGGCTCTATCGGTGAGTTTTGAAATTACTTCAAGAACTGAGTTGGTTATTAAACGATAACGATTTTGAGGTATATCGGCATCGCCAAAAGCCAGTTTTGCTATCTGCGTGTGTTCCATTTCATCATCTATAGATGTGAGAGTGCCGCTATTAATCATTCCATCTAGTAGCCACAAACTTCCAACGCCCGAACCCGTGCCAACTTCAACAACTGATTGAGCTGATAAGGAAAAAGCTAAGTGACGAAGATATGCACCGACTCCTGGAGTCACATCGATTGCGCCTACTTCAACTCCACGGGTTCGAGCAATGCTCTTAAAATGATCTTCAACAATAAAATTCTCTGCATAATCGTGTGGGTCGATTTTCATTGTAGATCAACAATCCACTGGGTTAAAAGCCGAACGCCAAAACCAGTTCCGCCCTTTGGGTTCTCACCAGAATCAGATTCACTTCTTCCAGTACCGGCTATATCTAGATGAACCCACTTACGCTTTCCAGCAAAATGCTCAAGAAATAGCGCAGCAGTTACAGACTTTGCAGAATATTTCTCCTTATTTGCTAAATGATTAAAATCTGCAATATCACTTGCAAGTGCATCTTTATAATCATCAATTAGAGGCATACGCCATACTCGATCACCAGATTTATCTCCGGCAACTTCAAAGGCTCGAGCTAATTTATTATCGCGCGTGTACATTGCGGCATATTGCCTGCCAAGGCCAACAGTTATAGCGCCAGTTAGCGTTGCTATATCAACTAAGTAATCAGGATCTAAATTCTCATCTGCAAATGCCAATCCATCGGCTAAAACTAATCTTCCTTCAGCATCGGTATCGATTACTTCAACGGTAGTACCGCCATAGTGCGTAATAACATCACTGGGGCGTTGGGCGGTTCCGGAGAAAGCATTTTCGGCACACATCATTAAAGCCGTTACGCGAACTTGCGGTTGTAACTCTTCAAGCGCGGTAAGCGTAGCCAAAATTGCGGCAGCACCTGCCATGTCACTCTTCATTGGAATCATGAGATCGTAAGGTCGCTTTAAGTTAATTCCACCTGTATCGAAAGTAATTCCCTTACCAACTAAAACAACATGTGGAATCGCTTTTTTGTTAGAGGTTTTTGCTTTAGGAGAGTATGCAACTTGAATAAATCGTGGACCAGGATTTGGTGAGGAGTTGCCAACTGCACGCAGACCACCGAATTCTATTAATTCTTTTCCTGCAAGTGCCTTTACTGTGAGTCCGGTTCCTTTTGCGAACTCTTTAGCTTTTGAAACCATCCACGCAGGATTCTTAATATTAGAAGGCGTATGAACCAAATCACGAGCACGCGAAATCGCTTTCGCAATAGTGATAGCAGCATTTAGGTTTTCCTTATCGTCGGTTGCAACTAAAAAAGTTGGTACTCCTGCAGGCTCTCCAGTTTTTAAGTTCCATAAATATGCTCCTAAAGTTAGGGCGATTGCCTGCGCTTTGATGTCATCGCGCTTAATTGCTGATGCACAAAAAACAGTGGTCTTTTTTCCACGAACTTTTCTGGCGATTGCTGTTCCAACGGATCTAAACGCCGGAGTTGAGCCATCACCAGCACCAACTAAGAAGATTCGATCCGTTTGTGCGCCTTGTGCACTCACTGGAATTTCAAAAAGTTCGCCCGCTTTGCCTGTTGGGTTGAAAAATGAAATTTCGTCGGCAAGTGCAATTGAAAAATATTTTTCAATATCTGCTATCAAAGTTTTTGGTGCGGCAAAAGAAAAGCTTCCATCTAAATTTTTAGTAAAAGAAAGTGCTATTGAATTCGCTAGAACTGCGGAAGAAATCTCAACCTTTGCAGCTTTAAGTATCCAAGACATGCGTTGAAGGCTACCGCCTGCTATTGATTTACTTCTTAACCAAGGCAACCGCGGCATGCAAAGCGGCGCTTAGATTATTGGCTTCCTCTGAGTTAAGTTCGACTACAAGGCGTCCGCCACCCTCAAGAGGAATGCGCATCACTAGTGAACGGGCTTCCTTAGTGACCTCCATAGGACCATCACCGGTTCGAGGTTTCATGGCTGCCATGTGGAGACTCCTTAGAATGCGATGTAGGGAAGAAAGTTCAAGAGGAGAAGTATCTCGCATGGAATGGCTTTGAGCGAAATCGAGGGCAGAGCTACATGCCTAACAGTGCGCTTAATCTCGCTTTCCCGCTGGTAATTACCGCATTGACTGAGCGTTCTGGGACTTTGAGCAGAGTCGCAATCTGGGGGGATGTCATCGATTTCAAGTAATGCAGGGTCAGAACAATTCGTTCTTCCTCTGGCAATCCAGCGAGCGCCTGGGCCAATGTCATCTTCTCGCTCATAGAGCCAAGGTTACTGGGTGATTAAACAAGTACGGTGCTTTAACGAAATTGCCGAGCAAATCGCGCCAAAGAGATACGAACTCCTCCATACAGACCAGGCTTGATGAGCCAGAAGATAATTCGTGGTGCCAAAACTTCTTCCGACCAATCAAATCTAGTTACCCCTGGTGAAATCTCCACTAATTCAAATGAACCGGATCCTTTAATCACTGCGCCCGTATGAATTACATCGCAGGCAAAAGGAGGATCCCACTTTGTCACCGTCATCGTGTCTAAAATTCCAAAACGTGCAATCCCTGTAAATGCACTTATCTCTGTACCGACACCTGTATTAATTCTCGATGTCACCCAAACGCGAGTTTGGAGCATCCAGTTTCCCTGTTTTTCCCATTGAGCCAGGTTGTCCCATACTTTTTGAATTGGCGCATTTATTGTTAAAGAAATAGCTAAGTGATTTGAAGTTACTCTGAACATGCTTGAATTGCACTTTCACATGTTGTAGTCCATGTAATTAAGTCACGCATTCCCGGTTTAATGAAATTTTCTTTTTCTAAGTGCTCGACTAATTCATGTAAGGGATTATAAATTCCAAATGGATCAAGGATTACAACGGGTTTATTGTGGAACTTTAAATACCGACCAACCCAAATTTCGAAAAACTCTTCTAGGGTTCCGGCTCCGCCTGGCAAAGTAATAAATGCATCAGCAATGTCAGTAATCATTGCTTTGCGCTCCCCCATAGTTTCGACAACGTGTAACTCATCATTTTCGTGATCAGCAAATTCAATATCCACTAGCGCCTGAGGAATTACTCCGATTGTGCGGCCACCCAAATCTCTGGCACCGCGTGAAACTGCGCCCATCATAGAAATATGTCCACCACCAGTAACTAATTCCCAAGACTTACCTGCAATTGACGCCCCGAGTTCATAGGCAAGGTCAACATATTTCGGGTCAATTGTTGGCGAAGATGAACAAAATACTGCAATACGCATAAGCCAAAGAATAGGGGTTAGGCTTAGGACATGACGACCAACGCATCAGGCCACGGAATTGCAACAGTTGCTGCTGGGAAAACTCTTGATGTTTGGTTCCCTGCTCCTGTCCTGAGCCCGCTATCTGGATCTGCCCCTCAGGAATTAGTCGCACTAGTTGGAAGTGATGATGTGCGTGGCGTATCTCGTGAATTGGTAAGTATTGAAATAGATATTTCTGTAGCACCTACAAATACGGCAGATGCATATCTTCGTCTACATCTGCTATCTCACCGTTTAGTAAAACCACATGGAGTTTCACTCGAAGGAATTTTTGGTCTACTCAATAATGTGGTCTGGACATCAGTCGGGCCTTGTGCCGTAGATGGATTTGAATTAACACGGGCACGATTAAAGGCGCATTTTCCACACGTGAGCGTTTTTTCAGTGGACAAGTTTCCTCGAATGGTTGATTACGTTATTCCTAGTGGGGTTCGAATTGCAGATGCTGATCGAGTTCGACTTGGTGCTTACTTATCTGCTGGAACTACGGTCATGCATGAAGGTTTCGTAAACTTTAATGCCGGAACGCTTGGAACTTCTATGGTTGAAGGCCGTATTTCAGCAGGAGTAGTTGTTGGTGATGGTTCAGATATCGGCGGTGGCGCATCAATTATGGGAACGCTAAGTGGCGGTGGCAAAGAAGTTATTTCAATTGGTGAAAAAACTTTACTCGGAGCTAACTCAGGTTGCGGGATCTCACTCGGAAATAACTGTGTCATCGAAGCCGGTACATATCTAACTGCTGCTTCTAAAGTGCGCCTTCCGGATGGTGAAGTTGTAAAAGCTGCCGCACTTTCTGGCGCAGATAATCTTCT
>Ga0194048_10001337_pt1 | contig 12216 bp, 4 predicted proteins | sample JunL225m_MetaG_FD_161685 | JGI IMG/M metagenome (GOLD analysis project Ga0194048, IMG submission 161685) | Anoxic zone freshwater microbial communities from boreal shield lake in IISD Experimental Lakes Area, Ontario, Canada - Jun2016-L222-5m | ecosystem: Environmental > Aquatic > Freshwater >...
GGCCCTCGTTGGTGGTCGTCCCTGAAGTGATCACGCGCCTCATGCGCCGCAACGGACAGCTTGTGCCGTGGAAGCAGGACAAGATCGAAATCGCGGTGCGCAACGCATTCTTGTCACTCGAACTTGACGGGGCTCCCTCGGAGCGCGTCGCGGCCGGCGTGACACGTCGCATCGTCGACCTCGGCCAGAGCATCATCGGCATCGAAGAAGTCCAGGACCTCGTGCAGGAGGAACTGATGCGGCAGGGTCACTATAAAGTCGCCCAATCCTATATCCTTTACCGGGCGTTCCGTTCGCGGAAGCGCGAAGAAGAAGCCACGCTGCCGCCGGTCGTCGACGACCGTCAGGAGTCGTTGATCTTGGTCAAGAGTCCCGATGGTTCGACTTTCCTGTGGAACGGAGAAGACCTGCGCAAGCGAATCGCCTTCGCCGCCGCCGGTCTTGAACTCACCAAGCCGACCGACGAGATCGAAGCCGAATTGCGCCGCGGTATCTTCAACGAGATCAGCGAATCCGACCTGCGTAAGTCGATTGAGTTGAACGCCAAGAGCCTCGTCGAGAGCGACGCCGATTTCGCGAAGTTCGCCGCGCGGATCAGCCTGACCTATATCTACGAAGAAGTGCTCGGCTGGAGCATCACCCGCGACGGCGTGACCAAGCTCCGCGAATTCCACCGCGCACAGTTCGCCGCCTACGTCGAACGGGGCATCGCCATCGGACGACTCTCGCCCGACCTGCGCAAGTACGACCTGACGAAATTAGCCGAAGCCCTCGACCCCGCCGCTGACATGGAGTTCGAACTCCTGGGCGTGCAGACGATGTACGATCGTTATCTTATCATTGATAAGACGGTGAAGCCGGCCCGCCGCCTGGAGACCCCGCAGTTCTTCTGGATGCGCGTCGCCATGGGCCTTTTCCTGAAGGAAGAGACGAACCGTGAAGGCTGGGTGATTCGCCTGCATGCCCTCTACAAGTCGCGCCGGTTCTGCAGCTCGACCCCGACCTTGTTCAACGCCGGCACGCTGCACAGCCAGCTGTCTTCCTGTTACCTTTATCAGGTCAACGACACGATTGAATCGATCATGATCCGCGGTATCGCCGAAAACGCCTTCCTTTCCAAGTGGGCGGGCGGCCTCGGTGGTTCCTGGACCTCGGTGCGCGGTACGGGCTCGCACATCAAGGGGACCAACGGCGAATCGCAGGGCGTCATTCCTTTCCTTAAGTTGCACAACGACCAATTGGTCGCGGTCAACCAAGGCGGCAAGCGTCGCGGTTCGGGCTGCGCCTACCTCGAGACCTGGCACAACGACATCGAAGACTTCGTCGAGTTGCGTAAAAATACCGGCGACGACCGTCGCCGCACGCACGACATGAATACGGCGAATTGGATCCCAGACCTGTTCATGAAGCGCCTCAAGTCGCGCCAGAACTGGACGCTCTTCATGTCCAACGAAGTGCCCGACTTGCACGAGACTTTCGGAGCCAACTTCGAGCGTCGCTACGTGGCCTATGAGCAGATGGCCAAAGAAGGAAAGATCTTCGGCAAGGAAATGCCCGCCATCGAGCTGTGGAAGAAGATGCTCGGGATGATCTTCGAGACCGGCCACCCTTGGATCACCTTCAAGGACCCCTGTAACATCCGTTCGCCGCAGGATCACGCCGGCGTGATCCATTCGTCCAACCTTTGCACCGAAATCACCTTGAACACCAGCGCTGAGGAGACGGCCGTATGTAATCTCGGCTCGGTCGTGCTCGATTCGCACCTGAAGGCAGATGGCACCATCGACCATGACATGATCCGCGAGACGGTGACGGTCGCGGTGCGGGCGCTCGATAACGTAATCGACATTAATTATTATCCGACGAAGGCCGCCGAGATTTCCAATCTGCGCCATCGCCCAATCGGGATGGGAGTCATGGGCCTGCAAGACAGCCTCTATCGCCGGAACATCTCCTTCGCCTCGGAAGCGGCGGTCGAGTTCAATGACGAGATCATGGAAGCCGTGGCATATTACGCTTACAACGCTTCGGCGGATTTGGCGGCTGAACGCGGCACCTACAGCACCTACAAGGGTTCGAAGTGGGATCGCGGCCTATTGCCTCAGGATACCGTCGACTTGCTCGAGAACGAGCGTGGCGAGCCGATCGAGGTCAAGCGCGGTGGCCTCATGGACTGGGCGCCAGTCCGAGCCAAGATTGCGAAATACGGTATGCGCAATTCCAACGTCCTTGCCATCGCACCGACTGCGACGATCTCGAACATCGTGGGCAGCTCACCGTGCATCGAGCCGACCTACAAGAATCTCTTCGTGAAGAGCAATCTCTCGGGTGAGTTCACCGAACTGAACGGCAGCCTTGTCCGCGATCTCAAGAAATTGGGTCTCTGGAACAAGGAGATGATGCAGCAGCTCAAATACTTTGATGGCGAGCTCAAGGACATCCCTGAAATTCCGCAGGTCTTGAAGGATAAATACCTCACCGCTTTCGGTATCGATTACAAGTGGCTAATCGACGCGGCGGCTCGTCGCCAAAAGTGGATCGACCAGGCACAGTCCTTGAATCTCTTCCTGCCCAAGCCCGACCTCAAAGTCCTCTCGCACATGTATCAGTATGCGTGGCGCACCGGTTTGAAGACCACCTATTACCTTCGTACCTTGGGTGCTTCGAACATCGAGAAAGCTACGGTCGAGAAAGCGGAGAAGAAGGTCGAGAAGACTACCTTCACCGACGCAGAAAAGAATGCCTGCTCGATTGAAGCCATGCGTAACGGCGGGACCTGCGAGGCCTGCCAGTAAGCATCAGGGAGTTGGGTAAAGAAAAGGGCGTCCGAAAGGACGCCCTTTTTGTTGGAGGTTATGTGGTAGGGGCGCGACTGCGTCGCGTCCGTGGGCGAACAGAATTTGTAGGATCGGGATAGCTTGCTCGTCTCATTACATCTCGCACGGCGAACGGACGCCACGCAGTGGCGCCCCTACCTAAAGATGCTTGAGGTAGGGTTGAGCGCCCTCGCTCAACCGCGGCTGACCAAGGGTGGTCAGTTCTATCCGGCCGCCGCAGGGTGGCCGAGGGTAGGGGCAGGACTACGTCATGCCCTGTTGACGCATGGGCGCGGCGTAGCCTCGCCCCTACCTTGCGTTCACCATTCGGCGAACGGGATGCATCGTGATGAAGCTGCAAAGGTGGACGCGATGAGTAGCCGGCTCTTGTCTTGAGGTAGGGACAGCACTGCGTGCTGACCTAGTTGCATCTTAGGTAGGGTTGAGCGGCCTCACTCAACCGCGGCTGACCAAGGGTGGTCAGCCCTACCACAAGGCAAGGAGGGCGCGACTGCGTCGCCTCCGTGGGCAAAGGTCATCGAAGGTAGGGGCGCGACTGCGTCGCGTCCGTGGGCGAACAGAATTTGTAGGATCGGGATAGCTTGCTCGTCTCATTGCATCTCGCACGGCGAACGGACGCCACGCAGTGGCGCCCCTACCTCTCGATCCAAAAGATGCAAAGTTGCCTCGGTTCCTTCCCTCCCTCAATTTTTACCTATGTCATCGTTGCTCACCTCCGCCGGAACGGTGCAAGTCCTTACCCGCGATGAATCCTTCGCCGAGCTGGCCGCCCGGATCAATGCCTTGGCCGAGAAGGGCCCGGCCAGCGTCGCCTTGAGCGGCGGCTCCACGCCCAAGGCTTTCTATGCTTGGGCTGTGGCCACCCAGGCCCTGACCGCACTGACGCTCAAGAATGTCGACTGGCACGTCAGCGATGAGCGCTGCGTTCCTTTGGCCTCGGATGATTCGAATTTTGGGCACGCCATCCGTGGTCTGTTGGATGAGCTCGGTGTTCCGTCGGAACGTCGCTTCCCTTGGCCGGTTGCGCTTGCGCCTGCCGCCGCGGCGGCGGCTTATGAGGAGGATTGGTCGCGGCGTTCGCCGCGCAAGGCCTATGACCTCTGTGTGCTCGGTTTGGGCGACGATAGTCACATCGCCTCACTTTGGCCGCAGTGTCCGTTGATCGGGCTGACAAGCGGCCCGCGCTTTGTGGCCACCGAATGGCCCGGGCGCGGTTGGAGGCTGACGATTTCGGTCGCTGGTCTCGCCCAGTGCGGTGCGATCGTCGTCCTGGTAAATGGCCAAGGCAAAGCCACGGCGTTACGGGCCGTCGCCTGCGGCGATTATGATCCAGCGAATTATCCCGGACAGTTGCTCCGTCCGCTCGCCTCGCGGGTCACTTGGCTGGCTGACTCTCCGGCGGCTTCGCTTCTGTAGCCGACGAGACTGCGGGAGCTGTACCGGAGGCAGGACGGTCGTGGCGGTAATCAAGAATGGAAGTTTTGAGTAGCTGGGATTGACGCGCATCGCCTGGGCCTACGATCATCATGGCACGCATGACCTCACTTAAGATGATTTGGGTCGAGCAGTCGGCCTTCCATTTTCCGTCTTTCTGATATTCGACCAAAAAGTGAGACATTTTTCTCCCAGTCGCGATGAAAGGGTTTATTTTGGCATTACCGGCTGGGACTTCACAGGATTGCCCGTTGACGGAAAATCTTAGCAGGTTGACGGAGCGATTGATCAAATAGGAGCTCCCCCAGGGGAATTCGGAAAGTTCGCCGGGTATCAGCCAAGCGGCGGTTGTTTCTGGTTTTTCTCCAGCCAGGATCAAAATAAAACGGTGACCCGACTTCGGGATGTCTAAGGTGACGGTGTGCGCAACGTGGCCGTTCTTTTTCAGGATTTTGACCTCAAGTTTGTCTTCCCGGGCGATTGAAATGGCGTCTTGGAGGATGTTATGGGCCGCCTCGCAGGGGGTCGAGGTACCGCTGGGCTGAGTGGTAAGCTCGACTTTTCCGAGGGCGGCATAGACCCAACTTACTTGAATCGAGATCGCATCAGCCGTTGGGGTTTCCGCCGACGCAAGCACGGCCGAGCAAAGTAGCACACAGATTCCAGGAATCAGGCTGATTTTTTTAAATAAGACATCAGGGAAGCGCATAAAATCAGGCAGGGAGAGGGGCGTAGGTCCCCCTTTACTTTTTGGGGACAGTTTTCGGGTCGGCCGGCTTTTTGCCTTGGGCGGTTCCGCTGTTTCCGGAAGTCGTGGGCCGGGGGCGATTATTCAAATCGACGATGGTTTTTGTTTGGAACCGTTCTTTGGGATTAATTTCAGACGTCTCGATCACGATATGGACAACACGCATTTTTTCGCTCATCAAAATTCTGGTCGAGGTTAGGGAATGTTGGGTACCGTTAGCTTCGAGCACGGCGAGCGCGAAGGACGCAGTCGATTGTTTGGTATAAACCTTGGGCGAGGGAGTCGCTTCGCCTGGCTCGGAAAAGAAAACCCCGCCGCCTAAGTTACATGCCAGACGGGCTTGGGTATAATTGACCAGAAGGATTGAGCCGTAAGGAAACTTATCAACTCTCAGGTCCAAGGTTTTGGCTTTAGCGGTATCTTTTGCTTCATCAGGAAGCAGGAAGGCTGCGATATCCGTGTCTTCAGGTTTGATTTTAAACGAGCAGTAATTGAACCATGCCTCCTTCGACTTGCCTGCTTTGTCCGGTTCGCTACTAATTTCTTTCTGAGCGATGACCACATCGTCTTTTCCTTTATACACGATGGGTTGGCCGAAGGCCATAGGGGCGAGTGAGAGAGCGACGTCTTCTTGGTCGTTTTGAAGGAATAAGTTATACTCTTTCTCGGGAGCAGTCCACCAAGCGAATCTTAGGTTGCATTCACGCTTAGCAGGGTTGTCCGCTGCGCCTAAGGCGCAGAAATAAGTACCGATCAAGCACAAGCTCAAGGAGCGAAGGCGGGACATCGGGCTTAGAGTTCGGAAGCGTTGAGCCAGCGCAGCGAGGTGGTCTTGAAGCGTCGGCCAAAGAGTCGATTGAGATTGGCGGCATCAACCTTGGGCGTCACGACGCCATTGCTGGTGCTGGCCGTGATGGGCTCATACTGGTCAAGGATGGGCACCTTGTCGTAGGCCGTGGTATTGGCCTGTGAGATCGTGCGATAGCTGAGTTTACGGCGATTGACCTCGTCTTTGGCCGGGTCGAAGTCGGTAGCGAGTTTCGCCGTCGTCTGGTCAAAATATTCCGGGGTCCGTTGGATCACGATTTCGACCCAGGCTTTGCCAATCGAAGCGCCAGCGTTGTCGAGAGCTTCGCCGAAGGCTCGGACTACGAAAGTGTCGGAGCGGGGCGTGAGGTTCGGGCCCACGGAGTTAAGGACGTCCATCTGCGTCACGATGCCCGGAGCGCCCAGGCCCGCGATCGCCTTGGTGTGGTCGTTCGATTCGCTCATGGCTCTTAAAGACGGGAAGCGATTATTGGAGTCAATGGTCGTAGGGGTTGGCGCGTAGGAATTTGCGTCAAATGTGACTGTAGATTTGGTATTTGTACCACTATTGAATTTCCAATCGTAAGTCAGGGCAGGGTTTGGATCGGTCTCAGTGAGCACCGTGTCGGGCCGTCTAAACGTGCCTCCAGCCGCAGTAATGGCATCGGCGTTAATATTAGCGGCATCGATCGCGGCTTGCAGGGCGCCTTTGAGAGAGAACTTGTCAGTCCAACTATAGGGCGGGTTGGCGTTCGGGCTGAAGGTAGAGTTCGCCTGCCCAAGGAGGCGGCGGTTGACGAAATCGCCGAGCGACATGAAGGGGCCGCGGCGGCGCACTTCGATCACGACTTTTTCAGCGAGGGTGTCGATTTCGACATCGGAAAGCTCGCGGTAACTATTCCACGGCGTCGTTTTTCCGTTGGCGGCCGTATCAAAGGCATTCGCAAATCGAGTTAATACGGTGCCGCCGGAACTGCTGGCCCCGGGGAGCTTTACTCCGCGTAACCCGCCGAGGACGGCTTTCCAGGCGGCCTTAGAGGTGGAGTTGACGTTGAAGCCACCATCGTAGAGCGCGTTGCGTCCGAGGTAGGCGGGGTGGGGGAACTGATTCGGCGCCATGTTATTGGCAACGCTCAAGGTGGATACGGCCTTTCCGTCTGCCGCGTAGGTCACCCGCTTGTTTGCCAAGACTTTCTTCCCGTTGTCGAGGGCGGTCTTGAGGCTGCTGAAATCACTGGCACCTGAGAGAACCTTATCTTGCAAGGTTTTCACGGCATCATCGGTGACGAGGTCAGCCGGAACCGATTTATCCGGAGAGTAAGAAGACGTAGCCAGGTTGAGGCCGCTGAAATAGAACGTATCCCAGAGCGCCAGGTTGGCGGCGAAAGCATGATCCGTGCGGACGTTCGAACGGTTACGCACCGTACGGACGCCCATGGCCTTGGCCACATAGCCTTGTTCTGGAATATTGACCGTTGAACCATCAGTGTAGGAGCCGCGGAGTGCCGTCTCTTCAGGGGTAAGGGTTTTTGGCCCGGGCCAGTCGGTGATTTCTGTCAGGTCAGCTATGCCTGGATGCGCAAACGAAGAACCAACGGTCAGGTCGGCATCGGTGTTGACTTGAGCGAAAGGTACCGTTCCCAACTGGGAGAGTGACAGCATGGGTTGGCGCGGAATGGGGTAGAGCACGACCTTGGATTGCCCGCCCGTCAGGACAGAATTACCCCAGAATGCATGTTCACCCGTGCCGTCGGTATCGAGGTTCTTGCTGGATGCCAATGCGTCGAGACCTCTCTGGGTGAGCACCCAGCCGATGGGCGAATGGGCCTTGCCGTCGTACCCGAAGAGGTGGGCTTGTTGGGCGCGGGTGCTGAGGAAGAAGGGAGACATCGGCGCATTCAACATTTCGAGGGGAGTTTGAAAGCGGTCTCCGGTGCTGGCGCTTACGGCAAACCCTGAAGCATTAAACCCGGGCGAAGTTTTATTCTTGGGATACCAAGTCGTGGAACGGGGTGAGGTTTGCTCGGTCATGTCCGCCGCCCGAACCAGCAGATCCATCATGAAATAAGGCGTTTTATGGGCCGAACCATCCTTTATGTCATTCCAGCTTTCGGACTTCCAATCTAATTGTAGTGGGTCGAGTTGGTAGAGGGTGTTTGCTTTCCAGGCGGTGACCTCAGGCTGTTTGAAGGTTCCGCCGGTCTCCGCCGTGAGGACGTGAAAATCAGGAGTAGGTTCAATGCCGCCAGTATATTTTTGGAACGCTTCGGGTGGTTGTTTGATGAGGCTCCAGTTTGCATTGGAATTGCTGTACATCGGCCAGCCAGAGGTCATGGCTTGGAGGTTAAGCAAAAGAGGCTCATCAACAAGATGCCAGCCGGGCGCCGTCTGGGTGCCCTCGTCAGAGTCGTAGGCCCCGCTGGCGACGTCTTTCTGGCTGTCGGGAGAGCCGAACCAGCGACGATTCGGGTCGAGAGCGTTGCCGTCGGCATCGAGGCTGTTGATGAGATAAAAATTCCATACTTGATTGCCCGCTGACGAAACTTGTCCGGTTCGGGTGCGTCCCTCCTTGTATTCCGTGGAGCCATCTGGGTTGGTGACGGTTATGGGTGCGTAGGGTGAGGAGGAATTTTGAATTCGTCCGAGGATTAAATTATTAAAGCCTACTTGGCCCTCATTTTTCATTTTCACGGTTATGGGTGTCGACTTATCCACGAAATAATCAAGGCCCCTTAGTACCATTCCTCCCTGGTCATGGTTTCCTGACATCGTGCCGTCCCAGCCGGGGAAGGCGTCGCGTATCGAGCGGGCGGCTACGACCTGATTCCATAAATCAACAAAAGCGGGATAGTCCGGTTTAGGGGCAGCGAACTTTTGTCTTTGAAAACTAAAATTATAGCATTCGGTTTGCGTGAGTTCAGACAGGAGGAGGAATTGCTTGGTCTTTGGTTCCTGCTTATACGGGAAGGCGAAGGGCGTCATTTTGTAGAATGCGCGGCTTTGAAGTTCATACTGGGTGTCGGCCCCGATCACGGTGTTATGCCGATCTCCGGAAAGCGATTGGGTGCCAGGGTTGGTGGTGGAGGTTCCGATGACGCGAACCTCTCCCGGCTCCAGGCGGATGACTTTCTTGGCGGTGGTCTTGCCGGCGACGATACGGAAGGAGAACTGGCGGTTGTCTTGGTCGCCTTCGCCGATGACGACGTCGCCGATGGCCAGCGCATTATTTTGCGGCATGGGTCGCAGGTAGGTATTGGTCGATTTGGTCGAGCCGGCCGAGTGGAGCCAGGTTCCCTTTCCGTCGTTAATCATCGATGGGTAGTAACTTGCCCAAGTCCAGGGGCCTGTTCCTACCGGAAGCAGCGGATATTTTGCCGAATACACCGGCGGAGTTATGTTATACAACTTGGTGTTGACGGAATTAGCGATGATCGTCGGGTCGTCGCTGGGTAGCGCGACATACTTATATGGTTGGTTTGATCTATCGCCCAATTTTGGATTAACTGGATAGATTCCGGGAGTGCCAGTAAAAGACTTAAGCCACGGGTGAGTATACGGGAGGCCGTTCCAAGGCCTTACGCCTTGAGTGGCTGGGACGACAGCAGGATAAGTGTAGCCAGTGTTTCCAACGTCTGGCCGTGGATAATCCGTAAGCAAGTCAGCGTAATAGAATTCCGTGCTGAGGTAGGACCAATTGGGTTTAATCAGCATCTGGCCAAGCACCTCTGGTGCGACTGGTTTTAAATTCGGAACGCCTAATGAAAGCGGTGCAAGGGTGTCTGGCACCGGCGGGGTCGGGGCGTAAAAGGTAAAGATATAAGGGAGCGCTTGGCCATTGGTTTCCATGGCGATGCCCTCGAACTCGATCGCACAATCGTAGGGATTGTGGACTACGACGACTGGGTCGACATACATGCCCATGTAAGCGTCATTGCGCACCGCGGAGAAGATAAGCGAAAAGCGGAGGATGCTCGGCATCAAGGCCGGGGCGGTTGGCCAAGGGCGCGTGGTCGTGAGGATAGTCGCTGACATGCCAGCTCCACTACCATAAATTCCATCATTTAGCGTCGCAGCTGTCGTGGCGGTCGGTGTCGCGATGCCTGATCGCACAAAGGCAGCGAAATCGGACAAGGTATTGACCCCCGTCCAGCCGGTAGTTGGCATGCCGAAGGGGTAAAGTAGGCGCTTGTCCGCCTGGAAGTCAGGTCCGGCCGTACCGTCGCTCAGATTGTTCCGATAATAATAGTTATTGGCTGGCTTCGGAGAAGCGTCGGTTCCGCCGAGGAAATAATTTCCCGGGCGCTGATCAGTCGGGGAGAGGCCAGTATTATATAATGGTTTAGCGTTGGCGATCTGGCCGGATGAATTAGCAATGCCTGTTTTTTGAAGAGGGGCGGTTCGATTTCCCGTGGCATAGCTGAGGGGTTCGACGCCACGGGCGACGAAAGTTTCCGCATCTTTCGGGGCCGCTTGTCCGCGAAGATTGGATCCGTCCGCCAATTTCTCAACTTCACGTTTATACATGCGGTAGAAATTGCGGTAGAGGTCCCAGGTCGGACCGCGCACGATGCGTCCCTGTAGGTTATTAACTTCGGTCGTACCTAAGAGGCTGTAAGGTACGTGGTCATAGTAAGGGCCGACGGTGGTGGTGGGTGATGCAAAAGTAATCGAAGTGGTATTGACGGTGATACGATCGGCATTGAAGAAGCCGGAGCGCAGCGGGGCTTCGTAGACGAAACCCATGCGTTCGGGGGTTTCGCTGCCATTGCGGGTTTTCAAGTCGCTGAACGGCGAGCCGAGGACGCTCTGCGTCCAGCGGGGCGCCCATTCGGAGGCACGAGGCGAAGCTTTGATGAGGTTGCCCGGGCTGCTCGCGATTTTATCTTGGAGGTTAGGACGGTTGAAATCCAAGTCGGTCGGGCCTTGGGCGCCATGGAAGAAAGACGGCTGTTTGAGAACAGGGGAAACGCCTCGGGTGGTCTTTTGCAGCGGATACATTTCGACGCCGCGATAAAGGGTGTAAGGCAGTTCGAAGGCCGTGGACAAGTCGGTCTTGATCCCGCCGTTATAGGTGTCGGTCAGCGTGGAGAACGAAAGCGTCGTGACGTCGTGCCAGAGGATCTTTATCGCATCGGCCATCGCTTGGCCGGCCGCGGTACCGCCGATATTGGCCGCCCAAGTTTCCAATTCGGCGTTCTTCGTGACCTTGGGTAATTTATAACTGTCCCAATCGGTCGCGGCCGTGATGTCATCGTTGCGCCATTTTTCAAAATTATAACCGCCGGGGAGGGTGTTGTTTTTGATATCCGTCTTATTGACGTCGGAAGCGCCCCCGATCAGTTCGATTGCATTGCGTTGGGCGGCGGTGCCGCGGAAACCTTTGTCCCAGACCTCGAGGCCTTTGAGGTCGGTTCCGGTCGTGGTCATGGCATAGGCGTCGGGCAAATTGGCTTTGGCTTTGATACCTTCGTCGCCGATCCAGAAGGCGTAACGTCCGGTGACGCTGAGACCGCCGGGTAAGGGCATCGGACGAGCGTCGATGGCGCCGTAGTATTGTTGCCCGGCGCGGGTCGAAACCGAGGCCGGCCAAGAGACGGTGCCCCGCGAGACAAGCGGCACCAAATCGCCTTCGGCGGCCGCCGCGGTGCCGAGTCCTTTGATCAGGTCTTGTCCGGTCGTGATGGTCGTGGAGACTTTACCCGTCGCCGCGTCATAATTAAAATGGTTGGGCAGGTAGTTCGGCAGCTTGGTTTTATCCGCGATATCGGTTTCCGTGGCGTCGATGTCGGAGGGTGAAGTCAACCAGCCAAGGAAGAGCCGCGTCTCGTGCGGGTCTTTCACGTTCCAATCGCGCACCTTGGAACTGTCGACTCCGCCCGTGGCCCAGACGCCGGTCCAATAACGTTTTTGGTGAGAGATCGTGCCGCCTGGCGATGCGGGGTTTACCGTGGCGGCGGTGGCGGTGGAACTGTTGGCACCAGGGGCAGCGCCGGCGTCGAACATATCGGCACGCATCGTGACGCGTTGATCGGGGCCCGCGAGTTGTTGCAATTGACCGACGGCGATGCGGGCCGAAGCGAGGGCGTTGAAACGGGCACGCATGTAGCCCGAATGGCTCTGGGCCAGACGGCTTTCGACCTGTAAGAATGAGGCCAGGACAATCACCATCAGCACCATGCCGGCCATGATGGTAAGGGAGAGCACGAGCGAGAAACCAGAGCGGTTAACTTTCATAGAAAAGAGGGGTACATATAGGGTGATATTCTTAGGGGGATTGTCAAAGAATTGGTTTTTTACACACGGGAAGATAGGACATAAATCAGTCGTATAAGTGTGACTATATGATTAAATCAGTCATATAATAGAGCAGGCTTGCGAGCTGGGTTTGAG
>Ga0194048_10001338_pt1 | contig 12215 bp, 13 predicted proteins | sample JunL225m_MetaG_FD_161685 | JGI IMG/M metagenome (GOLD analysis project Ga0194048, IMG submission 161685) | Anoxic zone freshwater microbial communities from boreal shield lake in IISD Experimental Lakes Area, Ontario, Canada - Jun2016-L222-5m | ecosystem: Environmental > Aquatic > Freshwater >...
GTGGGGCGCGCCCCGCACCGCAATTCAACGCGCCACCGGCCGCGCCGCGCCCCACACCGCAATTCACCGCGCCGGCCCCGCATATCCAGGCACCGCAACCGCAATTTCGCGCCCCCGCGCCGGCAGCCCAACCGCCACCGCAGCACCGGGAAAAGCGACCCGGCGAACGCTAGCCGCGAGCTTTGACGCGCGGCATGACCTCGGCCGCAAAGCGACGCATATCGGCTTCGAAAGGCTGGAATTGCAGCATGAACAGTTCGATTCCCGCATCGTGAAACGCGCGGATACGCGCGGCGACTTGGTCGTAGGTCCCGACCAGCCCCGCAGCCGTGCCACCATTGCTGCCCACTCGCGCCGACTTGCGCATCGTCGCCGCCATCACCGAAGCCGCGTCGGTATTCGCATGCTGCACCGCGCGGATCGGTGCATCCTTGGCCGCGAGCGCGAACAAATGCTCCAGATGCGCTTGCGCCTCCGCCTCGGTTTCGCGAGCAATGACGAAGGCGGACAGACCGTAGCGGAGCGGCGGGCCGGATCGGGGGCGCGCGGCAACATCGGCAATCAGAGCGCGTACGTCTTCCAGCGGCTGGCCGTTAATGAACCAGACATCGCCCTTGTCGGCGACCAATTGCCGTGCCGGCATAGATTCTCCACCGACATAAATCGGCGGCCGAGGCCGAAACGGATCGGCGGGGCGCAACATATATTCATCGACATCGAAACGCTCCCCTTTATGGGTCAGCGCTTCGCCCCGCAGCAGCGGCTCGACGACGGAAATCCATTCCCGCCCGTAATCGTAACGCGCGTCGTGTTCCGGAAAGCCAATGCCGGCCTTTTCCAATTCCGGCCGATTCCAGGCGTTGACCAGATTTATTGCGAAACGACCACGACTGATATGCTCGATCCCCAGCGCCATCTTCGCCAGCACGACGGGATGATACAGGTACGGTTTGATCGCCGCGATAATTTCGATCCTGCTCGTTAAAGCCGCCAGCGCCGCAGCGGCTGTCCAAGCCTCTAGCTGATCCTGCGGCGCATGGTGCGGATTGACGGTGTGCTGCGCCACCAAGGTGCTGTCGAAACCTAAAGCCTCGGCTTCCAGTACAAGCTTGCGGTTCCGTTCCCAGGACGCATCGTACGGTTCATCCGGGTCCTGCAATGCGGCGCGGCTGCCGTGCACCAACGCCCAAACACCGAAACGGATAGGGTGCTCGGTCATGCTAAAATCAGCTTCGTCAATTCGTCCGGCATCGTCAGCATCGGGTAATGCCCGGTATCCAGCTCATGCCATTTCGCTTTCAGCCGGGCAGCGGAGCGGCGAACGTGGGCTTCTCCGGGGTTGGGGGCTTGGCGGCACCAGATGACCGTCGCATCCCAATCCATGTCCCAAAAATCGCCCAATTTTACCTGAACTTCCGACGTGCCGGTGGGATGCGGCGTGTAACGATCCAGCGCCCAGGCCTTCGTCGCCGGATCGAGATCCGCGAACAGCCCGTTCGCCGCTTCGTCCCGCGTCGGGCCGGATGCCATCGGCACCGGGCCGGTGTTCGGCGGGCGTTTGACGATGTCGCGGGTCCGCTCGCCATTGAACAGCGCCAGCGCATCCACCAACACAATCCGAGCAACCCGGTGCCGCATCCGCTCGGCCGCCGCACAAACGACCATGCCGCCGGAGCTAGTGCCGACCAGCACGGTATCCTTCAAATCTTCGAAAAACAGCAGATCGGCGACCTCGTTTGCGAAGGTTGTCGTATCGATCCCCGGCCGCAATTCGTGACGGCGTTCGGCACAGCCCATCATGGTTGGGGCGAAGACATTGTGCCCGGCGGCGCGCAGCCGGCTGGCGACGCGCTGCCAAATCCAGCCGCCTTGAAAGGAGCCGTGTATCAGAACGAAATTCGTCATTGTCGTATCCCCCTTATGTCCAGCGCTGGAGCGCCATTTCGCCCGGTTCGGTCAACCGATAGACCCCGCGCTCCACCCGTTCGAACCAGCCGTAAACGTTGCGTTGCAGGATACTCGCGGCGTCCGGCGCCACGGGCTTCAAATCGCGTGGCTTTTTCGGACCTTCCCGCAACGCGGCGGCACAGTCCAGAGCCTGCTGCCGATAGGCGGTCACGATCGGCTGGCGGGTCGATCCACCCGCGTTCGGATCGCCGCGTCTTTTAACGTGTTCGTTCAAAAGGCGCTTGCGTTCCGGCTTGTTCGGACGCGGGCGATAAGGCTCCGGATGCACCAGAATATCGACCCGTGCCCGCGCCGCATTCACCGCCAGCAAGCCGAAACCGAGCATGCGGCAGAGGCGATGCGCGCGTGTGTCGCGGTCCCGGCCCTTGCGGGTCGCCGCGACCGCCAACCAAACCTCATCCGCGATGCGCATACGTTCGATGCCTTGTAGCACCAATTCAAGCGAAAATGCTGCCTTCAACTCGCAAATCGCGATCGTATCGGTATCGCGCACCGCCACGGCATCGCAACCGCGAATTTCCCCCTTCACCGTGAAGCCTTGCGCTTCCAAGAAGGATTTTACCGCAGGATAGAGGGATATTTCGGGCGCGCGAATCGACATGCGATGAGTTTAGACCGAGCGGCGGCTATTCGTCCGCCGCTAGCCGTGCTGCTTGATCTTCCGCCGTCAGCTTGTCGACGAACTCGTCCAGGTCGCCCATCATCACGCGATCGATCTTATACAGGGTCAAATTGATCCGGTGATCCGACACGCGCCCTTGCGGGAAATTATAGGTCCGAATTCGTTCCGAACGATCGCCCGTGCCCACCTGGTTCTTGCGATCGGCCGCTCGGGTTGCATCCAACGAGGATCGCTGCGCCTCGTACATGCGCGACCGCAGGATCTTCATTGCTTTGGCGCGGTTTTTATGCTGACTGCGCTCTTCTTGCATCGCAACGACAATGCCGGTCGGAATATGCGTGATTCGTACGGCACTTTCGGTTTTATTCACATGCTGCCCGCCAGCACCGGATGCACGATACACGTCGATACGCAGATCGCTTTCGTTCACATCGACATCGACCTCCTCGGCCTCCGGCAGTACCGCGACCGTAACAGTGGAGGTATGGATGCGCCCCTGGCTTTCCGTCGCCGGCACCCGTTGCACCCGATGCACACCCGATTCATATTTGAAACGAGCAAACACATTGCGGCCGGTGATTTCCGCAATGCCCTCCTTCATGCCGCCAAGCTCGGTATCGCCGAATTCCATAACCTCGAATTTCCAGCCTTTGCTTTCGGCATATTTTTGATACATTTGGAACAATTCGGCTGCGAACAGACCGGCCTCGTCGCCGCCCGCTGCCGGGCGGATTTCTAAAATCGCCGACCGCGCATCGGCTTCGTCCTTCGGCAGCAAGGCCAACCGTATCTCGTGTTCCAGAGCGGGAATTTTCTCTTTCAGTTCGAATAATTCGGCTTCCGCCAAGCCCTTCATTTCCGGGTCCGATAGCAATGCCTCCGCCTCGTCCCGAGCCTGTTCGGCAGCCCGCAAATCGCCGATACGGCCGACCACCGGTTCGATATCGTTCAACTCCCGGGATGCCTTTACATAGGCCTCCCCGGAAATGCCTTCGCCCAGCAGCGCGCGCAATTCCTCGGCGCGCGCCGCGATCCGGTCCAATTTCAGCGCGAGATTCATGACAGCCGCGCGGCAATCGCATCCAGAGCGACAGCCTCCTGCACGCCGGTCGACAAGTCCTTCACCTGCGCCACACCGGCCGCGATGTCGGTGTCGCCGATGATCACGGTCGCACGCGCGCCCAGCTTGTTGGCGCGTTCCATGCGGCGCTTCAGATTACCGCGATAGCCCATTTCGGCGCGGATTCCAGCGGCACGCAGGGATTGCAGCACGCCCAGCGCGGCGGCCTCGGCCGCGTCGCCGATCGGCACGACGACTACCGGGGCCGGCGCGGCGGGGGCGGCATCCATCAACATACCCAACCGCTCGATCCCTGCGGCCCAACCGACGGCGGGCGTGCGCGGCCCACCCATCTCGGCGACCAAGCCATCGTAACGACCGCCAGCCATTACGGTGCCTTGCGCGCCGAGTTTCGATGTCACGAATTCGAACGCGGTATGGCCATAATAATCCAGGCCGCGCACGATGCGCGGGTTCTCCCGGAACGGCACCCCGAAACGGGCTAAATGCTCTTTCAGTTGTGCGTAGAATGTCGCCGCCGCTTCGGTCAGATACGGCACGATCGTCGGCGCATCGGCAACGATCTTGCGATCGCCTTCGTCTTTGCTATCCAGAATGCGCATCGGATTGCGCTCCAACCGGGTCAGGCTATCCTTCGACAGCGCGGCTTGGTGGCCGGAGAAATACGCGATCAGCGCATCGCGATAGGCTGCATGGCTTTCTTTATCGCCAAGCGTATTGATTTCCAAAATCGTATCGGCCGCGACGCCGATCGCCTTGAGAATATCCCAGCCGCAAGCGATGGCCTCGGCGTCGGCCAGCGGTTCGGACGGACCGATCAATTCGATACCGATTTGGTGAAACTGCCGATACCGGCCTTTCTGCGGCCGTTCGTAGCGGAACATCGGCCCGGCGTAGAAAACCTTCTGCGGCAACGACTGGGTCAGGCCATTGGTCACCAGCGCACGACAGACTCCGGCCGTCCCCTCCGGCCGTAAGGTTACGCTGTCCCCACCGCGGTCCTCGAACGTGTACATTTCCTTCATCACCACGTCGGACGTCTCACCTAACGTGCGGGAGAACACGCGTGTGTCCTCGAAAATCGGGGTGATCCACTCGTCGAAGCCATAGGTGCCGGCAATGCGGCGGGCGGTTTCCGCGACGTGGCGGTGGCGTCGCAGGTCGTCGCCGATCAGATCGTGGGTGCCGCGGGCGGGTTGGAGGTCGGTCACTGTGCGAAAGTCCTGATTGAACGCGCGCAAACTAGCGCGGGTGGGTGCGGAGGCAAGCGTTAACCCACCGTCCCCCTTGCCTAACCGCCTTCGCTAGCCCATTTCCGCACTATGATCCCATTCGCAAACTCCTACGCTCGTCTCCCCGAACGGTTCTTTGCGCGGCTGCCGCCGACGCCGGTCGCGGCACCGCGATTGATCAAGGTGAACATCGCGCTTGCCGAACAGTTGGGATTGGACCCGGACGATCTGACAGCGGACACGTTGTCGGGCAACGCAGTGCCGGAAGGCGCCGAACCGATGGCACTAGCGTATGCCGGGCATCAATTCGGCAATTTTGTCCCGCAACTCGGCGACGGCCGCGCCAACCTGCTCGGCGAAGTAAGCGGCCGCGACATCCAGTTGAAAGGCGCCGGTCGCACCCCGTTCTCTCGCGGCGGCGACGGCCGTGCCGCGCTGGGCCCTGTACTGCGGGAGTATCTAATTTCCGAGGCCATGCACGCCTTGGGCATCCCCACCACCCGCGCGCTCGCGGCTGTGACGACCGGGGAGACCGTCGCGCGGGAAACCGCTTTGCCCGGCGCCATCGTGACGCGCGTGGCGTCGAGCCATATCCGGGTCGGCACGTTCCAATATTTCGCCGCACGCCAAGATACCGACGGCGTCCGCACCCTCGCGGACTATGCCATCGCTCGGCATTATCCCGGCGTTGTCGGCTATAAAGCGTTCCTGGAAGCCGTCATCGCGCGGCAAGCCGTGTTGGTGGCGCGCTGGTTGCTGGTGGGGTTCATCCATGGGGTGATGAATACCGACAATTGCTCCATCGCAGGTGAAACGATCGACTACGGCCCCTGCGCATTCATGGACGAATACGATCCGGCCACGGTGTTCAGCTCGATCGACCGTCAAGGACGTTACGCATACGGCAATCAACCGCGCATCGCGGTCTGGAACCTTACCCGATTGGCGGAAACGCTGCTGCCGCTGCTAGACGACGATGAGAAAAAAGCGGTGGAAATCGCACAGGTCTGTCTTGCGAGCTTCGGCAAAACGTTCGAGGCTGCGTATTTCGGCGGTCTGCGCCGCAAAATCGGTCTCTTGTCCCCCGAACGCGATGGCGACAACGCGTTGGTGCAGGACCTGCTGAAGGCTATGGCCGAGAATCAGGCGGATTTTACCCTGACATTCCGCGGCCTGTGCAACGCCAGCGTGAAACCCGAGCGGGATTCGGCAGTTCGGGATCTATTTACCGACCCGAGTGTTTACGACGCGTGGGCGGTGCGCTGGCGCCAACGGCTGAACTTAGAAATCGCGTCGCCGGAGGCGCGCCACGCGGCCATGCGTGCGACCAATCCGGCCTATATCCCGCGCAATCACAATGTCGAAACCGCGCTGAACGCCGCCATCGCCCGCGACGACTTCGCCCCGTTCGAAGAACTGCTAGCCGTGGTATCGAAGCCGTTCGACGACCAGCCGGGCTTCGCACGCTACGCAGCCCCGCCGGCACCCACCGAACGGGTGAGCCAGACCTTTTGCGGGACTTAACGGGCCGGCGGCACCGCCGCGAATTGGCTAACGCTAAACGTTGAAGCGGAATAGCAGGACGTCGCCGTCCTTGACCGGGTAGGTTTTACCCTCGATCCGCATCTTGCCGGTTTCCTTGGCCTTCGTCTCGCCCCGGCAAGTCACGTAGTCGTCGTAGCCGATGGTTTCGCAGGCGATGAAGCCGCGTTCGAAATCCTTGTGGATCACGGCAGCGGCCTGCGGTGCAAGGGTGCCCTTCACGATCGTCCAGGCATGCGTTTCCTTGGGGCCGCACGTAAAATAGGTAAGTAAGCCCAACAATTCGTAACCCGCTCGGATCACCCGATCCAACCCGCTATCGGACAGGCCCAGACCTTCCAGGAATTCCGAGCGATCTTCTTCGGGTAGTTGCGAGACCTCGGCTTCGATCGCGGCGGATACGATCACCGCTTTGGCGCCGTCGGCCTTGGCCTTCGCGATCACCGCGTCGGAAAATTTGTTGCCTGTCGCGGCAGATGCTTCCTCGACATTGCAGACATACAGCACAGGTTTGGAGGTCAGCAGATTCAGTTGCCGCACCGCGTCTTCTTTGCCGGGGGGAATAGCAGTGCGCGCAGCCCTGCCCTCGGACAACGCCGCGACGAGCGGTTCCATGAGTTCGGTCAGCGCGATGCTTTCCTTGTCGCCGCCACGGGCGCGCTTCTGCGCCTGCACCAAGCGCCGTTCCAGGCTTTCCAGGTCCGAGAGTAACAATTCGGTTTCCACGACATCGGCATCGCGGCAAGGGTCGATATTGCCCTCGACATGGGTGATGTCGCTATCTTCGAAGCATCGCAATACATGAACGATCGCATCGACTTCCCGGATATTCGCGAGAAACTGGTTACCCAGGCCTTCGCCCTTGGACGCACCGCGCACCAGACCGGCGATGTCGACGAACTCCAGCGTAGTGGGGACGATCTTGATGGATTTACCGATCTCGCCCAGCACATTCAGGCGGGGGTCGGGCACGCCGACGCGGCCGACATTCGGCTCGATCGTGCAGAAGGGATAATTGGCTGCTTGCGCGGCCGCGGTCGCGGTCAGCGCGTTGAACAGGGTCGATTTGCCGACGTTCGGCAAGCCGACGATGCCGCAATTGAAGCCCATCTTACGGTGTATCCTGGGTCAGAAGAGCAACCTTGCTCATGAAATCCGGTTTTTTGTCCGTAGCCAGCAACGGCGCAGCATCCGCCACCGCGTCGAGTAACGCGATCAACCAATCCCTATCGTCCTTGCCGAAATCGCCAAGGACATAGCTTAACACACGCGCTTTGTCGCCGGGGTGGCCGATGCCGAGACGCACCCGCCAATACTCCGGGGAACCAAGCATGCGATCCATGCTCCGCAACCCGTTATGCCCCGCCGCACCACCGCCCTTCTTCACCCGCATCTTACCGGGTGCAAGGTCGAGTTCGTCGTGAAAGGCGGCAATCGCCTCGGTCGGCAGTTTGAAGAACGCGGCGGCGGCCTGCACCGACTCACCGGAATTGTTCATATAGGTCAGCGGCTTGAGCAGAAGGATTTTCTGCCCGCCGATATTGCCCTCGGCCACCAGTCCTTTAAATCGCTGCCGCCACGGGGAGAACCCGTGGCGGATCGCGATAACGTCCATCGCCAGAAAGCCGATGTTATGGCGATTGCGCGCCATGCCGGGTTCGGGATTGCCCAGGCCGACCCAAAGCAACATATGCCCCAACTCCCGGCGATGACCGGGTCGAGCCCGGCCTCACGGTCTAGCGACGCTGTTGCGCCGTTAAACCTACTTCTTCGCGGCGGCCTTGCCCGGGGCGCGGGTGCCGCCCTTGGCGGGTGCCGCGCCGGTCGCTGCTGCCTCGGCGGCGGCGGCTTCCTGCTTGGTCGGCGGGGCAACGGTCGCCACGACGAAATCCTGCGTCGACACCGGACGAGCACTTTCGGTGCCCTTCAGGTCGTGCCAGCGGACGTTGTCGTTGAAGTCCTTGTCCGACAGATCCGCGATGAACTGGTCGGGGATGTTATCGGGGTCGCACATAACCTCGACCGCATGCAGCACGACGTTTAAATTGCCGCCGCGCTTCAGGCCGGGGCTAACGGCGTCGCCTTCGAAATGCACGGGCACCGTCACACGAATGTTCTCGCCCGAGATGAGACGCTGAAAATCCACATGCACCGGCGCATCGGTCACCGGATGGAACTGCACGCCGCGAATCAGCGCGCGGATCGGGGACGCACCTGCCGCGATCTCGTACTGGCGGGATTGCCAGCCACCGCGATGCAACTCGCGGACAATGATACGGGGATCGAGCGCGATCAGCGTGGGTTCCGCGTGACCGCCATAAATAACCGCTGGTACCTTACCAGCCCTCCGAGTAGCCCGCGCCGCCCCCTTACCGGCTCGCGGACGTGACTCGGCCTCGATTGCAACGACGTTGGCCATGATTCACTCCATGAATGACAAAACGCCGGCCTCCAGGGGTGCCAGCGCGGCCGGCCATGTAGCGCGGATGCTCGGGCGGGGCAATGGTGGAAATGCCCATATGTGGACGTAACGCGGGCCGCAGATCGCTCACGGGCGGGTGGGGGCGCCGTCGAGCGTATCCAGCAGCGCCTGCATGTCCGCCGGAATCGGCGTTTCGAAGCTGAGCGGCTGCCCTGAGCGGGGGTGCGCGAAACCCAGTCGGGCCGCGTGCAGGGCTTGGCGCGGGAAATCCAGCAGGAACCCGCGCACGGATTGACCGACACCTTTAGCGGCGGCGGGGATGCGGCGGAGATAGACGGGATCGCCGACCACGGGATGGCCGGTATGCGCTAGATGCACCCGGATCTGATGCGTCCGCCCGGTCGCCAGGCGGCACTCCAGCAATGCGACCGACGTCCCCCAACTCCGCAGCACCCGATAGCGGGTCAGGGCGTATTTGCCCCCGTGCCCCACCACCGCCATTCGCTTGCGATCCCGCTTGTCGCGGCCGATATCGCCCTCGATCTCCCCGTTCGCGGCCGCCGGCAGGCCCCACACCAAGGTCTGGTAGGCGCGATCCAGGTCGCGCGCAGCGAAGGCGGCGGTCAATGCGTCGTTGGCAAGTTGGGTTTTGGCCACGACCATGACACCGGACGTGTCTTTATCCAGCCGATGCACGATACCCGGTCGCTTCTCGGCCCCGATGCCGGTGAAACCTGGGCCGCAATGCGCCAGCAGCGCGTTAACCAGCGTGCCGTCCAAATTCCCAGGGGCAGGATGCACCACCAGCCCCGCCGGCTTGTCGAGGACGATCAGATCTTTGTCCTCGAACAAAATATCGAAGGGTATCGCTTGCGGCTGCGGCCGCGCAGGGGTGGGGTCGGGGATATCGAGCGTGTAAGTGGCACCGCCCCGAGCGGGTTCGGCAGGCGCGGTCACCAATGTGCCATCGCGCCGCAGACGGTGTTCCTCTATCAGCGTCTTGACGCGGGAACGGGAGAGTTGGCCCAAAGCTTCGGCCAGCCACGCGTCGATGCGCTTGCCTGCTTCTTCCGGGGGAACCACGAGGCTGGTGACGGGCATGGGCCAGGGCTTAACGCGTGCGGGAGAATAAGGAAATGCGGGCGATCAAGATCGCGATCGGGATTATGTCGGTGCTTATCGTTGTCGGCACCACGGTGCTGGCGACGGTGCTGGTCAAGCGGATGTCGAATCCAGCCGCGCCGCCCCCACCGGTCCAGGCGGCTGCGGCCGTGGCGGCCGCAATCGGGGAACCGGAGGGCACGACGATCGCCGCCATCGCAGGCGTGGGCGATCGGTTGGCGGTCCAGCTCCGCGGTGGCGGCCCAGACCGTGTGATCTTCGTCGACCCCCGCACCGCCACCGTGTCGGGACGATTTTCGCTCGGGAAGTAGCGGAAAGGGTGTTGAGCTTCCCGAGCTTCCAGCGTAGAAGGCCCGCCTTGGCCGATTGTCCCGTTCGTCTAGAGGCCTAGGACAGTGCCCTCTCACGGCACCAACAGGGGTTCGAATCCCCTACGGGACGCCAATACTCGCCACTAAACTATTGAATTATTTTCCATTATCTGAAACGCCTGACTTGATACCCCACAAAATCTCCCACACTCAGATTGCGCCAGCCTGGCGCGGTTTCGCCAGGATAGAGGCCGCTTCATATCGCATCCGATCGGGCTAGAAGGGCTTCACACCGTTCTGTCACGCCAAGTTCGCCGCGGGCGGTGCTGATACCCTCCGTGTTCTTTGATGATACCCTGAGTGCTTGATTCTGCCGCGCTGACCGATCGTGTAAGACATACCACCGCCCGCCAGGGTAGCCGGCCGCCCATCATGGGCAATGTCGATATATGCCTCAGATCCGGAATCACCTTGGAGGTGTCAGCGCTGAACGGCCCGCGGGCCAGGGTGGTGCGGGAGATGGTGGATATGACCGATCGTCTAATTTGAGCAATCTGCGAGGCGGGCCGGAAGGGAAGGCGATACCGTCTGGGGAACCGACGTCGGCCATCCAGAGGATGGACATGACCGGATGGAACCGCAGGCGAGGAATGCCCTCCGAAGGCGAAGGTCGCAGGTTCGAATCGTGTCGGGTCCGCCAATCACTTCAAGTGGTTATGCCGTCCTTCCAGCGCCCCGAAAATTGGTCGGGGTAACACTGGGGTAACAGGACCGAGTCGTCGGAGTCGCCATGGCCTCCGGCGTCGTTACCCTCGGCGAGATCGCCGACCGCCTGCCCGCGTTGGATGTCGCCTGCAATCGGTGCGACCGTCGCGGGCGGCTGCGCACTGATAGCTTGATGGCGAAACACGGCCCATCCCTGCCGATACCGGAATTGCGGCGGATCGTCGCTGCGGATTGTCCCCGGATGCAGGCTGGCCACATCCATGACGTATGCGGGATTCATTTCCCTGGGTTGAGCGGTTTGGTTTGGTAGCCCTGTCCAAAGTCGCGGCGGAGTTCCGTTCCGATTCCCTCATTCCACGCGGCCGCCCTTCGCTGCGTAAAGCACCTGCTGCACGGTCAGAGCGTGCCAATTTGAACAAACCGTGTGGTGACGCCCATTTCGTCGACGTGCGGTTCATGTTCAGCGGTGATAGGCTGATTGTGGTGAAGGCTTACCTCCGCAAAGGCACAATCGCGCAAATCGAGTTGCCCCTCGACGGACGCGATAAAGCCCCAAACCCTAAGCGGTCGCCCGATTGATGCCGCGTGTTACCGCTTGCGCTTCCAGTCCAACACCATCCCGTCGGTCACATCTGAGGGATAGCAAATCGGAGCCGCGCCGCCGGGTCTACTGTAGGCGCTGCGTGCGCCGCAATTCGATCCGTTTCGCGCTGAGTTGTAAGGACATGCGCACGGATGACCCGTGGCCAAGTAAGCTGCAACGCTCTCTTGAATAATTGTCCGGCGAATCTGACCGTCCGTCAGCTCTGGCGCGCGTGCCACCGCATCGCCTGTAGCGACGATTGCCAGCAGGCCGAGAGCCAGATGCGTCGTTCGTCTCATCGTGTGGTGACCCTAAAGTGATCTGCCGCCTGCGAGAATTCAGGAGAGCGAATAGGCCTCACTCAGTAATTCGAGGATCTTTGAGTGCGTCGCGTTTTGGAACGTGATTGAAAAGGCGATCGGATTCGCCCCACCATTGTATTTGAAGCTCCAAGAGGGTTCGATGCCCAGCGGGGTCAATTCGTCCTTCACCGTCGCATAGAAGTCACTTGGTTGATCCCCTCCGTGCCAACAAGAGTGAGACATCTCCCCCCCGGAAGTTTAGACCCTGAGGCGCTGAAGGATCGTCTTTCCGATGCCCATGCAC
>Ga0194048_10001339_pt1 | contig 12207 bp, 13 predicted proteins | sample JunL225m_MetaG_FD_161685 | JGI IMG/M metagenome (GOLD analysis project Ga0194048, IMG submission 161685) | Anoxic zone freshwater microbial communities from boreal shield lake in IISD Experimental Lakes Area, Ontario, Canada - Jun2016-L222-5m | ecosystem: Environmental > Aquatic > Freshwater >...
TCGATCGTGTTGGCGCGCTTGGCCACTCAGCCGGTGGTGGCACCATCTTGAAGGCATCGCTCGACCCACGCATCGACGGCTACGTCTCGATGGCATCGGGCATTCTCACCGGCGCCGGCGCCCCTGAGCAGACAACGCTCCCCGACAAGCCAAGCTTCTTTTTGTCGGGCGCCATCGACCAGGTCGTGCCGCAGGGCACCACTCACGATGCCTACCTGAAGGTGCCTACTCCGTCGCTGTTCTGGCAGATCGACGGCGTCGGCCACAACGGCTTCGACGACTTCTGCACCTTCGGTGAGGGCAAGGGAATTATCGGCATCGCCGAGGCCTCAGGCCTTGGCGCATTCCTCGATGCCCAGCCTCAGTTCCGCAAGCTTGGCGCCGACGGTTGCGTTCCTCCAGCCGTACCGGTTGCCACCACCTTCCCGATCATTCAGCACGCGGTCACTGCGTGGTTCTTGAATCTGTTCGGTGTCGATTCTGCGCCCAAGGGACTCGGTGCCGCAGTGGCCGATTCGTTCGCCGCAAAGGTGACAATCGAACAGCGCTGATCCGCGCGATCACCCCCTTGAGGTGCGCTAATGTCGCGTTCGTTGGTCACGGCGGGCTGTCCGTCGTTATTGAAAGAAGAATGAAGTGGCACAAGGCACCGTCAAATTTTTCAACACCGAAAAGGGCTACGGCTTCATCTCCCGCGAAGGCGGCGCAGATGTTTTCGTTCACCACACCGGTATCGCCGGCAACGGGTTCAAGAACCTCGAAGAGGGTCAGGCCGTCGAGTTCGACGTGGTGCCTGGTCGCAAGGGCGACCAAGCCGAAAACGTTCGGGCGCTCTAACAAGCGCATCTGCCGCTCGCTCGCCGGGCGGTACACAAGTCACCCGTTTGGGTGAGGGGGAATCTCGACAACGTCTCGCTCGCGCGCGACGCCACGTAAGCTCACGCCCGTGCAGATCTACGTAGGCGCCTCCGCCCGGCCCGGCCTGCCCACCAGAGCCCAATCGTTACGCCGACGCGTGAGCGGGCATCTGCAGGCCGTCTACCGCCCGTACATCGAGTGGTGGATGTCTCGCCAGCGCACCACGCGTTACCGCGGTCTGCGCATCACCGTTCCTGTGGGTGTGTTTCCCCCACGTTTGTTCTTCTCGACCAAGTTGGTCTGCCGCACCGTGGCGCGCCTGGCGCTGACCGATAAGTCGTTCGTCGAAGTGGGCTGCGGCTCTGGTGCCGTGTCGCTGGTGGCGGCCAAGGGCGGCGCGCATGTGACCGCGCTCGACATCTCCGACCTGGCGTGCTCGACCACCCAACGCAATGCTGAGGCCAACGGACTCACGATTACGGTGATCGAAAGCGACTTGTTCTCCAAGCTCGACGGCACGTTCGACATCGTTGCCATCACGCCCCCGTTCTTTCGCCACGACCCAGCAACGCAACTCGACCACGCGTTTCATGCGGGCGCGAACTTCGAGTACTTCCAGCGCTTGTTCGCCGACCTTGGCGAGCATCTGCACGACACGAGCGTGGTGCTGCTCTCGTTGGCCGAAGGTTGCGACACCGACATCGGCCGCATTGCCGCCGAGCACGGCTATGAACTTCAGATCTACCGCCGATGGATGGTGCTGCTGCAGTGGACCTACGTATTCAAGGTTGTGCGCAGCGGGGCCCAGTTCTCGTCGTAGAGCCATGCCCGGGCAGGATGGCGTAATGAGCAACACTGCCCTCAAGATCGAACGGCGTGGACGCGTGGTGATCCTCGAGAACCAGCACCCACCTCACAATCGGATGACCCTCGAGTACATGGACGAGCTGGAGCGCGCCGTGATGTCGCTTCAGGATGATCGCGACGTTCGCGCCGTCGTCATCACCGCGGCCGGCACTGAGCACTTCAGCGTTGGGATGGATCTCAAACAGCTGCGGTCAAACGCCGATGATCGAGGCGGGTTCGAAGCGGTTCTCGATCAGCGGCTGCGGGTACTCGCTGCGATCGAGCAGCTCGACAAACCAGTCATCGCCACCATGTTCGGCTACTGCCTCGGCGGCGGACTCGAGCTCCCGCTCGCATGCCACTTCCGATTTGCGGCCAGCGAAGGCGCACAGATTGGCCTGCCCGAGCTCGACCTCGGCACCGTTCCTGCATGGGGCGGCACGGCCCGATTGACCCGCACCGTCGGCAGGGCTCATGCGCTCGACCTGATTCTGAGGGCAAAGAAGATCGATGGGCCCACGGCGCTCGCCATCGGCTTGGTGCATGAGATTCACCCAATCGACGAACTCAAAGCTCGCGCCTTCGACCTTGCCGAAGAGCTCGCTGCGCAGCCTCCGCTGGCCGTGGCAGGCGTGCTGCGCGCCGTTGTGGGCGCAGAGCATCTGCCGCTCGACGAAGCCCTACGCATCGAGCGAGAAGCCGTACGACGGTGCAGTGGCACCGCCGATCAGATCGAAGGCATGAAAGCCTTCATCGAGAAGCGTCGTCCCAACTTTCAAGGACGATGACGAGATTCGAACTCGCCGCTCAGACGGCTCGAAAAAGCAAAAGGCCTGACCGGTTCCCCGAGGGGCGCCGATCAGGCCTTTCTCAACGAGCGGATGACGAGATTCGAACTCGCGACCCTCACCTTGGCAAGGTGATGCTCTACCAGCTGAGCCACATCCGCATATTGCGAAAGGGAGTTTAGCAACTACTCTGCCGGACCGGACAACGTGCTGAGGGTTGCCGCTTCAGATCGTGCGTCAATCACAATTCCGACAAGCGCAACCAGCACTAGAGCAGCGAAAAACCCCTGAAGCGCCCGCAATTTCTCACCAAAGAAAAGCCAGGCGCCGGTTGCCGAGATCACCGGACTGCCCAAGGTGAGCAGCGAGGCCACGGTCATATCAAGGTGGCGCTGCGCCCAAGTCATCAACCCATGTCCCATCAGACCCGGCCCAACCACCGTGAGACCGAGCAGCAACCAGTCGGTGCCCCCAACGGTGTGAATATCGGTGGCGACCGTGAGACCCCACGGAATGGCCACGCACGAGGCGACCGTGAACACCGCCGCAAGGAACGACCACGAATGAGTTTCGGTAGATCGAACGCGTTTCACTTGCACGAAATAGGTGGTCCAGAGAAACAGGTTTGAAAGCGCCAACAAGTTGCCATACATGGCGGTGCCATTGGTCTTGCCAGATGCGAGCACCACCCCAAAGACACCAGCGAGCGCCGCAACAGCGCACATCTCTTGTCGAGCAGACGAGCGCTCACCAAACAGGCGCAAGGCGACGAGCAAAATTAACGCTGGCTGCACCGCTGGAATCAGGGTGGCAAGCGCAATCGACGTGGCCTTGTACGACGAAAAGCTGGCAATCGTCGACAACGCGAACAGCACGCCGGGCACAAGCGCTTGACGGAACACCGCAAGCGAGAGTCGGCCTCCGGCGAGATACGCAACGGCAATCATCACCGGCACGGCGAAGGCAAAACGAAACATAATGATCGACGCCGCCGAGGCGTGGATGCCACGAACAATCAGCGGACCGAAGCCCCACGCAAAAACAGCGAGGGCGCCGGCGACGAGCGGTAGGTCTCGAGACGTTGCACGGGCGTGCAACGAGGCAGTCATGTGCGCTGGTCTGGTGGGCGCAGGTCCACGCGGAGCACGAGAATGCCGTCCTCGATTGCTGCGACTGCGTCGCCGATGATGGCGAAGTCCTGGAAGTCGGCCTGTGCCTGCTGGATGAACGCTTGACGCTCTTCACCTGCAACTGGCGGCAGCGGCCGCTTCTTGACGGCCACAGCCCGCTCGCGGAATCGTGCCAACATCTCGTCTACATTCAACTCAGCCATTGCAACAACCGTACCCGCTGTGACCCGATGTCAAGGTGCTTAGTGGTGGCCCTTCTTCACGTTGCGTAGCAACGGATCCATGAGGTCACGAGCTAACGGCGTTGATGGATCAAGCAGGGGCTCTGGCGCCTTGGCGACCTCGGCGACCGGCTCGGCTGCGGGCTCGGGAACAAGCTCAGCGATAGGCGCCTCAACGGCTGCCACCTCGACAACTGGCTCCTCGACCGCTGGCTCCTCGACCACGTCGGCATCGCGAAGGTCGTCGAACCCCTTCAGATCGGCGCGCGCGGCAGCTTCGAGGTCGATGACGCCGCCATTGAGCGACTCGCCTTCGACAACTCCCCAACGCATCGGCTGGGCATCTTCGGGGCGCACCGAGTTGAGCAGGTCTTGTTGCGAGACCTCATCGAGGTTGCGGAACTTGCGCTCGCCCATCACCTCGAGCGGGGCCAGCAGCGCTGGGTCGGGACGCGTGCTGCGCCAAAACCACACAGTGATGATCAGCAGCGTGATGCCAAGTGCGGCGAGACCAGCGGCAAGCAAGTAGACCTTGCGCGTGCTGCTGACGTCGTTGACCGAATCGGCAAGGAGTCCAACCGCGAACGGTGCGAGTGAATGCAGCGAGAGCAACTTCATGACTCGGCAAGTCTGGCATGTTTGCCTCGTAAGTGTGCAGCTCACTCGCTGACGCGCCAAGCTATGAAGCAATGACAAGCCTGCTTTCATTCGCCGGCATCGCAGCTGTGTGCGCAGCGATGTTGTGGGCCGCATTCCGCATCGAGCCGCACTGGGTCAGCAAAGACGCGCAACGCATGGTCTGTTACGGCCAAACGATCAGTCGCGACGGACGCAGCGTCGGAAAGTGGCGCGAGTTTCGCGTGGCCAACGGCGCCGACGGCACCATCGAGGTGCGGCCACGCCGCGGTGGCCTCAGCAGCCCGCAGGGATCAGGAGGCGCCAAGCCGTCCGGCGCCTCGATGCCAAGCCGGATGCCGAAGTCATCGACCTGGCGCGTGGCTGGACCGTCTGACAACCCACCGAAACGACGGGTGGTCTATCTGCTCGAGTGCGGCCCCGACGATGACCTCGATTTCCTGGTGGCCTTACGCTTACCAGCCACCAGCAAAGGGATTCCGATGCTCGATGCTGCCGCCGCGAAGCGACACGGCTAGTTCTTCGACACCGAGTCCAAGAACGCCTCGATGGGCGGGGCAACCTGATCAAGGTTGAGCAAGAACGCGTCGTGACCGTGGGGTGAATCGATCTCGACATACTCACACGGGGTGCCCGCAGCAACGAGCAGATCGCGCAGGTGCCGCTGCTGATAGGCCGGGTACAACATGTCGCTCCAGATGCCCATCGACAGCACCGGCACGTTGATTCTGGCCATGGCCGACACCACACCGTTACGGCCACGGCCCACGTCGTGCAGGTCCATTGCTTTGCCAATAATGAGGTAGCTATTGGTGTCGAATCGACGGATCAGTTTTTCGCCGTGATGATCGAGATAGCGCTCGACCTCGAAGCGCTGCCAGAGATCGAAGCCGTCCCTATGCGTGCCGCCGTCGGCAAGGTCTCGTCCGAACCGTTCGGTGAACACGTTGTCGCTTCTGAACGTGACTTGCGCGATCATGCGCGCCACCGCCAGACCCTCGGCCGGACCATCACCCTCGGGCGCGTCGTAGTAGTCGCCGCCGCGCCAGCGTGGATCAAGCAAGATCGTGCGGCGCCCAATCGCGCCCCAAGCAATCTGTTGCGCTGTGCTCTGCGCACACGTTGCGATAGGTATCAGCGACCGAACGCGATTCGGATAGGTGATGCCCCACTCGAGCACTTGCATGCCGCCCATCGAGCCACCGATCACGCTGTGCCACACATCGACGCCAAGGTGGTCGGCGAGGCGGGCCTGTAGGCGAACCATGTCGCGAATGGTGATGACCGGAAAGCGAGATCCGTACGGCTTGCCGTCGGATGGGTGCGGCGACGATGGGCCGGTTGTGCCCTGGCATCCGCCGAGCACGTTGGCGCACACCACGAACCAACGGTTGGTATCGATGGCCTTGCCCGGACCGATTGCATCGGCCCACCAGCCCTCGCCCGAATGTCCCTTGCTGTCCACGCCTGCCGCATGGCTGTCGCCCGTCCACGCATGACAAATCAAGATTGCATTGCTCGCGCTGTCGTCGAGGGCTCCCCACGTTTCGTAGGCGACGCTCACATTGGTGAGCGATGTCGCGCCATCGAGAGCGAAGGGTCGATCGGCCGCAACAGTGAGGAACTGACGATGTCCAGGGTTGTCGCCCGGCATCCATGCTCCGGTCACCGGAAATGATTGCTTGTCCACATCGTCCTCCTCTCGAACATGCTGAAATCAACAACATCAAGAGCGGCCGGAGCCTTTGTTGCCGAACCGAAGTGCGGCCACATCCCATCTGACGATGGAGGCACCTTGGGGCTTCCGACCCAGGTTGCCGGGCCTTTGGAAAGGCCGCTCGTAATGCTTGGAGCAGTGTAACGGTTCAGGCGTTGGAGTCAACGAACCATTAACTCAGGGCGTTTGGTTGTACCGCTGCTCGAGCGCGAACTGATCGCCGAGGCCGACTAGGGCACCGAAATCGTCGAACGCGACGAGGCGATCGAGATGGCTGCGCAACGAACCTTCGGTGCGCAGCAATGCCAGCGACTCACGGATCGCATGCACCATCGTGAACAAGCCGCTGAGCGGCGACACGATGAGATGAAACCCAAGCTCGGCCAATTCGGTGGGCGTGAGCAACGGCGTCTTGCCGGTCTCGACCATGTTGGCGACCAGGGTTACATCGCGGAGTTCGGCGGCAATGCGTTCGAGTTCGGCCACAGACTCAGGCGCCTCGATGAACACTGCGTCGACCCCAAGATCGCGGGCCATCTTGGCGCGCTCGAGGGCATCGTCAAGACCGTTCATGGCACGCGCATCGGTGCGCGCCGTGATGTGCAGATGGGTGCGATGGTCGACGACGGCGCGCAACTTGGCCAACCAGTCTTCGGTCGGAACCACTTGCTTGCCAGGCATATGCCCGCAACGCTTGGGCCAGACTTGATCCTCGAGGAACATTCCAGCGGCGCCGGCTTGCTCCCACAGCTCGACCGTGCGAATTGCGTTGAGCGGACCGCCGTAGCCGGTGTCGGCATCGACCACCACGCTGGTGTTGGGCGCCGCGGCGCACACTCGTCGGGCGACCTCGGCCATCTCGGTTTGGGTGAGGAATCCAAAATCGGGTTTGCCGAGCATGGTGGCGCTCACGCAATATCCGCTCACGAACACCGTGTCGAACTCGGCCTCGACAGCAAGCTTGGCCGACAACGAATCCCACACGCCGGGCATCAACACACTGTCGCGAGTCGCGAGCCGTGCCCGCAGATAATCGCCTCTCATGATTGCGCCGCCGCCAAACGATCGACGGCCAATTCCTTGAGTCGCTTGTAGTCGACCTTGCCGTTCGCTGCCCGGCCAATGGTGTCGACGACCACCACATGGCGGGGCGCCTTGTAGTGAGCCAACAACCCCTTCACATGATCGGAGAGAACCGCCGAGTCGATCGCGCAATCGGCCTCGGACTCGACCACGGCGCAGATGACTTCGCCAAAGCGTTGGTCGGGCAGACCGACGCACACGGCGTCGCGCACGCTCGGGTGAGTCTTGAGCGCCTCTTCGACCTCTTCGGGGAACACCTTTTCGCCGCCGGTATTGATGCACACCGACCCGCGGCCGAGCAGACGCAACGTGCCGTCTTCGTTGACCTCGGCGAAGTCGCCGGGAACGCTCCAGCGGCGGCCTTCGTAGGTACGAAATGTCTGCGCCGACTTTGCCTCGTCTTTGTAATAGCCGAGTGGAATAAAGCCGCCGACGGCAACCACTCCCTGCTCGCCGGAGCCCGGCACGACGCGCTCACCGTTTTCGTTGAAGACCGCGCAGGTCGCGCCAATCTGGAACTTTGCGGTCTGCTGTGGAGCGCCTTTTGAGCTCACCGATGCGCCCATGCCAACCGCTTCGGATGAACCAAACGAATCAAACAGAATTGCCTGTGGGATGAAATCGAGCAGCCCAGCTTTGTTCTCTTGGCTCCACATGACACCGCTTGAGGTAACGACCGCCAGGCTGGCCAGGTTGTAACGGTTGGGGTTGAGTTGCAGATGATCGAGCATCGGCCCCGCGAAGGCTTGGCCAACGATGATGACGCTGTTGACCGCGCGCTTCTCGATGGTGCCCAACAGTTCGGAGACATCGAACTTGCGGTTGCTGAGCGTGACGATGCAGCCACCAAGCCCGAGGTTGTTGATCGCGCTGAACTGTCCGGTGCCGTGCATCAACGGGCACGCCACCAGCATCACCGGACCAGTTGGTTGCGATGGATCGATGCGGCTGATCAAGTCGTCGATGCCATCGGCGGGCGGGATGCCGGATACCGCGTTGCCGCCTCCGCCGAGCACGTTGAAGAGATCGTCTTGACGCCACATGACACCCTTGGGCATGCCGGTGGTGCCTCCGGTGTAGAGCAACAACAGATCGTCACCGCTATGCGGCACCTGTGCCATGCCCACAGGAACCGAGGCGCCAACAACCGACTCGTATGGCGTTGCCCACTCGGGACCATCGCCGGTCTCGTCGCTGACCACGTACCACCGCTTCACCTTGGTGAGCCTGCCCCGCACGGTGTCGAGCAGATCACTGAACACCGCGTGAAACACAACCGCTTCCGCGTCGGCGTTATCGAACAGATAGAAGATCTCTTCTGCTGCGTAGCGATAGTTGGTATTCACCGGCGCCATCGCCGCTTTGAACGCACCCACCATCGACTCGAGGTACTCGGGCGAGTTGTAGAGGTAACAGGCGAGCTTGCCTTGATGGGTCATGCCACTGTCGAGCAGATCTGCGGCCAACGCATTCGTGCGCTGCTCGAACTGAGCCCAGGTGAACACGCGCTCACCCTGAATCTGACATGGGCGATCGGGCACCCGCGCCGCCACCGCAGAAAGGATCTCGGCAATGTTCCAGTTCGTCATAGGTCCCCCACCTCACGATGTGTACGCGCCGTCAAATTAGCCGCACCAAGCAGGCCGCAACGTTCTAGAGATGCCATCGGCAACAGTCGGTTGCCTTGACGCAAGCGCGGCTACCCTCGGGACTTATGCGAATTCTCGTTATCGGTGCCGGCGGAGTTGGATCCGCGTTTGCAACAATCGCCGCAAGTCGACCGGTCTTCACCGACATCGTGTTGGCAGATATAGATGGCGCCCGCGCCGGAGTGGCAGCGGCACAGGCCAGCAGCGACCGTGTACGCGGCACCCGCCTCGATGCCTCGAATAGATCCGAGATCGTGCAGCTGGCACAGAGCATGCGCGCCGACATCATCGTGAACGCCTGCGACCCACGCATGAACCCACCCATCTTCGACGCTGCGTTCGAGGCCGGCTGCCACTACCTCGACATGGCGATGCACATGTCCGAGCCACACCCCACCAACCCTCACGAGCAGACCGGCGTGGTGCTCGGTGATGCGCAGTTCGCAGTGTCAGATCAGTGGGTCGAGCGCGGCCTCCTGTCGTTGTGCGCAATGGGCGTGGAGCCCGGATTGTCCGATGTGCTGGCTCGTTACGCCAGCGATCATCTGTTCAGCAAGATCACCGAAGTGGGCGTACGCGATGGCAGCGATCTGGTGATCGACGGATTCGAATTCGCCCCCACGTTCAGCATTTGGACCACCATCGAAGAGTGTCTCAACCCGCCGCTTATCTGGGAGCGCGGCCGCGGCCTGTTCACCACGGCGCCGTTCAGCGAGCCCGAGATGTTTGTGTTTCCCGAAGGCATCGGCACCTTGTGTTGCGTCAACGTTGAGCACGAAGAAGTGGTGCTGATGCCACGCTGGCTCGAACTTGACCGCGTCACGTTTAAGTACGGCCTCGGCGAAGACTTCATTGAGGTGTTGCGCACCCTGCATCGTCTCGGACTCGACAGCACCAAGCCGGTCAAGGTTCGCGGCGTCGATGTTTCGCCACGCGACCTCGTCGCTGCCGTCCTGCCAAACCCTGCCGAACTTGGCGACCGCATGCGTGGTCGCACATGCGCTGGCACCTTGGTCAAGGGCCTCGGACTCGACGGCGCCCCACGAGAGTCGTATCTCTACCAAATCGTCGACAACGAATGGACCATGCGCACGTCGGGACACCAAGCCGTCGTGTGGCAAACCGCTGTGCATCCCGTGGTCGCCTGCGAACTCATCGCCGAAGGCGAATGGGTTGGCGCTGGCGTGATGGGCCCAGAGGGCTTCTCGGCAGATCCATTCCTCGATTTGCTTCCGGTGCATGGTGTGAGTTGGAACCTTGAGGAGCGGCGGCCATCGCCGTCCTGAGTAAACGAGACGTCGAGGCCCTGCTCGGGAAGTTCGACTCCGACCCAATCGGCGCGCTCAGCACAGCACTGCGCAAGGTGCTCGATCGCCCCACCGCGCAATGGCCCGAGTTGGTCGCTGCAGCCGCCTTTACCGACACCCGTGCCGCCGCGCTGCTGCTTGGTGAACAGCGTTCGCTCGACGAGCTCGCGAGCGAACTAAATGAACTGCGCTCCGTGGAAGATCGCTGAGACTGTGGGCTAACCTCGACCGAGAAAGAGGGAGAACCCATGCGCGTACATGTCGATGCAGAAAAATGCCAAGGCCACAACCGTTGTTATTCATTGGCCCCCGAGTTGTTCGATGTCGATGATCTCGGCAACGCCGTAGAACTCAACGACGGCAACGTGCCCGAAGGTCTCGAGCACAAGGCACGCCTCGCCGTTGCCAACTGCCCCGAATACGCAATCACCATCAGCGAGTAATCACATGGCTGTCAACCGTCACCCTCCCGTCACCGATTTCGCTACCGACTTCGATCACACCGACCCAACCTGGGTCAGCAACCCGTTTCCCATCTGGGATGAACTGCGCACCACCTGCCCCATCGCACACAGCGATCGCTACGGCGGCACGTGGCTGCCCGTAACGCACGAGCACGTCTCGGCGATTGCCTATGACACCGAGAACTTCACGTCGCGTGCCGTTGTCGTCAGCGAAGTGCGCCCAGGGCCAATGGATCTCCCAGCGCCTATCGGTGTCGCTCCCCCCATCACATCTGATCCGCCGTTCCATGCAATGGCGCGTCGTTTGCTGTTGCCCGCGTTCGCTCCACGCAAGGTCGACGCGCTTGAGCCATTCACTCGCCAACTCTGCAACGACCTGCTCGATGCGCTCGAAGGCAAAGACATCGTCGATGCCGCTGTCGAGTACGCCCAGCACATTCCGTTGCGCGTCATCGCCAAGATGCTCGGCTTCCCAGCCGAAGATGCCGATTACTTTCGACACGTGATCCACCTCATCCTTGAGGAAGGCATCACCGTCACCGAGGATGACGACGAACGTCTGGTCGAAGGACAAGCGCTCGATGCGTACTTCGACAATCAGATCGCCGATCACGTGGCCAACCCACGCGACGATCTCACCACGTTCTTGCTCGAGGCCGAACTCGATGGCAACAAACTGATGCACGAACACGTTCGCGGCACCATGCTGCTCATCCTCGTCGCCGGCATCGACACCACGTGGTCGGCAATTGGCTCGGCACTGTGGCACCTCGCCCACAATCCCGAAGATCTCAAGCGCCTTGCCGCCGAGCCCGACTTGATGCCATTCGCAATCGAAGAAATGCTTCGCGCCTACGCGCCCGTCACGATGGCACGCTTGGTAGCTCAAGACGTCGAGATCGGCGGCTGCCCGATGAAGGAAGGCGATTGGGTGTTGCTTCCTTTCCCGGCAGCAAACCGAGATCCCGAGTTCTTCGATCTCGCCGACGAAGTCATCATCGATCGCGAAGAGAACCGCCACGCTGCGTTCGGTTTGGGTATTCACCGCTGCCTCGGCTCGAACCTCGCCCGCATGGAGCTACGAGTCGCCGTCGAAGAGTGGGTGAAGCGTTTCCCCAATTTCGAACTCGCTGACCCCAGCGCAGTCACATGGGCTGCCGGCCAAGTACGTGGCCCGCGCAGCATTCCTGTGCGCTTGCCCGGCTGAACGAGTTAGAGCACGCCAATCACAGGCTGGGCAAGACGTAGATGATGCGCGAACTGTGGCTCGGTAGGTAAGAAACCAAACCGATCGGGCCACAGCAGCTGCACCATCTCAAATGGCTTGCCGCGATACCAAGCACGCGCAGTACCAAAGAGCTGCCCGTTCGAAGCGACGTCTACCGGAGCGAACTGACAACGCAGATCGTTGTCGAGCAAGCCCAGCAATTCGACACCAAGCGGTATCTCGGTGCCACCCTTGAGCAGATCGACCACCATCGTGAGCAGCCCGGTGGCCGCCACTGGGG
>Ga0194048_10001343_pt1 | contig 12191 bp, 9 predicted proteins | sample JunL225m_MetaG_FD_161685 | JGI IMG/M metagenome (GOLD analysis project Ga0194048, IMG submission 161685) | Anoxic zone freshwater microbial communities from boreal shield lake in IISD Experimental Lakes Area, Ontario, Canada - Jun2016-L222-5m | ecosystem: Environmental > Aquatic > Freshwater >...
ATCCCGAAGTGACACCCGACAACCTCGACCCCTATGAGCACGTTGGGCCGCTCGCACGCACGGTGGCGGACTGCGCACTGATGCAAAACGTAGGGGCCGGCCCGCACCCACAAGATGCGGCAACGTTGCGGCAGCGCGTGCGCATTCCTGCAACGCCTGCTGGCATTGAGGGCTGGCGTATCGCGTGGACGAGTGACTGTGGCAACGGTGTTGTCGACCCCGCAGTCGCGGCAGGGTTGCGCACCGCGTTGGGTCAACTCGAGGCCGCCGGTGCCTCCATCGAAGAGGTAGATCTGGGCTGGGGCGAGGAGGTCACCGAGGCTGCTCGCGCATACCTTGATCACCTCTTTGGTCGGGGGTTTGCTCGCGTCTGGGAGGAACACCCGGAGCTCGTCTGTGATTACACAGCGTGGTATGCCGAACGAGCGGGGACCTGCGGTCAGGAGCGATTTCTCTGGACGTATGAGGTCGCTGCCGACATGTATCGCACGTTGGGGCCGTTACTCGCGCGGTACCACGCGCTCGTCTGTCCCGCCTTTGTGACCCAAGAGATTCGTGCGGATGCCATGCCCTGGGAGACAATCGAGGTGGCTGGCCGGACTTTCGATTGCGATTATCAGCCGTCGCTGCTGCACGCGTTCAACATGATTGCGCGTCTCCCGATCATTGCCATGCCGTGCGGACTTGGGGCCAATGGTCTACCGATTGCAGTCCAGATCGTGACGCGTACATACGACGATGCTCGCGCCTTTCGGATCGCCGCCGCGATGGAACAGCAACGCCCGTGGTTCGACAGTGCAGAGCGGCGGCCACGCAGCGATGGGCTGCGGCACGCGATCTAGTAGCCGAGCGACCAGCCGTGTAGGTGATCGATCTCGATGCGGGCGATGTCTCGTAGGTGCGCCCACTTCTCGATGTAGGTGGCTGCGAGATCAGGGTGGATGTAGCGGGCGACGATCAGCGCAACTTCCTGGTCGACATCGATTTCTCCGTCGGTCAACAAAGAGGCCTTGCCTCGGCCCGTGACGGCACGGTAGGGGTGTGTCTCTTCGGCAACGCTAAATGAGGCATGCCCTGTGCGCAGGAGGTTCTTGACCCAGCCACGCTCTCGTGTCGTCCAGATCAGTAACGACTCGTTGTCAAGGCGATACCAGAGAGGAAGCGTCATCGTGGTGCCATCGCGGCGTGCCACGCTGAGTGAGAGCAGGCGACTCGGCCAGGCCGTGAGAAACTCGATGCAGGCGTCGTGTTCCATTGCGATGCAGAGAGCCTAGAGCAGGATGCGCGGCACGGACTCAACCCATTGCCGCGTGTGGTGTTGAATGCCATTGACCTGCAACTCGAGGTTGATCGTGACATGGAAGTGCGTCGCGGCGGCCTCGATCAAGACAGATGAGATTGCGGTCGTTTCGGCACCCGGCCGACGGATGATCGTGGAGTGACGTCCGTAAGCCGTGGCGTGGGCTGGGTCGTCGGCATCGACGGTGGTCGTCAGGTCGAAGTCGCGGTAGACGACCGTCGTGGCATTAATGCGTCCCTCGTCTTCCTCGTGGAGCCGCACGGTTGCCCGGCGCGTCAGGGCGTCGTTGATGATCTCCCAGGTTGGAGGTTGGGCACGCAGGGCGTGCCGCTCGCGCTGGATGGGCGATGGGAGGAACGTGAGTGGCGTGGCGCTGCCCTCTGTTGGCACGACCGGAAGTGTGATGCGCGAACCCGCACTTCCTCGGTGGAGCTGTGACGTGGCTGGCTCGGGTGTCGGCCAGACATTCGGCCAATCGGCATTCGCGACTGCAATACGAATGCGGTGGCCAGCCTCAAAGCGCCACGCTGCACAGTCGACCTCCACCTGCAGCGAGGTGCGCTCGCCAGGAACAAGCGGTTCGGGCGTTGTGAGCGAGGAGCGACGTGTGCCATTGAGCATGCCTTTGGCCACGAGGTGCGACGTGCCATCGGGGGCCACATCCGAGACCGAGACGCAGAAACCAAGCACGCTCGCCGTCGTGGTGAACTCGAGGTCAGCGACGACTCGGCCAAGGATTGTCAGCGATTCGTCAAGTGGTGTTGAGGTGTACACGGCAGAGAGCGCCTCGTCGGGGCGCTGATCGCCGGGCTGTCCGAACTGGAGACCGCCCGACCAGAGGCCGGCCATGACACCAACGCGAGCGTCGTATTCGAGCAGGTCTTCGCCGTCTGAACCAGGCTGCGCTGAGAGTCGCCCGTCTTCGTTAAGGAAGAGAGTTGTCGTCGTCGCGTCCGGCAACGGCCACGTCTTCTCTGCACGCCACTCACCGGCAGCATCCAGCCGGTCGGCATCGGGCCGTTCGTGGGTCTGCATAAACACGACGACTGGCGGCTCGTCCATCACGCCATTTTCGACGCCCTTGCACCAATGATCGAGCCAACGCACGACCTCGTGAAGGTGATCGATGCGTGGGCCGGGAACAGCAACATCTGGCACCGCGTGGTTCCAGGGACCAACGAGCACCTTGCGCGGGACGGTGAGTGCTTCGTAGAGTCGCAGCGGCGGGTTGGGGTATCCATCGCGCCAGCCGCCGATCATAAAGACGGGGCAGGTAATACGATCGGCGATGTCGCGCACAGAGCCATGCCGCCAATACGGACCATCCGTCTGATGGGCGAGCCACGTCAGCATGTAGGGCTCGTTGTTCGCAAGGTGCTCAGCCCAGATCTCGGCCCAATTGGGCGACCACTCGGGGTAGGGTGGCAGCGCGTTGTAGGCAATCATGAAGTTGCCGTAGAACGAGACGTCGTAGTACTGGCGTAGGTGCCCACCGCGATTGTGGCAGTCGTCCGTATAGCGATCGTCCGTGAAGTACATCGGAATGATCGAGGTGAGGTGGGGTGGCTGGTGCGTCGCAACCTGAAGCGACGTGAACCCACCGTACGAGATGCCCATCATGTTGACGTGGCCATCGCACCAGGGTTGTGCGGCGAGCCACTCGATCGCGTCATACCCGTCGAGCTGTTCCTGCTCGACGTACTCGTCGATCACGATGCCCTCGGAGGCGCCGGTGCCGCGAATGTCTACGCGCACCACGACGTAGCCATGGCGCGGTAGTTCGCCATAGAAACGGTCGCCCGGAGGAACCTCGTCTTTGCGGTACGGGATGTACTCCATCACGATCGGCAGCGGCCCGCATTCGGTGTCGGTCGGCAGATAGACGTCGGCGCCAAGCTTCGTGCCGTCGCGCATCGGAATCTGCATGTTCTTGACGAGGCGGGCATGCGGTCCGTACGGGGTGCTCTGATCGATCGACATGCGTGCTCCGGGGGCTTTCATTGAGGGGGGAAATACTGTTAACTAGTTAGGACTTAATGTTAGACGTTCAGCAGATCCCGCACATTTGGATTCCCATGTCGGATGGTGTGCGGCTGGCTGCTCGGATTTGGCTGCCCGAGTCCGATGCGGTTGGTCCTGTGCCGGCGATTTTGGAATACATCCCGTACCGCAAGAACGACGCGACGATGGAGCGAGACGCACAAATCCATCCGTATTTCGCCGCGCATGGATACGCGTCAGTTCGCGTCGATTTGCGCGGGAGCGGCGACTCTGACGGGCTGATGCTGGACGAGTATCTGCCACAGGAGCAGGACGATGCTCTCGAGGTTCTGCAGTGGCTCGCTGCGCAGCCCTGGTGCAATGGCAAAGTCGGCATGATTGGCAAATCGTGGGGTGGGTTCAACGGGCTGCAGGTTGCGGCGCGTCAGCCACCGGAGCTCCAGGCAGTCATTAGCGTCTGCTCGACCGATGATCGATACGCCGACGACGTCCACTACATCGGCGGCTGTGTGCTGGCCTCCGACATGCTCTCCTGGGCGTCGACGATGCTGGCAGCTAATGCTCGCCCGCCGGATCCGACGATCGTTGGTGACGCCTGGCGGGAGATGTGGCTTGATCGCCTCGAAAACACGCCGGTCTATGCCGAAGAATGGCTCAGCCACCAACGTAGGGATGCCTTCTGGCAGCACGGCTCCGTCTGTGAGGACTTCGACGCGATGCAGTGCCCGATCTACATGGTTGGGGGTTGGAATGACGGCTACCCCAATGCGATTCCACGTCTGCTTGAGGGCTATTCGGGTCCGCGCAAGGCGCTGATCGGCCCATGGGCACATCTCTATCCGCAGGATGCCCTGCCTGGACCATCGATTGGATTCCTCCAGGAATGTCTCCGCTGGTGGGACCACTGGCTGAAAGGCATCGACACGGGAATCATGGACGAGCCGATGTTGCGCGCCTGGATGCAAGAGCCAGTTGCCCCACAGCCGTATTACGCCGAACGCGCCGGGCGATGGGTGGCAGAGCCCGTCTGGCCGCCAGTTGAGCCACAGCCACTACGGCTGCTGCTGAGTGGTGCTGGACTCAGCGAAGCTGCGGGCGAGACGGTGACGCGAACCGTCGTCAGTGACGAGCGTTCGGGAATCGACGCCGGCAACTGGATTGGTTGGGGGCGCGATACCGACTGGCCAACAGACCAACGGAGCGAGGACGCGCTCGCGTTGACGATCGATTCGGAGCCACTGACCGAAGATGTTGAGGTGCTCGGCTTCGTTGACGCGCGCGTGCGGGTTGCGGCTAATCAGGCCAATGCGTTTGTCTGCGTTCGGCTCTGTGAGGTCGATGAGCTGGGCCAGTCCACCTTGATCACGCGGGGCTTCCTGAATCTGACCCATCGCGATTCGCATGCCGAGCCAACGCCGTTGACGCCAGGTGCGTTCGTGGACGCGGATCTTCGTCTGAAGGTGGTTGGCCACCGCTTCGGCAAGGGGCACCGCCTGCGTATCGCAATTACGCCCGCCTATTGGCCGTGGATCTGGCCGTCACCGACACCCGTTGAGTTGACGGTCGAGCTAGGCGCGAACAGTTGGATCGAGCTCCCGGTGCGCACGGCACGCGCCGAAGATGCAGCGTTGGCGCCCTTCCAAGAGCCTGCGGTTGCGCCACCACCGAAGGTCAAGCGCCTACCGCACGCCGCACCCGTGCGCACCGTGACGACCGATGTCGGCTCTGGTCGCACGACGATTACCAATGACTTCGACTTCTTTGGTTGTCGACGCTTGCCGGATGGGCTCGAGTACACCGAGACCGCGCAGGATTGCTTCTCTATCACCCGTGGCGATCCCCTCTCGGCAGAGGTCACGTGTGTCTGGGAGATGAATGTGGGACGGGGCGAGTGGAAGACTCGGATCGCGACGCGAAGCACGATGACTGCGACTGAGCAGACCTTCCTCCTGACGAACACGGTTGACGCCTACGAAGGCACTAAGCGCATCTTTTCGAAGACCAGCACGAAGGAAATTCCGCGCGACTTGGTCTAGCTGGGCCTACGTCTAGGTCGTGCTGGTGTCGACAGTGGGCAGCGACGAGACCCATTCGGGATCCTGCTGAACCTCGGGCCAGCGACGACAGGCAATTGCGTGGCCCGGAGCGATCTCACTGAGAACGGGCGCGGTCTGACACTTATCGGCCCGCACGTGAACGCAGCGGGTACGGAAACGACAGCCTGACGGAGGGTTGCGGGGGCTCGGGATTTCGCCCTTGAGTAATTCGGTCTGTGCTGTCTGGAGGCCATCAGGGTCGATATCCGGGACGGCTGCCAAGAGTGCCCGTGTGTAGGGATGAGACGGCTGCGCGAGCACATCGCGTGTGACGCCAGTCTCAATCAGCTGTCCGAGATACATCACAGCGAGGCGGTCAGAGAGATACGAGAGCGTATTGACGTTATGGGTGATCACGAGAAACGTCAGGTTGAATTCACGGCGCAGGTCTTGGAGCAGGTTCAAGATGGCAGCCGCAGCCGAAACGTCAAGGCCAGAGGTGGGTTCGTCGGCGACGATAAACTCGGGACGAAGAGCGAGCGTGCGCGCGATCCCGATGCGGCGCGCCTGTCCACCAGACAGCTCGTGCGGATACTTGTCGGCCTGCTCTGACGAAAGATTGACCATCTCCAATAGCTCGGCGACGGAGTACCGCTCGCTCGCTGGCGTGCCGTGGATGCGATACGGCTCCGTCAACTGAGCGGACACACGCATGCGTGGAGACAGACTTGCGTAGGGGTCTTGAAAGATCATCTGCATTCGTCCACGGAGAGCGCTCCACTGACCTCGCGAGGAATGGGTGATGTCTGTGCCGTCGAAGGTCACGGTGCCGGATGTAGCTTGAGTTAGTCCAAGAATTGTGCGTCCAAGGGTTGTCTTGCCCGAGCCCGATTCTCCCACGAGCCCGACGATTTCATTGCGGGCAATTGTGAGGGTTACGCCGTCGACTGCACGCACTCCGCCGGCGGCACGGCGTGCCAGGCGGTCACGCAGCGATCGCTGATCGCCGAAGACGGTTGAGAGCCCTTCCACGCGGATGAGGTTTGGTTGGGCAGTCACTGGGCAGCCTCGACGACGATCTCGACTGGATCTTGGTGATATGACGACGTGGCGTCTTCGGCGAAGCAGCGCACCTTTCGTTCGTCCACGATCCGTACCTCAGGGACGCTGAGGCGACAGGTTGCACGAGTCTTTGTACAGCGGTCGGCAAAGGCACAACCGATTGGAAGCTGTGACAGACTCGGCACGCTGCCAGGAATTGTGATCAGGCGATCAACATGCTGATGCCGTGTTGGCACCGCACCGATCAACGCACGTGTGTAGGGGTGCCGAGGATCACGAAACACGTTCTGCACGGAGCCTGCCTCCACGACACTGCCGCAGTACATGACGACAACGCGATCACAGAGTTGGGAAACGAGCGCAAGATCATGCGTGACGAACATCACGGCCATTTCGCGCTCACGCCGCATCCGCGCGATGATCGCGACGATTTGGGCCTGCAACGTGGCGTCAAGTGCAGAGGTCGGCTCGTCCGCGATCAATAGCTGTGGGCCGAGCAGCAGCGCCAGCGCGATCATGATGCGTTGTCGCATGCCACCAGAGAACTGGTGGGGATAATCGTTGAGTCGGTCCTCTGCGTCGGGAATGCCGAGTTCGGTGAGCGTCTCGATCGTGCGCTTTCGCGCAGCCTTCTGGTCGAACGAGCCGCGACGGCTATGGGCGGCGAGCGCGTCGCGGAGCTGCGTCCAAATCGTAAACACGGGGTTGAGACTCGAAAGTGGGTCTTGGAAGATCATCGCCAGCTCCGGGCCACGCAGTCGACGCATCTCGCCTTCTGAAAGTGCTGTCAGGTCGCGATCGCCGAACTGGATCGTCCCACCTGTGATCCGACCATTAGGTGGGAGTAAGCGCATGACTGCCGAGCTCAGGGTGGACTTGCCGCAGCCGGATTCGCCGACGATTCCGACGATCTCACTGCGGTCGATGCTCAGGTCGACGTCTCGCAGGACCGGCAGATCGGCGTCGGCGGTCCGGTAGGTGACGTCGAGCTGGCTGATTGTGAGGAGAGGCTGTGTACTCACCAGCGCCTCCGCGTGAGACCAGACAGTCGTGGATCGACAATGTCACGTAGCGTCTCGCCGAGCATCGTGAAGCCGAGCGTGGTGATCATCAGAATGATGCTCGCGAAGACCACAGCCCAGGGCGATTGGATGATGTTCTGAAAGCCGTCCGACAAGATTGCCCCCCACGAAGGCGTAGGGGGTTGGACACCAAGGCCGAGGAACGACAGTCCCGCTTCGATCACGATTGCGCTGGGAATATCCATCGCCATCAAGATAAAAAGCGGCGGAAGGATGTTCGGCAGGATGTGAGTGAAGACGATCCGCAGAGTGCTGGCCCCTAGGGCGCGCTCTGCCTCAACCCACTGGTTGGCCTTCGCGGAAAAGACCAGCGCTCGCGAAACGCGTGCGTAGTTGGGAATAAAAGCGATAGAGATGACGATGATCACGTTCCTCAGCGAGGGGCCAAGCAACGCGAGCAGGGCTAGCGCGAGAATCACGGCTGGGAATGCCTGCAAAACATCCATGACGATCACCAGCAACGCATCGATCAGGCCGCCCCGCCATGCAGCCACGATCCCGAGCAGGAGCCCAATAACGAGAGCGGACAACACTGCCGGAAGAGCAACAATGAGCGCGATACCAACGCCGTAGATGAGTCGGGAAAGCGTGTCGCGGCCAAGGCGGTCGGTGCCTAATAGATGCTCCACGCTCGGCCCTTGCAAGCGATCACTAATTGTCTGGGCGTCAGGCTCAAAGGGAGCAAAAACTCCAGGCACAACGGCCAAGATGATTAACCCGACCACGATGATCAGTCCGATCAGGCCCGCGGGGCGGTGGATCAATTGCTGCAACGTGGCACTGAGTCCATGCAGCCTGCTCCGTCGAGTGCTTGTGCGGTTTGGCGTAGCGATGGCCATTAGCGGCCATCTCCAGAACGCACCCGGATGCGTGGATCGACGATCTGGTACGTGAGATCGGCGACGAGGTTCGCGAGGACGAAGAGGATCGCGATTGCCAGGACGCCGCCCCGGACAACTGGATAGTTGCGAGCCTGAATAGCGTCGAATACCAACATGCCAAGTCCAGCTCTGGCGAAGATCACCTCGACAAAGATGGCGACGCCGATCAGGCTACCGAAGGCAACGCCGAGTACGGCGATGGTCGGGATGATGGCATTACGCAGTGCGTATTTGTAGGCCACACGACGGTCGGTGAGACCATAGGCGCGAGCAGTTCGAATGTAATCCGCGTTGAGAACCTCGAGCATGCTCGAGCGTACGAGGCGCGCGATGTAGCCGATCCAGGTGATAGCGAGGGCGGTGACCGGCAGGATCAGGTGAAGGAAGTAGTCGACGGGGTCGGAGATGTCGCCCGAGCCGATCGAAGGCAGGGCTTTTAGGCGAACCGCGAAAATCACGAGCAGCAGGAGGCCCGCAACGTAAGGGGGAATCGTGATCATGGAGACACTGAAGACTGCAGTAACACGGTCGAGCAGTGAATTTGGTCGCGTCGCTGACAGGATGCCGAGAGGGATGCCGAAGACCGCTGCCAGGATCAACGACAGCGCGGCCAACGTCAACGTTGGTGGCATTGCTTGCATCACTAATTTCATCACCGATGTGTCTGTTACGAAGTCCACGCCGAGATCGCCTTGTATGGCGTTGACCATGAAGTGGCCTACTTGGATGTGGACAGGTTGGTCGAGTTCCATTTGCGATCGCACCTGGGCGATCAGCTCGGGAGTAGCGCGTGGACCCAAGATGAGGGTCACTGGGTCACCCGGAATGACATGTACGAGCGCACCGAGAAACGCCATCACGAGCACGATCACAAGGACCGTCATGATCAACCTACGGAGAAAATACGCGCCCATTGAGTGATGGTAGAAGAATCGAATCGCTCGGGTGAGGTCAGAGTGCAACCCCACCCGAGCTGCTCATGTTCGACTCAGACGACGCCGAAGTTCCAGAGCGCCACCCAGCCGTTGGGCTGGATCGACGGCTTCACGTAGGGCTGACCCGTGTAGTAGAAGTTCGGGAATAGGATCCACGCCATCGAGGCAGACTCGTCCCACTCCTTCTGCATGTCGATGTAGATCTCCGTGCGCTTCGCATCATCAAACTCAGCGATGCCCGCTTTGTAGTTCGCTTCAAACGATGGGGAGGTCCAATCGCACCAGTTCCACTCACCAAGTTGCGCTTTGGTAAACCAGACGATCGACCAAGATGGATCTGGGAGTGACGTGAAGCCCGAGTAGACGAGCTGGCGATCCTTGCCGCCGCCGCCGCCGCCAGGGATCTCATAGAACGCTGCCGAATCCTGCGCCTCGATCTCGACAGTGATACCAATGTCTTTTAGGTTCGCCTGGATGATCTCAGCGGTTGTCTGGTCTGTTTCTTGTGATGTCGTGGTCAGTTTCAGCGTGATGTCAGACTTGCCAGAGGCCGCAAGGTATTCTTTGGCTTTTGCAACATCGGGGCCGTACGCTGGTGCGTCGGGCCAGTAACCAAGGCCCATGTTCTCTGGGATGATCGCCTTGGCGCGGGTGGCTTTGCCGTCGTAGGCACCATCGATGATGCCTTGCACATCGATAGCTTCTCGAATCGCTTTGCGGACGTTGATGTCACTCAGCGTCTCGTCAGTCACGCTGATTGCGAGGAACTGATAGTTGAGCGAGGCCTGCTCTGTGACGTTGTAACCGGCGTCCGTCAACTGCTGCACGGTCGACACCCCGAGGAACGAATAGTTGACATCGCCTGCCTGTAGTGCGTTAGAAGCGGTCGAATCTTCGCCAATCACTTTCGAGAGGATTTCCTCGTATACGGATGGCTCTGCATAGTCCTTATTGGCTCCGCTGTAGTCGGCGAACTTCTTCAGCAGGATGTGGTCCTTCGGCTTCCATTCGACGAACTCGTAGGGGCCGGTACCGATCGGGTTGACGCCGTACTTCTTGCCGAGCTTCTCGACGGCTTTCTTCGAAACGATCTTGCCGCTGGTGACGGGCAACGTGGTGCGCATGAGGGGAGCAAAGGCTTCCTTCATGATGATCACGCCGCTGTAGGTGTCGGTGACCTTGACTTCCTTCAACGAGCCCCAGTCGCCCGCGTAGGGGGATTCCACCTTGGGAGTTGTGAGACCGGCAATGCGCTCGAACGAGAACTTGACGTCCTCGGCCGTCACCTCACCGTAGCCACCGTGGAATTGAACCCCCTTCTTCAGAACGAAGGTGAACTCAAGATTGTCATCGGAAATTTCGAACGATTCGGCCAGCGTGTTGACAACATCGAAGGTGCCTGGCTTAAAGCTGATCAGGCCCTCGTTGATGCAGTCGATCAGCTGTGCGTCTTCCGTGACCTGCCAGAGCGCGGGGTCGGCCTGAGCCCAATCGTCGCGCTGCCGATAAATCAGTTGCTTGGTGGCTCCTTCCGGGACCACCACCGACTCGGCGGCAGCACTGCCGCCTCCAGCATCGTCTCCACCGGAGGAGGAAGATCCCCCACCACAGGCAGCCAGGATCATGCCGGCTGCCGAGAGGGTGAGGCCGAGGGCCGTTGCCTTTGTGATGAACGAGCGGCGATCAATTCGCTGCGACGTTAAGTCAGACACGAGGTTCGACAGCTGCTGCTCTCGTGTGACTGGGACTGCTGGGATGTGCTCTTCACTCATGGGTTCCTCCCTCGTACGGTTGGGTTCTACGCCTGGACTGCTCGCGCTGCTTCGACGAAGCGCAGCGCTCTTTCGCGATCGACGGGGTTCCACGTGTACCCATCGACCTTCAAACTGCTGCCGACAATACAGCCATCGGCATGCGATAGATAGGTTGCAATTGTGGACTCACGCGCGCCGGTGTTGAGGAGCACCGGCGTCTCGGCCGGAACTGCTGCTCGCACCTCTTGGAGGGTAGAAATATCGGCCTCAGCACCAGCCATCGCGCCCGACACGAGAATGCCGTCGGCAAGACTTGAGACCACGGTCGACCGAGCCATCTGGCCAGGCGAGCGGTTCCCGATTGGGGAGGCAAATTCTGGCGTGATGTTCATCAGGATCTTCAGATCCGAGGCATCAAGGCGTCGTCGTTCCCGGAGCACCTCGGCAGCGTTGGTCTGCCAGAGGCCCATGTCGGATTCCCAGACGCCCGTGCAGACCTCGCGCATGAACGCCGCGCCTGTGGCAACTGCGACGGCGAGCGCGCAGCGTGGGTCCCAGAGAAAGTCGACACCGAAGGGGCGATCGGAGGGTTTGCATTCCGTGACGACGCGGCTCATCACTGCGGCGCTTTCGAGCCCGGCGTTGAGTTCGTAGGGCCGGTCACCTTCGTTACAAAAGAGAATGCCGTCAAAGCCGGCTTCGAGCAGGATCGCAGTGTCGCGCGCGACGGCGTCGATCAGGCCGTTGACTCCGGCTCGTTCGTCGTAGAGAGGGGTGCCAGGCAGCGGTGGCACGTGCGCCATAGCGATCAGTACCTTCGGCGAGCTGAACAATTCGAGAAACGACGACACAGGTAAGGACCTCCTACTGCGCACACTAGTGTGCGCAGTTGTTCGAAGTCAAACGCAATATTGTTCGAAAAATTGGTATACCTCACACGTCGACCCGTGGAGTGCCCAATGACAACTGCGCTGCGTCGTAGCAACCTAGAAGACGAGGTCATTCGTCGTGGAAACCTGTCCGTGGTCGAGGCTGCGGTATTGCTGAAGGTATCTGAGATGACAGTCCGCCGGGACTTCGATGCGCTCGAGACGCGTGGGCGCATCCTGCGCGTGCGAGGTGGTGCGGTGGCGCGCGTCA
>Ga0194048_10001344_pt1 | contig 12190 bp, 11 predicted proteins | sample JunL225m_MetaG_FD_161685 | JGI IMG/M metagenome (GOLD analysis project Ga0194048, IMG submission 161685) | Anoxic zone freshwater microbial communities from boreal shield lake in IISD Experimental Lakes Area, Ontario, Canada - Jun2016-L222-5m | ecosystem: Environmental > Aquatic > Freshwater >...
CCACGCAATGTGTTGTCCGGTGTAGTTACGGTTTGGATCAGCGTGTGTCCAGGCTTCGGAGTGAGTCAAATAAGTGATCGTTCCACCCTTTGATGAACCACCGCTGCTCATCTTCACTAGTCCACCCGCAATAACTGCAAGTGCTAGAACCGCAACGATTGCGATGCTAGTTGATTTTTTGACTCTTGCCATTCTTTCTCCTTTTTATTGCTCTGGTTTATTACTTATTTACCTACTTTACTTATTTAGCTCTGCTCAGACTTTGGGTCTAGAGCGTCACGAATCGCATCTCCCAATAAATTGAAAGATAGGACCACCAAGATTAACGAAATAGCAGGTACAAAGAAATAGGTAGGTTCGTTCAATACGTACTTAGTTGAGTCTGCGATGATCAGCCCCCACGTGGCTGAAGGGGGTTGGACCCCAATCCCGAGGTAGGAGAAGACGGCCTCAGCAGCCAGGTAGCCCGGCAAGGAGAGCGAGACATAAACGATTACTGGAGTCCAAAGATTTGGGAGCAACTCTCTGAAAATAATACGGCGGTTAGATGCGCCAAGAGCCCGAGCGGCCACCACGTAGTCTCGTTCACGCAAAGATAAAACTTGAGAGCGAATAATTCTAGAAAAATATGGCCAGCCAAAGAAAGAGAGAATAATTATCAAATATAAAATCCGAGCGCCGTTATCTCGAGCAATCCCAGATTTTTCAATTCGTTGAATCATAGGAACGCTTAGCGCAATAATCATAAAAAATGATGGGAATGAAAGTAGAAAATCGGTAAAGCGGCCGAAGATTGCATCTACGCGACCTCGGTAATAGCCAGAAACAATTCCAATAATTAAGCCAAGAGCTACTGTTGCAAATGTCGAAATAACAGCAACCATAAATGAGATTCGAGAACCAAACATTAAGCGAGCGAGTAAGTCGTAACCAATTCCTGGCTCAACTCCAAGTGGGTGGTTCAAACTAATTCCACCGAAATTTCCAATTGTTTCACCGCGCGCAGTAATTGCATTTGCATCTCGATCTACGGGGCTTACATTTAAAACCCAGGCAATAACCGGAGCAAAGATTGCAATAAAAATAATTGAGAAAGAAGCGATCGCAGCTGGTAGGGCAATCTTGTTGGCTCTAAAGCGTCGCCAGGCGAGTTCTCTTGGACTGCGGCTTACGAGCCCCGTATCCCCTGCTTTACCTGGATGCATGCGCGTAACCGTAACCATTGGCTCAGGACTTTACAAGGTCATTTTAAGATTGGTCAGGCTGTTTTTAGGGGTTAGTTTCTATTTAAGATGACTTCGCTCACTCATCCCACGCAGCGCACGCAGGCCATCGGAAGTCCAGGTATTTATCGTTGTGATACTGCAAGGAAGCACATCTAAATGAAAGACGCTATCCAAGGTAGCTCCCAAAACAGACGTAACTAAAGATCTAATTACATAATTATGCGTAACGACAATAATTGTTTTTCCGGGATGTTCTAATGCTAAATTTGTTAACGCCAAATCTGAACGTGCGGCAATATCTTCATAAGATTCACCACTCGTTCCAGCTCGCGCCGAAGTACTTGATACCCAAGTTAGCCATTCATTTGGATAAAGTTCTTTAACCTCAGAAATACTTAAACCATCCCATTCACCGAATCCAGCTTCTCGCCAGACTTCATCCAACTCCACCTTTAATCCAGTAGCTGCGGCTATTCGTTCTGCGGTTTGAACCGTTCGCACCATCGGTGAAACAATTAACAGGTCAGCCTTGCGTGCTGTAAGTTCTTTAGCAACTGCTTCTGCTTGTGCAATTCCTTCAGCACTTAACTCTGGATCTGAGCCATCGCCTCCAGAAAAGCGTCGCTCTGGAGTTAGAACTGTTTCGCCATGTCTGACCAGATAAATAACTGTTGGCTTCTCACCTGAAACCAGTCGTTCAATTAAAAAATTCTTCTGCAGCGGCGCATCCGTGCTTACATCGCCATCTAGGGCCTTATTCGCCAAACGATCCGCGTGTGAGTTTTCATCGCGTGGAATCCACTTATATGTAACCAGCTCATTAGGGTGTGCATCCCGTGCAAGCTTCGCAAGTTCGCGCATATCAGGATGTTTAATCTGCCAGCGCCCCGACATCTGTTCAACAACTAACTTGGAATCCATCCGTGCCTCAACAGTTGCACTTGGATCAATTTCATTCACTTTACGAAGTGCAGCAAGTAACCCGCTGTACTCTGCAACATTGTTTGTTGCGATTCCAATAGTTTCGTAAAGCTCATGCAGAATCTTTCCATCTTCTGAAACAACTGCGCCATATGCAGCAGGTCCAGGATTTCCACGTGAACCACCGTCGGCAGAAATTATGAAATTACGAGTCATTTAAATCCGCACCAATATCCGTCGACATTCTTCGCAACGCAATAATTCATCGGCTTCCAAAGACTTAATGCGCTCCATCTCGACAGCATTAATCGCTAAGCGACAGCCATCGCAAGTATTACCAATCAATAGCGCTGCTCCTACTCCACCACCATTTGTCTTTATCTTCTCGTATAACTCAATAAGCGCAGCATCAATTTTTGGCGCTAACAACGTGCGCTCTGATTTCTTCAACGCTATCTCACGATCCAATTCAGTCACAGCATTTTCAAGTCGAATATTTATCTCGAGCTCTAACTTCTTCAACCCCTCTTCATCACTCTTGATTACTGCGACTTTCTCCTTCGCTGCATCAACGTTCATCATGATTTCTAATTCGCCATCTTCAAGTTCAGCCTTGCGCTTTGCCAGCGTTGCAATCTCGTGCTGCAACTGTTCTAACTCTTTAGGTGATGCACTTCCGCTCGACATTCTCGATTCATCTTTCGCCATGCGATCGGCAACAGATTCCACGTCGACTTCACTTCGCCTTAAATCGATTGTTACATCTGCCAACTCTGCCTCAGCAACTTTCAATAACTCATCGCTCGCCGCAAGTCGGGCAAGAATTGCAGTTAGTTGTTCGCGCTCTGGTAAAACCTTTAATTTATGTGTTGCCTGCATAATCGCAGAATCAATTCGTTGCAATTCGATGAGATTATTCTGGTCAGAAACTGAAGCCTTCATAGCCACGCCCTCACCTTCTAGGTATATTCCACATAATGTAATTGTAAATTCCTGCGTACTGGCGCTAATCCTAAAGCCAGAGTACGAACAAATCCAAACCTCTTAGTATCCTTCCTGCCATGAAACTAACTACCTGTCTTTGGTTTAATGGAAACGCGCGTGAAGCTGCAAATTTTTATGCGAGCATCTTCCCCGATAGTTCAATCCAAGATAATTGGGTTGCACCTACAGAGACGCCCGGAAACAAGCAAGGTGAAGAAGTTGTTGTTAATTTCAGCGCTTTTGGGCAGAACTTCATCGGTCTAAATGGTGGTCCGCAATTTCCACATTCCGAGGCCATCTCATTTCAAATTCCCTGTGCAGATCAGAACGAGATAGATAAATATTGGGAAGTTCTAACAAAAGATGGCGGTCAGGAAGGTCAATGCGGTTGGCTTAAAGATAAATTTGGAATTTCTTGGCAAGTCATCTCACCCATGATGATGAACTTTCTGGGCGGAAGTGATGGCCAAGGTGCCCAACGTGCGACTCAGGCCATGCTGGGAATGAATAAAATTAATCTAGCAGAGCTAGAAAAAGCGTATTTAGGAAAATAATATATTTATGCAATTATTTGAAACAGGCCGCTTGCGATGTTATTCATTGTCCTTAGCGGACTATTCAGATTTTGAAGCTGGCCTCGAACCTAAGTGGGATGGCTTCACCAATCCTTATAAGCATTTAATTGTCGGACCAAGCCCGTTGGTTCATAGAATTCCTAGAGTTAAACGGGAACCAAGTTTTGCTGAAATTGGATTGGTTCTTGCAATCAGCAAGAGCGACAATGAAATTATTGGTTCTGCCGGTTTCCATGACTTTCCAAACGAGGTCGGCATGATCGAGATTGGCTTTGGAATCGTTCCAGAAAAACAGAATCAAGGATTTGGCAAAGAATTACTTCTTGGAATGTGGGAGATGATTTGCAAGCGAACCGATGTAAAGGTCCTGCGATATACCGTTTCACCTGAAAATGGACCATCTATCCATATAATAAATAAAATGGGATTTACAAAAGTTGGCGAGCAGGTGGACCCAGAAGATGGGCTAGAACTTATTTATGAGAAGTCTGCTGCGGAATTTCTATCTGGTGGGCGGTGAGGGTTTCGAACCCCCGACATCCTCGGTGTAAACGAGGCGCTCTACCACTGAGCTAACCACCCCAAACGTACTGCCGCACTCTACCTGCAGATTGGCAGTATTAAAAATTCATCGTTCTCGTAATTAAAGTGCTGCGAGCGCAGCCTTGTAATCGACCAAATTACGAGCATCGCCCAGGCCATTTACTACCTGCCAACGAAGAACGCCGGCCTTATCAATAATGAATGTCCCACGAGTCGCACATCCGCGATCTTCATTAAATACTCCGTACGCTTTTGCGGCTGCGCCATGTGGCCAGAAGTCAGCGAGGACTGGGAAGTTGTAACCTTCTTTTTCAGCGAATGCTTTCTGCGCATACATTGGGTCGCAAGAGATTGCAATTAATTGCACATCGTCATTCTGGAATGCAGCTAAATCATCGCGCAGTCCGCAGAGTTCGCCAGTGCAAATACCAGAGAATGCAAATGGATAGAAGAGAACTACGACGTTCTTTGAACCCTTGAATGAAGAGAGTGCAATATCGGCACCGTGTTGATCCTTAAGATTAAATTCTGGTGCAGGTGATCCGATTTCTAGTGACATGTTCGCTCCTAATTATTTGCGGTTTGCTTTTCTGGCAACCAATTTAGTTGCAGTCCAATCTGTACCGATAGCAAAGGATACAGTCTGCGAGAGGCCTGCTATCGGGGCAGCTTCTTGGATATCACTCGGCTCGACATGGCCATCGCGATTAACTTTTGGAGTTAATAACCAGATTGGCCCAGTTTCTGATAAATATGTAAGGCCATCCATCAAATCATCTACGAGATCGCCATCACCATCTCGCCACCAGAGTAGAACGGCATCAACGACTTCGGTTGCGGCGTCTTCAATGAATTTTGTGCCAGTACGTTTCTCTATGGCGGTGCGAAATTCGTTATCGCAGTCGGAATCTAGACCGACTTCTAGAATCAACTCTCCGGGTTCAAGAGCGAGACGTTCAACTATCTGATCTACCCCCATCGGGGTTCTTCCTCCTATCCGTAATGGCTCCTCGTGGAATGTGCTGGGAAGTGCTGGGATGTAATAGGAGAAGTCCACCGAACCTTTGCCATTTGCGCAAGAGCCCTGGGGCTCTAAGGTGGAAAGTTCGCGGCAAATTCGTGGAAAGATAACGCCATGAGCGCAAACGATATGGCCCCTGACCATTTAATCGATCAGCTAGTCGATACCGACCCGACTGAGACCGCCGAATGGAAGCAATCACTTGATGCCGTATTAAAGAATGCCGGTCCAGTTCGCGCACGTTACTTAATGCTTGCAATGTTGGAACGCGCTGGTGAGAACAATCTAGGAGTTCCAGCTCTTCGCGCAACTGATTATATAAATTCAATTCCACCTTCACTCGAACCAGAGTTTCCTGGCGATGAAGCAATTGAACGACGCATCCGCGCATTCATGCGTTGGAATGCTGCGGTAATGGTTCACCGGGCACAACGTCCGGGAATTGGCGTTGGCGGACACATCTCTACTTACGCATCATCTGCATCGCTATACGAAGTTGGATTCAATCACTTCTTCCGCGGAAAGAACCACGCGGGCGGCGGAGATCAAATTTTTTATCAGGGCCATGCAAGTCCTGGAATGTATGCACGCGCATTTCTTGAAGGTCGCTTAACCGAACATCAGATGGATGGTTTCCGCCAAGAACTTTCACATGAAGGTGGCGGACTATCTTCTTATCCGCATCCACGTTTGATGCCAGAGTTCTGGGAATTCCCAACTGTATCTATGGGACTTGGTCCAATTAATGCAATTTACCAAGCACGTTACAACCGTTATTTAAATGGCCGTGGAATTAAAGATACGAGTGATCAAAATGTTTGGGCATTTCTTGGCGATGGTGAGTGCGATGAGCCAGAAACTCTGGGCGCCCTTAGCCTTGCAGCACGCGAAGGTTTAGATAATTTAACTTTTGTTGTTAACTGTAATTTGCAAAGACTTGATGGCCCAGTTCGTGGAAATGGAAAGATTATTCAAGAGCTTGAATCAATATTCCGAGGCGCTGGCTGGAATGTAATTAAAGTAATTTGGGGCCGCGAGTGGGATGAACTGCTTGCAATGGACCGCGAAGGCGCTCTAGTAGATTTAATGAGCAAGACGACTGATGGCGATTATCAAACATTTAAGGCCGAATCCGGCGCCTATGTCCGCGAACACTTCTTTGGGCGCGATCCCCGTACTGCCGCGATGGTTGCCAATTGGTCAGATGAGAAAATTTGGGCGCTAAAACGTGGTGGCCATGATTACCGCAAATTATTTGCTGCATATAAGCAAGCTTCAGAACATAAGGGTCGCCCAACTGTAATTCTTGCCAAAACGATTAAGGGCTGGACACTTGGTTCGCACTTTGAAGCACGTAACTCAACGCACCAGATGAAGAAGATGACACATGATGATCTTCTTGCATTCCGTGACACGTTGCAGATTCCACTTACAGATGAGCAGATAGATGCAAAGGCGCCACCTTATTACCATCCAGGTGTCGATTCACCGGAATACAAGTACATGATGGAACGTCGCACCGTACTTGGTGGATCTATGCCAGCTCGTCGCAAAGAATCAACCCCACTTATTTTGCCACCGATTGAAACCTATGAATCAGTAATTCGTGGTTCTGGCCATCAAGAAGTAGCCACAACAATGGCTTTTGTTCGATTACTTAAGGACTTACTAAAAGATCCAAATATTGGAAAACGATTTGTTCCAATTATTCCGGATGAGGCGCGTACCTTCGGAATGGATTCGCTCTTCCCAACTCTTAAAATCTATTCACCGCAAGGTCAGACCTATACATCTGTTGACCGCGACCTCATGCTTTCGTACAAAGAATCTACATCGGGTGTAATCCTGCACGAAGGTATCAATGAGGCTGGCTCGACTGCTTCATTTACTGCAGTTGGAACTTCATATTCAACTCACGATGTTCCAATGATTCCTATATATATCTTCTACTCAATGTTTGGATTCCAACGTACTGGAGATGCATTCTGGGCAGCTGCAGATCAAATGGCACGAGGTTTTGTTCTTGGTGCTACTGCCGGTCGCACAACGCTTAACGGTGAAGGTCTTCAGCATGAAGATGGCCATTCACATCTCTTGGCATCAACCAACCCAGCAATCGTCTGTTATGACCCAGCCTATGGATACGAACTTGGGCATATCGTGCGTGATGGTTTGAAGCGTATGTATGGTGAGAACAGCGAGAATATTTATTATTACCTAACTGTTTATAACGAGCCATACATCCAACCTGCACAACCAGATAACTTAGATGTTGATGGACTCCTTAAGGGTATCTATCTCTACTCCCCTGCCGCGAAAGGCAAGAAGAAGGTACAGCTACTCGCTTCTGGCGTTGCAATGAATTGGGCAGTCAAAGCTCAGCAGTTACTTGCAGATGATTGGAGCATTGCCGCAAATGTTTGGTCAGTAACTTCATGGAACGAACTTCGCCGCGATGGTCTAAGCGTTGATCGCCATAACCTATTGAACCCAAGTAATAAGAAGAGCGCTTACATAACCAAAAAGTTGCGCGGCCAAGAAGGACCAGTAATTGCAGTTAGCGATTTCATGCGCGCTGTTCAAGATCAGATTGCACCATGGGTCGAGCAAGAATTTTATTCTCTCGGCACAGATGGATTTGGTCTCTCAGATACTCGTGGCGCACTTCGTCGCCACTTCAAGGTTGATGCCGAATCAATAGTTGTTGCCGCTCTTGCGCAATTAGCCGAAGCCGGCGATGTTAAGAATAAAGTTGTTCAAGAAGCACTTAATAAATATCGATTGACTGACATCAGCGCAGCAGATCCAGGAAACACCGAAGGATCTGGCTGATTAATCTTTCGTTGTGCGGCCGAGCTTTGAAAACTTTGCGCTAGCAACCAACATAAGTGCTGGAATCATCAGGGCAACTGTTACTGAGGTGGCCTGGGCAACCCAGGAGACTGTAATTTTAATGAAGAAGGTTAATACGGCTGAAATCAATCCGAGTTGAGCAACTACAACGCTGCTGGGCAGAGTTGAGTTTCTAAATGCGATTCCGAAAAGTGTAGGTGCCAGAATTGACGAACCGAATCCGGCAAGCGCGAAGCCAATTAGAGCGAAAATAAAACCAAATTTGGCATTTGATTCAGCAACGAAAGTCCCGCTAGGTATGAATACGATGAATCCAATTCCACCTAATAGAGGTAGAAACTTAAGAAGTTGAGCTTCGGTGAAGATTTTATGTAGGTACCCAACGTTCAATCGGAAAATAATCATTGCCCCAATAAAGACTGTATAACTGTAAATACTTGCTGAAGCACTCATGCCAATTGAATCTCGAGAGAAAATTGCCGACCAATCCTGAGTCGCAAATTCCATCTGCATGGATAACACCATCGAAATTGCGATGATTGGCTGGCTCTTTACTGCGGAAATTAAACCTGAAATAGAGATTTTGGGAACAGCGGTTTTGTCATCAGATTTCTCGATGAAGTATGGGGTTGATTTCCAGATTCCATAAACGGTTGGAACCCACATAAGAAACATTAAAGTATCAATATGCCAAGCTAGAGATACATAGGGAGTAATCGCGATAGCAAGAATTGAGGTTATTAAGGCACCAAGACTCCAAAGGCCATGCAACTTAGGCAGTATCAATTCACCAATCTCTTCTTGCCGGTGAATAGCTTGCGCATTATTTGAAATATGCCAGGCAACCCAGAAGAGCGCAATTAAAATATTTGTAGCCAACCAGATTAGTGGGTTCTTTATATGAGGAACTGCCGCCATCGCAGCGAATACTCCCGATGATGCAACAAGTATTACTGGTTTGATCCCAAACTTATGAACAATATTTCCGACAAAAATAAATCCGACAAGCGAGCCGATTCCGCCAAGCGTTAGATAAGTTCCAAAAACACCATTATTCAGGTTTAAGTTATCGCGAATCTCTGGAAATCGAGTAGAAGTTGCCATCACGCCGACTCCGAAGGGCAGAAATAGTAAATTTAGTGCCCGACGTTCAGATTTTGAGAATTTAGATTTCAATAGAGTGCACTCGCAAGTTCTTTGCGAGCTGAAATTAAATCGGGATCGGCGGGATCAACCAGCGAGAAAAGTTCAATTAGATGTTCCCGAGCCTTTTTCTTCGCATCACCGTCACTTACTTTCACGAAACCAATTAGCCGAACAAATGCCTCCTTATTGAGTCCACTTGCAATCTCAACATCAGCTGCCTTCAACTGAATTGTAATTTCATCAGGGTTTGCGCCCGCGAGAGTAAGTACTTCTTTTGGATCTAAATCTTTTACTCGAAGAATAAGTTCAGTCTGAGCCAGCCCAAGTTTCGCCAAAGTATCGCCTGGTTTGCGGGCTAGCCATTTTTCGTAATTCATCTTTGCCTCTACCAAGTCACCTTTTTCAAGCGCTTCCATCGCAGCCAACTCTTCTGGCTCCATTGGAGCTTCAATAACTTCAGATTTTTCTAGCGCTTCACCGACCCCACGTTCGGCCGCCAAGCCAACAACTTTATCTATCACTAACCTAATTTGTTCTGGCGTTGGAACTGCCTCAAATAGCGGAACCATCTGTTCTTGAATTATTGCTATGGCGATAGGAACTGACTGTATTTGCAGGGCTTGCGCTACTTGCACTTCTGTATCGACATTGACTGTTCCCAGAATCCAAGCGGGCTCACCACTTTCAAGTAGATCTGCCTCCTGATATTTGCCCATTACTTCAAGCAAAGAAATGGCTTGCGTACTTCTCGGCGACCAACAAATTAAAATTACAACCTTTTGATTTGATGCGGGCAAAACTTCAGAAACTAAATTTGCCTGAGTGACCGGAATTCCAGGAGTTGCGATTGCTTCGGCTGGTGGCTTCCCTAAACTGCTTAGGTCTACGGCACTCGCAAAATTCTTTGGAAGTGGCGGCAAACTCATGGGGCAATCCTAGTCAAATTAAAGCGGTAATTATTTTGTTTGAGGCTCGTGAATTCCTGGAACGCTTACTCCTACATATGTTCTAAATGGCAAGATATTTTCGATGTAATCCTTGGTTGCGAAATCAAGGCCTAAATCGTGCCCAGCTTGTTCTCCAAGATACCAACGATGCTCCAGAATCTCATGAAACATCTGTGTTTGCTCAACCCGATCTTGCAGATCTCTTGGTACTTGATTCATAACGTGATGATAAGTATCACGCAGCCACCTGCGAGCGCTGTCATGAATTGGAGGTTTTGGCGTTGCTTCTCGACCACGGAAGCGATCGAATGATGCCAGCAAGCGCTTTGCTTGAAATTCTTCAGCATGAATTCCAAGAAGTTCAAGTAGGCGATTTTGATGGTAACCAGCAGCCACAAGCTTGGGCTGGAACTTCAATTCACCTTTATCACCATTGATAGATACTTCAACTTCTTCAACGGCGAAACCAAGATCTTGAAGTTGGCGCATTGCACCTTCAACTGCATGTCGATCATTTGGATCAAGAATCTGTGGTTCACGCAGCGCCTTCCAAAGTCTGCGGTAACGCTTTATCACCCCTTCACTTGCGCGCACGGGATCCATGTCAGGAGTCAAAACGCCAGCAATCTTTAAATCTTCAAGTTCGGCAGCAACATTGAATAGTGAAATTTCTAAATCGTGCTCTCGTTGACCATCAGAAAGTTGAGTCTGAAACTCGCCAGTTTCAGCATCCACCAAGTAGGCGGCAAATTGGTCGGCATCGCGACGGAATAAGGTATTTGAAAGTGAGCAATCGCCCCACCAAAACCCAAGTAAGTGAAGGCGAACCAAAAGCAAGGCGAGAGCATTCGCCATGTTCGTTATTTCATGTGGCGTTATCTCCGCGCTAAGAATTACTCGATATGGCAATGAAAATGGAAGGTAATGAGTAACAAGAGCTGCTGGAAGATCGTTGTTATCACTATCTCTTCGGTTTTCGATAACCGCAACAGGTTCAACGCACGGAGCTTCCCGGCTATTTAGCTCGCGCAGTAGTGCATACTCTCGATTAGCAAATTCTGGAACGGTCTCCTTGATTGCAAAAATTGGAGAGTCATGGCTCTCATTTACTTTTATCAATCGAACGATATGGCGAGAGATTCCCCGCATATCTGTGAGCGAGGCATCTTCTGGCCACTCCTCGAGTTGTTTTGACCAGGGCATGCGAGCAAGCGAAGACATCTCTTCTGCGAGTCCAGTTATTCGTAGGTCAGCCACGGGCCTATTCTCTCCTATTTTGCGTTAACGCGCCCTTAAAATAACGCTATGGCAAAGTTAAAACCAATCTTAAAGCGACCTACTCTTTCTAGAAAAAAGAAGGCAACTGCTCCTGAAGACTTTGGAACTATGGGTGAACCACTAAATCACTCACATCCCTTTTACTTTGGTTTTCTAGCAGCCACCGGAGCTGTTATCGCCATCACACTGCTTCGAGCGTTGGCATCTGCAAGTCAAGTATTTGTTTTAATTGTTATCTCACTCTTCTTTGCAATGGGATTAAACCCAGCTGTGCAATTCTTCGAGCGTCGCCGGCTTAGTCGATCTAAATCTGTAGCGGCTACCGTCTCATTGGTTATCGCATTTGTCGGAGTATTCATCTGGGTCGCAGCGCCACTAATTATTGATCAAGTAAATGCTCTGATTCACAATGCGCCACAGATGGTCTCTGATCTAAAAAATAACGCGACAATAAATGACTTAAATAAGAGTTATGGAATCATCGATACGATTCAGAGCAAAGTTGAGTCTTCGATAAAGGACGGCAAGTTTGTAGTCGGTGCCTTTGGTGGCGTAATTGGTGTAGGCAAGGCAGTAATTTCTGGTGCGCTCTCCCTACTTACGATTCTCGTTCTAACTCTCTATTTTCTAGCCGCGCTTCCAACAGTCACTCAAGATGCCTATCGCCTAGTACCTGCAAGCCGTCGGCCACGAGTT
>Ga0194048_10001346_pt1 | contig 12180 bp, 11 predicted proteins | sample JunL225m_MetaG_FD_161685 | JGI IMG/M metagenome (GOLD analysis project Ga0194048, IMG submission 161685) | Anoxic zone freshwater microbial communities from boreal shield lake in IISD Experimental Lakes Area, Ontario, Canada - Jun2016-L222-5m | ecosystem: Environmental > Aquatic > Freshwater >...
TCGTAACACTGGTCAGCTTATTGTAGCTGAAGCAGATGGTGAAGTATTGAGTGCAAGCGCTGATGAAATCGTCGTTAAGTACAAAGAACGAACCGTTAAATATCACCCACAACACTATGTACGCAGCAACGAAGGCACTTGTATCAACCACAAAGTTGTTGTCAGTACTGGCGACAAAGTTAAAACTGGCGATCCTTTAAGTGAAGGTATGTCAGTTGCTGGTGGTGAGCTAGCTCTTGGTAAAGACTTAACTGTTGCATTCATGCCATGGTCTGGATACAACTTTGAAGACGCTATCATCATTTCTCGCAAATTAGTCGAAGATGATACTTTGACATCTATTCATATTGTCGACTTCATGACCGAAGTTCGAGAAACTAAGCTAGGGCCTGAAATTGTCACACGAGATATTCCAAATGTTTCAGAAGAAGCTTTGAGACACCTTGATGACGACGGAATTGTCCGAATTGGTGCCGAAGTACATCCTGGCGATATTCTAGTAGGTAAGATTACTCCTAAGGGCGAACAGGAGCTAAGTTCTGAAGAACGATTGCTACGCGCTATTTTTGGTGAAAAAGCTAAGGAAGTTCGTGATACTTCACAACGTATGAGTAACGGTAAACATGGTAAAGTTGTTGGCGTAAAAGTATTCTCACGAGCTAATGGACACGAGCTTAAGGCTGGTGTTTTGATGCAAATTCAGATCTTCGTGGCTCAGATGCGTAAAATTGCTGTCGGCGATAAGCTAGGTGGACGTCACGGTAACAAGGGTGTTATCGCTCGTATTCTACCAGTAGAAGACATGCCATTTAACGAAGCTGGTATGCCAGTAGATATCGTATTAAACCCACTAGGTATTCCTTCTCGTATGAACATGGGTCAGCTATTTGAAACTCACCTTGGCATCGCTGCTAAGATGCTCGGTATTAATGTTGCTAGCCCATCATTTAACGGTGTTAGCGTAGACAAAATTCGCAACCTGCTAAACGAAGCTGGACTACCAGAAGACGGCAAGCAGCAACTATTTGACGGCCGAACTGGTGAACCATTCAGAGAGCGAACAACAGTTGGCTCAATGTACATGATTAAGCTAAATCACATGATCGCAGATAAGATTCACGCTCGATCAACTGGACCATACACAATGGTCACGCAGCAACCACTAGGCGGTAAAGCTCAAAACGGTGGTCAGAGATTTGGAGAAATGGAAGTCTGGGCTCTAGAAGCTTATGGTGCTTCACATACTCTACAAGAAATGTTGACTATTAAGTCAGACGACGTTTACGGACGATCAAAGGCTTACGAATCAATCATTAAGGGTACAGAAATTGTTGGACCAAAGGTGCCAGAAAGCTTTAACGTGTTAGTTAAGGAATTGCAGGGTCTAGGTCTTAAAGTTGACTTGATGACTGCCGATGCAATAATTGATGCCGAAAAAGTCCTTGCAGCAAGTATCAAGGAAGAAGCCGCTCACTTACCAGTAGTAGATGTTCCAATGGATATGGCTTCAGCCGTAGATGTTACGACTGATGCAGTAGCTGACGAATTTCTAGAACTAGAACTTGACTCAGATATGCCAGTTGGTGGAATAGAAGAAATAGAAAACGACCAAGACTTTACTGTAACTATAACTGATGACGAAGACGGTCAGGATGTTACTGCCAAGGATGACGATAACGAAGGAGGATCAGCACTATGATGCGAAGATACAACAACAGTACAGATATCGCCGATTTTAACGCAGTTAGATTAGCTGTCGCCAGCCCTACTGATATTTTGGAATGGTCACACGGCGAAATTACTAAGCCAGAAACAATCAACTACCGCACTCAGAAGCCTGAGCGCGATGGTCTATTCTGCGAAAGAATCTTTGGACCTGTAAAAGATATAAACCCACATGACGCTAAGTTTAAGGGTATGCGCAGCCGAGAAGCAGCAGTCGACAAGAACGGCGAAATCGTAACCAAAAGCATCGTACGACGTGAGAGAATGGGTCATATTACTCTAGCAAGTCCAGTTGCACATATTTGGTTCCTTCGTGGTACACCGTCAGCAATTGGCCTAGTACTTGGCATGACTGTCAAGAACTTGGAAAGAATTGCTTATTTTGCCAGTTACATCATCAAAGAAGCTGATACTGCAAAGCGCGATACTATTCTAGCCGACAAAGAAGCTCAATACGTAGCAGCACAAGAAGCAATTCGAATGCGCTACGAAAACGATGCTCACGCTGAGAACGCTGATGTCAAATCATTAGCAGCAGCTCAAACTAAAGAAATCGAAGAACTTATTGCTGACTACGAACTAGCAAAAGAACAGCTTCAAGGTTTAGAGCGCTTACGACTTATCGGTGAAACTGATTATCGTAACCTACCAGATGATTTCCAGGCTTTAATTAAGGTTGGAATGGGTGGCTCAACACTTAAAGACATCTTAGAAACTGTTGACCTAGAATATCTAATCAAGGATCTAAACGTAGAAGTTGAAGAAACTAAGGGTCTTCGCAAGAAGAAGATCATGAAGCGACTTCGATTACTAGAAAGCATGCACCGTGCCGGCATTAAGCCAAGCAGCTTGTGTGTCACAGTATTGCCAGTGATTCCTCCGGATCTTCGCCCTATGGTTCAGCTAACTGGTGGTCGTTTTGCGACATCAGACCTCAATGACCTTTATAGAAGAGTCATTAACCGCAACAATCGTTTGAAGAAATTGATTGATTTGAACGCTCCAGAAGTTATTCGTCGTAACGAACAGCGCATGCTTCAAGAAGCAGTTGACGCTTTAATCGACAACAACAACGCTCGTTCAGGCCGTGCTGTTGCCGCTACAGGTCAGCGCCGTCGTCTTAAGTCACTCAGCGATATGTTGAAGGGTAAGCAAGGACGATTCCGTCAGAACTTACTCGGTAAGCGTGTTGACTACTCTGGTCGTTCAGTAATCATTGCTGGTCCAGAACTTAAGATTTTCCAATGTGGTATGCCAAAGATGATGGCGCTTGAACTATTCAAGCCATTTGTAATCGGTCACCTAATCACAAACGAGTTTGCACATAACATTCGTTCAGCAACTCGCATGATTGAAGCTGGTGAAATCGCTGTATGGGATGCTCTCGACGAAGTAATTAAAGGCAAGTACGTCTTACTAAACCGTGCGCCATCACTTCACCGTTTAAGTATCCAAGCTTTCCAACCGATTCTAATTGAAGGTAAGGCTATCCAGCTTCACCCATTAGTATGTAAAGGCTTCAACGCCGACTTCGACGGTGACCAAATGGCTGTCCACTTGCCACTTTCTGACGCCGCACAGGCCGAAGCTCGTGACATCATGGTTGCAAGCAAGAACTTGCTTAAGCCAGCAGACGGTTCACCAATCCTCCACATCGAACAAGATATCGTACTTGGTTGCTACTACCTAACCTACGAGCGCCCAGGTGCTCAAGCTGAACAGAAGTCATTCTCTGGTATTAACGAAGCTCTAATGGCTTACGACAGCGGTGTTATCGAATTGCAAGCAAAAGTACGTTTGCCATTCCGTGGTGCTATGGTGGAAACTACTCTAGGACGCGTATTGTTTAACGAAATTTTCCCAGAAGATTTCCCGTTCCAGGACGAAACAATGACCAAGAAGAAGTTGCAGCAAGTTGTAGCATTGTCATACCAGAAGTACGGTCAATCAATAACTGCTACTATTGCAGATGATTTGAAAGACATTGGCTTCTTGTACGCTACTAAATCTGGTATCTCAATGGGTATGAATGACTTTAGTGACATTCCAACTCTTGATGCAATGATTCAGGCTGGTGAAGATAAGACTACAGAAATCAGTGACCAATATGACCAAGGTTTCATTACAGAAGACGAACGATATCGCTTAACAGTTGATACTTGGATGAAGGCTGACGCTCAAATCCAACAGACTCTAAGTGAGCAGTTTGCTACAGAAGATAGCTCAATGGCTATCGCCGTTATATCTGGTGCTCGCGGTAACATTAGTCAGGTTAAGATGGCTGTCGGTTTGCTAGGTGTAACAACTGATGCAACTGGTCGTGCAATCGAACTTCCTATCAAGTCAGGCTACAAAAAAGGTCTTACTCCACTAGAATACTTTACTGCTACTCGTGGTTCACGTAAGGGTATGATTGACACAGCCCTTAAGACTGCCGACTCAGGTTACCTAACTCGTCGTCTAGTAGATGTCAGCCAAGACGTATTCACTATTGCTGAAGATGTTGCTGACCCAGGATTCCCAATTTTCCGAAGCGACTCAGAAGAAATCGGCGTACCATATGGTTCACGATTACGCGGACGATTCGCAGCTGAAAATATCGCAAAATTAGTCAAAAAAGGTGAGTTAATCACTATCGAAATCTCTCAAGCAATTGAAGATGACAGCACTCTAGATGGTGTTAAGATCATGAGCGTTCTAAGTTGTACTAGTGTTAAGGGTGTATCTCGTAAGTCTTACGGACTAGACCCAGCTACTGGCGAATTAGTTGCTGCATATCACCCAGCCGGTGTTATTGCTGCACAAAGTATCGGTGAGCCAGGTACACAGCTAACTCTAAAGACATTCCACTCCGGTGGTGTTGCGGGTGAAGACATCACTACAGGTCTTCCACGTGTCGAAGAATTGTTCGAAGTTCGTACTCCTAAGGGTCAAGCATTCTTAAGCGAACTTGGTGGAGCAGTATCAGTTTGGGAAGATGGCGACCATTACGTAGTACAGATTACAGCCTCAGAAGATGCGATTGTTGAACTAGCTGTTGCTGGTAGAATTAATCAAATCAAGAATAATGCTGAAGTAGCAATTGGCGACATCGTTGCTTCTGCTGAAGACGGTAGCGATCCATTGATCTCACCAGTTGCCGGCAAAGCTCATGTTACCAAGAAGTTGATTACAATATCACCTACTAAGCAGAGTGTTGCTCGCTACGAAATCCCAAGCTACAAGCAAGTTCTCGTTAAAGACGGCGACACAGCAGTAGCTGGTCAAAGACTAACTAACGGTTCAATCAACTTGCATGAGTTGATGGCATTGCAAGGTGTTGAGGCGACTCAGCGCTATATCATGAACGATATTTTGAAGATCTTTGCATCACAGGGTCAAAACATTAACGACAAGCACCTTGAAGTTATTGTTAGACAGATGTTTAGTCGAGTACAGATAGAAGAAACAGGCGATAGTCAGTTTGTTATCGGCGACGTTGTCAGTAAATTGGCAGTCGTTGAAGCTAACGAAGAACTAACCGCTGACGACAAGAAGCCAGCTAAGTATGTTCAGTTACTACTTGGTATTACTAAAGCTTCACTTTCAACAGATTCGTTCTTGAGTGCTGCAAGTTTCCAGGACACTACACGTGTTTTGATCGGTGCAGCTACGAGCGGAAAAGTCGACAAGTTATTCGGCTTGAAGGAAAACGTTATTCTCGGACGACGAATTCCAGTAGGAACCGGACACAAGTCCGAGGCCGAGCTAGAAGCAGAAGCGCTTGCCGAATAGCGGTCAATCTGTTACAATCTTGTTTAGAGTTTCATTTCACTACGCAGTGTGAGGCTGGGACGGTATAAGTTAGAGGTGCTGACCTCGAACTTATCACAATCTTCAGCTTCACAACTGCAAAGTTCTTAAGGAGAATTTCGCCAGTGCCAACAATCAACCAACTAGTTCGCAAGCCTCGCACCAGAGCAGCCGTGAAGTCAAAGTCACCGGCTCTTCAACGCATCGTCAATAACCTTAAAACTAAGAGTTACGACAAGCCAGCGCCACTAAAGCGCGGTGTTTGTGTTAAGGTAACAACCAAAACTCCTAAAAAGCCTAACTCAGCGCTTCGTAAAGTAGCACGAGTTCGTCTGACTAATGGTCAGGAAGTTTGGGCTTACATTGGTGGAGAAGGCCATAACTTGCAAGAACACGCCGTAGTTCTACTACGAGGTGGTCGAGTAAAGGATCTTCCTGGTGTTCGTTATCACATCGTTCGTGGAACGCTTGACCTTCAGGGTGTTGCAGACCGCAAAAACGGACGAAGTAAGTACGGCGCAAAGAAGGAATCTAAGTAATGACCGAGCTAAGCCTCGCAAGATCTGTCGAAGTATTGCCGATACGTCCTTACAATGAGGAAAAAGCAGAACTAAGTCCTAAGAGTCACGATGATTTTTTAAGATTTGGTAGAGCTATAGTTGAAGCGACTATACAAAGCGACGAGCAAACAAAAACCGCATTAGCAGGCTTAGCAATCACAGAATTCATCAGTAACAACCCATTAGGAGCAATTTAATGCCACGCAAGAAGACCAAGTCACTAGTACGTGACATCAAACCAGATCGCTTGTACAACTCAGTAGCAGTACAGAGACTTATTAACCGCATCATGCTAGACGGTAAAAAGCAGTTAGCTGAAAGATTAGTTTACGAAGGACTACAGAAAGCAGCTGACAAGCTAAAAGTCGAGAATCCTCTAGAAGTATTCGAACAGGCTATGAAGAATGTTCAGCCACACATGGAGACTCGTTCTCGACGTGTTGGTGGAGCTAACTATCAGATCCCATTTGAAGTTAAGGGCCAACGCCAGAACCACCTTACAACAATGTGGTTTGTAGCAGCAGCTCGATCTCGCAAAGGTATCGGCATGGCCGACCGTTTGTCTATTGAATTCGTTGAAGCCTACAATAATGCCGGCGCTGCCGTTAAGAAGCGAGAAGACACACACAAGATGGCTGACGCCAACCGTGCTTTCGCCCATTTCGCAAGGTTCTAACATATGCCAAGGTCAGTTAGTAATTCAAATAATATTGAACAAACGATTGGCGACAAATGAGTGAATTCGCACCGTGTAACAGTTGTGAAAAGAAAGTTCTCTGCGGTGTATATTTTGAAACAGCCGCTGATAACGTGAAGACGATCATGGAAAATGAAGAGTCGCAACAACGTATAACAGATATAAGACATGTCCAGGCGGAGTTACACTCCAGGCAGTCTGACGAAGGCTGTGACTATAGAAGAATAGAAGTAAACGGAATATTAAGTTTGATGCAAGGATAGAGGACATATGGCAGAAAAGAAGTTCACATTAGACAACGTACGTAATATCGGCATCATTGCTCACATTGACGCCGGCAAAACTACTACCACTGAAGGTATTCTTTACCGTACTGGACTTAAGCACAAAATTGGTGCTGTTCATGAAGGCGAAACGACTACTGACTGGATGGAGCAAGAAAAAGAACGCGGTATTACTATTACTTCTGCAGCTGTTACTTGTTTCTGGAAGAACTGCAAGATCAACATTATCGACACACCAGGACACATTGACTTTACTGTTGAAGTAGAACGCTCTCTACGCGTTCTTGACGGTGCTGTTACTGTCTTTGATGGTAAAATGGGTGTCGAATCACAGTCTGAGACTGTATGGCGCCAAGCTGATAAATACGGCGTGCCTCGTATTTGTTTTATTAACAAGATTAACCAAACTGGTGGCGATTTCTACAAGTCACTCGAATCTATCCATAACCGATTGAACAAGCGTGCTTTCCCAATCCACATTCCTATTGGATTTGAGCAAAGTATTAACGGACTAGTTGACTTGATTTCAATGAAAGCTTACACCTACAAAGAATTCACAGATCATGAACTAGTCGAAGGCGAAGTTCCTGCTGATATGGTTGAAGAATGTAAGCGCTACCGAAGCCTATTGGTAGAGAACGCTGTTGCTGAAGACGAAGCAATTCTAGAAAAGTATTTTGAAGTTGGCGAAGAAGGTCTGTCTGAAGCAGAAATTCGTCAAGCCGTTCGTACAGCAGTCTTGACTGGTAAATTCTTTGCAGTTACTGGTGGCGACGGTCGTGGTGTTATCGTCGAAAAAGTTCTTGATGCAGTAAACGATTTCTTGCCATCTCCTCTAGATCGTGGCTCTAACTGGGGCACACATCCAAAGACTGGCGACAAAGTAGAACGTAAACCTACTGAAGATGAACCTTTCTCAGCTTTGGCATTCAAGATCGCTACTGACCCATTCGTTGGTAAACTTTGTTTCTTCCGTGTATATTCTGGTAAAGTCGTAGCTGGATCATATATTTTGAACAGCTCTAACGGCGAAAAAGAGCGTGTTGGCCGAATCGTTCGTATGCACGGCAACAAACGAGAAGACGTTACAGAAGTTGGTGCTGGTGATATCGCTGCCATCGTTGGTCTTAAGCAGACTACTACTGGCAACACTCTGACCGACCCAGCTAGTCCAATCGTACTTGAAAGCATCACTTTCCCAGATCCTCCAGTTTCAATTGCGATTGAACCAAAAACTAAAGCTGACCAAGAAAAAATGGGCATTGCTATGCACCGCTTGGCAGAAGAAGATCCAACATTCCAGGTTAAGGGCGACGCAGAAACTGGCCAGACTATCATTAAAGGTATGGGCGAGCTTCACCTAGAGATCATTGTCGACCGTATGAAGCGCGAATTTGGTGTTGAGGCTAACATTGGCCAACCACAGGTTGCATACCGTGAGACTATTCGTAAAGAAAACGTTGAGATTCAGGGTAAATTTATCCGTCAATCAGGTGGTCGTGGTCAGTACGGTGACGTTTGGCTAAGACTTAGTCCTAACGAATCTGGTAAAGGATTCTTGTTCATTAACTCTATCAAGGGTGGAACTGTGCCAAGCGAATATATCAAGCCTGTAGAACAGGGTATTATCGAAGCTATGAATAACGGTGTTTTGGCTGGTTATCCAGTCGTTGATATCAAGGCTGAACTATACTTTGGTAGCTATCATGATGTTGACTCAAACGAAATGGCCTTTAAGATTGCCGGATCAATGGCCTTACAAGCTGGTGTTAAAGCCGCCGGCCCAGTATTGATGGAACCAGTCATGAAAGTAGTCGTTGTTACTCCTGAAGCCTTCATGGGTGACGTTATTGGCGATTTGAACAGCAAGCGTGGACGTATCGAAACTATGGAAGACCTAAGCTCAGGCATCAAAGAAATTACAGCCTTTGTACCTTTGGGTGAAATGTTTGGTTATACGACTAACCTGCGAAGTTCTACTCAAGGTCGCGCTAGCTCAAGCATGGAGCTTGACCACTATGCAGACGTTCCTAATCACGTTGCTGAAGCAATCATTGCTAAAAACGCTAAATAGTCGAAATGCCTAACCAAGAATCAACACCAATCGAAAATGGCGTAAAACGAATAATTGATGGCGTGCTGGCGGTATGCTCTATTGGTATATCGGCAGCCGCTGTAGCCATTCATGCCGAAAGAACAAGAGCTATTTCTGCAAGAACATCATTAAGCAGCAGAATAGGTATGAGCTCGATGGAATCAGTAGTGCAAACCAGCTTCATAATTGAAGACAGTAACAAGGATTTAGGCTTGTAGCCTTTACTCAGATACAAGGAGTTATATGAAAATTATAGACAAGATTGCCAGATCAGTAACAGGAAACGATTGTATTGGTTGTGAATACAGAGACCAAAATATAATCAATCAATCTTTAGCTACTCCTGAAGCAAGTAGATACGCTGCAGCTATAAAGGCGACTGTCGATAATTGCGTTATTAGTAATATCAACATGTCCCGTACTGCAGAAGAGAGACAGGCTAATTGTGAACAGAAGTTTTTGGCTAACTTTAGCATCAAAAATACGGTAGTTACTGAAGCTGTGGTATATGACAACGCTCAAACAGCGGAAGAACCCTTTACAAACTTCATATCAATCTGGTAGAATTAACCCTGTAACTCGTGTGAGCTTTATATGCCCATGCTAAAGTAATATTAATAAAGATAATCTCTAGGAGACAAATCACATGGCAGAGAATTTTGACAGAACCAAGCCTCACGTTAACGTAGGAACAATGGGTCACGTTGACCACGGTAAGACTACACTTACTGCAGCTATTACATCTGTATTAGCTAAAAGACTACCAAGCTCAGTAAACAAGCCAGTTGCTTATGATCAGATCGACAACGCGCCTGAAGAAAAAGCACGTGGTATAACAATCGCTACTTCTCACCAGGAATATGAGTCGGAAAAGCGTCACTACGCTCACGTTGATATGCCAGGTCACGCTGATTACGTTAAGAACATGATTACAGGTGCTGCTCAGATCGACGGCGCAATTCTAGTAGTTGCAGCTAACGACGGCCCACTTCCACAAACACGCGAACACGTTTTGTTGGCTAAGCAAGTTGGTGTACCAACAATCTTAGTTTTCATGAACAAGATGGACTTAGCTGATCCAGAACTTATCGAACTAGTTGAAATGGACATCCGTGAACTACTAGCTAAGAACGGTTTTGACGAAAACGCTCCAATCATCAAGGGTTCAGCAACTAAGGCTTTGGCTGGTGATGCAGAAGCTGAAGATGCAATTATGGAACTTGTTAAGGCTATGGACGAATACGTCGCAGAACCTAAGCGAGAACTAGACAAGCCTTTCCTAATGCCAGTAGAAGACGTATTTTCTATCAAGGGCCGTGGAACTGTTGCTACAGGTCGTATCGAACAAGGTATTGTTAAGATCAACGAAGAAATCGAAATCGTTGGTATCCGCGATACTCGTAAGAGCGTCGTTACCGGTGTTGAAATGTTCAAGAAGAATCTTGACCAAGGACAAGCTGGCGACAACGTTGGTATCTTGCTACGAGGTGTAGAACGTGATGACATCGAGCGCGGCCAGGTTTTGGCTAAGCCAGGATCAGTCACTCCTCACACAGAATTTGACGCTGAAGTTTATATTTTGACTAAAGAAGAAGGCGGCCGTCACACACCTTTCTTCAAGGGATACAAGCCACAGTTCTACTTCCGTACTACGGACGTAACAGGTGAAGTTGAACTTCCTGCTGATAAAGAAATGGTTATGCCTGGTGATACAATCACTTTCAAGGTAAAACTATTAGCTCCTATCGCAATGGAACAAGGTCTACGTTTTGCTATTCGTGAAGGTGGTCGAACAGTTGGCGCAGGTGTAGTTACTAAAATTAATAAGTAACGAATCCTTGTCAGCAAAAAAGCCCTGGCAACAGGGCTTTTTTAATTAAGGAAATATAGTGCAAACTTTTGAGAAACTTGAAGTTAATTTTGAGAAAACTTGCCCACCATGTGGAGCGTGTTGTATGGATATGCGTTTGCCTTTATCCGCCACAGAAGCAACTAAGCTATTTGATGCTGGTACAGACCTGATTACCATTCTTCCAGCAATTAGTACTATTGCTGAGGCTAATGAATTTATATCTGCAGGTGAGACCTTGCCAAGTTGGTCTGATGAAGATGGTATTAAACTTATTTTAAATCAAGTCAGAACATCAACTTCTGCTCAAGAGAAAAAGGTCTGGGAAGACACATTGATAAGCGTTCCATTACTAAAGCCTGGTGAGGGCATGTATGAAATGATTGGTCGGTGCGGCTTACTAACTAAATCGAATCAGTGCGCCGATTACGATAATAGACCTAGAATTTGTCGTGACTATAAAACTGGTGGCGATGCTTGCAAGGATCTTCGTCAAGACAGAGATATCGCGGTTCCAGTAGAGATCACTCAAAAATCTATTTAATTTCAGCTCTTAAACTTTCTTTTTAATCCTATTTGTTGTAATATAAGTTAGTAAATTAATGGTGATGACTAAAAGTCGCCGCATGGTTCTATATAACTTTTGCGGAGATGTTACATCACAATAGTGCTAGTTATTAGCATCAACCCCCGAAAGGAGTTGTAAATGTCAGACGATACTAAAACAACAAGTGCAGCTAAGAAGACTACTGACGCTCCAGTAGCAAAACAACGAATTCGTATTCGTTTGAAGGCCTACGATCACAAGGTTATCGATCAAGCTGCAAAGCAGATTGTAGACACAGCGCTACGCACAGGCGCAACAGTTGCTGGTCCGATTCCACTACCTACACGTAGAAGTACTTTTACCGTAGTAAAGAGTCCACACGTATTTAAAAAGGGTCGTGAGCAGTTCGAAATGCGCGTTCACAAGCGCTTGATCGATGTTCAGGAGCCTACTCCAAAGACAATCGACAGCCTCATGAACTTGAGCCTACCAGCCGGCTGTGATGCCGAAATCAAAATGTAGATAATTATCGCTCCCACGGGAGCGATTTTTTATTAGTTTGAAAGCAACTCTAGGTTGATAAAACATTGCCATAAGTACTTTAGTTATATATAGTAGGATCATATACAAT
>Ga0194048_10001348_pt1 | contig 12175 bp, 9 predicted proteins | sample JunL225m_MetaG_FD_161685 | JGI IMG/M metagenome (GOLD analysis project Ga0194048, IMG submission 161685) | Anoxic zone freshwater microbial communities from boreal shield lake in IISD Experimental Lakes Area, Ontario, Canada - Jun2016-L222-5m | ecosystem: Environmental > Aquatic > Freshwater >...
GTAAAGTAGTTATCAAAGAATTCTGTATTCGATGATGCGATGGAAAGCATAACGAGCAGCAATAATGCAAATGCCCCAATAAATATCGCAGCAAGTGGTAGCGCCCGCTTTTTCCATATTTCTTTTTGGAAAAATTGAGATTGAATAAAGAGGCTAGGATTCTTCATCGCTTAATGAGGTTTGTGCCACTGGGTGAAAAAGGGAAGCGCAACCAATCACTAGAAACATTCCAATCCCGGTTATTCAATGCATTGACCTGAAATGGCTTTGGCAACTTGCTCAGGTCCAAGGTCATTCGCAATGCTGCGGTATAGGGCTTGGCAGGATCAATTTGATTGTTATCGATCACTTTCCAACCGCCAATAGTGCCTACCGTTTGCAAGGCCTCTGCAATTGTCTTTGCAGAAAAAGTGAAACCCTCTGATGCAATGCGATATTGCTGAGTTAAAGGTTGATAAGACAGTCGTGTTTGTCTTTGTGCAATAGCAGGCTTCTCATCAAACCAATACCAACGCGAGCGTGTTAAATCGAATTCTGTCTGAAAATAGAGAACTACTCCTTTTTGAACCGCCTCCTCTAGACCTGGAGATAACTCAATCTGAAACGCCGCATTTAAAAGCCAATCGTTATCCGCCCGCTCCAATTCCACGGATGAAATTTTGATGCCCTCTGCACTAGCCGCAACTGAAAAAAAACTCAGCACAAGCAAGCAACAAAAGATGAGTTGTTTAACTCTTTGGCTCATGGCCCATTTTTCTTAAATAAAGCATAGAAAAATCCATCATTGGTTCCAGAAGGCAAAATTTGCCCTGGGGCGCTTAATCGTAACGCATTGCCATGCTCTGCCGTAAACCAAGTAGCTTGAGACTCGCCCTCTTCTGGAAATACCGAGCAGGTCACATATAAAAGCAGGCCATCCTGCCTTAGCATCTTCCAGGCCTGAGCCAAAATGCTCCTCTGTCTTTGCTGCAAAGAATTCACATCAGCCTCGCGCCTTAGAAAAGGGATGTCTGGATGACGCGACACAATTCCAGAGGCTGAGCATGGGGCATCAAGCAAAATTTTGTCAAAGAGTCTGCCATCCCACCATGCCGCCTTAGAGGCATCCCCGCGTGTAATTCTCACCCGATCTGAAGGTAAACGTAGACGATCTAAATTACCGCCAATTTTTCCCAGGCGCTCCCCATCTAACTCCAAGGCAACGACTTCACAATCTGCAAGCTCTAATAAATGGGCGGTCTTGCCGCCAGGCGCAGCACAAGCATCCAAAATCAGTTCACCAGATTTTGGATCCAGAAGTATGGCGGCTAATTGCGCGCCTGCATCCTGAACAGATACTGCGCCACCATAAAAGCCCGGCAAATCAGATACGGGTACTGGCTCACTCAATAAAAGCGCTGAATTCAGCTTCACTCCGAAAAGCTCTTCAATGGGCTTGGAATAAATGCCTGCTTGTGTCAAGAGTTCTTGATACTGGCTGCGATCATATTGTTTAGCATTCACGCGCAATATCAATGGAGCTCGTTGCGCCTGTTGAATGAGTAGCGCCGCCCAAACTTTGGAATAGTTTTTCTTAAGATTGGCACGCCACCACGGTGGCACAAACATGGTGATTGGATCGGGTGGATAGCGCTTCTCCCCCTCTGGGGGCTGTACAAGTACACTGACCTTACGCAAAACAGCGTTCACCAGACCTTTGGCATACATGGTTGGCTCGTACTCACTGCAAGCCTTAACTGCTTGGTCAACAATGGTGTGAGTAGCGTATCCCTTGCCATCTTGATTGCCCTGCAAAAAAAGGGCAATGGCGACGCTTAATAAATAATCTACTGGGGCTGGCGGAGGCTTAGGAATAAATTGAACAATCAATTCATGTGAGCGAATCCACTTGCGTAAAGCATCAAACGTCAGGCTTTGAACAATCGGTCTTTCGTGAACATCTAGCTGGCCTAAAACTTCTGTCAAAGAGCGTCCTGCCATCACCTCGCCAATAGCTTGTGCCGAGATAGTGATGGCCTCTGAAAGAGGAAGGCTGCGTGCTGATTTTTGATCTGGCAAATTATTCCCTATGAAAGCGTAATGCTTGTGGTGGTGCACCATGCGTCTGCAAACATGCGGCCGCATTTAATCTTTTACCGCCTGGCCTTTGCATCTCAAGGACTTCAATCACGCCCTGCCCACACTGAATGAATACGCCTTTTTTACTAAACCCCAATACTGCTCCGACTTGATCTGACTGACTATAGTCCCCCGAACTGGGTATTCGAGAATTCCAAAACTTCATTGGTATGCCATCGAGATTACTCGTTGCCCCAGGAAAGGGATTAAAAGCACGAATGCGGCAATCAATAACGGTTGCACTGAGCTGCCAATTAATATCGGCTTCGCTTTTTAATATCTTCTCTGCATACCTTACGCCCTCACTAGTTTGAGGTGTCCTGACTAAGGCTGCGCCCTGCGAAATGATGTTTAAGACCTCAACTATTGAATCTGCGCCAAGCTTACTCAAACGATCATGCAGTGAAGCGCTAGTTTCGTCACGGGCAATATTGATTTCATGAACCAATACAGTGTCGCCAGTATCAAGGCCCGCATCCATTTTCATAATACTCACCCCAGTGCTGCTATCACCCTGCTCGATGGCACGCTGGATTGGCGCAGCACCGCGCCACCGCGGCAGAATAGAGGCGTGAATGTTAAAGCACCCATGACGCTGATCACATTCAGCAATATCTAAAATTTCCTGCGGAAGAATCAGGCCATAAGCAACTACTACCATGACATCAAAATCTATCTCCGACAATCGTTGATAAGCAGTCTGTGCTTGCTTGTTTTTTTCTGGGTCGACACCATTTCGTCGAAGAGAGGCTGGTTGCAACACCGGAATATTTTTTTCTAGTGCAAATGTTTTCACTGGGCTAGCTTGGAAATGCATTCCTCTGCCTGCGCGACGATCTGGTTGTGTCAACGCTAAAACAATGCGATGACCAGCAGCATCTATTGCGCGCATTGCTTGCGTGGCGAACTCAGGCGTTCCAGCAAAAACAATTTTCATTGATGGCGCTTAGCGCTGACCTACTAACTCTTTAATACGCTTTTTCATTTTGAGCGAAATACGATTACGCTTAAGTAAAGATAAATACTCCACAAATACTTTGCCTTGCAAATGATCCATCTCGTGTTGTAAACATACCGAGAGCAAACCATCCGCCTCTATTTCAAATTTTTCTCCGTTGATATCCAAGGCTTTGACTCTCACTGTGTCAGGCCTTTCTACCTCATCGTAATGGTCTGGAACGGAAAGGCAACCTTCGCGCCATGCTTTTTTCTCGGGGCTGACCCACACTAATTCAGGGTTGATAAAAACCATCAGCTCATCTTGATTCTCCGAAATATCAATTACCAAAATACGCTCATGAATATCAACCTGGGTTGCCGCCAAGCCAACCCCAGGTGCGTCATACATGGTGTGGGCCATATCGGCGACGATCTTTTTAATGCGTGCGTCGACCACCGCTACAGGTTTGGCAACCTTATAGAGACGAGGGTCTGGATAGCAAAGAACGGTTAATAAAGCCATGTAGGAATTATCCAACAGAGTAATCAGACTGTCCCGATTGTTAAAAATATTCTCAAGCTCAAAATCAATCAATGCACCTATCTCAAGCCACCAATAGCATCACACCCATAAACCGCCGGGACAAGCGCTACCCCGTCAGACTGAATGATTTATACGATCCTCCGCCAGTGCTCTATATATATGGTGATATTCGTTTGCTTAGGTGCCCGATGATTGCCGTTGTGGGTGCACGTGAAGCCAGCACTAGAGGCATGAAGACCGCTTCCTTGTTCGCCACAGCGCTCTCTAAGGCTGGCTTAGTGGTGCTATCTGGATTGGCACGTGGAATCGATGGCGCTGCCCACCGAGCCACTCTTGGGCTTAAAGAAGGGCTCACTTTGGCAGTTTGCGGTACGGGAGTGGATGTTGTTTATCCAAAAGAGCATGCCAAGTTAGCAAGCGTCATTAGCCAAAGGGGCCTCTTAGTATCAGAGTTTCCGCCTGGTATTGGGCCCAAACCCTTTCATTTTCCTAGGCGCAACCGCTTAATTGCAGCTCTTGCATTGGGTGTGGTGGTCATAGAAGCTGCCGATAAATCTGGCTCGCTGATTACTGCACGAATTGCTTCTGAACTGGGAAGAGAGGTTTTTGCCCTTCCAGGCCCAATTGATGATCCAATCTACAAGGGTTGTAATCGCCTTATTCAGGAAGGAGCCAAGCTGGTGAGTTCTCCAAGTGAAGTCCTTGAGGACCTCTTATACACGCAAAAACCCTATTTAAAGGCTATAGAATGAGGTTTTTGGTGAAATAGGCCGTTTAAGAAAACTAGAAATCCGGCGTTTTTGGACTTTTGCTAATTTATCGGTTAATAATAAAAAAGGGATAAATGATCGACCAAACCCTGATTTGGTTTAAATTGATCATCCTTTTCTCCTATTCAATACTTAATTTCAGGCTCAAATTTAGGCAAACGCGTGGCTAAAGCATCTACTAAAAGCAGTTCTAAAACCTTAACCGTGGACCATCCAAAGGCGCTCATCATTGCTGAGAAGCCATCGGTAGCTAACGACATTGCCAAAGCCTTGGGTGGCTTTACAAAATATGAGGACTACTTTGAAAGCGATGACTTCGTTATCTCATCTGCCGTTGGTCACCTTTTAGAAATAGCCGCGCCTGAAGAATATGAAGTTAAGCGTGGCAAATGGTCTTTTGTCAACTTGCCAGTGGTGCCACCTTATTTTGACTTGCGCCCGATTGCCAAAACAGAATCCCGTTTAAAGGTTTTGCAAAAACTGATTAAACGCAAAGACATTAACGCCCTCATTAATGCATGCGATGCGGGACGAGAAGGTGAGCTGATTTTCCGTTTGATTGCGCAACATGCTAAAGCGCCCCAGTCCATTCAGCGACTCTGGTTGCAGTCCATGACGCCGAACGCTATTCGTGAGGGCTTTGCCTCGCTGCGCTCTGATGATGATATGAAGCCGCTGGCCGATGCGGCTCGTTGCCGCTCTGAAGCAGATTGGCTGGTTGGCATCAATGGCACTCGGGCAATGACCGCCTTTAATAGTAAGAGTGGCGGCTTCTTTCTCACAACGGTTGGCAGGGTACAAACACCCACTCTATCAATCGTTGTAGAGCGTGAAGAACTCATCCGCAAATTTATTTCTAAGGACTACTGGGAAGTTAAAGCTGAATTTATTGCTGCTGCCGGTATTTATGAAGGTCGCTGGTTTGATCCTAAGTTTAAAAAAGATCCTACGGCACCAGATGCCCGTGAAAACCGACTCTGGAGTGAGGCTGCTGCGCAAAGTATCGTAGCCGCTTGTCGCGATAAAAAAGCCTCCGTTACAGAAGAGGCCAAGCCTGCAACTCAACTTGCGCCTCAGCTATTCGACTTAACCAGTTTGCAGCGTGAAGCCAATGCCCGCTTTGGTTTCTCGGCCAAAAATACTCTAGGCCTAGCGCAGGCTCTTTACGAACGTCACAAAGTGCTCACTTATCCGCGTACGGATGCAAAAGCGTTGCCAGAAGATTATTTAGACACCGTCAAGCAAACAATGGAAAACTTAGTCAAACATTCGCCAGAGTATCGGCCATTCGCCGAGCAAATTTTGCAGGGCGACCCCAAGGATCCAAAAGCAAAAGTAGGGGCAGGCTGGATTAAACCAAATAAACGAATTTTTGATAACTCAAAAATCTCAGATCACTTTGCCATTATTCCTACACTTGAAGCACCTAAAACCTTAAGCGAGCCTGAGTTCAAGTTGTACGACTTAGTCGTTCGACGCTTCTTGGCAGTCTTTTACCCTGCTGCTGAATTTAGAGTGACGACACGTATCACTGAGGCGTCTGGTCACCACTTCAAGACGGAAGGTCGAGTGCTTGTCAATCCAGGCTGGCTAACGGTCTATGGCCGCTCTAATCAAGCTGATGATGAATTGGTAGCCGTTCAAGAGGGCGAGATCGTTCAAAACGAAGCGATTGCTGCTGTCCCACTGAAAACTAAACCGCCAGCACGCTACACCGAAGCCACATTACTCTCTGCAATGGAAAGCGCTGGTAAATGGGTTGATGACGATGAGATGCGCGAAGCGATGGCAGAAAAGGGTTTGGGCACTCCAGCTACGCGCGCTGCGATCATCGAGGGCTTGCTTGCAGAAAGGTATATGGTGCGTGAAGCCCGTGAGCTGATACCCACTGCAAAAGCATTTCAGTTAATGACACTTCTGCGGGGTTTAGATGTTGAAGAGTTAACGCGCCCAGATCTCACCGGTAACTGGGAAAATAAGTTGTCGCTGATTGAACAAGGCAAGATGAAGCGCGACACCTTTATGCAAGAAATTGCACAAATGACGCAACGCATTGTCAAGCGCGCCAAAGAATATGATAGCGACACCATTCCCGGTGACTACGCAACCATGTCAACGCCGTGCCCCCATTGCAAAGGATCTGTTAAAGAAAACTATCGTCGTTTTGCTTGCGAAAAATGTGGCTTTACTATTAGCAAAACTCCTGGCGGGCGGGCCTTTGAATATCCCGAAGTTGAAGAGCTGTTGCGTGAAAAAACGATTGGCCCGTTACAAGGTTTCCGCAGCAAAATGGGTCGTCCTTTTGCAGCCATCATTAAATTAAGTGAAATACCAGAGGATGATGCAGACTATCCAAATGCTGGATTTAAGCTTGAGTTTGATTTTGGCAATACCCAAGACAATGAAACTGAAGCTGTTGACTTCACTGGTCGACAAGCTTTGGGAGTCTGTCCGAAATGTTCTGGTGCGGTATATGAAGATGGCATGCGCTATGTGTGCGAAAACAATACTGGCCCAAGTAAAACGTGTGACTTCAAAACTGGTAAGGTGGTTCTACAGCAAGAAATTTCTGCGGAACAAGTGCAAAAGTTATTGGCCGAAGGAAAAACCGACCTGTTAACCAACTTCAAATCAAATCGCACTGGACGCGGTTTTAAGGCTTACTTGGCTTTGGGTTCCGACGGCAAGATTGGTTTTGAATTTGAGGCCAAAGCACCGAAGGCTGAAGGTGCGGCTAAGGCGCCAGCAAAGAAACGCGCTGGAGCAAGTGCAGCAAGCAAGTCTGCTGCAAAACCTAAGCGTGCCAGCAAAGTAAAGTCATCTGCAAGTACCTGAGCAGTAATGAGTTTGGCCGCTAATGCGGACCAAAGAACCCCTCTCGACCCCAGAGCAGTAGCCAAAAAAATTCCTGGGCGTTGAGTAAGGGCTCCAATGATGGGTAAACGGTCACCTGCAACACAACGTACCCCCACAAAACTATGATCAACTTTTAATGAAGTGACATTGCCCTGTGTGTAATCGATCAATCCTTGGGCTTGCTCACGATTAAAGCTGTCGCTGCTATCGCGCGCCCGTAAATCATCTTCGCCTTCATCAAAACTTGATCCCACGATCCAGCGATGGCTGCCATCTGCAAGCTGTTCTGCAGGTAGGCAATACCCATCACCAGAAATACCCACTCTTGGTATGTGCTCTACCCAGGGATCATTCTTTGCAATGGAAAAAATACTCAACTGTCCACGCACCGGCTTTAACGGCAAACGAATATCAATACTCATCATTAGAGACTTTGCTTCCATGGCTGCTGCAATGATGACTTTGCCAGCGCTTATGATTGGATGTCCCGCATCATCGAACAATAGCCATCCTTCAGCATGTGAGGCAAGTCGGCTGATGTGAGTATTCCAGAGACATGTTAATCGTTCATGGTTTTGTAATAAGTCGTTTGTAGCCTGAAATAAACTGAGAGATGCGCCCCGTGGTAACCAAACACCACTTTGCTCAATTCCACAAATTGCTTTAGCCTCTCTGGCATCCAGCGGTATTGCAATCGACTCATCTAACTCAAGAGTCCGCAAGTGATTGACAAGCTCCTCGCGATCAAATACTTTATCTTTTTTAGTTGGCTGAAAAATGCCATGCTGATGCCACTGCTTTCCCCAACGTGCTTCGGCCATTAGAAAAGCGATGCGCGTTAATCGTAAGAGGCGAGGAGATCCCCTGCCTATATGGGGGTGTGCAATTGCATATGCATGGCTTGAACAGGCGCTGGCTGGCGAGGATGCAGCATCAACGATGCAAACCGATTGGTCGCGCCTGAGCAATTCATTTGCGATCGTGGCGCCTGCAATGCCTGCCCCAATCACCACTATTTCATGGTGTTGGGGATTGGTCATTAAATTAATCTAGGTGAAACGTTTGGTGCAGTGAAGGCTTAAGCGTTCAAACGCTTTTCGATTTTTGCGCGCATTTCCAACAATTCTTTAGGCAAACGCTCACCAAGATGTTCGAATAATTCTGTGTGCAATTTCAGCTCGTCCTTCCAGTCGTCAACTGAAGCGGCAATCACCTTTTTGAACTTCTCAGCAGAAAAGTCGAGGCCCTGCCAATGTATATCGCCATGCTCTGGAGAAATTCCAAATACAGTTTCAATGCCTTTTGCAGTGCCATCAGCACGGCCCAATATCCATGAAAGAACGCGCATGTTTTCGCCGTAACCAGGCCAAACAAACTTACCGCTCTCGTCCTTGCGGAACCAGTTCACGCAATAGATCTTAGGTAAATCAGCGCCTTCAGCGGCAAGCTGTGTGCCGATGTTTAACCAATGCTGGAAGTAGTCGCTCATGTTGTAGCCGGCAAACGCAATCATGGCGAATGGATCGCGGCGCACCACACCCACCTTGCCCGTAATCGCAGCCGTTGTTTCAGAGCCCATTGTTGCAGCCATGTAAACACCCTCAACCCAGTCACGGGCCTCACTAACCAAAGGCACAGTAGTTGAACGCCGTCCGCCAAACATAAATGCGTCAATAGGAACGCCCTCTGGATCATCCCACTTAGGATCAACGGCTGGGTTATTTGTAGCGGCCATAGTAAAGCGTGAATTAGCGTGTGCAGCCTTACGTCCTGCAGCGCCATCCGCAGGAGTCCAATCTTTGCCTTGCCAATCAATCAAGTGCGCCGGAGGGGTTTCTGTTAAACCTTCCCACCATACATCACCATCATCAGTTAGGCCAACGTTGGTGAAGATCACGTCTTGGTTTAGTGAGTCGATGCAATTTGGATTTGTTAAACGGTTTGTTCCTGGAGCGACACCAAAATATCCAGACTCTGGGTTGATCGCAAACAAACGGGTTTTTCCAGTAACCAGGTCCTTGCGTGGTTTGATCCAAGCAATGTCATCGCCAATGGTAGTTACTTTCCATCCATCAAAGCCCTTGGGCGGAATCATCATGGAGAAGTTAGTTTTTCCGCAGGCTGACGGGAATGCTGCCGCTACGTGATATTTTTTTCCTTGAGGGGATGTTACGCCCAAAATCAGCATATGCTCAGCAAGCCATCCTTGCTCACGCCCCATATTGGAGGCAATGCGCAATGCAAAGCATTTTTTACCCAACAGTGCATTGCCGCCGTATCCAGAGCCAAACGACCAAATCTCACGGGTTTCTGGGTAGTGAACAATGTATTTCGTTTTGTTGTTTGGCCAAGCCATGTCCTTCTCACCAGGGCTCAATGGCTTGCCTACAGTGTGAATGCAGGGCACAAATTCACCGTCGGCGCCCAACTGATCAATCACCGCTTTGCCCATGCGAGTCATCAGTTTCATATTGATGGCGACATATGGGCTGTCGGAAAGCTCAACGCCTATATGTGCAATTGGTGAACCGATAGGGCCCATCGAAAAAGGCACTACATACATTGTTCTGCCACGCATAGAGCCATCAAACAAAGGCTGAAGGGTGGTGCGCATTTCCGCTGGGTCAACCCAGTTATTTGTTGGGCCAGCGTCTTCTTGCTTGGCTGAACAAATATACGTGCGGTCTTCTACGCGCGCTACGTCATCTGGATCGGAAAGGGCTAAAAATGAATTTTTACGCTTAGCTGGGTTTAGGCGTTTAAATACCCCCGCCTTTACCAACAGTTCGCAGAGTGCATCGTATTCCTCTTGGGAACCGTCACACCAACGAATAGCATCGGGCTTTGTAAGTGCGGCGACTTCTGCCACCCATTCAATTAAACGTTTATTTTTAACATATGCTGGCGCATTTACATTGATCTGGCCATTAGTGGTTGTGGTCATAAGGTCCCCTGGAATGAATTAATTTTTAATCCAATGATTTTAACATTTCGGACATATTTGTACGTTTGCACCCATGGGCGCAAACACTTTACTTACCAATGCAGAACTGGCTAAATATCTTGCCCAAAAGGCCATCAGGCAACAACTTCCCAGTAATCTGTCCAAGCTGATCTTGCGCTAAACGGAGCTCTTCTGCAAACAAATCCAAGGAAATATTCCCATCTGCAGCGAATTGCTGTGATTTATATATATGCTCTGCTGCTCGATCAAGGCAATCTAGGTGCCTACGCCGGGCAATAATGGCGCCCTCTTGTGAGCCGCCCCAACCAGCAATTTGCAAAATCTTTTTCTTTAAATCGTCAATTCCATCGCCAGTTTTGGCAGAAATCAACAAAGTACCGCTGCGCATGGCGCTATCGCTCGTCGCTAACAAATCTGATTTATTAAGAACTTCTAACACCTCACACTTGGGTGGAAGTGCCTGCAAGATTGCCTTTCTTAAAGCTTCTTCGATAGCGGCTTCTGGGGAAGATTGGGAATTGAAGTCTTTTAGAAAAATAACCAAATCAGCTAATCGGATAGCATCCCAGGTGCGCTCAATTCCCTTGGCCTCAACCATGTCATCGGTCTCTCGAAGCCCTGCGGTGTCAATGATGTGCATGGGCACGCCATCAAGGCTGATGCTTTCCTTAACTCGATCACGCGTCGTCCCAGCGATTGGCGTAACAATGGCAACCTCTTCGCCAGCCAAACGATTCAATAAGGAGCTTTTCCCTACATTAGGGGCGCCGGCTAAAACAATCTGGATGCCGTCACGCAAAATTTTGCCTTGCTTAGCACCCTCGCGCAGCGCTTGTAATCTATCGCTTACCTTTTTTAGGCGTTCGCGCGCATGTGCGTTTTCCAAAAACTCAATTTCTTCTTCTGGAAAGTCTAAAGTCGACTCAACCAATATTCTCAGTTGAGTAATCTCTTCAATCAACTCATTAATGTCGTCTGAGAATACGCCCTGCAATGATCTGGCGGCGCCGCGCACCGCAGCTTCGCTTTGCGCATCAATTAAATCGGCGATAGCTTCCGCTTGGGCTAAATCAATTTTGTCATTCAGATAAGCGCGTAGGGTGAACTCTCCTGGCTCGGCAATAATTAAGCCATCCTCCTTGCCAAGCTCAAGACATCGCTTCATGACTAGCTCAAGAAGCTGGGGGCCCCCATGGCACTGTAGCTCCAATACATCCTCACCTGTAAAGGATGCAGGGGCGACAAAGTAAATTGCAATAAGCTGATCTATGACTGCGTCATCAGCATCCCGCAGGATTAATAAATGAGCCTCACGCGGTCTTAATACTTTTTGAAATAAGGCTTTAGTAATTGGCGATAAGTCGGCGCCACTAATACGGATGACGCCAACACCAGCACGACCTGGAGCAGTTGCTACAGCGATGATAGGTACTTTTCTAGTCATCATCGCTGTATGTTTTATCTAAAATAAATTGCACCCCCTAAGCGATTAGGCGGCTTTTTTTCCAAACAATTGATTAATTTGCCATTGCTGAGCTATGGATAGCAGATTGTTTGTTACCCAATACAGAACCAAACCAGCAGGGAAGAAGAAGAACATGATTGAGAAAACAATCGGCATGTACATCATCACCTTTGCCTGAATTGGGTCTGGTGGGGTTGGGTTTAGTTTGGTTTGTACAAACATCGAGATAGCCATAATGATTGGCAAAATGTAGTACGGGTCAGGAATGGATAAGTCATGAATCCACAATACCCATGGGGCTCCACGCATCTCAACAGATGACAGTAAGACCCAGTACAAAGAAATAAACACGGGAATTTGGATGACCACGGGCAAGCATCCGCCCAGTGGATTAATTTTTTCTTTGCGATACATCTCCATCATCGCTTGATTTAATTTTTGGGGCTCCCCCTTAAATTGTTCTTTCATCAACATCAAGCGTGGTTGGACTTCCTTCATTCTTGCCATGGATTTATAGC
>Ga0194048_10001351_pt1 | contig 12172 bp, 29 predicted proteins | sample JunL225m_MetaG_FD_161685 | JGI IMG/M metagenome (GOLD analysis project Ga0194048, IMG submission 161685) | Anoxic zone freshwater microbial communities from boreal shield lake in IISD Experimental Lakes Area, Ontario, Canada - Jun2016-L222-5m | ecosystem: Environmental > Aquatic > Freshwater >...
GTCTGACCCACCGGCTGTCCAATACTCCGAGCCACACTTCACCTTCCGTGAGCTAGGCAAAGCGAAGCCGTCTCACGCTCCCGGGTGCAAAACCCCCTTTGGCTATTGCTGGAAAGGGACAGGTGACATCCACATCGACCCCCGCCAGCCGGAACATGAAATGATTGATACGGTCGTTCATGAGTTATTGCACGACTCTGCCGTTTTTTTGGATGAACAAGCCGTGGAATCAATTAGCACCCGCATCGCTTCGGGTATGTGGAAACTTGGTTATAGAAGGACTGTTATTAAATGACCATTGAAATGTTCACAACGGTCTGCGTCCCCGGCATCGCCTCCCTCGCTTATTTGTCTGCCGCAATCGCCAATCTTTTCATCACTCGCAATTACCCGATGGCGGTCATGTGGGGATGTTACAGCGTGGCGAATCTAGCATTGTTAACTTCCGTCCTTCGTAAATGAGTGCCTTACCTACACCACCTTCCCCCGAGGATCTCCCGGTCAGCCTGCGTGATGTAGGTATGGGCATCCTAATCGGCGCCGCTTCGTGGCTGGTGCGCTATCTGTGCTCAACCGAGAAGCACTCCTTGGGGTATATAGCCCGGAGGACGGCCACGGCTGGGCTGACCTCCCTGCTGGTGGGGATGGCAACCAAGGGGTATTTCAATTCGGAAGCCGTAAGCTTTGCGGCAGCTGGGTGTGCCGGGTATGCTTCCCCGGAGCTAGTGGACTATGGCCTTGGATGGCTCCGAAAGCATACTGCCAAGGGGAAGATACCCCCCAAGGGGTAAAACGGCCTCCACGGGCTTGCCAAGGGGGTCTATTGGGGTAGCCCGGGAGGTGATAGACCCATAGCCGGGGATTCCTAGGTTTGCCGGGTATGCGACCGCACCCCTTTAGGGGGTGAAGGGAAGCATTACAATCCCCTTGGGGATTATGGTGTGGCTCCCACGGATCTACCCCCGGGAAGGGGGTGGTGAAGAAAGTTGAAAATAGTCCTTCCAACCGAAAGGGGTTCACTATCTATTGTCTTTGCACCCACAAACCACCAAACAAATGAACAGCTACTTCCACCAAATCACCGAAGCCAACATCTCCGAGTTTATGAAAACGGGCAAGATCCCGTACGTCACCAAGATGTCCGGCTGGCCGCTCGACCTCGCGACTCTCGTCCTTGAAGGCAAGCTCACCCAGCGGCAGGCCGCTCGCAAGTTAAACAGCGGAGAGGTTGAAATCAGCTGGTCTTGTTACCGCCGAGAACAAGGGGACATCGAAAGTAATTTCCACAGTCGCACGGATTTCGTTCACGACGAACGCACCGACAAGAAGGACGGTCGTTGCAAGGGTAGCTTCTCCGAAAAGAATATGGGTCGTTTCCGGGGAATGATTTAACTTTTATCCACCCACAAACAAAAACACAAATGACCTCCATCGAAAAGCTCAACAGTCACCCGGCCGTTCAAGACATTGAAGTCGAATCGGATTTCGGCCGAAAGATCTACTGGATCAACCTAAAGCCCGGCTTCGCTACCGAAAACGGGAACGGCCAGACTTGCGGAAGTGAATACACTCTCGCCGGAGTCAAGCAGTTTCTCGCCACCGTCGCTCCGGCTCGCGCCTAATCTTCCACCCACCACAAACCAAATACACAAATGAATCCTCCCGCCAAGATCCTCACTCCCATCCCGGACACTTGTCCTTCGCTTCTGGTAAGCATGAACAAGGAATACGGGCTCACAGTCCCTCGCGCACTTCCCCGCCCTTGGAGCATTATGGACACCACGGAGAAGGGGACTTCAATGTGGTATGTCCACAATGTCCTTTCCTATTTCGACAAAAACCAAATCGCCCGGCATATTATCGGTTGCGAGATCCTCGAAAATCAAAGCCGTGGTATCACCCCGTTGATTACCGAAGCCCGGGCTAATCGAATTTGGGAGTGGGTATTCAACCGGAATGTTTGGACAGTCATTCCAGATTACGCCGACCTCGAAATCGAATCCAAGTAAATCTCAAACCAAACACAAATGACCTACGACCTATTCGCAGACGCAATTCTTCTCCCAGCGTGTATCGGCGCCGCTATTGCTCTTTATCTTTGGATTAAATAATTTCACCCCCCACCAAACAAAACCATGCTCGACAGTAAATCCTACGAAATCGAAACCACGACCCGACCGAACATCTCGTTCCTTGTTGGAGACATCCCGGCAGCGGGTGCTTTGCTCAACAAGTTTCACAAGATGCTTGGTTGCCCGGCAGTCAAAATCACTTTCAGCGGGGACGATAACTTCGTCCTGTTAGTTGAAGCCAAGCAAACCTTAAAGGATGCGCTCACTAAATTTGCCACGGATCTCCCGGAGTCCGTCCACGCACCGAAGCTTCTGGAATCCCTAAAGTGATGAATACTCAAACCCCGTTAGTATTAATGACCCTTACCATCCCCCAGCTTATCGCTCTGTCAAAGATTCAAAGCAACGGATGGACTTTGGACTTCACGAACTTTATGAAACTCCCGGCAGAGCAAGCCGTAGCCATTCATGTTATCGGCGCCGAAACGGGTGCGTCAATGTATCTAGTCATCGAGCCGGACGGCTACACCCATTCGTAATTCGATGATGACCCCATACCTCGCATACAGCATCGCAGTCGGAGTCCAAGCTCCGTTAAGCATTGACCAAGCGGCAGAAGCTGTCCGCGTCTTGGAAGCCCACCCGGAGATGCTGACTAACGGAGAAGCCTGCCGGGGATTAGAACGACTTCGTCACCTAGTTGAAAATCATTCTTCCGATGAATAAGCTTACCCCAACCCAGCGAACCGAGATCCTTAACCTCATCCACGCACTTGCGGACATCGCCCTTGAAGGAAACGAGGACGCCAAAGTGGTTGATGAGATGTGCGAAAGAATCAATAATGTGGTCGATATCCTTTCCTCAAATGAGTGAAGATCTAGAGCAGCCCGGAATCCGGCTCGAACCCCGGAAGGTTTTTGACAAAGCTCTGCTGGGCTACACCAACGAAGGCTGGTCTGTTTATGACTTTGATAAGCTAGTAATCGCCAGCAAGAAAGCCCACCGAATCAAACTTACCCGGGACGCCGTTGATTGGGTCGATTATAACATTGGCTCATTCGAAGGCAACGGGCTACGAATCTCCAGCACTCGCGAACACCCATGAACATCATCACTAACGAATCCCTGCCCCGTCTTTGGTGGCTTAACCCTTGGAAAACGGCTCGATACCTGCATCAAGCAGTCGGCGCCGTAAAGCAATACTCCGACCGGATGGATTTGCTAATCGACATTCAATCCCGAGTCATCGACGACCAGTCCGCAGAGATCCTTCAACTGCGAGAAAGGGTTGCCGAACTGCACGACTCTATCACGGCTGGTGCTTCCGTTTCGGATGCCGTCCCGGTCGAATAACTTTTCACCCACACAAAACAATGCCCAATAACAAAACCCTAGCACCTCCCACGCCACGACAAATCATTGACGGCTTTATCGCTCTCGCGCTTAATCGCACAATGGTGAAGCTCGACCCCCGGCTTTATTGCCCGGAGTCCTTCAAGCAAGACCGAAACAGGATTCGCCGGGACACCGCCGCCTTTAACAAAGTTTGGTCAAACATTAGGTGGAGGAACGAAGGTGACCTTTCTCAAGCCTTGCTTAAAGCATCTCACGGTGACCGACTGTGCTACGAATCCGACCGAGGCGAATGGGAATACACGACCGGGCAATACACGCCCACGGAGATCCGTGGCGCCGCTTCCCGGGTAGCCAAGACCGCCGAACGAATCCTAGGACACCGATGAAAAACATAACTATGAATCATACTCGAATCGCAAAGCTCTTTGACCGGGTAATGAAATTGAACCCCGAGGAACGCACCTTTTTAATTACCCGGCTTTGCGTCCACATGTCCGACCTTTGGGAAATTGCTCAATTCAGCTATTACGACCGGGGGACTGTCCGGGAGATGATTTATTCATCCCTCCCAGACGGCGCCGATTACAGCGAAGTCACCGAAGCTCGTATAGACCAGACGATGTTCGAGCTTAATAAGGTTTGGAACAGCGAAAAGAATTCGCAGAAAGAATGGTGTCGCACCGACCGGGACGCTTACAAAGCTTTCAAGCTGGCGAAGAAAAAGCTGAAAGGCAAAGAGATCCTATGACATTCCTCGCTCACCAATGTATCTTGCGTCAATTTATGGGCGAGGTGTTTGAGGTGAACGAACGAATCTTGTCCGGCGACATCTGCTCTAACAAGACAGCCTTGCCCAGAGTCCGGAAGCTTTGCGAACATTACGCGAAGATGTATTTCAAAGTCGGATGCGCGAACATCCAGCTCGAACCCTACATCGCCGCCGGGGGCTGGGTGGGCATCACCTATTCCTACGACCCACCCGAAGGTGAGCCCATCGTGGCGTCTTGCGTTCCCCGCAGATTCCCGTGAGGATCTACATCAGCATACTTCTGCTTTTGGTTTCGGCGCCGTTTCTCTTGGCACAGTCCGAGGCAAAGATTCTGGCGGCGATAGCCCAAGTGGAATCCGGAAACAACCCCCGGGCAGTCGGGGACTATGGCAAAGCGGTAGGTGCTTATCAAATGCACCCGGCTGCTTGGGCAGACGCTAACGCTTACCGGGTATCGGTAGGACTCCCGGAACTTCCTCGGCGCCGATGGAGGGAGGAAGGGGTGCAGGAAGGGGTCGCAAAAGCGTTCCTTGCCGTCCTAGAGGCGAGATTAAGCCGGGCAGGGTATAAGACCCCCACCCCCGGTTTAATCGCCCTGTGCTGGAACAAGGGGTATGCCGGAGCAAAAGCCCGGGGATTCCGGCTTAATGACTATTCCCGGAGGGTGGAGATCCTAGCCCTAAACTGATATGAAATCAGCTCTTTACACGGAGCAGGGGTCACTATCTATTGTTTATACACCCACCACAAATGAACACCACAAACAACATCCCTCACATCGCCGTCATGAAAAGCATCTCCCGTCAAAAGGCAGAGCTTCACTCCGCTATTCGCCGAGACATCACGAAGCTTCAGAGCGTCCTCGCTAACATCGAAGCCGGGCGTTTTCAGCCGGGAGATCTTCACATGCTTAAATCCGTTGCTACCACTTGCGAAATCAACTTTGAAGATTGCAAGCACCTAGCCAAGTAATTTCCACCAACCCACAAAACACATACACAAATGAACCACGCCGAACTCACCTCCGCACTCGCTAAGATCTCCGATCATATCCACATCAAAGAGGTGGACATCAAAGCTCAGAAGCACCGCCTCGTTTTTGATCTTCAGTACGCTAGGGAACAAAATCTTAACCCGGGTCGACCTAGCGCCGACTTCGCCAAGATCAAGCTCGCCGATTCCTATATCGTCTTATCCAAGTTGGAATACGATTTAGATGTCCTCAAAGAAAAGCGTAAGAACATCAAGAAGTCTCTCGCCCGCCTCACCGCCTAATTTCACCGCCTAACAAATGAAATACCGAATTCACAAGCTCATCCTCACCGGGACATTCAAGGGAATGACCGTATGTATTATCACGGACTTTAAAATGGAGCCGGGCAAGATTTACCCACGCTGGGCATACGGCGCCGCTTTCCGGGTCGTTTCCTGTGAACCCCTTTCGGTTTAACCGATGAAAACCTATTACAACGCCGACCGCACCGCCCGGATCTTCTGGGACACGCATATCCGGCTTTGGACTATGATTTCCATCGACCTAGAAGGCAATCAAGTTGGCAACGCGGACTACACCAACAACCGCCAAAGAGCTTTCACTTGGCTCTCTGCCTCCTAACCCCTATGGAATCCGAACACAAGCTTCGCAACCTTCGAGCCATCCTAGCAGTCACGGAAGAAAACCTAGCAGGGCATAAAGCCAAAGCAGTTGCCTGCGACAACGAATTAAAGGCACTTTATTTGCGAACCAAAGAAGATCCTGCGCACGGGCATCTTTTTTATTCGGCAGTCGGCAGGGTGTATCTCGAAAGGGAGCACCTGCTCGAAATGATTCATATTTATAAAGGTTCGTGCTTGCGTCTTTCCAACGACATTGACTTGCTGCTCAAAGAATGAGCGACTTCATCACCATAGGAATCGACCCCGGAGTTAACGGCGGCATTTGCTGGCGACACAACGGACGGACTACCGCTATGCGGATGCCCCCTACTGATTTCGGCGCCGTTGAGGTGCTGGTAGGGATCTCCAAGCAAGCACCTATCGTGACCCTTTACATCGAACTGCCCCCACTCTTTGCCGGCAGAAACATTCCCGGGTCGGCTATCGGCAAGCTGATGATGAATTACGGAATCTGCTACGGAGCTGCCGTTGCACTAGGATTCAAGATTCATCCGGTTCGCCCCCCAATGTGGCAAAAAGCCCACCCGGTCGGCACGAAAGGCGACTTGACTACAACCCAATGGAAAAACAAGCTCAAGAACAGAGCTTCAGAATTGTTCCCGGATCTCCCGGTCACTCTTGCCACCGCAGACGCACTTCTGATTCTAGACGCAGGACTGCGTAATGCGGTCAATTAATTTCCACCCACACAAAACAATGCCCAAAGAAAACACAACCCCCACGGCTCGCCAAGATTTGGTGAGCTTCCTCAACGCTATCGGTAATGTCCAAGCCGACCGCATCAACCCAGCCTTCAAGTCCAAGTATGCCTCCCTCGCGGAGATCCTTGACACGATTAAGGCAGAAGCCAAAAAGCACAACCTAGCCGTCCATCAGTCGCTCCATTCCTCGGACGGACAGGTGCGAGTCTCTACTGTATTCCTGCACAATGACGGGCTTACCCACGAAGCCGGGTCGCTAGCTTTTAAGTCTGAAGGCTTGGACGCCCAGAAGCTAGGGTCGGCAATTACTTATCTTCGGCGCCAATCTATCCAGACGGCTTGCGGAATCTCTACCGACATTGACGATGACGGAGCCAAAGCAAGTCATCCCCCGGCACGAACCACCCCGGTCGGAGGATTGTGGTATGACTTCATCGGCGCCGACTCACGCCCAAAGGCCATAGCATATCTCAAAGCCAAAGGTTGGCTTATTGAAAGCGACTCCCTCACGGATCTCCCGGCAAGCCATCAATCCGTTATTGCCGAAAACCAAGCCGCCTTCCTCAAGGCCATCCTCAAATGAACCGAGAAGAATCTGACGACAAGACCAAGGAAATTGTTCACCTCCGGCTTCGTCTTAACCACGCAGAAATGCAAGCCGAGCGAAGCGCACATACCACCCAATACTTTGCCATCGAAGCCCGAGACTTTGAAGCCAAGTGGCTTCGCGTCCTAGAGGACACGGAAGCACTCCGGAGCGAACTCCAAGCTACCCGGGAGGATCTAGACCGAGCCAACGAAGTCCTTGCCAAACTGTTTAAGAAGTGATGCCCGATAGACCAGCCAATCCTCCGACCGCGATGGCGCACATGGCTTCCAAGATGCCGCCTTCCTCCCACGCTCTGTTCGTTGTCATTGACGGCAAGGTGGAGAATCCCGAATTCGTAGTTTGGGGTTTAGACGATTACCGGGAGGAACTCTGGAAATGGAAACGCAAAGGGGTAACCACCAAGGGTCGAGCTATTGAATTCTGGGCAAAGCATGGTCGCCACTTTTACCGAACCAACCCTAACGCAGTATGAAGCCAATCCTAAAACCAAAGAAACCAGTCCCGGCAGGGATTGTTAAACTCGGCGCCGCTACGAAAGAGCCGTTTGCCCTGTTCATCTATTTAGACTCAATTCCATACTGCGAAGTCAAAGCCACCCGGCTGAAGGACTTTTCCGAAAAGCTCTTTGATTGGAAACGAGCCAACCTCCCGTCCCTTCGACCCCCTGTGTCCGTGCGTTATTTCATCCGGGTGACGAATAACCTTTCCATTCAAGAAGCCCGGATCTAATAAATCAATATGAGCAAAGAACGCCATCTGACCGACATCGGCAAAAGTCTCGATTCACTCGAATACTTCTGCGAAACCGAAATCATCGGGGACGACTCCCGGCATCTGCTCGATGACATTAAAGCAGCCCAGCGGGAGCATCTCCGCACCCGGTCGGCGCCGTTAAAGGATCTAGACGAACTGAAGTCACTCTACGACCGACTGAAGCGTATTAATTCATCCCTCAAGGTTATGCGCAACACTATCTCAATGTGCGAGCGAGCTATGAATTCCGCTTTAGATTCCTGCGACCACCTAGCCGAAAACATTGAGGACAGCAACCCTTCCAAGGACGACTCGGAGATTTAACTTTCACCCCCCAACCATAAAACAATACAAACACCATGGCTCAATACTACATTCGCACCGAATACATCGCCGTCAAGATCCGGGTCGTCGCCGACTCTGCGGAGGACGCCGAGGAAATCGGTAGCGACTTCACCGACTCCCTCGTCTTTGACGACAAGACGCTTCGCAAGCGAGCGAAGGAAATCAACTGCCCCGATTGCTATTATCTCGGCGCCGATTCCACCGGAGACTCGGAGGTGTCCGTCGCCCCGGATCACCCGTCTAAAAATTAATTTCCACCAAACCCAACAAACCACTATGCCTAACATCATCAAAACTCGCGCCGAATATGACGCAACCATCGCCATCAACTGCTCTGGAATGAAGCACCTGCTAAAGTCCCCGGCTCACTACAAGGCTGCGCTCACCGCCGAGCAGTCCGAGAGCAAAGCACTCCGGATGGGATCTCTAGTCCACCACATCGTCCTTGAGGCGATTCCGGCAACCGAGAAGTATGCCGCTATCCCCGAAGGCATTGACCGCCGGACAAAGGAAGGCAAAGCGGCCTATGAAGCTTTCACGGCTTCCTCCGCAGGCAAGACCATCCTATCCACCGAAGAATGGACGACCTGCGAAAAGGTTGCCGGATCTATGATTCGAGCCCAGAAAGCAATCGGTGTCACCTTCACCGCCACGGAGCTTATGTTCAGCGTGGACTACTGCGGAACCACGCTCAAGTCTGCCATAGACGCGGTGGGCGATGACGGCTATCTCTACGACCTAAAGACGGCAGAAGATGCCAGCCCTAAAGGATTCCTGCAGAGTGCGCGAAACTATCGCTACAACCTGCAAGCATACTTTTATCGCCTAGTATATGAAGTCGCTTTCGGGGTTCGCCCCAAGGGATTCCGGTTTATCGTAGCCGAGAAAGAGCCACCCTATGAATTCGCCATCTACGAACTTGGCCCAGAGCTTATGTCATACGCTCTCTCCGATTTCGAAGCCGGGCTGAAGTCCTACAAGTCCTGCGTGGCTCTAGACGAATACCCGGGATACGGCGCCGACATCAAGGTGATTGACATCTTTGCCAAGACGACCTCTGCTGAACCCATCAAGTTTGCCTAATATGAAAGAAACAGCCGCCGTAGTCTTGGGAGGGTGCATCGGAGCAATCTACACCCTTTCATACCGAGCAATAATTGTTTGGGCAGCTCTAAAATACATTAGATCCTAATTTCACCCACCACCAAAAATACATAACAATGAACCCACCCAACAACGAACTGCCCCCGCTCAAGAACATTGAGAAGTCCGGGAGCTATCTCCTGCGACTCACCCGTCCGAAGGACGACAAGATGCTGCAACGCTTCAAGACAAACGCCAAGGGGTTCGCCTCCTGCCGCCTGTTTTTCGTGGACGGCGACGGCAACTGCATGACCAAAAACTATTCCGTGGAATACGGCAAAGGACTTGCAATGCTTATCGGTAAGCTCACCGGGACTTTCTGCCCGGAGCCACCCACTTCCATCACAGTTGAAAACCTCATCCGCTATGTCGAACCCGCTTTTGGCAAGAAAGCCACTATTGAAGTTGAAGCCACGGAGGACAAAGTCTGGAACGGCAAAATGCAGTATAATTACAAGCTGCTTAAAATCACCCCAATCAATGCCGCAGTTTATGGAAATAAGGCAAGCGACATCCCGGCTTCCTTCTCATCGCAGTCAGACGAAGCACCTCCGTTCTAATACGGCGCCGAGATCCTTCCCCCAATGAACACAGTCATTTTGATTACAGGCTATGCTCGGGCGGGGAAGGACACCCTCGCAGAAGGCATAGCTCTTGCCGCCCACCACCCGGTGGTTCACCTCAATTTTGCGGACACCTTAAAACAAGCCTGCGATGCCTACTTGCAGTCGCTCGACATTGGTGGGGCTGGGGCAAGCCGGACATTCCGGAACGAAGCCTTCAAGGTTAAGCACCGACACTTCCTTGTGGAAGCCGGGACATTCTCCCGTTCTATTGACCGGGATGTTTTCGCTTTAGCGTTCACCCGCCAATGCAACTTGATTCTCCGCAACGCCCAGAATACAAACCTCGGGCTTAACACGACTATCGTCTGCTCTGACTGGCGTTATCTCAACGAATACAGTATCGTTAGCGAGATCCTAGGCAAGAATGGCTGGCGTGTTTTCACAGTCCAGATTGATACCACCGGAAACGGCGCCGCTAACGAGGAGGAAGGCAAATCCATCGGGGAGATTGTTCGCAACATCCCCATCAATTTAAATTACTCGTTCAAGCCGGACGAGAAACAGGCGATTATCAACGAAGGCAAGAGCTTGGCTCGGCAGATTGGACTCTGACCCCGATATGGTCTGTCGCAATTCCGGTGACATTCCTCTTAACTTTGAGGAACGATGCCACATCTTTGGAATCGGTCTTGCCCGTGCTAGATTCCTAATCGCCTGTGCGCACGATGACACCGGAAACGCCCGAGACGGATTTTCCTCCGACCGGGGACAAACCATCCCTTATGACGAAGCCGTATTAATCCGGGAAGCTTTCCGGCTCGGGCTCGGGTTTGACGATACTGTCCGGATGATGGAAATGACCGATGAGACGCTTTCAGCTTACGGCTTACCCTTTCCACGGATCTCTGCTTACGCACCCCCACCCGGGCCACGGCACATCTACAACCTATTTCCACCCGAACCGATACACCCCAAGCGGTGCAATCGCTGACTTACACCTATGACCACAAAGCCCATTAAATTCGTATTCGCCGCAGACTCCCACGGCGATATGGCGTGTGCGGAATCACTCGCGGCACTTTACGCATACTGTAAGGACTTCAAACCAGATGTCCGGATTGCTGGGGGTGACCACTTCGACCTGCGTTCGCTCCGGAAGGGGGCGATGTCGGATAGCGAGGGCGCCGAATCTCTGAAAGAGGATCTAGAGGGAGGCATTGATTTTCTGCGGACTTTTCGCCCGACCTATTATCTCAAAGGCAATCACGAGTATCGGCTTACTGCGATGGCTCGCTCCGACCCGAGAGCACTTGTTCGCGATTACTGTGCGGACACGGAAGCTTCTATCGACCGGGTGGCACGAAAGTCTGGGGTGAAGCAGATTTTCCCATACCACCATAAAAAGGGACTGCTCCGGCTTGGGCCAATTTCCGCACACCACGGCATTGGGACGAACCTAACCAAGATGGGGATGCACTATGCTTCCGAAGGTGGGCTCTTTATGTGCGGACACGGACACACCGGGCATCAAGTCAATCTCCCGAAACATAATGGTGGCGCCGCTTATATGTCTCCCTGCCTAGCCCGGATTGACGATATGGATTATGCCGCAAATTACCTAGGGACGGCTCGCTGGAACAACGGCTTTATTGCCGGGTGGTATCAAGGCAAAGATTGGAAAGCTTGGATTATCCACCGCATCGGCGACCGATGGTTATGGCAGTCGGATCTAACTTTATGGACACCCCCGAAACATTTACGCAGATGAGCGAACCTAACCAAATGAGCAACGACCGCATCCCTCCAAACCCTTATCCCGTAAAACCTCCTCCCAATATGCCAGCACCAAGAAAAGAATCCTTGGAAGCCGAGAACGCCCGCCTCAAGGCCGAGGTCGAGCAGCTGGGTGCTTTCAAGACGCACACAATCATCCCTAACGAGTTGCTGCAAGCCGAGGTCGAGAGGCTTCAGAATAACTGCGACTATCTTGACCAGAAACTGGACGAGGAACTGGACAAGTCCGCTATGCTTTGCGGACAGGTCGAGCGTCTGACCAAGGCTGGGGATTTGCTTGCTGTTCATTACACCGCTTTAAGCAAATGCGTTACCCCAAACAATGCGAAGTCGGGTAGCATAAATAATTGGACATCCGTTATTGACTGGAACGCCGCCAAGGAGC
>Ga0194048_10001352_pt1 | contig 12168 bp, 10 predicted proteins | sample JunL225m_MetaG_FD_161685 | JGI IMG/M metagenome (GOLD analysis project Ga0194048, IMG submission 161685) | Anoxic zone freshwater microbial communities from boreal shield lake in IISD Experimental Lakes Area, Ontario, Canada - Jun2016-L222-5m | ecosystem: Environmental > Aquatic > Freshwater >...
CTATTAATACTTATTATACCATAGTAGATAATGTTGGTGTAGAGTTTCCAATGATTTATATTTATACCAAACCGACGACGCCAGCAACGAAAACAACTGGGGGCACTGCTGGTAGTTCGTGGTATCAGTCCAAGTTTGTTTATCAAGCAAACCAAGTAGGGTCAGTGGGAACATATCTGCTCTATGCTGGTAAAAATCCGACAACTATTCGTCCCGACCTTACTCATATTAATTTACGGCAATTGGATAGTTTGTGTTTAGGCACACTGCAATCTAACGAAATTGTGATGTCGGCATCGCTACAGACAAGCAGTAATTTAGCATCCCCAGCGGGTAATTTTTCAATCACGATGAGTAAGTTCGGAGTTGTGATTGTACCAGTGGATACTGCTCTAAGTGTTGATGCGACGGGGGCATTGGCGGTAAAAATAGCAAGTGTAGCGGTGACGGGAACATTCTGGCAGACAACACAACCCGTTAGTGTCGCACAAGATTTATCTTGTAATGTGTCGAACTTTCCAGCATCTCAAGCAGTAACTGGAGCATTTTATCCAGCAGTTCAAGATGTGAGTGGGTCTGTAAGTATTCTCAATTCATTTCATTTAAACACTTGGACTTATGCTGATATTTCTGGTAGTTGGGTTAGTGATAGTGCCGATTTAAGATATTATTCATTAGCGGATATTTATATGCTAAGCGCTGGTTCTGTTACCAGTGTTGGTGGAATGGTTTTTAATACACAATATTCGCCCGATAATATTAATTGGTTTAATAGCGGGCCTACTCTATCATTAAGTTCCACAGCACTACAGGGTATAGCAGTAGGAAAATTGTCTGCCTCACCTTATGTAAGATTGGTGGCGGATTCAGGAAATCTTCCTATGGATTTTGCCACGAATGTTAAACTGTGGATACCCAGCAAGGCGATATAATTTAAATGCTTTTCTATTATATAGATGAAAGAAAAGGCGAGAGTTAAGCACATATCCCCTGAATTGAATCCGATGCAAATAAAAGCCGAACTGAGAAAAAGAAATGGGAAGGATAAAGTGTCTTATAACTTTTTTGAGACTAGGCCAATAGAACCTAAGAAAAAGAAATGAATATTATTTTATGCTGCTAGTATAATATAATAATGTCAAAAGAGTTGGAAATATTAAAAGTGAAAGATGTAAAAAACCATACGCATAAATTAGATAAAACATTGAACCCAGTGTTACCCAGACATCCATTCATGGAATGTATTATAGCCCCACCACGTAGTGGGAAAACCTGTTTCCTTATGAATAAAATATTTCGCCTTTATCCTGATGATTACTTTGACGAGATTATATACGTTAGTCCCAGCCAATTGCATGACAATACTTGCAAAGAGTTGTTGCCCAAAAAAGAAAATCTAATCCAAATCAGTGAGACTGATGACATATTAAATTTAGATACGTTAATAGGTGAGCTGATTAAATCACAGAAAAAGTTAGTCAAGGAAGAAGAGCCGATGAAAAGGATATGGCTTATTTTAGATGATTGCGTAAGCTTCCTAAAGCCTGTAGCAGTGTTGGCAACCCGCTATAGACACGCGGGGCTCTCTATATCGGTGGTTAGTCAGTCATTTAGGTCGATCCCATTACTCATACGCAATTGTGCAAATGTTATAATATTTTTTCATCTCAATAGCAAACGTGAGTTGGAAAAGATGGACGAGGAATATGGGTCTAATTACTGTAGTGATTTTATGGAACTAGCGGAGAAATACACCAAAGAAAAATACAACTTTTTGTATCTGAATAATGATAAAATGGAAATGTATCATAATTTTACCGAGTTAATTAAAGATTGTTCTTAAAAAGATTTTTAAATCATATTATATATACATGTCATCTCTTCAAGCATATTTGCAGAATGCTCTGGCTGTTGATAATCAAGAAACGAGCGAAAGTATGAATTACGAGGCTACAAAAGCCCAGCTTGACGCAATGGGCAAAGAGATCCAAGAGCAAGCAATAAGTCAGCTGCCCTTTGCTGTAGCAGAAGTAAGCAGGGCAGTATCAGGCATCTATCAACACGTCAAAAAAGGGCAAGAATTATTTGAACGCAAAGGTGGTATTAATGATTTAATGGAATCCATCGGGAAAGAAGGTGGGGAGCCTTTTGACATTGGTAAATTGGCCGGTAAATTAGCCGCAGTAGGTGGAGAAAAAGTAGCAGAAAAATTCGCACCGCTTGCAGAAAAGTACGGTTTGGACTTAAAAGCTATACAAAAGGCATCCACTGGAGAAGGTGGGATACAAGGTGCAATAAATGAAACAAAATCCCAACTAAAAGCTATTGCCGATAAAAACATTGAAAGATTAAGCGGAGAAATAAACAGAGGTGTAGACAAAGTTACGGGAGCAGTAACAGTTAAAGCATCAGAACTGGAAGCAGCAGTAAAAGACTTTACTGGAAAAGGTCTAGACGAATTAAAATCAATACAGGGTAAAATAGGCGAGACATTACAGCAGTATTCGCCTGCAGAATTAAGTAAATTATCAGAAGGAAGTCAGGCACATTTTAAACAATTAACTGATTTAGTGAAAGAAGGCGAAGTGACGCCCGAGGGTTTGGCAAAATTAAAAACAGGAGCAGAGGTTTTTACAAAACGCGTTGGACTGGAAAAAGAACTGACTAGAGTGACAGGTGCCAAAGAACAATTATCTGAACAAGCGGGTAAAGCGAGAGCGGCTATTGAAGAAAAGGTTACAAATTTAACAGAACAGCATACGGCTAAATTAAGCGCGGCGGAAGAACGTATCAGTAAGTTACAAGCACAAAAAGAACAATCAGAGAGCATCGTAAAAGAATCGGTCGGAAGATTACAAGAAAGAGAAAACGAAACCTCTAAAATATTTGAATTAAAACCAGTAGAAGAGTTTTCCAGCGCAGCGAAATCAAATCTCAATGCCTACAGGACAGGTGGAAGTTTGAATGTGTCTCAACAAGTAAAGCAAGCACGAGGTGCCACCGATGAAGAGCTTATAGCAAAACATCAAGCCATTTCAGAAAAATTGGGTAATGAAATTGGTGAAGTTCAAAAGGGCAAACAACAGATGGTGGAAGAATTTCAAGGAGCACTAGAGAGAGAAACAGCACCAATGAAACAGACATTATCTGAATTGACACCAGCGATACAGCAAGCCTCGGAAGAAGTATCAAATTTTACAGAACGATTAAGTCAAGTTAGTGAAGTGGCGGGTCATGGTTTAGCCGCATTAGGAGTAGGAACAACTGTAGCGTCATTAGCACAGCATCAAGTTGAAACGCCCGAACAAATAACAGGTGCAAGCTTACAATTAGTAGCAGGAACTAAAGTACTTGGGGGAACAGTAAAAACGGGAATACAAAAAATAGGAGAAAAAATAGGACAAGCAACAGGGAAAACATTAGAAAAACCTGTAGCCGAAACAGCAATAAAGACTGGCGAAGAAACAGCAGAAAAGACTGGCGAAGAAGCAGCAATAAAGACTGGCGAAGAAGCAGCAATAAAAACGGGCGCTGAAGCAGGCACTGAAATAGCTGCTGAAGCCGGGGTGGCAGCAGGAGCTTCAGTTGTGCCAATTGTAGGAGAAGCCATTGATATTGGGTTGGGTATTGCAATGGGAGTTCAATCTCTAGTAGATATATTCGGAGGAAGCCATAACGCTCAACCGCCGCCACCACCCCCGAGTCAAGCTGTGGCCTATCAGCACCAGCAAGGAGTATATTGATTAAATATAATTATTTTTTATAAATATCTATTATATAATAATGGCGCAATCTTCCCCTATGCCCGTAGTTGCTTATAACCCTTCCAACTTTGTTAGAACCGTAAAATTAAGGTCTGATGTTGACGCCGTGTATAAACCATCCTACAATCGGATGCAATTCACAATTCCAGCGGATGACCTTTCCACGGATTTAAGCGAATCTTATTTGGCGTTGCGAATGTATGTAACGCATGCAACTACTGGCGCTCAATATACCAAAGGAGATTTAGAAGAATTGGCGGCGTTTAATACGTATGTGTCTTTCGGTCAAAACGGTGTATCCTACAGCCCTGCTTGTTTAGTCAAGTTGTGCCGTTTATTCAATGGTAATATGCAACTTTTAGAAGAGACGAATTTCTCCAATGTCTTGACAGAAACTCTGGCACAGATTATGGGAGATTTTGAGAGTGTGGCTTCGTCGTCGCTGACGTCCAACAGTTCTGTGGTTTTTGGAGCACCACAATCTTTAGGCAGTTTTTTTGCCAACTTGCTGCCCGACACTATTGGAACGGGAGCTCAGTTGCCGATTGAAGTTCATGTTCCTCTCAAGAAGTTATTTGGATTCTTTAAAAATAAAAATGTGTATTTGAATGACCCAGCCTTAGCAGGCTCGGGTGGAAACGCTTTGCATATTTGGCTTGAGTTGGAAGACCGCAAACCTCTTTTACAAGCCATTACTTGCGTGGATTACATGCCATGCCCACTATCATCTACAATCACCGCGGGTGGTTTACAATATACTTTGGCTACAAACCCGTATTGCTCTCTGACGACACAAAACGACGTTGGTCAGATGACGAGAGATAGTGCTATGATTCCGAAACCTTTAGTGCCAAGCAATGGAAGTAAAGACGATAACGATAATCAACTCATTATGACACCTTCTTCGTTTATCGTGCAATCGGGTCAAATTGTATCTTTTTTTAACACTGCCTCGCCTGTAACTGCAACAAGCACTTTAGAAATTGCGGGTTTATGGACTACAGAAAATGCACTTTTAATGGGTTTAGTAAATAACAATTATCTCAAACTAAATTTCAGATTAAGCGCCATTGGCGGTCTAGTAAATCAACGTCAAGATCAAATCGTGAGCCGATTCACACAAATATACAATGTAAACATTGGCGAAACTTATATAACCATTACGACTTCGGAATCTTTTGTGAAATGCCCATCCTATACTCAATGGACAACGACTTTAGACACTGTGGAAGTAATTGATTTGGTTCATTGTGTTCCATTGTTTCCGCAAACAGCTACTGGTGGTTTTCAGCCATTGATACAAGGCAACATAGTAACAGTGAATACTGCAACAATAGAACTTTTACAGAATGCTGGATTTCTTACATCAGACGCATTGCCTCAGCCCACTAATGCTCCGTTCGTATTAAACTGTCAAACTTACGGGGATATTTCAGGTGTTGCGGTGCCGATTGAGCCTTGTTTTGACCAGTTTTTTAATCCAGATGTTCCGAGTGGTCGTAAAATAGTCAGCAATAACGCTCAGAAACTTCCCATTCAAGGTTCATCGTGCAAACTCGTAAAAATTGCGCAGAATGGTGGGGATTGGGATTTAACATTTAACAATTTGGGTATGTTCAACAACAACTCGCTTCAGCCAGCCTTCTTAAAAAGTGAGGTGCCATATTATGACGAGACAACAACTGGAACACCTCCGACTGCTGTGTCTTGTAATTATCATTTTTTTGTTACGGGTATTAACGCTTCGGGAGCAGGTATTCCAGTGGATGACTTTTCGTATCAAATTGACAAAGCTGAATTAGTATTGGTTCAGCAAGCGAAAGACAAGACAATCCCTATGAGCCGCATTTATTCTACTTGGCGTGTGGAAGTGGCGACGATTGAGACTGCTTTACCGATTTATCAGCGTCAGTTTCTTGTGACTGAACCGAATTGCTACAGCATTTTGCTCTGTATGCCGCAATATAGCACAGGCACGACACCGTTAGCTCCTTCAACGACTGCTTATGAACCGCAGTCGCTCATTAGCTTCAACCGTGGTGTTCAATCTTATCGCTGGTCTATTAACAATATTGATGATACCAATCGTGATTTAGAAGTGGCGACAAATTCTTCCTATTATCCTTCCTCGCTTCATTTAGAGAAACTCATGGACGCACTAGCCAATGATGGTGGTAAGGTCAAGTCGCTCTCTGGTCTGCTTACAGTGCCGCACAGTGTGCATCCCGTTGTGGCGCTGCCGTTGAAAATATACGATGTAAAAGAAGGAATGAATTATGTTCTGAAACCTGAAGGCTATCAGGCACAGATTACACTGTATGGAGATGTCAACCACAATGTCCCCGTGACCCCAGGTCCTATCTTTCTGTTTAAACACTGCCTCAAAATGCTTCCCGCTTAATAGAAACTTTATAGAAATAATATACTTTTGCAATACTTTTTATAAAAGTATATTATAAAATGCCGAAAAAATCCAAGACGGTAGAATATGAATTAGCGATGTCAGATGATGAAAACATACAAGTGAAGATGAACGAAAAAAAGCAGCCACGTAAAAGAGTAGAACGAAGCGAAGAAGCCAAGCAGGCAATGTTAAAACGACTGGAGGAAGGAAGAAAGAAAGCATTTGAAGTGCGAATGCAAAATAAAGCTGCGCGAGAAAAGACCGTACTGGAAGAAAAAGAAAAGACTGAAAAGGTTTCCTCGTATTTAAAGAACAACGACATATTTGAAAAGAAATACTCTAGCAAGTTTGACAAGCTGGAAGAAATGCTCACAGGTCTAGATAATAATTTTAAGGACATTAAGGAATATAAGAAGCAGAAAAGAGAAAGACAGGCGAAAGACGCGGAAGAACAAAGACCGAAGAAAGAAGTTTTAGAGCCACAGACAAATATAATACATAAGGAGCAACCAAACGCTGCTAGTATTACACCCCCTTCAATATCAACAATGACACAAGATGAAAAAATAGTCAATATGGCGAAAGGATTGCCAAATTATAAAACAATGAAATTTGGAAGAGCAAATTATTAAAATATTTTAGGATTATATAATATAGCAATGACGATATTTTATAATTCGGCTCAACCGCAAAACATCAAGGATACTTATACCCAATACGAACAGGTAGATTTCTTAGTTAAAACAGTCCCAGGCCGTGAGATAGTTGCTGGTTCGTTTCGCATTACTGGCGTGCTAAATGTCACCAAGGCTTTAGCGGCAACACCGACCACTTATGCCCCGATTGCCGCTGCAGATAATGTGTTTTGTAATCCGTATGCTGGTGCGCATGTTTTTATCCAGAATGCTACCGTCTCTATCAATGACCGGACAATCGAATCTATTGCCTATTACCCTCGCCCCGTAGTTATGGATACTATTGCTCGAAATACATTAGAGCAGTTGACCGCGTGTAGTGATAGTGCTGTTGAAATGAAAGGCAATAACGGCAACGTGATTTTAAGCAAACAGAATGCACCCTTTCGCATTAGTCCTAACCTGTCCTTGAATAAATCAAGTGCCAATCTTCCCGCCTCTAAATACCCAATGATGAAAGTGATGCTTACTTTGTCTTCGGCTTTAGACGCTTTGTATGTTTCCATCCCTCAGCCAGCGGCAGACCCAACTAACATTATTGCTCTGAATTATACCATAAGCCAACTTCAGCTACATTGGATTGAAAACCCCGAAGCTAAGCAGCAGCCGAAAGAGATTGTGTTCAATACGAATTATTTGGTGACCCAAACGGTTGTTTCGCTGAACACCACGTTGAACGTTGTTGCGCCTAATCCATATGATGCTGTGGCTTGCTCTTTTATCTCGCAGAAAAATCGCAACAATCTCTGGTGCGATGGGAATATGTGTGAGTATTTAATGGATATTGACCGCGTAAGTTTTGAATTAAATAATCAAAATTACGGCCCCCTGACCTACATTATAGGTGCGGGTGCCTCACCGCCGTATCAGGATTTAGCTCTCAACGCACTCAAGGCTCTTAAAGGTGACCCTGAGAAGAATTCCATCGTCAATCGTATTCTTCAAGAGAACGGTTGCTTTGTGATTGGCATGTCGTACGCAGCAAATCAGGGAGATAAGTTAGGTATTACCATGCAGATTGACTCGGCAACTGAGTTTCAATATTCGGCTCATCCGTATGATTGCCTGCTATATGTTAATGGTTATGCCACAGTTTAATCTTCCAATAAAATATTATCATTTAGAATAATAATAATATTAAAACTATATTTTTTTAAAAGCATAATATATAAATGTCATATCCACAAGACACGCAGACTTTTCTATTAGATCCTCAGTCAAGCTCAACGCAGCGCTCCGTGTTTCGTATTGAAGCTAATCGGAAATTCTTGACAGGCAAACTGCGACTGTGTAATTTTGGTTTGAGTAACAGCAGCGGAAATTCGCCCAACGGTGGAGACGGAGTTTATTTTGGGCACAAGGGTGTTTATAGTTTAATCAGTAAAGTTTCCATCAACAATTTAGAAGGAACTGAAATTGACCGTCTACAAGGCAATGGTTTAGAGATAATGGGCATTCGTTTAGCGCAGATTGACAATTCGGATGAATTTTCCGTCGGTCGTCAATTGTCACAGCAGATGTGTAACAGTATTTTCACGCCTTCTTTCAGTCAGACCACACTTACCGAGACGAAAAGCAAGGATGATTGCACTCTGATGGGCAATTCTCTATACATTGACATTTCAGCGATGCTAACGTATCTCCAGACGCGCAGAATTAGCGATGAAGGCTTAATTTTACAAATTGAATGGGTGAGCCCAGCAGCTTTAGGATATACTTATTCCTTCACTCGCCCGCCTGTGCTGGCTGTAGATTATGTGTTGAATCCCGCTATGCAAGTGGATGCTGGTGATGAGTTTGGCTTTATTTCGGTGGTGGATGACCGTATTTTGCTGACTACGTCAAGCATTGACCGTCGGTTGCAATCGTATTACAACCAGTTCATTCGCAATCTGTATTACTTCAACATTGGTCGCACCAGTAATCTTTTGTCGTTACCTTTAAGCAGACCACAAGAGCAGTTTGAGATTACCATCAATGGCAGAAAGTTGTTGCCTCTCAACGGCATTGATTCGGATGCGAAAAAATTAGATTTTCTAAATTTCATGAGTGGTAAAACAAACATTACACATTACAGTTCGTATGTGGATGGCACGACTGGAGTGGTGGGTTTATGGAATCCTAACTTGGGTCTTAATTATAGTGCCCCGACAACTTTAGGCGCAAGTACGGGGGCCGTTTTTTCGTGGGGTTGCGTGCAAATTGACCAGCTAATTGGTCAAGATATGATTGTTCAGTATAGCACAACATTAGCCCAGGGTGGCTCGGGTCCAGCAGATAGCGACACGTTAGTCTTTTTGGCAGAGGTTCTTCGGTCTTATAACAAACGCACTGGTTTAATCAGATACATCGGTGTTTAACAATAGCTTATTATATATTAAATTTAAATAACTTCAATATATAGTTATGACGACCAACACTATTTTACAACTAGCGAGATTTAATTCAACCGATACACCAAGTAGTAGTGAATGGGTGACTAATTTAAAAGAGCCCGTTATATTAAATCAAGGAGACAGTATATCCGTAAGACAGGCCTATGTAGATTCACGATTAAACAGCTCGGGGAGTATAACGATAGAAGTAGATACGCCTTTATCATTAACCTATTATTTTTATATGATGTTTCCATGTGATGGAGCATCAAGGCAAGTTCAACCAGCACCACCAAGTTTAATACCAAATCCAAATTGTGGAAACAATCAAAATTTTGGATTTGCTGATGTTGCAATAGTAGCACCAATAGATTATGTAAACTTTGTAGGCACGTTAAATCAAAATCATTTTTTTGAACCGTTCAGTGGTGCATTGACTAACGACACAACACCCCATGGTGGTGGCAATTATTTGACAATGACAGGGCAACCTCAACCACCAATTGGGCAAATGAACCAAGCAATAGCAAATGAAATACCAATGCTATTGGTAGAATATGAGAGAAATGAACCACCACTACCACCCACAGACTCAGGTGCGAATATAAATTTAAGACCAATAACACGAACTTGGACTTATACGTTGAAAGCGGGAACGTATAATCCTAATGAATTGGCCGATTTATTAACAAAAAAAATGGCAGAAATTCAGACACAAAAGACAGCACCAAGTTTTAATCCATATAGTCAATTCGGTACATCAACGCCAAGCAACTTAAACGATTTTTTAATCAGAGGGACTAGTGTATCGGTAGTTCGATTTGATGGACAATATAATAATGGTGGTGATTCTAACTTTATATTGCCATATTCGCCTGGGGGTGAAGATGTGACTGGAAATAGTTTTAACTTTTCATCAAACAGTCCAGCATTCGCTGATGCACCATTAATAAATGGTGTGTTTAGTAATTTTTGCTCAGATATAACATTAACCCAAAACTATTTAAATAATTCTTTGGTAAATAGATGGAATCTTGAAAGTCAAAAAACCAACCCACTGACATTAGTACCATCTCACTGGTCATCAGAATATACATTTACCGTATCTCAAAATGAATCGGGAGGTAATTGGGATGTCATACAAATGTGTGGATTAGAATATGAAACGCCTATAGTGGGAGCGAGTGAAATTTCATTGGAATTTAATAGCGAAACAGGATTATATCAATTTACATACATGCATACGCCAATTTTACAATTGCCTACGACAGAAACGTCTGGAGCCAGTGCTGGCTCTCAACCGATAGAAGTAGTAAAAATAATAAAAACGATAAATATAGATTATTATGACGCAAGTCAGAACGTTTATCCAACTGGAGAAGTGAATATTTGCGAACAATCTCGCCATTCAGGTATAATTTGGCAGAGTATGGAGCCAAAATCATTCTGGCAAGATGTATTGGGATTTGATGTAGATAATATTACATTTGCCCCAGATTATATTTGGGGACAAAAGAGACAGATGACATTTCAAGAATTTAATAATGTTACTACAAGTGGATACGTAGGGATTGAAAATAATTTTAATTTCGTAAATTCAGATGATCCTCAAGTTCTTCCAAATACCAACGCCCCGTCATATTTATCAGCTTTTCCAACAAACCAAGATTTAAAAATAATAGGAGAATTAACCTACACCAATTTGCTCAACAGTGGCCGTTGGTTTTTAGAGCATTACATTTTGAAAAATGGAATTCAATTCAAGACACCAGATTTTGATTACGCGGTACTAATTAACTTATTTTATGAAGAATATGCATCAGCATTAATAGCCACAAACCCATTGGTCGCAATACAAGCACCGCTCAGTCAGATATCTTCCACGGGTCATTATCTAATCAACATTGATGATTATAAAAATACCAAGAATGATTTTATCAATGAAAATAGTATTTATAACATAAAGGCAATAGTTAGTAATTACTATTTGTCTCAAGGGTCATTTGCCACGATGCCGTTTAATGATAGCGCAATATATGTTCATAATAGCCCGATACCCAAGGTCATAAATTCATTCCGAGTGAGACTAATAGACCCACTCACAATGGGCAATGCGACAAATATCGGACCAAATAGTAGCGTCTATCTTCAGTGTAATAAGGTGATAAGTGATGTGGCGATAGCACAGACTGTTTAATACTCGTTCCAAGTCTATTCTTTAATAAAACCTGATAAGATGAAGAATGAGGCACCATTTTAATTAAATAAGGCAAATATATAAAAAGATAAAATGTGTTTGCCGCCTAAACCTAAACCAGATATTTTATCGCAATGCTTCATGATAACAGAATTACATTCAAAACTAAAACAATCAGAGGTAAAAATTAAAATACTAAAAAAAGAATTAAAAGACTCAGTAAGACGAGAAAAAGACTTAATTGATTTATGTGAGGCCTATAAAATATCTCTGGAAAATATATAGAATGGTATATGAATTACAAGTTGTTATAATTAAGAAAGAAGTAGATTTAGATAAAGCCATAAAGATAGCAGAAGAGTTTATAAAAAAAGAAAAACCTTTAATGAGGGAAACGAAAGATTCATATAGATTTAGAAATATCCCCAAAACAAAATTTAAGTCGACTTCATTTAGAACGAAAAAAGTTAACGATAAAGTGAGTTTGGTTTTTGGTGAACTTTTATAAATATATTATTATCTAATGTTAATTTATAAAATGACGGAAAGGAAACATACCAAGAAAGAATCCAAGCATAAGGAAGAGAAGAAGGAGCACGAAGCACATAAAAAACATTGGAAAAGGGTTGAGAAAGATTTAGAGAAACTTATGCATAAAGTGAAAGAGCATCACAAGAAATAAAAAAAAAAGGGGGGTTCCGACTTGGTTATTTTCCGGTATTGTTTTTTTTTT
>Ga0194048_10001353_pt1 | contig 12163 bp, 16 predicted proteins | sample JunL225m_MetaG_FD_161685 | JGI IMG/M metagenome (GOLD analysis project Ga0194048, IMG submission 161685) | Anoxic zone freshwater microbial communities from boreal shield lake in IISD Experimental Lakes Area, Ontario, Canada - Jun2016-L222-5m | ecosystem: Environmental > Aquatic > Freshwater >...
CGCCTTCTCCCGCTGCGCAGGCGTAAAGTCGCCCAGCCGCGCTTCCAGCGCCGCCTTGGCGGCGGAGACGCGGGCGCCGCGTCCCGGCGCCTGATCACCGCCGGTCATCATATGGTCGGCGGCGTAATACAGTTCGCGCAGCAGCTGGCCCTTCCAGCCGTTCCACACGCCCGGACCCACTGCGCGGATATCGGCTACGGTCAGGATCACCAGCAGGCGCAGCATCTCCGGCGTCTGCACCTGGTCCACGAAATCGCGCACCGTCTTGGGATCGGACACGTCGCGGCGCTGGGCGGTATCGCTCATCACCAGATGGTTCTTCACCAGCCATGCCACCGCCGTCGTCTCGGCCGGCGACAGGCCCAGCCGCGGGCACAGGCTGCGGGCGATCTCCGCGCCCACATCGCTGTGGTCGCCGGGCAGCCCCTTGGCCATGTCATGCAACAGGATCGCGCAGTACAACACATTGCGCGACTTGATGCGCTTGACGATGTCGCTGGTGAGCGGATTGGTGTCCTTGTGGTCGCCGCGCTCGATGGCCGCGACATTGCCCACGGCGCGGATCAGATGCTCGTCCACCGTATAGTGGTGATACATGTTGAACTGCATCAGCCCCACGGCATGGCCGAATTCCGGCACGAAACGGCCCAGCACGCCGGCCTCGTTCATCAGCCGCAAGGCGCGTTCGGGATCGTGGCGCGAGGTCAGCACTTCCAGGAACGCCTGGTTGGCGACCGGATTGCTCCGCACATCGTCGGTGATCAAATCCAGGCTGCGCGTGACGGTACGCAGCGCATTGGGGTGAATGTCCACGCCCTTGACGTCGGCGATATGGAACATGCGCAGGATGTTGGCGGGGTCCTGTCTGAAGATGGACGGGTTGGCGGTCAGCCGGCCATTCTCGACATAGAAATCGTCTTCCGGGCTGCGCGCCTTCAGGAACCCCGGCAGGATGGTGCGCAGCGACGGCCGCACTTTCTTGTGCTGCTCTTCCAGCGCGGCGCAGAAGATGCGGGTCAGATCGCCCACATCCTTGGCCACCAGGAAGTAGGCGCGCATGAAGGCTTCCACCGCGCGGCGCGGCTTGTCGGCATCGATATAGCCCAGCTCGGTCGCCAGTGACGGCTGCACGTCAAAGCTCAGCCGTTCTTCGGCGCGGCCCAGCAGGTAATGCAGGTGCACGCGCACATTCCACAGAAAGGCTTCCGCCTTCTGGAAGGTGCGGTATTCCTCCTTGGTGAAGACGCCATGCTCCACCAGATTGGCGGCATCATCGACGTGATACAGATACTTGCCGATCCAGTAGAGCGTTTGCAGGTCGCGCAGCCCGCCCTTGCCTTCCTTGATGTTCGGCTCGACCAGGTAGCGGCTTTCGCCCTGGCGTTTATGGCGGGCGCTGCGTTCGGCCAGCTTGGCTTCGACGAAATCGCGGCCATTGCCGGTGGCGACTTCCTTCCAGAACTTGGTGCGCAGCTCTTCGTACAATCCGCGGTCGCCCCACAGGTACCGCGCTTCCAGCACGGCGGTGCGGATGGTGACGTCCAGCTTGGCCAGCCGCACGCTTTCCGCCAGCGACCGCGTCGCATGCCCGACCTTCAGCCCAAGGTCCCACAGCATGTAGAGAATGAATTCGATGACGCTCTCGCCCCAGGCCGTCTGCTTGAACGGCCGCAGGAACAGCAGGTCGATATCCGATCCCGGCGCCAGCTCGCCGCGGCCATAGCCGCCAGTGGCGACCACCGCGATGCGCTCGGCGGTCGACGGGTTCTGGGCGTAGTACACATGCTTGGTGGCGAAGTCGTAGATCACCTGGATGATCGCGTCCTGCAATTGCGACAGGGCGCGCGCGGCGGCCAGCCCCGGCAGGCCTTCCTTCTCGACCGCGTATTTCACTTTCTCGCGGGCGTCTGTGAAGGCGGCCTTGATCAGGGTCAGGCCGGACTTGCGCAACGACCCTGGCTCGGCGCTCTCCTTGGCCAGCGCGGTCAGGCTGCGGCGCAGCGCATCCGCATCCAGCAGGTCACGCAAGGCGAGGGATTGGGGTTTTTCGAGGCCCATGGCGGCGCGGATAATGTCATGGGGGCCCTGGGCTTACTACCCGCTCAACCCCGGGCCAGCCTTGCGTTATTGGGCCTTGCGGCGGGGGATGCCGTCCCATTTGGCGGGCCCGCGGGTGCGGATGACCACGCCGCAGGCGATCCGGTCTCCGGCATTGCCCAGCGGCTGGGTGCGGTAATCGTCGCCCCGCGCATCCACGATGATCGCCACGCCATTCTTGTCGAAGATCGACCGCTTGCCGTCGCCGATGGAAAAGCCGTTGGCGATGGTGCTGGCATGCAGCCGCCCGTCGGGGCCGGCGAACTGGTTGGGCAAATCGCCCGCTTCCGGCCAGCCTTCGGCCAGGAATCCATGTTGCTTGCCCGGCACCAGGGTCAGGATCGGCCCGGCGCTGGTGAAACCGCTTTTGGCATCGCAATTGGCCGGGGTGTGCAGGTGGATGGCATGGGGACCGGGCGGCAGGTCATGCAGGTCGAACGTCACCAGCACGCCCCGGTTGACGGCATCGAACGTCGCGGTTCCCACCGGCTTGCCCTCCCGGCTGGACAGCCTGGCGACGGCCTTGGCTTTCAGGGCGGCGGCGGCCGGCATGGCCGGCCAGCGCGCAGGCGGCGATGAACAGGACAAGTCGGCCCATGCGGCCCTCCAAAAAGCGTCGCCGGTCTGCCACGGCTGCGCAAAAGGGGGAACCCGATGGCTGCCCGTACGCTTTAGGACGGGGCGCCAAGTCCCACGGAGATTTGAACATGCGCTTTTTCCTGATGACCGTTACGGCCAGCCTTTTCACCCTCACCACCGCCATGATGATCGCCCAGGAGGCCCAGGCGGTGCAGGACACGCCCGTCACCATCAACGGGGTCGAGGCGGTCTGCACCGGCGTCGGCTCGGCCAAGGATGATCCGCGCTGGGCCGCCTATCCGGTCAAGATCGTGCTGGCCACCGCGGATGGCGCCAACCTGGCCAACGCCCATGTCACCCTGACCAGGGGCCGCCAGGAAATGGCCGGCCTGGATTGCGATGCGCCTTGGATCCTGTTCAAGGCGCCGCCCGGTTCCTACACCGCCACCGCCACCCTGATCGGCGGCAGCGGCCGTTCCAACAGCGTGAACTTCGGCACCACCGGCAGCGGCCGCCAGAAGGAAATCACCATCACCTTTGCGCGCACCGCGCCGCCGGCGCCACCCGCCGGTCAGTAAGTCCGGCGCAACCATCAAAAGAAAAAGCCCCGGTGGATTTCTCCACCGGGGCTTGATCATTTCAGAACGTCAAACCGTTCTTAGACGGCCTTGAGGTTCGAGGCCTTGGCGCCGCGCGCGTCCGGCACGATGTCGAACGAGACCTTCTGGCCTTCGTTCAGCGAGCGCAGACCGGCTGCTTCCACGGCCGTGGCGTGCACGAACACGTCCTTGCCGCCGCCTTCCGGCGCGATGAAGCCAAAACCCTTGGAGGTGTTGAAGAACTTAACGGTTCCGATAGTCATGGTACTTTTCCTGCATTGATGTCCGCCCGGCAAAATACCGGAACGGAACGGGGCTTTTCGTGTGTCGCAGGGAAGGAAGTTCGACCGTCGTCCAGGCGCGCACTCAAGGCGGGCAGGGATAGGCTAGTGCGCTTCACTGTGACGGGACGTAACTCCCACGTGGGCGCGACAATACGCGCAGGTTGCCCTTTGCGCAATGCCGCCGCCCGCCACCCGATTTTGCGGCGCGGCATAAGTGAAGCCCTACATCGCGGCTTTTGTGACAATTAATCGATTGCGCTGCGGCGCGGTTACTCGCGGGGCGAGAAGGCGAAAACGAAGAACACCGCCGCCGCCAGGACCGAGATCGCGCTCAGTGCGCCGATGCTGGCAAAGCGCCAGACCGGATCGACATGGAACACCTGGAAGAAGGCAGCCACGCCCATGGCGGCCAGCACCAGCCCCAACGCGAAGTCTTTCAACCGCCCCATGCCCGCCATCCCGTTGCCCGTCGCGATTATAGCAGAGGGCGATACCGTCCAAAACCGCCGACTTGGTACGGTGACCACTGACTACAATCTGTATTCAGGCGCGTGGCGTGCTTCGCCCGTTGAAGCCCGTGCGTTTATGGACCGATACTCCCGCCTGCGGGTTTCCAGCGGAGAGGAAAGCGCATGAGCCGGTCCGACGGGTTCGACTACAAGGCCGTGTTCGACAACACGCCCAGCCTGGTGCTGGTGCTGGATCCCGGTTTCGTCATCGTCGCCCAGAACCGGGCGCACGCCCTTGCCACCAAGTCGGTCGAACGCGTGCTGGTGGGCCGGAACCTGTTCGAGGCCTTTCCGGAAAATCCTGCCGACTCCGGCGCCGCCGGCTTGTCCCTATTGCGCGCCTCGCTGCTGAATGTGCTCAAGACCAGGCAGGCCGACATCATGCCGCCCTTCCGCCACGACGTGCGGGGCGAGCGCGGACCGTTCGAGTCGCGCTGGTGGACGGTGAGCAACACCCCGATCCTGGGCGATGACGGCTATGTGCGCTGGATCATCAACCGCGCCGAGGACGTGACCGAGATCGTGGACCTGCGCGAGCGCCTGGCCCAGGCGTTTACAGGCAAGAAATAGTGTTACGGTCTGTTCCAAGAACAGGGACGGCGCCATGACCGTTACGATCTACCACAATCCCGGCTAGCGACAGCGTATGCCGCCGCGATAGCGGATGTGCGATCAACTCGGTGAAGCAGAATGAGCGTTACCATCTACCATAACCCGATGTGCGAAACGTCGCGCAACGCGCTGGCAATCATCCGCGAAAAGGGTATCGAGCCTACCATCATCGAATATCTCAAGACCCCGCTCGACCCGCACGAACTCCGTCACCTGGTGGACCGGATGAAGGTGCCGGTGCGCGACATCGTGCGCTGGAAACAGAAAGCCGAAGCCGCCGCCGCCGGCATCAGCGAGACGACCGATGACGACGCCCTGCTTGCGGCCATGGCCGCCCGCCCGATCCTGATGAACCGGCCTATTGTCGCGACCGACAAGGGGGCAAAGCTGTGCAGGCCGAGCGACAGTGTTAACGAGCTTCTGTAGCTCTTACTGCCAATATTTCGATTTCACCAAGTGGCTCACTTGCTTTAATGACATCGCTCTCGCGAGCGCCGAGGATCGCTTGGGCCATCGGTGAGCGGAAGCTGATCTGGCCATTGGCGGCATCGGCCTCATCCACCCCGACGATGCGAAACGTCTGTTCGCGGCCCTTGCGCTGGATGGTGACGGTCGAGCCGAAGGCGACGGTACCGTTGTTGGAGGGTGTCACCACTTCGGCGCTGCTCTTGCGGATTTCCCAATAGCGTAGGTCGCGCGCCAGGGTCTCGCGCAGCAACACATTGGATTCGGATTTCATGCTCGCCTCGATGCGGGCGATATGGGCCTCGATCTGCGCCAAGCCTTCCGGCGTGACGAGGTTCGGTCCTTCGTCCACCATGCGTTCAGGCGGAGGCGCGGATTCAGAGGTCTCTTTGACGAAGGCTCTCGACATGGTGAGAGCTTAACGCGGCAGGCGCGGGAATGTCTCCCGGCTCAAGCCGCGGTGGCGCTGATCTGCTGGTGCTGCCCGGTCAGGTAATCGTCGATATCGCCCACGGTCTTGTTGAGGTCGCCGCCGCTGATGCCCTGGGCGCGGGCATCGCCCGTCAGGTCCGAGGCCCACTTGTCCACCTCGGCCGGCAGGGTCAGCTCAGGCACCAGGTGCACGTTGCGCGCCACCCAGTCCCGCACAAAGGTCTCGATTTCCGACTTGCTGCGCATTTCGCGAATCCCGTGCTCGAATCAATTAAGTACGCCCAAGCGACTCGCGGCGCTACCGCAATCGCCACTGTACGCTGGGCCGGTTCAGGCCTGTTCGGTAACGCGAACCGCCACGGTCAGGCGCGCCGCCCCGGCGCCGATGAAGCTGCCGGCGACCGGCATGGCCTGGGCCAGGTCGCGCGCCACCGCCACCGGGATCAGGTTGAAGCTGCCCATCTGGCGGTTGGTGGGATCAAAGCTGATCCAGCCCGCGCCCGGCACGAAGACTTCCGCCCAGGCATGGGTGGTGCTGTCGGTGTCGGCAAGCGCCGGGTTGAACAGATAGCCGGACACCACGCGGGCGCCAAAGCCCAGCAGGCGGGCGGCCTCCACGAACAGCACGGCAAAGTCGCGGCACGAGCCACGGCCCATGTCCAGCGTGCGGCCGGGCGGCTGGGTGCCTTCATCCTCGCGCGCCTGGTAGCTGGCGGTGCCGGTGATGCCGGCATTCAGGTCTTTCAGCAGTGCCAGCGTGTCGGTGGGATTGGAGCGCACGAAGCCGGCAACCCAGGCCGACAGGCGGCCCATGGGATCGTCATATTGCGGCGACAGCAGCGCGCCCAAATCGGTGCGCTCTTCCGGCGAATAGGAAAAGGGATAATTGATCGCGCTGGCGGCGATGGGAAACACCGGCCAGGCGGCGCTGCTGTGTTCCAGGCTGGCGGCGCTGTCGATCACCAGCCGGTCAGCCGGCTTGTCGAAGGTGACGGTGGCGATGGCGTTGCCGAACACATCCTGCGACCAGCTGATCGTGCTGGGCGGGGTGGTGGTGATCTGGTGGGTGAGCAGCTTGAGGTCGCGGCTTTCGCGCGGGCGCAGCATCAGCCGGTGCGGGCCAAGTGTGACGGGCTGGCTGTACTGGTATTCGGTGCGATGGGTAATCGAGAAACGCGTCAAGTATCAGACGGCGCGCTTGACGCGTTTCTTGGGCGTCGCGGGCGGGGCGTTCTCGGCATCGATGCGGGCGGTTTCGGCGTCCGCGGCTTCCTTCTCCAGGCGCTGGGCCTTGAGGCGGATCGTCTTGGCGTCGTTATGGGCGCGTTCGGCGTCCATTTCCTGCTTCACCAGCGTCTTGCGGTCTTCCCAGGTCTGGAAGATGCCTTGCGCGGTGCGGCGGGCGGTTTCGGTCTTGTTGGCCATGATCTGCTTTCAAAAATGGGGCGGCGCGCAGAATGCACGCCGCCCCGCTTTGTCTTAGGCTTCCGACAGGTTGGCAGCCTTGGCGCCGCGCGCGTCCGGCACCACGTCGAAGTTGACCTTCTGGCCTTCGTTCAGCGTACGCATGCCGGCAGCTTCAACGGCCGAGGCGTGCACGAACACGTCCTTGCCGCCGCCTTCCGGCGAAATGAAACCAAAACCCTTGGTGGAATTGAAAAACTTCACGGTTCCGATGGTCATAATGATTGTTCCTTTGGTCATCGGGTTCCGTCCAGGCGAAATGCCGGGACGGCCGTGGTAACAAGTAGTCTGATCGAGGGAAGTTTTTCGGTGCGTCCGGCGCGCCTCGGTGAAGAGGGCAGGTCAGAAAGACTGAAAGCGCTTCGTCTGACTTAGGACGCAAGAACCACGTGAGCCCTCATATAGGTGCAAAAGCCCTAAATAACAATGCTTTCCGGCCATGCGCGGCCGCGGTTACCAATATTAGTCCATTGGAACAGTGGCTTACCGCGCGCGACTGCCGAAGGTTTTTGGAACGTTCGGACGGCCCGCCCGCTGCAAACGCTTTCGCCCGCCCTTGCCCGGGATCGGCTTGGACGGGCTGTCGCCGGTCGAATAGGTGATCTCGGCGTCCAGGTTCGCGCGTGCCACGTCGCTCTGGCGGGCAAAGGGATCATCGGCAATCGCCAGCGCCGTGGACTGCAGCCGCTTGAGCTCGTCGCGCAGCCGCGCGGCCTCCTCGAACTCCAGGTCGGCGGCGGCGATGCGCATCTTCTTCTCGATGTCGGCGATGATCGCCTTGATGTTGTGGCCGACAAACTCGCGGCCCGGCTCGGCCAGCGCCCCGCCATCCACCGTGACATGGTCGCGCTCATACATCGAACCCATGATGTCGCTGATGCGGGACTTCACGCTGGCCGGGGTGATGCCGTTTTCCTTGTTGTAGGCTTCCTGCTTGGCGCGGCGGCGGCCCGTCTCGGCCATGGCGCGCTCCATCGAGCCTGTGATGCGGTCGGCATACAGGATCACCTTGCCATCCACGTTGCGCGCGGCGCGGCCGATGGTCTGCACCAGCGAGGTCTCGCTGCGCAGGAAACCTTCCTTGTCGGCATCCAGGATGGCGACAAGCCCGCATTCGGGGATGTCCAACCCTTCGCGCAGCAGGTTGATGCCGATCAGCACGTCGAACGCGCCCAGGCGAAGGTCGCGAATGATCTCGATGCGCTCCAGGGTTTCCACGTCGCTGTGCATGTAGCGCACCCGGATGCCCTGTTCGTGCATGTATTCGGTCAGGTCCTCGGCCATCTTCTTGGTCAATGTGGTGACCAGCACGCGATAGCCGCGCTTGGCGATCAGGTGACATTCGGCGATCAAATCATCGACCTGGCTTTCCACCGGGCGGATTTCCACCGGCGGATCGATCAGGCCGGTGGGGCGAATGACCTGTTCTGTGAAGACGCCGCCGGTGCGCTCCAGCTCCCAGTTTCCCGGCGTGGCGCTGACATAGATGGACTGGGGCCGCATCGCGTCCCACTCCTCGAACTTCAGCGGCCGGTTGTCGATGCACGAAGGCAGGCGGAAGCCGTATTCGGCAAGCGTGAACTTGCGGCGATAGTCGCCTTTGTACATGGCCCCGATCTGCGGCACGCTGACATGGCTTTCATCGGCGAACACCAGCGCATTGTCGGGCAGGTATTCGAACAGGGTGGGCGGCGGCTCGCCGGCCTTGCGGCCCGTCAGCCAGCGCGAATAATTCTCGATGCCGGCGCAACTGCCGGTGGCCTCGATCATCTCCAGGTCGAAGGTGCAGCGCTGTTCTAGGCGCTGGGCTTCCAGCAATTTTCCCTTGGCGCGGAAGTCGGCCAGGGTGGTGACAAGCTCGGCCTTGATGCCCTTCATCGCCTGCTGCAGCGTGGGGCGCGGCGTCACATAATGGCTGTTGGCGTAGATCTTGATCGCATCCAGCACCCCGGCCTTGTGGCCGGTCAGGGGGTCGAACTCGGTGATGTTGTCGACGGTGTCGCCGAACAGCTCGACGCGCCAGGCGCGGTCTTCCTGGTGCGCCGGGAAAATGTCGATCGTGTCGCCGCGCACCCGGAAGGCGCCGCGGGTGAAATTGTCGTCGTTGCGCCGGTATTGCAGCGCCACCAGGCTCTGGATCGCCGCCTGCCGGTCGATCCTGTCGCCGCGCGCGATGCCCACGGCGGTGCCGGAGTAAGTCTCGACCGAGCCGATGCCGTAGATGCAGGACACCGACGCCACGATGATGACGTCGTCGCGTTCCAGGATCGCCCGCGTCGCCGAATGGCGCATGCGGTCGATCTCCTCGTTCAGCGAGGAATCCTTTTCGATATAGGTGTCGGTGCGCGGGATATAGGCTTCGGGCTGGTAGTAGTCGTAATAGCTGACGAAATACTCCACCGCGTTTTCGGGAAAGAAGGTCTTGAACTCGCTGTAGAGCTGCGCCGCCAGGGTCTTGTTGGGCGCCAGGATCAAAGCGGGGCGCTGGGTGGCCTCGATGATCTTGGCCATGGTGAAGGTCTTGCCCGACCCGGTGACGCCCAAAAGCACCTGGTCGCGCTCGTTGGCGTTGACCCCCGCCACCAGCTCCGGGATGGCGGTGCGCTGGTCGCCGGCCGGCTCATAGTCGCTGACCAGCTTGAACCTCTTGCCGCCCTCGGACTTTGGCGGGCGGGCCGGGCGGTGGGGCACGAACTCGCTGATGGGAACCGTGACATAGGCCGGGTCGATGGCCTCTTCGGTCGGTGCGACCGTGCCCATAGCCAGGGGCATCTTGTCCACCGCCGCCTGGAACTTGGCGGCGTTGTCCGACATGCCTTTTGGAGCACGCGTCTTCTTGGAGCGGGGGACCATGCCGTTATTGTGGGCCATGGCGGTAATATAGGAGTGCCGCGGGGCTTTTGCAGGGGTTTTGCCTCGTTTTCGGCCTGATTTCTGACTATGAAACTCACATTCAAAGGGGATGGAACATGCATCAACGCAACATGATCGAGACCGTGCTGGAACAGACCCTGTTCAAGTCGCGCTGGCTGCTGGCGCCCTTTTATCTGGGCATGGTGGCGTCGCTGGTGATGCTGCTGGCCGCCTTTGTGGCTGAACTGATCCATGCCTTCCCCGAGGCGATGAACCTGTCGTCGGTGGATCCTGAAAAGGTGATCTTGGCGGTGCTGGGGATGATCGACCTGTCGCTGGCCGGCAACCTGGTGGTGATCGTGATCTTCTCCGGCTACGAGAATTTCGTCTCCAAGATCAACACCGAGAATGCCGAGGACCGTCCCGGCTGGATGGGAACCCTGGATTTCTCGGGCCTGAAAATGAAGCTGATCGGCTCCATCGTGGCGATTTCCGCCATTTCGCTGCTGCGCGCCTTCATGACCCTGACCGAGGATGGCGCGCATCTGGACGAGGCCAAGCTGCGCTGGATGCTGATGCTGCACCTGACCTTCGTGGTGTCAGGCTTGCTGTTCGCCGCCATGGACTGGATTGGGAACAGGGCGGAAAAACCGCACGAATAAAACAAAAGGGCCGCCCCATCGGGGCGGCCCTTTTTCATTTCCGTAAGACGAACTTACTTGGCAGCAGCAACCGCGTCGGCCGTATCCTTGGCGGCCTTCTGCACGGTGGCCAGGTCGGTCGAGCCCACTCCGGTCTTGGCGGAAGCGGCGATCTTGGTCAGCTTGGCTTTCTGGGCCGCGTCGGTGGTGTCGGCGATGGCGCCATTGCCGGCCTTGCCGCAGGGGTTGCCGGCGGCGGCGTCAAAGCCGGTGCCGCTGGGGCCGACCAGGCAGTTCACCGCATGCTGCAGGTGCTTTTGCGCCATGGCGATGTCGGCCTGGGTGGCGGCCATGCCGGCATGGGTCTGGGCGGTGGCCAGTTCGCCGGCCAGGTCGGCAAGGGCGGGGGTGGCAAACAGTGCGGCGGCACCGGCCAGCATGATCAGTTTCTTCATGGGGTTTCCTTTTGGATCTCAAAGAATTGGGGCGCACGGGATATTCCCATGCGCCCCAAAGCTTACTCCGATTGGGAGGCTTTACCAGATGGAAGCAAGGTTCCGGCGCAGGGCCTGAGCTTCCGGGCCGGTGGCCGGAACCGCATTCAGTTCCTTGTCCTGCTTGATGATGGTGCCGTTGAAGGTCAGGCCGCCATAGGCGCCGGTGCCCGAGGCCCAGACCACCATGTCGCCGCCATGGGTGGTGGTGGCGCCTTCGGCGGCGCTGGACAGGGTGACCACGGTGATGCCCGCGCCCGCGCCCAGTTTCAGCTCGCCCTTTTCAATGCCGCGCAGGGCGCGCTTGGAATTGATGATGAACACCAGCTTGGCCTGTTCCAGGCCGATCTGGAGGCCGAAGCTGGCCGAACCCATGTCATAGAAACGCGGGGTGCTCCAGCCGCGGCCGGTGCGGTGCAACAGAACACCCTCGCCGCCTTCGGCGCCGAAGATGAAGCCGGCCTTGACCAGCTTGGGCACGATGTAGATCGCTTCGGCGCCCTGCAGCATGTTGCGGGCGGTGCCGAAGGCCGGGTCATGGCGCAGGTCGTTCACGACCTCATTGGCGTTGCGCAAGAGTTCACCCTTTTCGGTGGCCTGGGCGGGCAGGGCGAAGGCAAGGGTTGTGAGGGCGGCAATGGAAGCCAGCCGGGTCAATGGCTTGAACATTTCGAAATTATCCTTTTGGGAGTCTATGCGGCAGTAACGCCGTCTGGGCCCGAAGGTTCCCTAGCCCCGGCGCCGAAAGCTGCGGGCCAGGAGCAGGCCCGCGACAAAACCCAGAACGGCGGCGATCAGGGCGAACTTGATCACCATCCCGATCACCTTCAGGACGACAAACAGGATGAGGGCCAGCAGCAGGCCGGTGATGATCTCGAATTTTCGCAAGGATTCCTCCGCGGAGAGGAAGAGACAAACCTCACACCGCGGTCGTGTCAATCACCAGGGGCTTCTTGATGATTGAGCTTTCGCCCAGCAGCTTCTCGCCGAAGCCGCAGGAGAAGTCCTGGAAAATCGCGGCCAGTTCGTCGGCATCGATATAGGTGGGACCACCCGGCGGGAAGCGGTAGCGCCAGAAGCTGACGATATGGGAAATGGCGCCCAGCTTCTCGCCAGTTCCAGGAACATGTAGGG
>Ga0194048_10001354_pt1 | contig 12158 bp, 14 predicted proteins | sample JunL225m_MetaG_FD_161685 | JGI IMG/M metagenome (GOLD analysis project Ga0194048, IMG submission 161685) | Anoxic zone freshwater microbial communities from boreal shield lake in IISD Experimental Lakes Area, Ontario, Canada - Jun2016-L222-5m | ecosystem: Environmental > Aquatic > Freshwater >...
GTACTGCGGCCGCCGCAACGGCGACAAACTCGCACCCTTGGTCGCCGAAATACAAGCCGCCCACGGGATTTGCTCCGGCCGATCGCTGGATGCCCGCGACGAAGCCGACATCGCCGCGTTTTTGCAGGAAGCCGAAGCCTTGGCGCCGCTCGCGGTCACCGTCTTCAACGTCGGCGCCAACGTGAACTTCCCCATCCTGGACACGACCGAACGGGTGTTCCGGAAAGTCTGGGAACTCGCGTGTTACGCTGGGTTTCTGACCGGACGGGAGGCGGCGCGTTTGATGCTGCCACGCGGCAAGGGTTCGATCTTTTTTACAGGGGCCACCGCTAGCATGCGGGGCGGCGTCGGCTATGCCGCCTTTGCCGGCGCTAAGTTCGGGCTGCGCGCGGTGGCGCAAAGCATGGCCCGAGAACTCGGCCCGCAAGGAATCCATGTCGCACATCTGGTCATCGACTCCGGCGTGGACACTGCCTGGGTACGCCAGCGCATCGAAGCGCGCGGCGCAACCGAACGACTGGAGCCGGATCGGTTGATGAATCCGACGACGATCGCCGAGGCATACTGGCAACTTCATAACCAGCCGCGCGACGGTTGGACGCACGAAATGGATTTACGACCCTACGGAGAGAAGTGGTGACGCCGACGGTAGAATTCCATTTCGATTTCGGCAGCCCCAACGCCTATTTGTCCCACTGCGTCATACCGGCCATCGAAGACCGCACCGGCGCCGAGTTCCTTTATATTCCCGTCTTGCTTGGCGGCGTTTTTAAAGCGACCAACAACCGCTCCCCCGCCGAGGCTTTTGCCGGCATCGCCAACAAACGCGAATACGAGGCGTTGGAGACCGCGCGCTTCGTCCAGCGCCACGGCCTGACGCGCTACAGGCGTAATCCGTACTTCCCAGTCAACACCTTGCAAATCATGCGTGGCGCGGTCGCCGCCGAAATGGACGGACAGTTCACCGTCTATGTCGAGGCCGTCTATCGCGCCATGTGGGAAGACGGCCTGAAAATGGACGAACCCGACGTTATCCGAGCAGCTCTGGACGCGGCCGGTTTGGACGGGGCGCGCATGCTGGCTCGCGCGCAAGACCCGGCGGTCAAAGCGAAGTTGGTTGCGAACACCGCGGCATCCGTCGCGCGCGGCTGCTTCGGCTCGCCGACATTTTTCGTCGGGAACGAGATCTACTTTGGCAAAGACCGGCTGCGCGATGTCGAGGAAGCCATCCAAGCGGGGTAAAACCGAGTGACCTACGATACGGTCTACCTCATCGTCAGCGGCACCACGACCGCAGCGCGCTGCCCCGAAATTCTGGCTGGGCTAGTAGGCCTCGGTTTTTCGCGCGTTATCGCGATCCCGACCCCGAACGCTTTGCGCACGATCGCTTTTCGGGAACTCGCGGACGTGCCGGGTGCGCAGGTGGTGGAGTCGTATTTCGACCTCGCCATTCGCCCTCGACCGCCCTTCGGCGTCGTGCTGTTCGCGCCGTGCAGCTTCAATTCGCTGAACAAGCTGGCGGCGGGGATCGCCGATACGCTCGCTCTGTCTGTGACAGCCGAGGCGATCGGGCGACGCACCCCCGTCATCGTCGCACCGTCGCTGAATCAGCCGCTGTTCGAACATCCGGCCGCGCAGGCATCCTTGCGCATTTTGCCGAATTGGGGCGCGCTGATCGTACCGCCGGCCGACGACGGGCAAGGACCGCGCTTGGCCCCCACCGATCGCTTGCTGGACGCAGTAAGGCCGTTCAGCCCCCGATAGCGCCCTGTGTGTTGACGTAAAGCGCATACAAACCATGACTCGCCGCCATGAAAAGCCGGTTGCGGAACCGGCCGCCGAAACACAAATTGGCCGCCCGTTCCGGTAGCGCGATATGGCCGATCGGTTGGGCGTGTTTGTTGAAAATACGTACCCCGTCCAATGCCGGATCGCCCATCCCCCAACCGCACCAAAGATTCCCGTCGATATCCACCCGAAAGCCATCCGGCGTACCCGGTCCGGCATCGATGAACACACGTTGATTGGTCAAACCGGAATCAGTGACGTCGAACGCCTCGATCCGGCGGGTCGGCATCCCACGCGAGGCGACCACGTACAAAATCGACTCGTCGGGCGAAAACGCTAGACCGTTCGGTCCGTCCACCGTGTCGGTCATTTTGGTTGTGCGGCCGGTGACCGGGTCGATCCGATACACCGCCATCGGCAGTTCGGCATCCGCCTTCTCACCCTCGTAATAGCCAGAGATGCCAAAAGCGGGATCGGTGAACCAAATAGACCCATCGGACTTCACAACGACGTCGTTGGGGGAGTTCAGCCGCCTACCATCGAAACTATCCACCAACGTCGTGATAGACCCATCGTATTCGGTGCGACTGACGCGGCGGCCGCGATGCTCGCAGGTAATCAGACGGCCCTGCCGGTCGCGGGTGTTCCCATTTGCGTTGTAGGACGTTTTACGGAAAACCGAGACCGCACCGGTCTCTTCTTCCCATTTCAAAATGCGGTCGTTGGGAATATCGCTCCAGAGTAAATAGCGCCCATCGGCCACGTAGACCGGCCCCTCGGACCAACGGCAGCCGGTATGTAGCCGCTCTACCGACGCGAGCGGCAGGCGGTACTGATTGAAACTCGCATCCAGCACCTGAACGGCCGGATCGGGATAGCGCGTGCTCGGTTCCCACATGGTTCGGTTCCCCCTCGGTTGATGCGGGGAATGCTAGCCGGATGGGATCGGCGTGTCAGGTGGGCGCCCCGATTGCGCGGGGCGCCTGCCCAGTCAGGCTGCCCGAACCAGTTTCAACACGGTGTGCTTACCTCGCACCTCCGCTTCTTCGTAATCGGCTGCGGCAATCGCACGATCCAGTGCGGCCCGCAGCTCCTTGGCGGAGTCCAATGTCAGTTCCACCGCCGCCCGAGCACCGGCGTCGAGAGAGGAGTTGAAGAAGTCTAGGGTAATCACGTCGCCCAAAGGAGCATGGCGAGCGTGGTCGTATGCGACCACCGACTGCGTGAGCGGGAACCACTGGTCCCCGCGCTTCGCCATGCCCTCGGCGCGTACGATCTCGACGATCGACGTGCACATGGTTCCGGCCTCCTTACTTCGTCAGATATTTGCCGAAAAACGCCCAGATCTTGGCCCAGCCGTCCATCGCTTGCTCCGGCCGATACAGCGGGCGATGCCAGTAGAAAAAGCCATGGCCAGCACCATCGTAACGATGGAATTCGTAGGTTTTGCCATGCTTCTTCAGTTCGGCCTCGTGCTGGTCCACCTGCTCGGGGCTCGGTGCGCGGTCGTCGTTGCCGAAAAGTCCCAGCAACGGCGCGGACAGGCTCGCGGTCATATCGATCGGCGCTTGCGGCTTCTTGGCGTTCAGCTCCGACGCCGCCATCACTACGCCGCCGCCCCATTGCTCGCAAATCGCATCGACGTCGTTGCGCTGGCAGCCATAGATGAAAGCGTGCCGCCCGCCGGAGCAGGAGCCAATCAGCCCGACTTTGCCGTTGTGCTTAGGCTGAGCGCGCATCCATGCAACGGCGGCTGCAGTGTCGCCCACCATCTGCGCGTCGGCAATCCCGCCATCCGCACGCACTTTGGCCGCGACGTCGTCGGGGTTACCGTCGGAACCGCCGCCCTCGCGCTGATACAGATTGGCACAGATCGCCATGTACCCGTGATGGGCAAAGCGACGGGTTGTTTCGATATACAGCTCGGACCAGCCGGGAAGATGGTGGATCAACACCACGCCAGGGAAAGGGCCGGGGCCTTCGGGAATGGCCACATAGGCATCGATCGAGGCGCCGTCGGCACCTTTTAAGGCGACGTTCGAGCAGGTCATGCTGCGGTAGAACGACATTGGGTTCCTCCATATAGGGTTGTTCGCCCGATCAGTATTCGACGTTCGGGTACCGGACGCAACCGGGCCTCAGAACAGCGATAACTGCGCCTGCGCGGCCAGCGCGGTCGCGCCCGGCACGGCGAAACGGGTGCAATCCAGGCCCTCCCGCGCTTCATCTAATCCCCATTGCCGAGCGGCGCGCGTGAAGCGGCGCATCAGCAGGTCGGCATAGACGCCCTGGCCGGAAAAACGGTGGTGGAACCGCGGCTCGTTCAATGCGCCGCCGCGCGTATCGCGCACCAAGCTCAGCACATGCTTGGCGCGATCGGGAAAATGGGTGTGCAGCCACGCCTCGAACATTTCGCGTATTTCATGCGGCAGACGCAGCAGCACGTAACCGGCATGCCGCGCGCCGGCACGCGACGCGGCTTCGAGCAGCTTTTCCAACTCAACATCGTTCAAGCCCGGAATCATCGGCGCCGTCAGCACCCCCGCCGGTACCCCGGCCCGCGTCAGCTCGGCAATCGCGTGCAACCGGCGGGAGGGCGTCGCTGCCCGAGGTTCCATCGCGCGCGCCAGGGCCGGGTCGAGCGTGGTCAGCGAGATATAAACCCGCACCAAATTACGCTTCGCCATGGACGACAGAATATCCAAATCGCGCAGCACCCCAGCGGATTTGGTCACTATGCCCACGGGGTGATTGAATTTGTCCATCACTTCCAGGATGGAGCGTGTCAGTCGCAGCGTCCGCTCGACCGGCTGATACGGATCGGTGTTCGAGCCAAGGGCCAGTGTACGGGCCTGATAGCCGGGCTTGCGCAATTCCTTCTGCAGCAACTCGGCAACCTCGGGCTTGTACGTCAGCTTCGTTTCGAAATCCAAGCCGGGCGAATACCCTAAGTAGGCGTGAGTGGGCCGAGCGAAGCAATAGACGCAGCCGTGCTCGCAACCGCGATATGGATTGACCGCGCGGTCGAAGCCGAGGTCCGGCGAATTGTTCCAACTGATCGCCGATTTGGTGGCGTCCTTGGTCAGGCTGGTGGGCAGTTTCGGCAAATCGCCGAAATCCGCAGTCAGCGTTTCCCAGCCGTCATCGAAAGGACTGGCGGTGCGTTGGTCGAACCGGACGGGCGGATTGGTGACCGCGCCCCGGCCGCGCGCCTGCAACGACGGCACCCGGATCGCGGGCTCCGCATCCGGCAGGCCGGCGCGTTCCATTGCCGCGATCGCGTCTCTATCGATATTGCCTTGATCGGTGTGCGCGCGCATGATGCGTTCTCCGTCCGTTCGCACAACTTTGTCGCAGACCAGGGCGTGACGGTCAAGAACACAATGGGAACATGACGCAGAAAATCGATCTCGCCGCTGTCATCCCGACCTGGAACGCCGCACGCACGCTTGCCGCAACCATTCAGGCCTTGGGTACGGTGACCGAGGTTGCGGTGGCCGACGCCGGTAGCACCGACGCGACCCGCGCCATCGCCCGCGCGAACGGCGCTCGGGTCATCGCCGCCCCAAAAGGCCGAGGCCCGCAGATCGCAGCCGGCATCGCCGCTACCCACCATCCATGGCTACTGATCCTGCACGCCGACACACTCCCGCAACCCGGCTGGCGGGACGCGGCGACGGCGCACATGGCCGCCAACCCCGACAAAGCCGGCTATTTCCGCTTCGCCCTCGACAGTCCCGACCCAGGTGCGCGTCGGCTGGAGAGGATGGTGGCATGGCGCTGCCGCGTCCTCGGGTTGCCCTATGGCGACCAAGGGCTGCTGATCCATCGCGACCTGCTGGAACGCGCAGGTGGGATGCGGCCGCTGCCGTTAATGGAGGATGTGGACCTGGTTCGCCGACTCGGCCGTCGTCGATTGGCGGCACTGGATGCCGATGCCCGCACGTCTGCCGACAAATGGCAGCGAGACGGCTGGACTCGTCGATCGGCGCGCAATGTGTGCTGCCTCGCGCTATGGTTCGTCGGCGTGCCCTTGCGTTGGATCGTCAGGTTTTACGGATGAAAAACACCGTCATCGTCTTCGCCCGCGCCCCGAAGCTGGGCGCAGTCAAACGCCGCCTCGCTCGGGGCATAGGCGACCGAGCGGCGTTGCGGTTTCACGTCGCGACTTTGGCGGCATTGTTGCGGTCGTTACGAAGGGACCGGTCGTTCCGCACAGTGCTAGCAATGACGCCGGATCGCGACAGGGGCGATGGCACGATCCAGCAAGGGCGCGGCGATATCGGGCAGCGGATGCACCGGGCATTTCGGCGCTTCCGCAAAGGCAACGCCGTGCTGATCGGCTGCGACATCCCCGCCGCCAACGCTGCCGACGCGAGAGCAGCATTCAAGGCGCTCGGCCGCGCAAACGCAGTGTTCGGACCGGCTGAGGACGGGGGTTACTGGCTGGTTGGGATGGGACCCAACCGCCCCGCGCGCCCCTTCGCCAAGGCTCGCTGGTCCACGAAACACGCGCTGGCCGACACGCGCGCTAATTTCGTCGGTCGGCGGGTCGCGACCGTCCGCATGCTGCGGGACGTCGATACCGCCGCCGATCTGCCCTTACGCCGCAGTAAGCGTCCGAGGTAGCGCCCCGGCCAGACTGGGCGGCAGTTCGTCGGTGAACTCGTCCGGCCGGAATGGACCGAGGCGCGGCAGTTCGTTTTCGTCCCCATCCGGGGAACGGATCATGTAACCTCGCCCCCAAATGGTGCCGATCATCCCGTCCGCACCGGCTTTTGTCATTTTGCGACGCAGCTTGCAGACGAAGACGTCGACGATCTTCATCTCCGGCTCGTCCATGCCGCCGTAGAGATGGTTCAAGAAGGCCTCCTTGGTCAGGACCATGCCTTTGCGCAGCACCAGCAACTCCAGGATGGAGTATTCCTTGCCGGTCAGGTGCACTTCCCGTCCATCGACATGAACCTCGCGACTATCGAGGTTCAGTTCGATCGGCCCCACCCGCAGCACGGGCTGACTGAAGCCCTTGGCGCGGCGCACCACTGCCTGCATGCGGGCCAGCAATTCGGCATTGTCGAACGGCTTGGTGATGAAATCGTCCGCCCCTAACCCCAACGCTTTTACCTTGGCGGGGGAGCGGACCAGGCCGGACAGTATGAGGATAGGGGTGTCGTTGCGGGCAATACGCAGGCGACGCACAACCTCGAAACCTTCGATATCCGGCAACATCAGGTCGAGCAGGACGATGTCGTATTCGTAGTGCCGGGTGAGTTCGACCGACTCTTCCCCCGACGCCGAGTGATCCACCACGGCGCCAGCAGCCCGCAGCATCAGGACGATGGTACGGGCGGCAGTGAGGTCGTCTTCAACAAGCAGGACGCGCATGAGGCCCTCGATCCGTTCATCGCGGCTTAATACCACTATAGAGTGTAATTGACCATAGATTTTTCACCTAAAAGATGTATTATCTCACCATATGCGAAGGGTAATACGATGATATGTGGAACTTAATGCGAACAAACGTCTCATATAACGGGATATAACTGGTGAAGAATACATAAATTTCAACCCGAGCGCGAGCTTGTATGGGGGCTTTGCAGCATATCGGTGCGTTCGACATCGAAGGTCGCGTCTCGGCCGTCGCCGGTATGACCGTAGACGTCGACGGTTTCGCCGGTCTCCTCGCGGTCGGAGATCGGTTGGACCTGACCGGCCGCGATGACAAATCGATCCGAGCGGAGGTCGTGGGCTTTCGCGGGGGGGTAGCGCGGGCGATGCCGTTCGCGGCGTTGGACGGCATCGGCACGGGCCACGTCGCGCGCATGGCCGAACAGAAGGGCGGCGTATTCGCGGTATCGGACGCTTGGCTAGGACGCGTCATCGACCCATTGGGACGTCCGGCAGATGGCAAGGGCGCGCTACCTCCGGGGCCCAAAACCCGCCCGCTGCGCGCCAGCCCGCCAGAAGCGACGTCGCGCGCACGGTTGGGGCCTCGGCTCGATCTCGGCGTAAGGGCATTGGACTGCTTTGCCACCTGCCGGCGGGGTCAGCGCTTGGGCCTGTTCGCGGGCTCCGGCATCGGCAAATCGACCCTCTTGGCCATGCTTGCACGCGGCGCCGGTTGCGACGTCGCGGTTCTGGCTTTGGTGGGGGAGCGTGGGCGCGAAGTGCGCGAATTCCTCGAAGACGAGCTCGGCCCCGACGGCTTGGCGCGATCCGTTGTGGTCGTCGCGACATCCGATGCCTCGCCCTTATTGCGCCGTCAAGCTGCCGAGGCCGCGATGACCGTCGCCGAACACTTCCGCGACGCGGGCAAAAACGTGCTCCTGCTGATGGACAGCCTGACCCGTTACTGCCTCGCATTGCGAGAAATCGGACTGGCGGCGGGCGAACCTCCAGCCACGCGTGGGTACCCGCCCAGCGTATTCGCCGAATTGCCGCGCTTGTTGGAACGCGCCGGGCCGGGGACCGGGGTCGGCACTATCACCGCGCTGTTCACCGTTTTGGTAGAAGGCGACGACACCAACGAACCCGTCTCCGACGCCGTACGCGGTATCCTCGATGGGCACGTCATACTGGATCGACGCATCGCCGAGACTGGGCGCTACCCGCCGGTCGATGTTCTGCGCTCCCTCTCCCGCGCTGCCGCCGGCTGCTTGTCGCCCACCGAAGCCGCCCTAGTGCGCCGAGCCCGCAGGATCATGGCGGTGCATGCCGATATCGCAGATCTCGTGCGGTTGGGCGCGTACCGTCCCGGCACCGATGCCGCAGCCGACGAGGCCTTGGCCTTGATGCCGGGGATCGAGGCCGTGCTCCGGCAAGATCGCACCCAATGGACACCGCTCGCCGACGCCTTCTCCCAGTTGAACGCCGCTTTGGAGTCTCGCAATGTCTGATCCCTTGCCCGTCGTCGCCCGCCTGCGTCATCTCGCGGTCGACGAAGCCAAACGCGCCCTCGCGGATTGTCTAACCGCCGAGGCCACAGCAGCGGAAGCGTTGCATCTGCTCGATATGCAGATAGCCGCCGAGACCGACGCCGCCGGCGACTCGGACAGCGACGATCGGGCGGTGGCGGATTTTTCGACCTGGCTCCGGCGAGCCGAGGCCGATCGCACGGCCGCCGCGAACGCGCTGGCTTCCACTGAAACGCGATCTGCCGAAGCCCGCGCCGTTCTAGCCGCGAGCCGATCCGCAGCCCGGACTATGGACGAATTATTGGACGGCCGGGACACCCATCGACAACTGGCCGCCGACCGGCGGGATCGGGCCGCGCTGGACGAAGCTGCCCATTTCGGAAGGATCTGACCATGGATGGTTCCATCGCACACTGGAATCCGACGCCTGGTTGTGCTGAATCCCAGATAGACCGGCTCGAAGGAAACCAAACGGTGCGTATCACTATGATTGGCGGCGGTTACGTCGGACTTGTGTCCGGTGCCTGCTTCGCGGAGTTCGGCACCGAGGTAACGGTCATGGAGACCGATGCCGGCAAATTGGCCGCCCTGCGGGCGGGCCGGATGCCCATCTACGAACCGGGCCTAGAAAAATTAGTGGCGGAAAACGTCCGCGCCGGCCGTCTGACTTTCACCAGCGATCTCCAGACCGCGCTGGAAGGGACCGAGGCTGTGTTCATTGCCGTCGGCACCCCAACCCGTCGCGGCGACGGTCACGCCGACCTGACCTACGTCTACGCAGCCGCCGAGCAAGTCGCCAAAGCGCTGACGGGTTACGCGGTGATCGTGACAAAATCCACCGTCCCCGTCGGCACCGGGCGGCGCATCGCAGAGATTGTCCGAGCCGCTCGGCCCGACCTGGAATTCGATGTCGCGTCCAACCCTGAATTCCTGCGCGAGGGCAATGCTATCGGCGACTTCATGCGCCCGGACCGCGTGGTCATTGGCGCCGAAGCGGAACGCGCGCGGGAGGTTCTGCGTCGCCTTTATCGTCCACTGTATCTAATCGAGGCGCCGATCGTCTTCACCGGCATCGAAACCGCCGAGTTGACCAAATATGCCGCCAACGCCTTCCTGGCGATGAAAGTCACCTTCATCAACGAGATGGCCGACCTTTGCGAGAAAGTCGGTGCCGACGTGCACGATGTTGCGCGTGGGATCGGGCTGGACGGGCGCATCGGGCGCAAATTCCTGCACCCCGGCCCCGGCTACGGCGGATCGTGCTTCCCCAAAGACACCCTCGCTTTAGTCCGCACCGCGCAGGATTACGGGGCACCGTCTCGGTTGGTCGAAGCCACTGTCGCGGTCAACGACGCCCGCAAATCCAGCATGGCGATGCGCGTCATCGCCGCCTGCGGCGGGTCGGTGCGCGGCAAGAAAATCGCTGTGCTCGGCCTGACCTTCAAACCCGAAACCGACGACATGCGCGACGCCCCCGCACTGTCGATCGTATCCCGCCTCGTGGGTGACGGCGCCATCATCCGCGCCTACGACCCCGAAGGGATGGAACAGGCTCGGCCTCTGCTTCCCCCCGCCGTCGAATATTGCAAAGACACGATGGACGCGGTGAACGGTGCCGACGCACTGCTGCTAATCACCGAATGGAACGAATTCCGCGCCCTGTCGCCAGCGAAACTGCGAGAGGCAATGAACGGCGACGTGATGGTCGATCTCCGCAACGTCTATGACCCCGCCGCGATGCGGGCAGCCGGGTTTGCATATTACGGCGTCGGGCGGGGATAATGGCCACGAAAGTCTACGTGGCGAATTTCTTACATCGGCCCAAGAAACTATCGCCTCCGTTAAGACTTTATCAACCTTTGCATGGGTATCGTCTCGTGCATGGACCTGACCGTTTGTCTCTGCACCCATAACCGCCCCCAATACGTCCGCGACTGTCTGGACGGCCTCAGCCAGCAAACTGTGCCGCGCGCACGGTATCGCACCCTGGTGGTCGACAGCGGTTCGACCCCGACAGTGCATGCCGAACTCCGCGATCTGGTTGCGCTCTATCCCGATACGTTGCTGATCCGGTTAGACGAGCCGGGCGTCAGCCTCGCGCGCAATACCGGGGCGGCGGCGTGCGAAACCCGCTACATTGCCTATATCGACGACGACGCGGTCCCCGACCCCACCTGGGTCGCCGCCATCCTGCATGCGTTGCGGGAACCCGGCCCGTCCCCTGCAGCCATCGGCTGCCGCATTCTCCCGATGTGGGAGGCCCCATTGCCGCCCTGGTGGCCCTCGTCGTTACGCGGCGTGCTGTCCATTATCGAGCATCGGGGTCAGGGCGAGTACCGCACATCCGACCTGCCCGCGACACTGGAACCCTATGCCGCGAACATGGTCGTCGATGCCGGGGCATTGCGGCAAGCAGGCGGGTTCGGCGCCCGCTTCGGTCGCGACGGCACCACACTGTTATCCGATGAGGAAGTCCAGCTCGCCTGGCGCCTGCAAGATGCCGGGCTGAGCGTGCGGTACGACTCCCGCATCGTGGTTCACCACCAAATCCAAGCGACCCGGCTTTGTCCGGAATGGTTACTCGCTCGGCTTTACTGGCAAGGGGTATCGACCGTGCTCACTCGCAAGACTCTCGGCTATCGCAGGCAAGTGTGGGAGGAATTGCCGCGCCGGTTGGTAGTAGCAATGTTATATGCTCCATCCGCGCTGATTCCGCGATCGTCGACGTGGCTACTGTCGGTGCGCTGGCGCCGTGCCTATGCGGCGGGCTTCGTCAAGGCGGCGTTCGGACCATGATTTTGTATCGTTGGCAGGGCGCAGCGCGGAATTTCGGCGACGAGCTGAACACCGTGCTGTGGCCCACCCTGCTGCCAGGCTTCTTCGACAACGATCCTGCCGCACGGTTCCTAGGTATCGGATCGGTGCTCGACCGCCGGCATTCCGGCGGCTGCCTCAAGCTTGTCGCGGGGTCTGGCTACGGGGGCTACCAGCAACTCCCGACTCTCGACGCGGGGTGGGACATCCGCTGGGTCCGCGGTCCGCGCACGGCACAAAAACTCGGCCTACCCATCTCGGTTGGGTTGGGCGATCCGGCGTCGCTGTTGCCCACGACCGGCTTAGTGCCTGCATACAAACCGCACCGGATCGGTTTCATGCCGCATTTCGAAAGCGCGGCCGGCGGAGCTTGGGCCGCAGCGGCGGAGGCGAATGGCATCGCGCTCATCGATCCCCGCGACGATCCGCTAGCGGTCGCGTCGGCCATCGCAAGCTGTCACGTCTTGTTGAGCGAGGCCTTGCACGGCGCCATCGTCGCGGACGCGCTCGGCGTGCCGGAACGTGTCAACGACTTTGATACACCGGGTTCGGCAATTTAAGCTCGCTCATTCAACGTCGACTGAGCGCGCCCGATCCTCGGGCGGACCGAGATCGTCAGTCAAACGGGCTTTTTCGGCGTAG
>Ga0194048_10001355_pt1 | contig 12156 bp, 9 predicted proteins | sample JunL225m_MetaG_FD_161685 | JGI IMG/M metagenome (GOLD analysis project Ga0194048, IMG submission 161685) | Anoxic zone freshwater microbial communities from boreal shield lake in IISD Experimental Lakes Area, Ontario, Canada - Jun2016-L222-5m | ecosystem: Environmental > Aquatic > Freshwater >...
ACCATGGAGGCCATCCAAGGTCTGACCCAGTTCGACCAGGACGGCGTCGCGAAGCGCATCATCGACCGCTACCTGCAGCTCTACCCGCATGAGCGTCCGCAGGCCATCATGGCGCTCGTCTCCCGCCCGCGTTTCGCGACCGACCTCCTCAAGGCGATTGAAGCCGGTAAGATTCCTAAGGCCGACTTCGGTCCGTCGGCCGCGCGTCAGGTGCGGGCGTTCAATGACGCCAAGCTCAATGAACTGCTCAGCAAGGTCTGGGGCGAGGCGCGCGAGACCTCGGCGGACAAGCTCAAGCTCGTCGCTGAACTCAAGGCGCGGCATACGTCTGAATCACTCGCCAAGGGTGACCAGAGCAAGGGTAGGGCGATCTTCGCTGGCGTGTGCGGACAGTGTCACAAACTTTACGGCGAAGGCGGCGCGCTCGGGCCCGATCTCACTGGCAGCGGACGACACGACCTAAACTATCTCGTCGAGAACATCGTAGACCCCAGTGCCGTCGTGGACGCCGCCTATTATCTCAACATCATCGAGCACAAAGATGGTCGTGTGCTCAGTGGGATCGTCGGTGCGCAGAGCGAACGCACGCTCACGCTGCGCGCGGTCGGACAGGAGAGCGTGATCGACAAGCAGGACATCAAGGCGCGCAAGATCATGCCCCTCTCGCTCATGCCGGAAGGTCTCCTGCAGGCCTTCACGCCCGAGCAGCAGCGCGACCTCCTTGCCTACCTCATGGGGAACGCTCAGGTCCCTTTGGCGAAGTAAGGTCAGCCGCAGGCGAGGGGCGGCGATGCTCGATGACCCAGGCAGGTGTGGGGCCTTCACCGCGGTTGGAGGCGTCCTTCCTGTGGGTCGCCCCAGTGAGCGCTTCGATGACGGCTTCGAGCTTGGGCCAGAGTCCGATGAATTCTAGGGTCGGGTTCAGTAGGTTGGTGAGCGGGCAGTAGTAGGTGTTCTTCGGGTCGGTGTGGTGTAGTGCGTGCTGCCGAGGGGTCTGGAGAATCCAGCAGTCCTGCAGAAACGAGACGACTCGGCCGTTCTCGGCCCGCGTCTGGTGCGACCATTTATGAACCTGGTTGGCGTTGATGCTCAAGAGAACGAAGAGCCAGACATGCCAGGTGAGCACGCCGGCCCAGGCGGCCCCGCCAATCATCAGTACGCCGATGAGCAACAGGTCCCAGGAGCTCTGCCACCAGGTCAGCTTGGTGAAGAAGCGCGGATAGTGATGATGGATGATGTTGGGCCTGATCACCAGCGGGCCGAGTACCGGGGTGTCCTCGGTGCCATAGGCGTCTTCCAGCCAATGAAAGACGCCGGCCAGGAAATCAGCCAGCAGGATGACGCCGAGCGCTTGGAGGATGAGCTGGAGGGTGTGCATGACGTGTTTGTCGCCGTCTATTTTACCTCCTCCGGGCCCCGGACCGTTAATCGATATTCTTGATATGACCTATCACGCTGGGGGATAAAGGGCGTTGCTAGCCCCTTTTATGGCGTGAAGATGACTTCACCCCGATGAACGTCCATCACCTCGAGCTATTTTATTACGTGGCCAAACACGGGGGAATCAGCGCGGCGGTCCGGCACATCCCTTACGGTATCCAGCAGCCAGCCGTCAGCGGGCAGATAGCGGCCCTCGAGTCCAACCTCGGCGTGCGGCTCTTCGAGCGATCGCCATTCCGTCTGACGTCGGCGGGCCGGAAGCTGTATTCCCAGATCGAATCTTTCTTCTCGGGCCTGGACGGGCTCGAGGGCCAACTGCGCGAAGCCGATCGGCCCGAGCTGCGCCTCGGCGCCTCGGAGCTCGTCCTTCGCCTGCATATCTCGACCGTCACCCAGCGCCTGCGGGCGCGCCACCCGAAGTTGCTGCTCAGCCTGACGCCCGGGTACCAGATGCAGTTCGAGACGTGGTTGCGCGATGGCGTCATCGACCTCGCGATCGTGCCGATTGAGGCGAAGACCAAAGGACGGCAGAGCCAGTTGCGCCTCGCCCGCGTCCCGCTCGTCCTGCTCGTGCCCAAGTCGTCGCCGCACCGAAGCGTAGCCGACCTTTGGAAGCAGAAGAAGCTGCGTGAACCGCTGGTCGCTTTGCCGCCCGCTTCCAGCGTCACGCGCAGCTTCTTGCGCGACCTCCGCGCGAAGGGCGTCGTCTGGAACCAGACCGTCGAGGTCAGTTCGATGGAGATGGTCACCAGTTACGTCGCCAATGGCGAAGGCTATGGCATCAACCTCGCCATCCCTGAAGCCATCGAGCATCCGGAAGTACGGGCTTTGCCGCTCGAAGGTTTCGCCCCCATGGATATCGGACTGCGCTGGACGTGCGAACTCACGCCACTGGTGCGCGACGCTATCGGCGAATTCCAACGCTACACGCGCGAGACCTGGCCGGACTGGGTACTCGAAGACGTCTTACCCGAGCCCAAGAAGCCTGGCCGACGGAAGCAGGCCTGACTCAGCGTTTTGCGAGGACTTGCGTGATCGCCACACAGGCGAGCGCGGCGTTCTCGGCGCGGAGGACGGTCGGACCGAGCACCACTGGCATGAAGCCCGCGGTGCGAGCGGCGGCGTATTCTTCAGAGGTCAGGTCGCCTTCGGGTCCGATGAGCCAAGTGACCTTCGAGGCTTTCGTGAAATCCAGGTGCGCGACCGCTTCGGCGTCGAACTCCAATGAGCCAGTGAGACGCAGTTCACCTACGACGGCAGGCGGCAGGCGTTCGATCCACTCGCGGAAGCGCATCGGCGCGGCGATTTCGGCGCGCCAGGGATGGCCGGATTGCTTGCAGGCCTCGACGGCCTGTTGCTGCCAGCGTTCGCGGCGGGTGCGGGCACGGTCGGCATCGAGCTTCAGTTCGCAGCGCGCGGTTTCGAGCGGGATGATGCCGGCGGCGCCGGCTTCGCAGCAGGAACGGACCAGGTCATCCATCGTGCCGCCCTTCGGCATGCCTTGGGCGACGTAAATCGCGGGAGTGAGCGGGTCGGCCACGCGGGCACGAACCACTTCGACTACCGCGGCGTCGCCGTCGGCGGAAGCGAGCTTACCTTCGACGACCAAGCCTTCGCCGTCGAGGAGCACGACCGCGTCGCCGCGGCGGGCGCGGAGGCTGCGGACCACGTGGGCGGATTCGTCGGCCGAAAGCTTCACAAAGGCACCGGGCTTGCAGGCCGGGGCTTGTTCGTGATCGATCCAGACGCGGAGAGGGCTCATCAGGCGAGGGCGACCGGGCGGTCGTAGGAAGGGTCCCAGTCTTTCCACACCGGTTCGTAGCCGTGGGCGCGGAGCATCGCGGCGACTTCTTCGGGCGAGCGGTCGTCCTCGATGGCGAACTGCTCGAGCGAGGCCTCGCGGCCTTCGGCGTAGCCGCCTGGATTCGTGTGCGAGCCCGCGCTCATCGCCGTCACACCCACGCGGCAGGCGTGGTCGCGGAACTTCCGGCTCTCGCGGGTGCTCAACGTCAGCTCGACTTCGGAGCTCAGCAGGCGGAAGGCGCAGATCGCTTGGACCAGATCGCGGTCGGTCATCTCGACCTTCGGTTGTAGTTCGCCTTCGTGTGGACGGATGCGCGGGAAGGAGACGCTGTAGCGGCTCTGCCAGTGCTTGCGTTCGAGCCAGCGGAGGTGGAGGGCCGTGAAGAAACATTCCGCGCGCCAATCCTCGAGGCCGAAGAGCGCGCCGAGGCCGATCTTGTGGACGCCGGCGGCGCCAACGCGGTCAGGGGCGTCGAGGCGATAGGCGAAGTCGGACTTACGGCCCTTCGGGTGGTGGACGTTATACGTCTCGCGATGATACGTCTCCTGGTAGACCAGCACTGCGTTCAGGCCGTGCTTGCGGAGCACGGCGTATTCCGCGGTCTCCATCGGCTGCACCTCCATCGAGAGCGACGAGAAGTGCGGACGCAGCAGATCGAGGGCCTGGACGAAGTAGGGGACCTCCACCTTGTTGGACTCGCCTGTCAGGATGAGCAGGTGGTCGAAGCCCAATTTCTTAAGGGCGCCCGCTTCGCGGAGGATTTCAGCTGGGTTGAGCGTACGGCGCGGGACCTTGTTGCCGGCCGAAAAGCCGCAGTAGGTGCAGATGTTCTGGCACTCGTTGGAGAGGTAGACCGGCGCGAAGAGCTGCATCGTGCGTCCGTAGCGGCGGAGCGTGCGCTCGTGGCTCAGGCGGGCCATCCGTTCCAGGTGGGGCGCGGCGGCCGGCGAGATCAGCGCCTTGAAATCCTCGAGGTCGGCCGAGTCGGCTTCGGCGCGGGCGAGCGCGCGGAGCACGTCGGCGTCGGTCTTAGCCGCGACGGACCCCAGGACATCGTCCCAGGGATGGGCGGCATGGACTTCGGCGAACGACATCGGCCCGTCACTGTGGGCCAAAAACCGAGCAGGGCAAGGGTGGGCGCGCGCTCAGAGCGTCGCGGCGTAGCCAGCGGCGTCGAGCAGGGTGGCGAGCTCGGCCGGATTCTTCACCTTCACCTTGATCATCCAGGCGCCGCCGTACGGTTCGCGGTTCACGAGGTCAGGGGAGTTGTTCAGGCCCGAGTTGGCTTCGAGGACCTCGCAGGAGATCGGGCTATAGAGGTCGGAGGCGGCCTTGACCGATTCCACCGTGCCGAAGACGTCGCCATGGTTGAAAGAGGCACCGATCTTCGGGAGGTCGACGAACGTCACGTCGCCGAGCGCAGCCTGCGCGTGGTCGGTGATACCGATGACGGCCGTGCCGTCGGCGGCGACCTTGATCCACTCGTGGTCCTTGGTGTAATGGAGGTCGGCAGGGACGTTGCTCATGGCTTCTGGGTAAAGTGGGCGGGGATTATTTCAACCCTTCACTTCACGAAAGGCTCGGTCGCGAGGTGGAGCGGGATGCGGTTGCCGCGGATGTCGACCGTCAGCGAGGCGGAGGAAGCGTGGCCGGCGGCGACAAGCGCCGTGCCGATCGGCTTGCCCAGCACCGGGGACTGCGTACCCGAGAGCACTTCGCCGACGGGCGTCTCACCGGAGAACACCACCGCGCCTTGGCGGGCGATGCGGCGGTCATCGAGCGAGAAGAGCACCACCGAGGAGGTCGGGCCGCCTTGGGCTTGGCGGTGGAGCGCCTCGCGGCCGATGAAGTCTGCCTTCGCGAACTTCACCGTCCAGCCGAGGCCGGCCTGGATGGGCGAGATACGTTCCGAGATTTCGTGTCCGTAGAGCGGGTAGTTCGCCTCGAGGCGGAGGGAGTCGCGGGCGCCGAGGCCGGCGGGGACGAGCCCGTGAGGCTTACCGGCGGCGAGGAGCGCGCGGGCGACCTTTTCCGCGGAGGCGGCAGGCAGGTAGAGCTCGAAGCCCGGCGAGCCCGTGTAGCCCGTGCGGGAGATGATGCAGCCGGCGGCGCCAGCGACTTCGCCGAGCACGAAGCCGAAGCGCTTGATCGACGCGAGCGGCGTGGACGTGACCCGTGCGAGGATCTGTTCCGCGAGCGGGCCTTGAAGCGCGAGCTGGGCCCAGGCGGCGCATTCGTCGAGGACTTCGACTTGATGGGAGCCGACGTGGGCGCGCATCCAGGCGATATCCTTCGGCGCGTTGGAGGCGTTGAGGCAGATGAGGAATTCCTCTTCCGCGAGGCGGTAGACGATCAGGTCGTCGACGCAGCCGCCGTCAGGCTGGCACATCACCGTGTAGCGGGCCATGCCGACCTTGATCGTGGCCATCTCGTTGGTCATGATGCCGTCGAGGAACTTCGCGGCGTCGCGGCCGCGGACGCGGGCTTCGCCCATATGGGAGACGTCGAAGAGTCCGGCCGTCTTGCGGACCGCCATGTGTTCTTCGATGATGCCCGTGTATTGCACGGGCATCTCCCAGCCGGCGAAGGGGACGATGCGGCCGCCGAGTTCGACGTGCAGGGCGAAGAGAGGCGTGCGGGAGAGCGTGTCCGACATAGACACGTTAACGTGTGCCCTGAAGGATTCCTTCCAACAAAAAAGCCCGGCTTTGCGGCCGGGCTTTTCGAGGAGGACCGAAGTCCGGCTCAGAGACCGAGTTCCTTGCGGAGGTCGGCGAGGGTCGCCTTGTATTCTTCCTCCGTGATCGCCTTCGCGCGACGCTTGCTTTCGAGCAGGGCGTAGCGGGCGTTGAACTCGGAATACTTGAGGGCGTCGGCCTGGGCTTTGGCGGCGGCGGCTACCTTGTTGGCTTCGGTGACCTTCGCATTAGCGTCGGCCAGCTTGGCTTCGGCGGCGAGGCGTTCGTCGGCCAGGCTCTTCTCGGCGGACTTGGCGGCTTCGGCAACCTTGGCGTTGGCAGACATGTTGGCTTCGGCGAGGGCCTTGGCAGCGTCAGCGAGCTTAGCTTCGGCAGACTTGGCGGCGTCAGCGAGTTTAGCCTCGGCGGACATGTTGGCTTCGGCGAGGGCCTTGGCAGCGTCAGCAAGCTTAGCTTCGGCAGACTTGGCGGCGTCAGCGAGTTTAGCGTCGGCAGACTTGTTGGCTTCAGCAAGGGCTTTAGCAGCGTCAGCGAGCTTGGCTTCGGCGGCGCTACGTTCATCGGCGAGGTTCTTCTCTGCCGTCTTGTTGGCTTCGGCGACGGCCTTGGCGGCTTCGACCTTGGCTTCGGCGAGGGCCTTCTCGGCGTTCTTCACCGCGTCGGCGACCTTGGCTTCACCGGCAGCCTTTTCGGCGACGGCGGCCTTCTCGGCGTCTTCGACTTTGGACTGGAGGGCCTTGAGATCGGCGTTGGCCTTGGCGACGGCTTGCGCGGCGGCTTCGGAGGAATCCTTGGCGGCGGCGGCCTTGGCTTCGGCGAGGGCTTGATTGGCCTTGGCGGCGGCGGTCTTCTGTTCTTCGAGCGCCTTCTGGAGGTCGGCGAGGCCCTTGGAGGCTTCGGCCTTGGCGGCGGCGGTGGAGGTGTTGGCGGCGCGGGCGAGTTCGTCGGCGCGAGCATTGAGGGCCTTGATCGCGGCGTTCGAGTTGGCCTGTGATTCGTTGAGGGCCTTGATCTCGGCGGCGTAGGAATTTTCCAACTGGGCGACGCGTGCGTCGGCGGGCTTGGCGGCGACCTTGGCCTTAGCGACGTTCGACTTCGCGGCGGCGACCTTCGTGTTGACGCCGGAGAGGGCTTCGCGACGGGCTTCGACGGACTTCAGTTCCTTCTCGGCCTTGGCGCGAGCGGTGGCGGCTTCAGCGGTGGCCTGTTCAAGGGCGAGTTCAGCTTCGGCAAGCTTGGCGGCGGAGGTGGCATCGTTGCCCTTGGCGGCCTTGGTGTCGGCGATGGTCTTGGCGATAGCGGCGAGGCGAGCCTTGCTGGCGGCTTCGCGGACGGCGAGGGAGGCCTGGATTTTGGTGGCGGCTTCCTTAGTGGCGGCGATGTCGGCCTTCAGTCCTTCCTTGGCAGCGTCTTCACCGAGAGCTTTCTTAGAAAGCTTCTTGAATTCCGGGTTGTCAGAAGAGGGCACGCCGGCTTCGCCTTCGGCGGGAGCCTTGGTGAGGTTGACCTTCACTGAGGCGGGGAAGCCGAACTCGATGCCTTCGCTCGTGGTGATGAGGCGGGGCTTCAGTTCGGAGACCTCGGTGAGGTAGCCGCCCTTGCCGACCTGCAGTTCGTAATTCTTGGAGCGGTCGAGCTTGATGGTGGCAGGCGTGCGACCGACGGCTTCACCGTTGAGGCGAATCGCGGCGGAGGTCGGGTTCGACGACACGACGATGGAATCGACGTTGGCTGGATCAATCGAGGTGTTGCAGCCGGTGATTGCGGCGCACAGGACGAGAAGGGAGACGGAGATACGCATGGGTACGGGGCTTGGGTGGTAGAATTGCGTACAATTCTAAATCGGTTTCAACCCCTATTCACCTTATTCCCTAAGGGTTGACACAGGCGGACTGTGAACAACCCTGTGAATAGGGAAGTTGGCCAGCATAGCTCAGTTGGTAGAGCAGCCGCCTTGTAAGCGGCAGGTCGTCGGTTCAAGTCCGACTGCTGGCTCCATTCCCCCCTTTTTCTGGGCTTTAATCGCCCCGAGGTCTCCGCCTCAGGCTTCCGGCGACCAGCCGGGGCCGTGCCGGAGGGCATCGGCCATCCGGATGACTGAGCGGATCGCCGCTACGTCATGGACTCGGATCATCGACGCGCCTTGGGCGATACCCCAGGCCGCCGTGACATCGTTGCCTGGGCCTCGGCGCAGTGGGTCGGCTTCGCCGAGCACCAGCCCGAGCGTCGACTTTCGACTCGTACCGAGCAGCACCGGAAAACCCAGCGCGGCGATCTTCGAAAGGTCGCGCACGAGCATGAGGTTCTGTGCGGGCGTCTTGCCAAAACCGAAACCCGGGTCCGTCCACAACTGTTCGGCGGGCATACCGGCGGCCCGCGCGCACCGGAGCGACCCTCGCAGATCCTGCAGTAGCTCGGGCCAGAAATCTTCGTAATCGGCCTGCGCGCGGCGGTGCATCAGGATGAGCGGGCACCGCAGGCGCGCGCAGGTCGACCCCATGGGCGACTCGTCGGCGCGGGCTTCAAAGCGGCCTCCTTCGACGTCGTTGACCAGGTCGGCGCCGGCTTCCACGGCAGCGCGTGCGACCGCAGCCTTATAAGTATCCACGGACAAGGCCGCCTGCGGGAATCGTCGTCGTAGCGCCTTCACGATCGGCAGCAGGCGCGCGAGTTCGGCGGCGGCGTCGACCGGCGTGGCTCCGGGGCGAGTCGATTCCGCCCCGAGGTCGAGGACGTCGGCGCCTTCGGAGAGTAGCTTCTCCGCCCGGGCCAGCGCGGCGGCTTCATCGTTAAGCTGGCCTCCGTCCGAGAACGAGTCTGGGGCCAGGTTCATGATGCCCATGATCAGAGTGCGCTTCCGCCAGTCGGGCAGAGGGGTGCCATGTGGGCTGGTCCAAGACATGGATTGGGGGTTAAAGACCCTGACCGACGGTGCAACCCCCAAGGCGGGTGAGGGGGGTGACGGGAGGTGCCGATGACTTATTAGACAGGTTGATGGGGGTTAATTGTCATTAAACAATTGATTATCAATTGCTTACATAAACATTCAACTTCAGGCCTCAGTTTAGAGGCATTCTATGACCATTTTCCCCTGCCGGGGCTTGCAAATCACAACCTTTTTACGGACTTTTCGGTGTCCGAAACTCATCCTTTATGTTTTCTCGCTTCTTTAGTCGGGTAGGTCTGCTGGCCGCCCCTTTTCTGGCCATGATCATGGTCGGCTGTTCCAAGGCCGACATGACCGTCCGCCAGTCGACCATGGACCCCAAGGGACCGGTCGCCCAAGTCCAGTTCGACCTGTTCATGAAGACCGTCTGGCTGGTCGTCATCCTCTTCGCGCTCGTCGGCGGCCTGCTCGTCTACGCCGTCATCAAGTTCCGCGCCCGTCCGGGAGACGAAAACAAGCCCGCGATTGTCGAAGACGGCCACGGTAATCCGCTCATCGAAATCGGCCTCATCACCGCCTCCATCGGTGCGCTCGTCATCATCGCCATCCCGACGCTCACCGCGATCTGGTACACCGATGACGTCCCGGCCGAATCCGTCCCGACGTCGAAGCTTTCCGTCTGGTATCCGCGCGTCGAAGGCGCCCGCGAGAATTACGCCAAGGCCGTCGAGGAGCAGGTGCTCGAAGTCGACGTCATCGGCAAGCAGTGGTGGTTCCGTTTCGAATACCCTCAGCTCGGCCTCACCAACGACGCCAAGCATTCTGTCCCGAATGAACTCGTAATCCCCAAGGGCGTCGCGGTCCGCATCAATCTCCGCTCCGAGGACGTCATCCACTCTTTCTGGGTGCCTAAGATCGCCGGCAAGGTCGACCTTATGCCTGGCCGCAAGAACCACATGTGGATCCAGGCCGACCAGACTGGCCACTACTACGGCCAGTGCGCCGAGTTCTGCGGTGACTCCCATGCTTACATGCTCTTCCGCGTCGAAGTCGTCGAGCCGGCCGAATTCGCCAAGTGGGTGCAGCGCCAGAAGGCCGATGCCGCACCTGTCGTCGCCGGCTCCCCGGCCGATAAGGGCAAGACCCTCTTCGCCGCCAAGTCCTGCGTGATGTGCCACAACGTCGGCGGCCACTTCGGCGCTGGTGCCTTCGCTCCGGACCTCACGCACGTCGCCTCGCGTAAGTCGCTCGCCGGCGCCTGGCTCGATAATCGTGATCTCGCCGCCCAGCGCGCGCTCGAACGCAAGAACGAGAACACCGAGTCCTCGGTCGCGGTCGACCCTGCGAAGCTCAAGGCCAATCTCATCAAGTGGATCGGTTCGTCCGGCACTTCCCATGACGCGAACGGCAAGCCGACCAAGGACGTCAAACCCGGCAACCGCATGCATTACTACAAGATGTTCAACGTGGCCGGCCTCAACGAGACCAAGCAGACCTTCACCGCCGAAGAGCTCGACTGCCTCGCCGAATACCTCCTCACCCTGAAGTAAACCTTCTCCCATTTTCACACCCATGTCCCACGATTCCCATCACGCTCCGGTCGCCTGCAAGACCGAGCTGGCGCCCGAGCGCAGCGACCTCGGCCTGATCCGTCCCGACCGCTCGACCGGCTTGATCGACTGGCTGACGACCGTCGACCACAAGAAGATCGGCATCCTGTACGGAGCCTTCGCCATGTTCTACTTCCTCGTGGGCGGCGTCGAAGCCCTCGCGATCCGCACCCAGCTGGCCCGCCCGGACAACGACTTCGTCACGGCGCGTATGTATAACCAGCTGTTCACCATGCACGGCACGACGATGATCTTCCTCGGCGTCATGCCCTTGTCGGCCGCGTTCTTCAACTTCCTCGTGCCGCTGCAAATCGGCGCGCGCGACGTCGCCTTCCCGCGCCTCAACGCGTTCTCGCTCTGGACCTTCGTCTTCGGCGCCTTCGTGTTGAACGCCTCTTGGTTCTTCGAGTTCGCGCACCTCGCCGGCTGGTTCAATTCCTTCGAATGGCACAAGGCGCTCGTCTACACCGACTTCGCTCCCGCCAACGGTTGGTTCAGCTACGCACCGCTTTCCGGCACCTTCGGCCAGAATGGCCAGGCCCTGCGCTTCACCGGCGTCGGCACCGACTTCTGGATCATCGGCATCCAGGTCCTCGGCATCGCCTCGCTCGCGGCCTCCTTCAACTTCATCTGCACCATCATCAATATGCGCGCCAAGGGCATGACCATGATGCGCCTGCCGGTGTTCACCTGGATGACGCTCGTCACCGCGATCCTCATCATCCTCGCCTTCCCGGCCATCACCGTCGCGCTGATCGAACTCATGTTCGACCGCGCCTTCGGCGCCAACTTCTTCAACCCCTCCGCCGGCGGCCAGCCTGTCCTGTGGCAGCATCTCTTCTGGATCTTCGGTCACCCTGAAGTGTACATCCTCGTGCTCCCCGCGATGGGCATCGTCTCGGAAGTCCTGCCGACCTTCTCCGGCAAGTCGCTCTTCGGCTACCCGATCATCGTCTTCTCCGGCGCCGTCATCGGCTTCCTCGGCTTCGCCGTCTGGAGTCACCACATGTTCACCACCGGCCTCGGCCCCGTGCCGACCGCCGCCTTCTCGCTCCTCACGATGGCCATCGCCGTCCCGACGGGCGTCAAGATCTTCAACTGGCTCGGCACGATCTGGGGCGGACGCGTCCGCTTCACCCCGCCGATGGTCCTCGCCCTCGGCTTCATCTGGATGTTCATGTGCGGCGGCTTCTCCGGCGTCATGCACTCCTCGGCGCCCGCCGACTCCCAGCAGCAGGACAGCTACTTCGTCATCGCGCACTTCCACTACGTGCTCCTCGGCGGCGTGCTCCTCGGCCTGATGGCCGGCCTCTACTTCTGGTTCCCGAAGATCTTCGGCCGCATGCCGAACGCCCCGATCGCGTACATCGCCTCGGGCCTGGTCATCCTTGGCTTCAACCTCGCCTTCGGTCCGATGCACTACCTCGGCCTGGCCGGCATGCCGCGCCGCACGCACACCTACCACGCCGGCAACGGCTGGGAGCAGTGGAACTACGTGGCCACCATCGGCGCCTACATCCTCGGCATCGGCGTCTTCCTCGCCTTCGTCAACCTCGTCTGGACCGCCTTCCGCGGCAAGAAGTGCTCCAACGATCCGTGGGATGGCCGCACGCTCGAGTGGTCGCTGCCTTCCCCGGTGCCGGAATATAACTTCGCCCAGGCTCCCATCGTCGCCACGCGCGATGCCTTCTTCGAGGACAAGCATGGCACCAAGCG
>Ga0194048_10001356_pt1 | contig 12156 bp, 8 predicted proteins | sample JunL225m_MetaG_FD_161685 | JGI IMG/M metagenome (GOLD analysis project Ga0194048, IMG submission 161685) | Anoxic zone freshwater microbial communities from boreal shield lake in IISD Experimental Lakes Area, Ontario, Canada - Jun2016-L222-5m | ecosystem: Environmental > Aquatic > Freshwater >...
TTCGGAATTTTGATCGGGGAAAGCTTTCAATACTTTAACTCTAAAGCCATAATTTTTTTCTAATTCTGCTGCAATCAATGGAAGTGTAGATTCTCCGCCATATTCATGATCGCCTGTAACAAAAACAATTAATGGTTTTTTATTTAGACTCGCTGCTTGACTATTTGCCGCTATTACAAAAACAAGCAACAGTAAACACAATAAAAGATGTTTAAATGAATAAGTTATTTTCATAAAATAAATTTGATGGTGATTTAGTTTTCCATTGGATGTAATAATAATAATTCAGCGGGCGAATAAAAACCAACCTTATTTTTAATAGCAGCGCGTACTTGTTTTACAGTGCGTTCTTTCACCGCCGGCGCTTTATTTCCAAAAGAGTTGCGGATATAAGTAAGAACAGCAGCCACTTCTTTATCGTTCAACATGCCACCATAAGGCGTCATGGGTACTTGACCTGGATATTTTTTGCCATTCACTACAATAGGACCATACATACCTCTTAATACAATTTTAATTAGGCGTTCTTCGCTTCCAATCACCCACTTTGATTCACTAAGCGGTGGAAATCCTGATGCAGATAATCCTTTGCCATTAGGCTGGTGACAAGTATTACAAAAGCCATCCCTCAAATAAATTTCCTTTCCTGTTTGCATAACTACAGCATTAATTTCACCCTCTTTTGCTTTTTCAATCACGGGTTTTACTACTGCTACATTGTGTCCTTCTAAATGAGCCACTGCTGTTCTATGCGCTTTTATCATCCAGTTGTCTAGTGGTTTTTTTGCAGCTTCCATTTCAATAGGAAGTCCTTTTTCCTTGCTTAACCAAGACGCCGACACAATGGCTTCGAGTCTAACGCGGCTATTTTCATCTTTAGCTGCATTCATTAATAAGGTAGCTTGATCGGGTAATTGTCTTTCATTAAAGCGAACAACCTCTACCGCGGCGGCTCTCACTCTATAATCGTTTGCTTGTAATAATTGATGAAGAAGTGGTTGATCTATTTTATTTTGTCCCCAGCTAACCCATAATGCTTCCATTAAAAGTTTTTCATAATTAGGTGCTGTTTTATCTAACTGTGCTATCCATGTTTTTAATTTAGGCAGCACTTCAGAAGCAGGGTGTGCACGCAATTCACGACGCGTTCTATACCTGGTTCTATATTCAGGTAAAGTAAGATTAGATAATAATTCTTCAACAGATGCTCCTGCTACTTTTGCTGGAACTACAAGTGGACGAGACGGATAAGTGATACGATAAATTCGGCCATGCACATGATCTCTTAATGGGTCGCGTGCATTGTGTTGCATGTGTCCTATTAAAACATTATGCCAGTCTGCAACATATAATGATCCATCGGGTGCAAATTCTAAATCAACAGGACGAAAATTAAAATCAGCCGAAATCATAATGTCTTGACGAAATTTACTTACATATCCTGTTCCATCATCAAACATTTGATGTTGCTTGGTTCCTAAAAAACCAATGGTATTATTAATTAACATATCGCCTTGTACATTATCTGGAAAATGTCTACTTGAAACAAATTCAATACCTGATGTAGGTCGAACCATTTGGCTTTCTTCAATAATATTTTTTGCCTTAGGCGTTTCTTGTCCATACCTAGGCTTAACCGTACCTGGCATCATCCAAGTTACTTCGGGTCCGGAGGTTTCTGCATAAAAAACCTGGCCCCATTCATCAAAAGCAATACCCCATGGATTGGGAATAGAAAGTTGTGCAATGCGATCTAACTTTTTATTTTTTGGATCATATCTAAAAAAACCTCCGTTGGTTCCGCGAACAGGACCGTAGGAAGTTTCAATATCATTTACTAAAAAAACACCATTCCCCATATAAATAGCGCCTGATGGATCAGTGGTATAAGCATGATGTGCATGGTGTGTATCGTGGTCATCAAATCCACTTAATATAATTTCCTTAGTATCTGCTTTATCATCACCATTGGTGTCTTTTAAAAGCATCATATTGGTTCCTTGTGAAAGATAAACGCCTTCTGGCGCTAATTCAAAACCAAGTGGAAGTTGAAGGCCATCTGCAAAAGTAGTTTGCTTGTCTGCTACGCCATCGCCATTGGTATCTTCTAAAATAATTAGTTTGTCATTGGGTTTTGCATCACCTGGTCTCCAATGCGGATAAGTGGGCATCACTGCTACCCATAATCTTCCTTTATTGTCAAATGAAATTTGAACGGGATTTGCTAAGTCTGGAAATTCGGTTTCGGAAGCAAAAAGATTTATTTTATAGCCCGGTGCCATCGTAAATTTATCAATCGCTTCTTTGCCATATAAATACTTTGCCTCTTCTACTTTTCCTGTGGGTTTAAAATTTGTTTCAACAATGGGAAGTGCAGATGTTTTTGCATCAGCCGCTGTTAGATTCATTTTTTTTCCTTTTGCTGCCATCCAAATTGCAGTGTCGCGAATCAGCGTCATCTCCCGTATTTTTTTTAATTCGGCAGGATAGTTGGCCGGACCAAAGGGATCGTATCGACGACCAAATACATGCACACCATTGGGTGCTTTAAAATCATTATGCCACATCCAATCTTTTTCAATAACCGCATTTAATACTAGTGCGCGATTAGATGCTGCCACCACTGGTGCTTTGCCAAAAACAGCGTCTACTAAAAAAGGGGCAAACTTTTTATAGCCCTCATCGTTTAATTGAGAACCATCAATGGTTAAATCGGAGGCTGGATTATCAAGCCATGTTTTAGTGGCAGAAAACGCATCAATAAAATGAACGCCATTTTTCATTGCTACTTGTTTCATGGCATCTTTATACAGTTGCAAATTTTGGTTTTCGATCTTGCCATTAGGAAGATCTAATTTAGAAGACAAATCTTCAAATGCAATGGGAGAAACAATGGCCAACTGTGGGGTAGATTCGCCATTGTATTTTTGTGTTAGTGTATGTTTTATAAAAGCATCTAATTCTGCTTTGTAATTTTCAAGTCCTGCTGCTCCTTGAAAAGATTCATCAAAACCAAACATTGCAATTATAATATCTGCTTTGTGATTTGAAATCCATGTATCTGGGTATTCTAAAAAACCTTCTGTATGAGGGTCGTTCGCTAATTCTGTTTGAAATTTTTCGGCTCCCGGAAAAGCCCATGGGGTAGGACGACCCGAGTGTGGCCTAAATCCTGGCGTGTTACCACCATCACACATATTTCTAACATATAATAAACTTTCAGGGTAACGCAATTGAAGTTCGGTTTCAAAATAACCATAGTTCATCATTCGAGAACCTAAATTATTGCCCACTAAAATAATATGTGCGCCTTTTTTTATTTTTAGTTTAGAAGGAGTGGTGTCGGTAAACGCAAATAATGCTACCAACACAACACCAACGGAAATGAATATAATATTGTTTAGGTTAAAACTTTTTTTTGTATTCATTTTATTGAGTTGTTGGTTGTTAAAGTTTGATTTTTATTTTTTTATAAAGCAAGATCGATTGCGTGGACCAAAATGTTTTAACATGACAATAGGATCGGTATCTGATGTGTTTATAATTTTTACGCCCTCTTTTGCCGCTGATTCACTAATAAAAAATTCATCGTTGGTTAATTGACCATACCTAATTAATGCAGGTGTTTCAATATCCCAAACGCCCATCTTTCCATGACCCTGCATTACAATAATACCATAAGCAGCACTATCAGTAATGGTCACTGTTTGTCCTGGGAATACAGTAAGTTCCTTTGCACTAAAATCGTGTGACTTATAACAAATCCAATTTTCAATGTATCCTGCTGCTTTCATTTTATTTACATCATGCACAGGCTTAGGTGCCATGAAACGATTTTCCATTGTGTTAGGATCAACATTTAAATCCCAATCCAATACATCTAATAAAGCATCGTAATCACCAATACTTTCTTTAGGTGTTCCGTTCCATAATAATTCATCAGGAATAATTGCTTCGTTTACCAAAGATTGATACATGGCAAAAACATCCGACGCTTTTTGAGGCTCATAAGTACACATACTTCCAGGTGCGTGCAATAATCCAGGAGGCACATCCCATCCAGTACCTGGTTCTAGTTTATATGCTTGTGAGAAGTTGGTAATTTTATTATCACCTTTTGAAAAGTTAACCAAGCACTCTTTAATTTGTTCTTTAGTAGTGCCTGGAGAAATACCAATAAAAGTATAAGGGAAATCACCACCATGATTATTTAGTTGCGGTGGAAAATAATAGGCTTCTGGTTTTCCTTTTTGACCAATAAGCGCTGCTTTTTCATCGTTGTGGTGCACATGATGCGGAAGGGGTCCCATGTTATCAAAAAATTTCGAATACATTGGCCAGCTATTATATTCATTCCATAAACGATCGCCAATAATTTCCCCTTTTAATTCATCAATTGCATCCTTTAATAAAATTTGGTGGATGGTCGTTCCATCATTATACACAACGGGACTCAATCCTTCGTTCTCACCAGTGAGCGGTCCGTTTTTTGCAGGCGTAGTAGAAGATAACCAACGCTCGTCAATACCGCCGCGCACACCTCCTAAAACATAATAATCATCGGGATGCAATTTAATGCGGCGACCTGGTACACAAAATGATCTGGGTACCCATGTAGGTGCTAGTCGTAAAATTCCTTTTCCTTGTTCGAGTGCTTTTTGTGCGATGCTTTTATTTTCCATATTACAATTGATGGTTTGATTTATTAAATTGTTGTTTCTTGAATTATTTTTTTAATTGTTTCTTGATTATTTAAAATATCAATTTCTAAATCATAGGAGCGGGTTTCGCCGGGCGCAATAAAAATTAACGAATTCTCGGCGCGTGCCTTAGACTGCCCAATTGGAGGATGGGTTCCAGGTTCAATGCCCGTAACGTATTCGCCTTTTGACCAGTGTTGCCAATTGGTTAGCCAAGGCAATTGTTTTTTAGGAAATTTTAATACTGCCGCAAGTTGAATTTTTTTATTTTCAATTCCACATACACAAATGCCATCATTATTAGGTGTGATGTCAATAAAAAAAACATCTTGTCCTGGGCCATTGTGTTTTTCGCTAACTGCAGGACAAGTTTTTATTGCTTCACCATTACAAAAAAATTGAGCGCCCTCATCTGCAAGCGGCCAACCAAAATTGCAATGGTATAATAACATGTGTGGTGCCGATTCGTTTCCGCGATTGATAATTTCATCGTGAATATGAATTGTGGAACTTCCTAATTTGGCAGATATGGTTCTTTTTAATTCGAGGCTTGGACCAAAAATTTGTGTTTGTTTAATAATGCCTGTAATACTCATTGTAAAAATTCCGCGCGCAGGATCGGGTTGAATAATAGAAACTATTTCGGCAGGAATATTACTAATGAATCCATGTAAGCCGCGCACACCATATTCATCCTCTTCAGGGCCACCAATATGTGATAGACCGCAAGTAGTAACAAGTCCACCACCAAATGTTCTTAACCAATCGGTGCCAGCGTGAGAAAAGGGTTGTGGCGCAACCACACCTGAATGATTAAGCCAGGTTAAACTGTGTTGATTAAAAAAAGCATCCGCAATATCCATTGCTCTATCAATAACCACTTTAAATCGAAGTCCGGTTCCTGTATTGATCCAAGCAATGCGCACACCTTTACCAGGCCCGTTATCTAAAACGGATGTTTCAATGCCGCCCACTTGTGCAACATTAGAAACTTTATCACTCCATATAGCGTTGGTTGATGGCATCTTTTTTAATTCGTTTTTTTAGTGTAAATCGGGTGATTTTTATTTCCACCAGATTTTAAATAAGCAATTAGGTCACTTAGTTCTTCGCTATTTAAACCATTAATCAAACCAGGAAGCATAGGAGAGGTTTCAGAAACCCGAGTACGCGATACCTCTTTTTTTGCAAGCGATCTTACAACACTAGTAGCAAATGGATTTTGAGAAATATAATAATTACTATTATCCTGGCGAATGACTCTACCCAAAATTGATCCACCTTTTTTCAAAAAGAAAATGGTAGAACCAAATTGGTCTGAAATAGTTTTGCTTGGCTCAATAATAGACTCCAATATATCTTTGGTGCTAAACCTGCTACCTAATTGCGTAAGGTCAGGACCAGCAATGCCACCTTCTCCTTTCATTTGATGACAAGAGGCACAAAGTGTAGCTGTGAACATCGCTTTTCCGCGTGTGAAGCTTCTTGCAGTAGTGTTAGAATCTACTACGTTTACTGCTTGTGTTACTTTCCAATTTTTTCCTGGCCCTTTTGGCATTATAGTACCAACGGGTACCCCCGATCTAGAAATAGACACAATTGAATCCCCAGAAATTTTATTAAAATAATCAAACTGGTCTTTGGGTGCATTTGCTAGTGCAGTTTTACGTGCACTGTTTATAAATCCAACGAAACTAACACCACCTCTAAAACTAAAGACTTTATAAAACCATTGAAAATACTTTTTTTGTAATTCAGGTGTCCAACCATTTTTAGCTTGGCTTAATACATTCGCATACCAGGTTTGTTGTGAAGGTGGAATTTTGGCAAGCATCGCTGCAATATCCATTCCGTATTGTGGGTTACGTAAAATTAAATCAGAAGATTCTGAAATTGATTTTTGTGTAGGCGCCTCATCTTTTGCAGTTAGCAACAATGCCATTGTTTTTTCAACCGATTTTGGCGCATCGATATACACCATCATTTTACTTAACTCTCTATTAAGGCTATTTGTTTTAGCAGGATAATAAGGATTTAAATAAGTGGCTACTTCTTTTTTAATTTCCGCAGAAGGCTGACCTAGGCGAATAAAAATTAATTCAATAGCACGAAGTAAATCGACTTGTTGTGATTCAGAAAGTTTTGAAAAATCAACTTTGGTTAATTGATTAACCACTACAGTTCCAGAACCAACAGTTCCTTTATGCGCAAGGGCAATAGCCGCTTGGGTTAAAGCAATCGGATCTTTTTCGGCAAGCACTTTATTGTACCACTCTTCTACAGGTTGATTTTCAATAGCAACCCTTGCTGCATATCTAATATATCGATCGGTGTTTTTTAAATAGGGCCAAGAAAAATCAACAGCATCGGGGTTTTTAGTGCCATGAAAAGCTTCTAATTGACGGCGTGTTTTTACTGCACTTGTTATTTCGGCAACCGGAAGATTATCATTACTTAAAGAATTGTCTCCATAATATACGCGGTACAAATCAGACTCAAGTCTACGACCACCCGTTAAAAAATATAAAGCACCATCCGGACCAATCGCACCATCTGTTAAAGGAAGTGGTGCGCCCGAAATAAATTCTTCTCCCGTGGTTTTATAAGAAGCGCCATCGGGTTCATTATATATTGCATAAATAATTCCAAAACTCCAATCAAAAGCAAACATTGCTTTTCTATATTTTTTTGGAAAGCGCGCGTTTCCACCATAAATCAAATTAGTAGGAGAACCTTGTCCTACATTAATTACAGCAGGAAGGTTGTCGGGATATTTAGGAGACCACTTATCGGTACCGGGCCTCCATCCAAACTCTGCACCACTCGTTACATGAACTATTCTAGTGGGGCGATACCAAGGTGTGCCAAAATCCCATTCCATATCAGAATCATATGCAAATAATTCGCCCTGATCATTAAACGCTAAATCAAACGGGTTTCTAAAGCCAGAAGCAATTAATTCCCAATTAGCACCCGTAGAATCTAGGTGTGCAATCCAACCGCCATGTGTTTGTACAGTATTGTCGTGTCCGTTAGGATCTTTAATTAGAGGAAATAAATTATCTATTTTACTTTCTGGATAATTACGATAAGAATTTAGTTTTGGAATTTTTGTAAAGTTTCCTGCTACCACATAAATAGATTGTTTATCGGGCGACAATATCACGCTGTGTGGGCCATGTTCACCCTCGCCATCAAGTGCTTTTATTAAGGTTACTTTATCAAATTGGTCATCACCATCGGTGTCTTGTAGTCTGTATAAACCACTTCCTCTTTTAAACTTTTCATTAGAGGTGTTATTAATCATAACATACAAACTATTAAAAGCCCATAGTAAGCCATGTGCATGGCCCATGGTTACGGGGTTTTTAGTAGAAGCACTATCTGTTGTAATTTTTAATTCTTCAATCTTTACTTTAGTGATAGTATCTCCTATTTTAGGAACAATTAGTCGATACAAGGAACCATATTGGTCAGAAGCAATAATGCGTCCTTTATTATCAAAAGTCATTGAAACCCAAGATCCTTCTCCTTTTTCAGAAGGACCATACAGGCGTTCTGCATGAAAACCCTCTGGAAGTTTCAGGTTGGTTATTTTAGGATCTTTTGGATCTTGAAAGAAAGCTCTTTTAGTTTCTGTAAAAGAAATTAATACGACCATTAAAAAAATAGTGCTTACTAAAATTTTAATCTTGTTGCGATTTTTAATCATTTTTTCAGTTTAATACTCAGTTAAATCAGCGTAATTGTTAATTATGAAAAATAAGCTTTATGAATCAAATAAAAAAGGGGAAGTGGAGATATTTTAGGAAGCATAGCAGAATGCCCATTCTTACAGTAATTAATGACCTTGTTTATGCAACCTTTCATGGACGTTGAAATGCACAGAAATAAAAAAAGAAGGGGCCAATAAAATTATATCAAATAAACTATCAGAAGAATTTTACTAGTGGATTTATAATAGAAACGAAACGCGCTAAAGTCAAAAGGTTACTTTGGTTTGACGATGTATAATAGCAGTGTTAGTTTAACAAGTTTATTTTTAAATAAACTTGGTGCTTAATTTAGTTAATATGTCTTTTTCTTTTAATTAAAAACATTGGTTCCAAATATTATCTGCGCTATCTATAAGCATGGTAATTTGTTTCAATAAGCTTTTTGTAGCTTTAAATCTCATTACATTCCCAGTTGATAAATTTACCCTCACAATTGATTGGTCACCCATAATAGAAGATTCTTCCCATTTTGCATCCCCAGTTCTAACAGTTGTATCATCTTTTTTAATTACAAGTTTAGCCTTGCCATTGCTTAATAATGTTATTTCATATTTCAACCCACTTTTGCCATAAGTATCATCATAACAGAATTTTTGATCGCCAAGAATCATATCATTTTTAGAAGGAAATTGATATGATATGTTCTTAGAATTTAGTTTTGAGTATGATTTAATCGGAATAATTATACCAGTTAAAGCAATTAATAAAAAACAAATGAATGATTTCATTGTATTAGTGTTTTGGTTTTAAAGAGTATGTTTCAAAGATTTTATCAAAATGTCTGGAGGGGGGGGGTGCTTAAAGTTAAATGATTATTCCGTTCTTTCGTTTCTATTTTCCTTCCAAAGTTCAATATATGGCAGGGGTTTGGTAGGGATATAAAAAAACCACTTACATTTTAGTGTAAGTGGTTGATAATTAAGCTCCCCCTGTCTGACTTGAACAGACGACCCTCTGATTAACAGTCAGATGCTCTAACCAACTGAGCTAAGGAGGAATTTCCAATTATAGATTTCTCTTTAACGGGCAGCAAAAATAGGGAAAAATGTATTTCAACGAAATATGAATTGAAAAAACTTACCAATTAAATAAACTATTGGGGGCTAATCCTAAAAATATTCCGTCTTCTCTGTGTTCTATGGGGTATGTTTTTAAAAAATAGCCTTCGCCACTGGTATTTCTGCCATTTTGTAGCGAAAATCGATATCGGTGGAGGGGGCAAACAATTTGTCCGGTAGCATCAATGTATCCATCGGCCATCACAGCGCCTGCGTGCGGACACTTATGTGCACAGGCAAAAACTTGTTCTTTGTGCTGTATTAACGTAATTGTTTTGCCTGCTACTTCAATCAATGCTAATTGATTGGGTTGCCAATTGATTAGGTTGATATGCTCGGCTATTTTATGCCAAACAAGCGCATTTTGAGCCATCATCAAAGCATTAACAGTGTTTAGTAAGATTGAGACCTATAAGGATAACGAATATGGTACTGCGCCCTAATTTTTTCAAGCATAATTTCTTTTAGGGCATCAATATTTTGCTTTTCAACTGCCGATACAAATACGCAATTGTTTTCGGTGGCCAAATCCCATTTATCTTTTAAATCTTGCAGTAGTTCTTGTTTTACACTGTCTTCTAGCCAGTTGTCGAAGGTTTTTTCTACATACATATCCATTTTATTAAAGATGGTTAAGATGGGCTTCTCAAAGGCTTTCAGTTCTTGTAAGGTTTTGTTTACCACGCCAATTTGTTCTTCGTATTGTGGGTGTGATATATCAACAACATGCAATAAAATATCGGCTTCCCTTACTTCATCGAGGGTGCTTTTAAAACTTTCAATTAAATGATGGGGGAGTTTGCGAATGAATCCTACGGTATCGCTCAATAAAAAAGGCGTGTTTTCAAAAACTACTTTTCTAGTGGTGGTATCTAGGGTGGCAAACAATTTATTTTCTGCAAAAACATCGCTCTTACTTAGCAGTGTCATTAAAGTGCTTTTACCAACATTGGTGTAGCCCACAAGTGCCACTCTTATTAACTCTCCGCGTTCTTTGCGTTGGGTAAATGCTTGTTTGTCTATTTCGCCCAAACGCTTGCGCAGTAAGAATATTTTATCTTTTACAATACGTCTATCGGTTTCAATTTCTGTTTCTCCAGGTCCGCGAGATCCTATACCGCCTCCTTGGCGTTCTAAGTGCTTCCACATACCTTTTAACCTAGGTAATAAGTATTGATACTGCGCCAATTCTACTTGCACCTTACTCTGTGCTGTGCGCGCTCTGCTGGCAAAAATATCCAAGATCAAATCGCTTCGATCAATGGTTTTTACGCCCAATTCTTTTTCGATATTTAAAATCTGTGAGCCTGTTAACTCGTCATCAAAAATAACAAGGGTTACATGACGGCCATTGATATAGTCTTTAATTTCTTCGAGCTTTCCTTTACCCACAAATGTTCTACTATCCGGATGAGGAAGTCTTTGTGTGAATCTTTTAATGGCAATAGCGCCAGCGGTTTCGGCCAAAAAAGCCAGCTCGTCGAGGTATTCGGTTACTTGTTCGTTGGTTTGGTCTTTTTGAATTAATCCTACTAATACAGCTGCTTGGTCTTTAGTAATGGCTTGTTTTTTCTCGATCAACGTTGTTCAATTTTTGTAAAGATAACTTTAGCTAGGGGATAAAAGAAGGCCCTCGTTATATTTTAACGAGGGCCTAAAAATTAGTTTGAATCGCTTATAAACCGCTGATAGTAAATCCGATTGAAAACTTATTCATTGCCGGACCCGATCCGTCTTTCAAAACACCAATTAAATTATACTGCGCATCCACCGAAAAAATACCATAACCGAATCGGCCAGTAAGTGCTAAAACAGTGCCATTCATAAAACGCTTGTCGCTTTCTTTGCTAATGTAAGTATTACCATATACAGAAGATCCTGCTTTGTTTTCAAGGTTCTTTCCTTTGGTATAAGCTTTTAAAAGGGTACCAACTTTTACACCAGCAGCCCATTTCCAAGATTTACCTGGATGTTCTGGATCTGAAAAATGCCTGATTTCAACAGGAATTTCAAGGGCAATAGTGGTCAGTTTAAATTTCTTGAAATGATCTGCGCTATCTACTCTTGTAAAAGGAAGTTTACCAGTATTAGCTTTTAGGTTTACATAAGTATTAGTAAAGAACATATTGCTGCTACCAACTCCAGCACCAATTCCTAAACTATAGTGAGGATCTGATTTAAAAGGTTTGTCGAGCATGAAGTACAAATTAAAGTGACGACTAAAACCACCAGTTCTTACACTATCGGGTTTGCCTAACCACATATCAGATCCGTATTGAATCATAAAATGGTCGCCAGGACGGCTAGATAAATCTAGTTTAGACCAATCAGCTTTGGCTTTGGTAACTGTACCAGTGGCTGTGGATGTTGCTGTGGTTGCACTTTTAATTTTGCTTTTTGTGGTTTTGTCTTTTGTAGTTTGGGCCTGTATAAAAAGAGCAACAGTTAATCCCACAAGTAATAATAGAGTTTGTTTCATTTTATTCAATTAATGACGCGTTGCCGCAGATCTAGTGCGCAAAAATAATAGAATTGTTATCAAGGGTTGGTTAAATATTAGTCAAAAGATGCAGATTTTGCCATTTTAAACAATATAAAGCCACAAATGACGCTTATTTATTT
>Ga0194048_10001358_pt1 | contig 12149 bp, 17 predicted proteins | sample JunL225m_MetaG_FD_161685 | JGI IMG/M metagenome (GOLD analysis project Ga0194048, IMG submission 161685) | Anoxic zone freshwater microbial communities from boreal shield lake in IISD Experimental Lakes Area, Ontario, Canada - Jun2016-L222-5m | ecosystem: Environmental > Aquatic > Freshwater >...
CACGCCCGGACGAGCGGCATAGATAGTGACGCGCGGCTTCTTCGCCGGGCGCTCGATTACCACCCGCGATACGCCGGCGCCATGCAACTTCTTACGAAGATGCGCACGCAAAGCCGTGTCGGCATGTAACAGTGTCGCGTAATCCTTGCCGGCGTACCAGCGACTATCCCAGGTGCGGTTAATGCCGAGGCGCAAACCGATCGGGTTGACTTTGTGACCCATGTTATGCGGCCTCCCCAGCGGCTTCGACTTCCTGGGCGCGTTCGGCGACCACGATCTTCAAATGGCTGAACCACTTCTCGATGCGAGCAGCCCGACCACGGCCCCGGGCGTGGAACCGACGCATCACGACGGAGCGTCCCACTTCGGCGCGAGAGACGACCAACCGGTCGACGTCGAGCTGATGGTTGTTTTCGGCGTTCGCGATGGCGCTTTCTAGCGCCTTCTTGACCTGCTGCGCGATGCGCCGCTTGCTGAACGTCAGCGTCGCGACGGCCTTCTGCGCCGGCAGATTGCGGATCATTCCAGCGACAAGATTCAACTTCCGCGGGCTAATCCGCAGATTGCTGACAATGGCTTGCGCCTCGGTTTCCGCCAATGCGCGCGGTGTGCTCGGCTTGCTCATGTCAGCCCCGCTTCGCCTTCTTGTCGGCCGAGTGCCCGGTAAACGTCCGGGTCGGCGAGAATTCGCCGAACTTGTGGCCGACCATATTTTCGTTCACCTGCACGGGCAGGAATTTGTGTCCGTTGTAGACACCGAAAGTCAGACCGACGAATTGCGGCATGATCGTCGAGCGACGCGACCAGATCTTGATGATCTCGTTACGACCCGATGCCCGCGAAGCCTCGGCTTTGTTCAGGAGGTATCCGTCGACGAACGGACCTTTCCAGACAGAACGCGCCATTTTATTTGCCCTTGTTACGGCGGCGGATGATCAAACTGTCCGTCCGCTTGTTGGTGCGCGTCTTGTAGCCCTTTGTCGGCAAACCCCAAGGGGTAACCGGATGACGACCACCGGAAGAGCGACCTTCGCCACCGCCGTGCGGATGATCGACCGGGTTCATGACGACGCCGCGATTGTGCGGACGGAAGCCCAACCAACGCATACGGCCGGCTTTACCGACCTTCTGGTTCATGTTGTCGGGATTTGAGACGGCTCCAATGCTGTCCATGCACTCGGCCCGCACCATCCGCAACTCACCGGACATCAGTTTAATCTGCGCGTAACCGGAATCCTTGCCGACTAGCTGAGCATAAGTCCCGGCCGATCGTGCGATCTTGCCGCCGGCGCCGACTTTCATCTCAATATTGTGGATGATCGTCCCGACCGGGATCGCACCCAACGGCATAGCATTACCCGGCTTGATGTCGGCGCGCGCGCCAGAAATAACCGAGTCGCCAACCTTTAGCCGCTGCGGCGCCAAAATATAGGCCAACTCACCGTCCGCGTACTTAAGCAGCGCGATGAACGCCGTGCGATTCGGATCGTATTCCAGCCGCTCGACAACAGCCGCGACGTCGAATTTTGCGCGACGCTTGAAATCGATAACGCGATAGGCCTGCTTGTGTCCACCACCGCGGAATCGGGTAGTGATACGGCCATGGTTGTTACGTCCGCCGTGGCTATGTTGGCCTTCGGTCAAGCCCTTTAGCGGCTTACCTTTCCACAGTTCGGAACGATCGATCAACACCGTGCCGCGAAGGCTGGGCGTAACCGGGTTAAATTGTCTCAATGCCATCTTACGCGCGCCTTATGAGAGGCCGGTGGTGAAGTCGATCGACTGACCGGCCGCCAGCAGGACGAAGGCTTTTTTTACGTCGGAGCGAACACCCGGACGGCCCTTGAAGCGCTTGGTCTTGCCCTTCTGAACCAGTGTGTTCACACCTTCGACCTTAACGTTGAACAACGCCTCGACCGCAGTCTTGATTTCCGGCTTCGTGGCGTCAATCGCGACCTGGAACACGAACTGGTTCTGCTCGGTGAGCATCGTCGCCTTCTCGGTGATGATGGGGCGGCGAATGATGTTGTACATTGCCTCCCGCGACAGCACCGGACGGCGCTTTTTTACGGTCTCGCTCATGCGGCCTCTCCGTTCGATGCCGGGTTCAGACGCTCCGACAGACCGGCGAGACCTGCGGTGGTGATCGCCAACACATCGTGCCGAAGAATGTCGTAAACATTCGCGCCAACGGTCGGCAATAGGTCGAAATGCGGAATATTACGGCTGGCTTTCAAAAAGCCTTCGTCTACCGCACGATCCACGATCAGCGCCGATTTCCACCCGAGAGCCTTCAGCTTCTTAGCCAACTCGCCTGTCTTCAGTGCGCCCTGGGCGGCGTCCAACACAACCAATTTGCCGTCGGCTGCTTTCTGTGACAGTGCGGAGATCAGACCAAGACGCCGAACCTTCTTGTTCAGGCTATAACCATGATCCCGCACAACGGGGCCATGCACGACACCGCCAGTACGAAACTGGGCCGAACGCATGCTACCCTGCCGTGCGTTGCCGGTACCCTTCTGTTTGTAGGGCTTCTTGGTCGTGCCGGAAACTTCGGCGACGCCCTTGGTTTTGTGATTGCCCGAACGACGCTTGGCCAACTGCCAATGAACAACCCGAGCCATGATATCGGCGCGCGGTGTCGCAGCGAAGATATCGTCCGGCAGATCGGTCTCGCCAGCTTTGCCCTGGTCGAGCGTAGTAATTGCGATTTGCATTTTTCCCGTCCTCAGCCAGCGGCCGCAGGCGCTTCGAGAAGCGCAGCCGGATAGGGAGCATCCGCCGGGCGCGCTTTCTTCACGGCATCGCGCACCAGCACATAGCCATTCTTGGAACCCGGAACGGCGCCACGGATCATCAGTAGGCCGCGATCCGCATCGACGGCAGCCACTTCGAGATTGAGCGTCGTAATGCGCTCGACACCGAGATGACCTTCCATCTTCTTGTTCTTGAATGTGCGGCCGGGATCCTGACGATTACCGGTCGAACCCAGCGAACGATGGCTGGCCGACACGCCGTGAGAAGCCTCGAGACCCGCATAGTTCCAGCGCTTCATGCCGCCGGCGAATCCTTTACCCTTCGATGTGCCGCAAACATCGACCTTCTGGCCGGTCGCGAAGTGCGCGGCCGATATAGTCGCGCCAGGGTCCAACAGAGCGTCCGCGGAAACGCGAAATTCAACCAACTTCATCTTCGGCTCGACCTTTGCCTTGGCAAAGTGTCCACGTTGCGGCTGGGTGACATTTTTCACCTTGGCCTTGCCCAGCCCGAGCTGCACGGCATTATAGCCGTCAACCTCTTGGGTACGGGTGGCCACGACCTGCAACCCATCGAGGTGCAGGACGGTTACGGGAACATGGGTGCCGTCATCTTTGAAGATGCGGGTCATACCCAGCTTTTTGGCGAGCAGTCCGGTGCGCATAGCGTGTATCTCCCCGGCCTACTTAGATCTTGATCTCGACGTCCACGCCGGCGGCGAGGTCGAGCTTCATCAGCGCGTCCACCGTCTGCGGGGTCGGTTCGACGATGTCGAGCAAGCGGCGATGCGTCCGGATTTCGAACTGCTCGCGGCTTTTCTTGTCGACATGCGGCGAGCGGTTCACGGTGAAACGCTCGATATGAGTCGGTAGCGGAATTGGTCCGCGAACCCGGGCGCCCGTGCGCTTGGCCGTGTTCACGATTTCCTTCGTGCTGTTATCGAGCACGCGGTGATCGTAGGCCTTAAGCCGGATGCGGATATTCTGGTTGTCCATAATTCGCTCTTCTGGGTCCCGCCAACATTGGCGCCGGTTTCGGAGGCCGGCGCCTTGTCCGAATGGACAAGACGCCGAACACCGAGGTCGCCTTTACTTCGTGATGCTGGCCACCACGCCGGCGCCGACGGTGCGGCCACCTTCGCGGATGGCGAAGCGCAGACCGTCGTCCATGGCGATCGGGGCAATGAGCTCCACGTCCATCGAAACGTTATCGCCCGGCATCACCATCTCGACACCTTCCGGCAGGTTCACAACACCGGTCACGTCGGTCGTGCGGAAGTAGAACTGCGGACGGTAGTTGGTGAAGAACGGGGTATGACGCCCACCTTCTTCCTTCGTCAAAATGTAGGCCTCGGCCTTGAAATTCGTGTGCGGATTGATCGAACCCGGCTTCGCAAGAACCTGGCCGCGCTCCACATCGTCGCGCTTGGTCCCACGCAGTAGCGCGCCGATGTTGTCGCCGGCCTGCCCTTGGTCGAGAAGCTTGCGGAACATTTCCACGCCGGTCACAATCGTCTTGACGGTCGGCTTGATACCAACGATCTCAACTTCTTCGCCAACCTTCACAATGCCGCGCTCGACACGGCCGGTCACGACTGTGCCGCGGCCGGAGATCGAGAACACGTCTTCGATCGGCATCAGGAAGGGACGATCCAGAGCGCGCTCCGGCTGCGGGATGTAGTCGTCTACCGCCGCCATCAGCTTCAGAATGGCATCGTGGCCGATTTCCGGCTTGGTGCCTTCGAGCGCCATCAGAGCCGAACCGTGGATGATGGGGATATCGTCGCCAGGGAACTGGTAGGACGACAGAAGCTCACGCAACTCCATCTCCACAAGCTCGATCAGCTCGGGATCGTCGACCATGTCGACCTTGTTCATGAATACCACCAGCGCGGGCACGCCAACCTGACGGGCGAGCAGAATATGCTCGCGGGTCTGCGGCATCGGGCCGTCTGCTGCGGACACGACCAGGATCGCGCCGTCCATCTGCGCAGCGCCGGTGATCATGTTCTTCACATAGTCTGCGTGGCCGGGGCAATCGACATGCGCGTAGTGGCGATTGGTCGTCGTGTATTCGACGTGCGCGGTGGAAATCGTGATGCCACGCGCCTTTTCTTCCGGCGCTTTGTCGATCTGGTCGTACGCCGTGAAGGTGGCGCCGCCGGACTCGGCCAGCACCTTTGTGATCGCTGCTGTCAGCGAGGTCTTGCCATGATCGACGTGGCCGATCGTGCCAATGTTACAGTGCGGAAGGTTCCGCTCGAATTTCGCCTTACCCATCGTCGTATTCTCCAGGGATCCAGGTGACGGTCCGTTGAGTGTCTGAAAATCTTACCAGCGGTAGTGACTGAATGCCTTATTGGCTTCCGCCATCCGGTGGGTATCTTCCCGCTTCTTCACAGCCGAACCACGGTTGTTAACCGCATCCAGCAGCTCGTTCGAAAGCCGGTCTTGCATCGTATGCTCGCCCCGCTTCCGGGCCGCATCGATGAGCCACCGAATCGCGAGGGCCTGCCGGCGTTCCGACCGAACTTCCACCGGGACCTGATAGGTCGCACCGCCAACGCGGCGGGAGCGAACCTCGACGGCCGGCTTCACGTTGTCCAACGCCTCATGGAACATGCGAATCGGATCGGCCTGCGGCCCACCGCGGCGCTTAAGCACCTCGAGAGCGCTGTAGACGATCGACTCGGCGGCGGACTTCTTACCATCGTACATCAGCGCGTTCATGAAACGGCTGAGTACGACATCCCCGAACTTAGCGTCCGGCAGAATTTCGCGTTTTACGGCGCGGTGACGACGGGACATACGTTCGCTCCCTTACTTGGGCCGCTTCGCGCCATACAGCGACCGGCGCTGACGACGCTTAGGCAGGCCCTGGGTGTCGAGGACACCGCGCAGGATGTGATAGCGCACACCGGGAAGATCCTTCACGCGGCCGCCGCGGATCAATACCACGGAATGCTCTTGAAGGTTATGGCCTTCGCCGGGGATGTAGCTCACGACTTCGAAGCCGTTGGTCAGACGCACCTTGGCGACCTTACGAAGCGCCGAGTTCGGCTTCTTCGGTGTGGTCGTGTAAACGCGCGTGCACACGCCGCGCTTCTGCGGGCAGCCTTGGAGCGCCGGAACTTTATTCCGCGTCTTCTGCGGCTCGCGCCCGTGGGCAATGAGCTGGTTGATGGTCGGCATGTAGCCTGGTTCCCAATTCTGTATCGCCTCTCCCCGATGTCTCCAGAATGGTCGCGGATAACAGACAGCGCCCGCCGGCGTGGGAAATTCCCACCCCGCGGGTTCCCTGAAGCAATCGGCCTAAGCTCCTTTTTGAGGAACGGCGCCGCTTGCGTCTTTGGCCTGCGATCCGGCGACCACCCTTGAATAAGCAGGGGTGGGCCGAGGGCACGGAAAGTAGTTGCGGGTTATCGGGGAGTCAAGCGCTTCGATTCAGGATTCTTCATTGGGCGAATTCGCTCCGGATTCATCCCGCATTTCGAACCCTGAAAACTGGAAAGCAGGTGCCACAATACACGAACACAGCGTCCAATTGCCTAGGCTTGCAGCGCTTTGCCACGCATCGGCCGGCACGAGCCCGTGCAATGTTTCACCTTCGACGAGGTTCGGGCCGAGTCGCGTGTCGGATACGCCCTCGATCTGCAAGAGCAGCGGGGCGCCGGCCTGCCACACCCATAATTCGGCGGCATCGACCTTGTGCCAGCGACTCGCCTCCCCGCCTGCCAATGCGAACAGAATTGCGGTTCCCGCTCCCCGAGCGCCAGAGGGGGGCAAGTCGCGCCATGTTTCGCGGTAGTGGCCGCCTTCGGGGTGAGGGACCAACGCGAGGGCGCGGACCACCGACCTCGCATCGGCGGCGTCGCGCCAATCGGTCATTCACGCGGGGCAGTGCTGGCGATTGCAGCATGTTGGGTAAAAGCTTCGTACCAAGCCGTCAGTTTCGGATGACCGGGACGCCAGGGCTCGGCAGCATATCGGAAGTCTAGGTATCCCAGCGCACAAGCCACAGCGATCGTCCCGATATCCACGGTTGCGCCTGGAAGATCGGCTTCTAACGCATCGACTGTCCGACCCATGGCCGCCTTGTAGCGCGCGATCAGACCGTCGCGCGCGGCTTCCCTCGGCTTAGCGAGTTCGCCGCGACAAGGCACGGCGGCGTCCAGGATGCCGTCGCCCATAGCCTGTTGTTTCAGGGCACGCCAACGGGCAGGACCGGCGGGCGGGAACAATTTGGGCGCGTCCCCGATGCTATCCAGGTATTCGCAAATGACGGGGCTGTCGAAGAGCGACAGGCCGTCGTCGGTGACCAGACACGGGACTCGCGACAGCGGGTTGTCGGCCAGCAGATCGGCCGGGGACGCATGCGGGTTCGACGGGTGCTGCTCGATCTTTCCATCGATGCCGCGGGCGACCGCGCAGGCCATGACCTTACGCACATAGGGGCTGGTGCCGGAGTAATAGATTTTCACAGTCGTATCCTCTCAGAATCGGTCTTTTCTGCCCCGCACGTCGGCCAGGCTGGCGACGTCTTTGGCGAGCAGAAAGGGGTTGGCGGCGCATTCGTCCGACATCATGGACGGCACCGACGGTTGGCCGGCGGCGCGCTGCTTCCGCACTTCGGCGACCCTGGCTTGCAACGCGGCGTTGTCGGGATCCACCGTCAGGGCAAATTTGGCGTTACTCTCGGTGTATTCGTGGCCGCAACAGACCAGCGTGTTGCCGGGCAGCGCCGCCAATTTCGCGAGGCTGTCGAACATTTCCCCGGCAGTACCCTCGATCAGGCGGCCGCAGCCCAAGCTGAACAGCGTATCGCCCGATAGCAGCACAGGGCCCTCGGGGAAGAAGAAGTTGATTTGGCCTCGGGTGTGGCCGGGTGTTTCGATCACCTGCCCCCTGGCGTTGCCCAGGGCCACGATATCGCCCTCCTTCAAAGCGATATCCAGTTTCGGTAACCGATGCGCGTCGGCGGCAGCGCCCACGACCTTGCAGTTGAAATGCGCGCGGACTTCGTCGACGCCGGCCGTGTGGTCGGCGTGGTGATGGGTCAGCAGGATCAGATCGAGCCGGCCGCCCTGCGCCTCGATGGCCGCGACGATCGGTTTGGCATCGGCGGGGTCCACGATCGCCGTGGCGCCGGTTTCGCTGTCTTTAAGCAGCCAGGCGTAGTTGTCATTCAAAATCGGGACGGATTGAGCGGTTATCGTCATACTCTTGGCCCTTCGCGGTACCGCCGAACGTCGGCTTCTGTGGTATAGCATCGCGGCATGGCAGCCGATGCGCAAGCGACAGCCGCGTTCTACGCCTCCGCCAGGGGTGCCGTCACCGCACGCCTCCTGCGGGAGCGATTGACCGCGCTCTGGCCCAACCTCGCGGGGCAGTCGGTGCTGGGCATCGGGCACACCGCGCCATACCTCCGGGCATGGCGGGAACAAGCACGTCGGTGCATCGCTTTGACGCCCGCTCAAATGGGTGCCGCCCGCTGGCCCGTCGGCAGCCCAGGCTTGTCTTGCGTGTCGGAGGAAGATGCGCTGCCCTTCCCCGATCTCAGCTTCGATCGGGTTCTACTGGTGCATGGGCTGGAATCCGCCGAAAGCGCCAGACGAATGTTACGGGAGGTTTGGCGGGTGCTCAAAGACGACGGGCGCCTGTCGATCGTCGCACCCAATCGCACCGGCATGTGGGCCTATTGGGAAAGCACGCCCTTCGGCCACGGCCATCCTTACTCGATCTGCCAGTTAGACCAGTTACTTGCCGCAGCCCTATTCCGAGTGGAGCGGCACGACGCGGCGTTGTGGCTGCCACCGGTGAAGTTGCGGTTGATGCTACGTGCGGCACCGGCGATCGAGCGCATCGGGCGCCACGCAGTGCCGGCCTTGGCGGGCGTGACGATCGTGGAGGCCGTGAAGGACGTGTACGCCGGCATGCCGGTCGGGACCGTGGCACGACGGCGCCTTGTCCTCGCCGAGGCGGTTTAGGCCCGCTCTTGTCGGGATCGGGGCAGGCACCGATACTTCGCATCGAAACAAGCAGGAGGGTTCCGAGATGCCGGATGGACAGGAGATGCTGCGCGCACGCTATGGGATCGACCTCCCTGGGGTAGAAGTGCCCGATGCCATCGCCCCTTTGCTCGATCGCCGGGTCACGCGGCGTTACACCGAGCGCGGTATTCCGGACTCGCTCCTCGATGCGCTGCTGGCGGCGGCGCAATCGGCTCCAGTGAAATCCGACCTCCAGCAATACTCCGTTGTAGTCATGCGCGACCGCGCTCGGATCAAGCAAATCGCCGACTGGATCGGCACCATGGACTGGATTGCCACCGCGCCCGTCTTCCTGGTTTGGTGTGGCGATATGCGGCGCGGCCAACGGCTATGCGGCATGCACGACATGCCACATGCCAACAACAATTTGGACACGTTCCTAAACACCGCCGTCGATTGCTCCCTGGCAATGGGGCAATTCATGGCGGCGGCGGAGGCGGTCGGCCTCGGTTCCTGCCCCATCTCCTACGTCCGATCCCACATCGAACGCGTCTCCCCGTTGCTCGGACTTCCCGCCGGGGTCTATCCGGTGGCGGGGTTGTCTGTCGGATGGCCGCAATTTCGTCGCCCGGTGGCGATGCGCCTACCGCCGTCCGTTGTCGTCCATCGGGAGAGGTATGACGATTCGAAACTGCCCGAGGACGTCGCCGCCTACGACGATCGGCGCCGCGCCCGCGATCCGGTGGCCGCATCCGGCCTGAAAAACAACGACGTCTACCCTCCGCGCGACGGCGTGGGCTGGAGCGAAAACGTCGCCCGCCAATTATCCGTCCCCGAGCGCTTCGGGTTTGCTGCTTACCTCAAGACCAAGGGTTTCGATCTTGCCTGATTCCCACGCCGCATTGGTCGACCAGACCGAAGCTCCTCGCCCGCGAGCCGTCCGCGCCCGCCATGCCGCCAGCCTTTTGGTCCTGCGCTACACTGCCGGCGAACCCGAAGTGCTGATGGGGATGCGCGGCCATAAGCACCGCTTCATGCCGAACCGGCTGGTATTCCCCGGCGGCGCGGTGGATCGGGCGGATCTGACCGCACCGTGTGCCACTCCGCTGGCGGCGCATACCGAACGGCTGCTGCGCAAAAATGCCAATGCACACCTAGCGCATGGCATCGGCGCCGCTGCGGCAAGAGAATTGCTGGAAGAAACCGGCCTGACCCTGGGCACACCGCCAAGACTGGGCGGGCTAGAATTCCTAGCCCGCGCGGTGACGCCGCCGAGCAACCCGATTCGGTTCAATGCCCGGTTTTTGGTGGTGTCGGCCGACCTCGTATCCGGCACGATCGGCGGCGATGGGGAACTCGACAACCTACGTTATTACGGCATGCACGAGGCGATGGCGCTGGACCTCGCGGTACCCACCCGACGCGTGATGGAACGCCTACGCGATTGGCTGGAGATGTCAGAAGATCGGCGCTTGGCACAGACCCATACGGCCGTATTGAAACGGGATCGTGGTTGGGTGATGGAGTAGCAGCCAAGCGGTTCGTCGTGGCGAATTCGCATCCGCCACGACGATTTCCGGCCGTTATGCGAACCGGAAGTGCTTTTCCATATCCTTCCGCACTTCTTCCATGTGGAGGAAGTACTGATAGAATCCACCGTTGTAATTACCGTCTTGACGGCGATTTTCCTCGCCCTCGAAATTGTAATACCCCGGTGTGCATTCCTTGTTGCGGTTGGTACGGCCGCGATGACGGATCACCTCATCCACCCACCACTGCTCGGTTTCCGGCGATGCGTCGATCGTGGCGCAGTTCCGCTCGCGGACATACTTGATGCACTCGGCGATATGGGCGCCTTGGGTGCGGAGCATGAACGTCAGGTTGAACTGGAACGAGGCCTGATAGCCGCCCATGATGAACAGGTTCGGATAGCCGGCAGAGTGGATGCCGAAAACCGTCCGCATGCCGTCGGCATACTTCTCGTTCAGTTCCAGACCGTTTTCGCCACGGATGTCGTTGTAGATGCCGGTTACCTGCACTTCGAAACCGGTGGCGTAGATCAACACGTCGACGGGATACTCGCGCCCCTCGAAGATCACGCCGCGCGGCCCGATTTGGGTCACGCCCTTACCGTCGGTGTCCACCAGATGGACATTCGGCAGGTTGAACGCAGGCAAATATTCGTCGTCGTAGCAAGGGCGTTTGCAGCGATGCATGTACCACGGCTTCAACGCCTCGGCCGTTTTCGAGTCCTTCACGATTTCTTCGACACGGCGATGAATCCGCATCATGTGCTCGATATTCTGGTTTTCCTGGCGGCGGATTTTCTCGTCGCGCGGCAGTGCCGCCAACGCGGCTTTGTCTTCTTCGCTGATCTGCGGGCCCTTCATATGCTTGGCCAGCCGCTCTTCCTGCCAACCCGGCTGCAACGAAGCCGCCCATTCGGGATCGGTCGGCGTGTCGTCGCGGATATCGATCGCCGACGGCGTGCGCTGGAACACATAGAGTTCCTTCGCCGCTCGGCCCACGCGTGGAATGATCTGCACGGCCGAGGCACCCGTGCCGATAATCCCAACCACCTTATCCTTCAAGTTGGACAGGTCGGTACCGCAATATTTGTAGTCGAAGCGGGACGTGTGGAACGAATGGCCCTCGAAGGTCTCCATCCCGTCGATCTTCGACAGCTTCGGCTTGGACAGTGTACCGTTCGCGCAAATCACGAACTGGGCGGTCATCTTGTCGCCGCGATCCGTGCTCACGGTCCACAGCTTCGTCTTGGCGTCCCATACGGTGGAGGTCACCGTGGTCTGAAACACTGCAAGATCGTACAGGTTATATTTCCGAGCAATCGCCTGACAATGGGCGAAGATTTCCGGCCCCTTGGCGTAGAAATGGCCCGGGACATAGCCCATTTCATCGAGCAACGGCATGTAGTCGTAGGCACTGACGTCGCACGCCGCGCCGGGGTAACGGTTCCAGTACCAAGTGCCGCCGACATCGCTGCCGCGTTCGACGATACGGATGCTCTCCACACCGCGCTCGCGCAGGCGGGCCGCCGTCAGCAGGGCCGAAAATCCGCCACCGATCAATAGCACTTCGACCGTGTCGGTAATCGCAGCGCGATCGACATTAGCTTCCGCATAGGGGTCGATCTCGTATTTCGCGAGTTCGCCTTCCAGCTCCGACGTGTACTGCGCACGCCCATCGGGACGGTAGCTCAGACGCAGATCGCGGGCTTCGGCGAATTTCTGCTTGATATCGTTGTAGTACTCTTGCGGCTTATCGGTGTCCTTCAACGCATTGAAGATCACGCGACCCGGCACTTGCGGGCGTGTAGCAGCCCGTATGGGCGCTTCTTTTTCGGCTGTTTCCGACATTGTGCGCGTTTCCCTTGTTTCAGTAC
>Ga0194048_10001359_pt1 | contig 12147 bp, 13 predicted proteins | sample JunL225m_MetaG_FD_161685 | JGI IMG/M metagenome (GOLD analysis project Ga0194048, IMG submission 161685) | Anoxic zone freshwater microbial communities from boreal shield lake in IISD Experimental Lakes Area, Ontario, Canada - Jun2016-L222-5m | ecosystem: Environmental > Aquatic > Freshwater >...
TGCACCGTATCGCCAAACGAACAGTATTTGGCTTCATCAGCCAACAATTGGGACTCATTGATCATGCTTACCTCGGCTCCTGACTACCTGATCATAACTTTGTACCGAAACCGTGCAGTTTCAGTGCCCCAATGATGCCTTGGCAACATTGCGTCATAGTTGAGGCTATGTGGACTGCATGTGGAGAGGCATGCACAAATCGTTAACGGCCGCACAGTACCCGCCCGGTCTTTTGCCTAGCATTACAACCGTAATCTTTTTACTTCACAGCGGAATTGGAGCATGCAATGAAAATAACCTCACAACTCAAGGCCCTGGCCGTTCCCGCGTTACTGCTCGCCTTTTCCTCTGGCATTGTGGCAGCTTCTGACAGCCCGCCTGCCACCGGTAGTACCCCCGGCAGCACCAGCACGCCAGGCACTAGTGCTGTCAATTCCGCAGCCGAGCATGCCAATTCCAATGCAGCCCATAGCCTCAATCGCGTGCAAAATGGCCAGAGCGTGATTCAGGGCAATCTGCAAACCAATCAGCATATCTATTATGCAGGTGACTCGCTCGACATCCGCGTGCAATTCGCTAGAGGCGCGGAATTGCTGTCCAAAGGGGCTGTTGATGCCCATGTGGTGATTTTCTCGCAGGATGGCACCGTTTCCTCGGTTGCGGTCCCCGCGGATGTTGGCGCCACTGCCCACAAGTTTTTCTCGCTCAAATCCATCGATACCAAAACGTTGCCGGCAGGCCAGTACCAATTGGCACTGGTGTTAACCATCCCCAAAGGCAATCCAACCCTTGTAAGCGACTGGTATAGCGGTTTCCGCGCTGTGCTGGACACACAAGCAATTTATGTAAGCGACGTCGCGCTTAAAGGTGATGCCAACCATGACGGGGAGTGGGACAATGATACTGACGGCAATGGCATCGCTGACGACGAGGCCGACACTGCTGCACTCCACGCAAAATTGAAATAAATCATTGACGGCCCGGTTTTCAGGAGAAGCCCTTTGAAACATGCCCTGCTTGCATCACTCGTAATAATAATGGGCACGGTTTTGTCGGGCTGCTCCAAACCTGCAGCGCCGCCCGCTGCCCCGCCAGCGGCAAGCCAGCCGGCACCACCCAGGCAACCGATACCCACAATTACCAAAGACAACCAGGGCATTCTTACTGATAGCCAGCGTGACGGTTTAAACGGGGCCAATCAGGTTTCCGGGGTTTTGCAAAAAGCTGATGAAGAACAGCGCAAAAAAATGAAAGAACAGGGCTTGTAAGCAACCATTGATACAGCTGCCAACTTATTGCCGCTGTTGCCACTCCACCACATCGGCAAATTTCACGGCGCCGCCAAAAATATCCAGCGCGCTGCCAATCGTAAGATCCACTCGCGCCAAGCCCAGCTGTTTGACACGATCCAGATCGCCAAGCTGGTGCACACCTCCGGCATAGGTCACCGGGCACGGACTGTATGCCCCCAGCAGGGATATCAGGTCTTCCTGGATACCCTGCTGCAATCCTTCCACATCAACACCGTGTACGAGAAATTCGGCACAGTCCCCCGCCAGCGTGATTAATGACTGCGCATCAACACATTCGTCGGTGAAGCGTTGCCAGCGGTCAGTGACCACATAAAATTTTCCGTTGCGGGAGCGGCAGCTGAGATCGAGTACCAATCTTTGCTTGCCCACAGCTTTAACCAAAGCCGCCAACCGGTCGCGATTGATGCGACCATCAGCAAACACAAATGAAGTGACAATGACGTGACTGGCACCCGCATCAAGAAACACATGCGCATTGTCGGGATTGACGCCACCGCCGTATTGCATTCCACCGGGCCAGGCGCTTAGTGCCGACAACGCCGCGGCCTCGTTGCCTTGGCCCAGCGCGATTACATGACCACCAGGCAAACCGGCATCGCGATAAAGTCTCGCGAAATGCGCAGGAGTGTTTTCACTGGTGAAATTGGTTTGCAGTGCAGCCTGATCCTGCTCATTGAGAGAACCGCCGACTATCTGCACCACCTTGCCATGGTGCAGATCTATGCAGGGACGAAAACGCACGGGCTATTTTTTGACAGCAAGTTCATTGAAAAACACAGCAACGAGATCGTTGCCGGCATTGGCATTGCCAGCGGACCAGGCAGCATCAAACTCGGCGGTAGGTTTGCCGGCTTGCACTTGTTCGAGAGATTTCCCGGCTTTGATGCCGGCGGCAATGCGATCACGGATGGTGTTGAGCATGGCAAGTTGGGCTTGCACATCCGAGCGTTTGCTGGGGACACCATGCCCAGGCAAAAACACGGTTTTATCATCAGAGATCGCAAGCAGTGTTTTATAAGATTCAAGAATGCCCAGCACACTGCCGTTGGCCATGGCATCGGCACGCGGATAGCTGGTGGTACGGAATACATCGCCGGTATGAATCAGGTTTGCATCCTTGAATACCACCACTGAATCACCATCGGTGTGCGCTGGTGCCACATGGAATGTGTGGATCTCATGCCCGTTGAGATGGAAATCAACTGCATCCACAAAAGTAATCATCGGCAAACCCTGTTTCTGCTCTGCAGTAAGGGCTTTTTTAAGATCGTTGCCGGTGAAACCGGATGCAAGTCGGGTGCGCACATTTTCCTGAGCGATGATGACAGCGCCGCCCTTGCCCAAGATCTCGTTACCGCCGGTGTGATCACCATGGTGATGGGTGTTGAAAATGAAACGGATTGGCTTGTCACTTAATGCGCGCACTGCGGCAATGATTTTTTCCGACAAAGGCGCGTACTGGTCGTCAATCAGGAACACACCATCTTCACCTACTGACACACCAATGTTGCCGCCCGAGCCTTCCAGGTAATAAATGCCTTCGGCCAGTTTGTGGGTGATGATCTGCACCTTGCTGAAATCCTGCGGTGTCTGCGCCTGTACGCTGCAGCCTATCAACACACCAGCTGCCAGCAACACCGGCCTCAGCAGCGAGCAGGTGCGCAGGTTGTCTATGACTTGGGTTGTGAGTTTCATGACATTCCTCCCTAACAGGATCAGTTTTGCAGCATACACCAAGCCAGCAGGAGCGCCCACGGGGCCGGCGATCAGGGGTTGCATCAGCCCCGGCTGTATCCACCCAAGATCTTTATAAAAAAATAATAAATATTGCTTTGTATTGCCCCGGTACGCATGGCAGACTGCTTTGAAACCTACTGAGCATACGGTGTCACAGCTCGGCAGGCCAGCTACTCCGACCACAACCTTCGTACCGAGGCGCATTCTGAACAGGATGAACTCTCTCCGGTGCTAAACCGGACCCGCCATAGAGTGCCGCTGGGCAGCCTAACTGCCAGGAGGTCACTCATCACTCCCTGAATCCCCTGCACATAACACCTGACGCTATTCCGATTTGCAGTCTTTCCGCAACTATGGGTGGAGGTAGTTACCATGGCGAAACGAGCACAGATTCAACGACAAGCACGCAGCAGCAACGACTTCGACAACCGCCTGGGTGAGCCCCCGCGGCGCGAAAAAGAAAACCGCAACAAGAAACAGAAGTTCCGGCAATACGAAAGCGCCACCAATGTGGTCGACCTTTCCAGCCACAGTGCCCAGCTCGCTACCGCCTATGCGCCGCGCCGGACCAAAGTGCCGCTCTCGCCCCAGACACCTGCCCAGCAGATATATATCAACGCCATTCGCAATCACTGCCTCACTTTTGGTATCGGACCGGCGGGTACCGGCAAATCCTATTGTGCCGGAGCGCTGGCGGCAGAAGCACTGGAGTCAGGCCGCATCGAACGCATCATTCTCACCCGTCCTGCGGTTGAAGCCGGAGAGCAACTCGGCTTTCTGCCAGGAGAAGTGGAAAACAAATATGCCGTCTATATTGATGCTTTCCGCGATATCCTCAATGAAAGGCTCGGGGCCGGGGTAGTGGATTATTGCCTGCGCCATGGCCGCATAGTTGGTGCTCCGCTGGCCTACATGCGCGGCAAGACTTTCAGCAATAATACCTTTGTGATCCTGGATGAAGCCCAAAACACTTCGCCGGCGCAGATGAAAATGTTCCTGACCCGCATCGGCGAACATGCCAAAGTGGTGATCAACGGCGACATCCGCCAAAGCGATCTGCGCGGCCCTAACGGCCTGGAAGATGCCGTCAACAAGCTGCAAGGGTTGCCGGGGGTTTATGTACATGCCTTTGACCGCGGCGATATTGTGCGAAGTGGCCTGGTGCGTCACATTCTTGATCGCTACGAACCGGGTTGATTCCCCTATAATCGCCGCTTTCCCCAAGGCGGCGATTCCATGAACAGTCTCGACCAACAGGTGCTCCATCAGCTTGCCAGCTGGCTCGAAGCCGGCAAGCAGTGCTGGTTATGCACCATCACCGACACCTTCGGCTCTTCACCGCGTCCGATCGGCTCACTGCTGGTGTGCAACCAAGATGGACTGCATTGCGGCTCCTTGTCGGGCGGCTGTGTCGAAGACCACCTGCGTGAAAGCCTGTTCAAGGGCGAGCTGGCCAAAACTGCCCCTGCCCATATGCGTTACGGGGTTGCGGTGGAAGATGTGTTGAAGCTGGGCTTGCCGTGCGGCGGCAGCATGCAAGTGCTGATTGAACCCATTGTGCCCGCCGAGGCAAGCTTCTACCGAACACTTTCCGACAAAGTAGGTCGACGCGAACTGGTGCAACGAGAAGTTAATATCCACTCTGGTGATTGCAGCATGCGGGATCTGGCGCGCTACCACCCGCTACAACTGCAAGCTGATACCTTGCTGCACTGCTATGGTCCCTCCTTCCAGTTACTGCTGATTGGTGCCGTGCAAGTGGCCTGGTATCTGGCCGACATGGCCCAGGCTCTCGACTATGAAGTGGAAATTTGTGATCCGCGCAAAGAGCTCATCGACAATTCACCACCCGTGAAAGCCAGACTGGTGTCAGCCATGCCTGATGACTGGTTGCGCAGCAAGATTGTCGATCAGCAAACTGCTGTTATCGCGTTATGCCACGATCCGCGCATCGACGACATGGCCCTGATGGAAGCCCTCGAACGAGATGCGTTCTACATCGGCGCTATGGGCTCGGACCGTACTTCCGCCAAACGCCGTGAACGCTTGCTTGCGCTCGACATTTCTGCGGAAAAAATTGACCGTTTGCATGCTCCGGTCGGATTGGCGCTCGGCAGTAAAACCCCGCCGGAAATTGCCATCGCCATTCTGGCCGAACTCACGCAACTGCGATCCCGCTTGTCCGTCAGCCATTCCGGAAACCTGTGAGAGCCAATGACAAGGACTCCCACTTTCCCCGCATCGGCTGCATCGTGCTGGCGGCTGGCAGTAGCAAACGTTTTGGTTCTGACAAAAGACTTTTTCGTTTGCCGTCCGGCACCGGCTTGTTGCAACAAACCCTCGATAATCTGGGCCCTTTGTTCAAACACCGCGTCCTGGTATTGCGAGCTGGCGACACCGAGCTCGCGGCCCACTTTGGCACTGAGTGGCAAGTGGTTGTAGCGGCGACAGCAGAACTCGGCATGGGGCACAGCCTGGCCGCCGCCATGCCAGCTACTGCAGCCTGGCAAGGTGCCGTGATAGCGCTGGCAGACATGCCATGGGTAATGCCCGCCACCGTATGCCGCATAAGGGATGCCATAACGCCTGACATCCTGGTGGTGCCGACTTATCAAGCACAGCGGGGCAATCCGGTAGGGATAGGAAGTGACTATTTCAAACGCCTGGCCAGCTTGCAGGGAGACAGCGGAGCCCGGCAATTGATGCAGGAATTCACTGGCAAGACTCTAACAATGGCAATTGATGATCCCGGCCTGATCAGGGATCTGGATACCAAGCCCTGATCAGGGCATGCGGCCAAAGCCTCTGCAGGAAGGGCAGACCATTTGATGTGCCAACAAGCCACGTCCCTGACATTGGGTCCACTGTCTGACCCGGGGCTGGTTCAGAATATCAACCATCGTTTGTAGTACGGATCCGTCAAGCTCACGGCTTACAAATCCTTTGTGATGGGTCATCCGTATCTGGGTCCCGCAGGACATGGAATAGCTCATAAGTACTTGCAGATTTGGCTTCTATTGGCCCGGATTATAGGGAGGGGCTGCAAGTCTAAGCGTTAGACAGCTCACACTTTGGCACTACCAATAGCAAACTTGAGCAGCGGCTGAACAAACTGTGGCATACCTCACACAAGCTTGAATTTTCGGGAAAAATTGCTGGCACCACGACATCAGATGTCATCGCTTTTGGGCTCGTCAACTTCTAGCCTATCGTTATTTTCATAGCAATACCGCCCGACGGTCGCCAATAGCCGATCAGAGCCAACCGTGCCAATGGTTTGCCACCGGGTCCAGTGTCCGGACAAAAAAAAGCCCGGCAAAGCCGGGCTTAAATATATCAATCACAAACCTTTCACAACTAGGGGAGTAAACAAGGGGAGAACCTTGCCTACACTACCTTTGAGCAGCACTTGCCGCAGAAAGTTCCCCAAGTCTGAAAATAATTTAAAACTGCGATTCCGGCAGCCTGACAACCAGGCCATCAAGACTGTCATTGACGACGATCTGGCAGCTGAGACGGCTATTGCTTCTGGGTTCGAGCACGCACTCCAGCATATCCTTTTCGATGGCTTCCGGCTTGGGCAGCTTGTCGACCCAGGCGGCATCGACATAGCAATGACAGGTCGCACAACTGCAGGAACCGCCACACTCACCAACAATGCCGTCAATCATGTTGTCGACCGCAGCCTGCATCACGGAGGTGCCGGCAGGGACTTCCACTTCATAACTGGAACCATCGTGCTTTATATATGTCACCAACGCCATGCCCAACCTCGTCTGATCTGGAATGCTGACTGCATCTTGCAGAATTGCCCGGCATTATACTCAAGGGCACCCGCTGTGGCAGACCCATGCAATGTCCATTTTTTCTTGAAGATTCGCTCTACCCTTCATCAGATCAACCGGCTATATTTCGGCGCGGCATTACCTACCCCAATATCAAAGGAATAACCCATGAAAACACGTGCAGCTGTGGCCTTTGCCGCCGGCAAACCTCTCGAAATCTGTGAAGTGGACCTGGAAGGCCCGAAAGAAGGCGAAGTCCTGGTGGAACTCAAAGCCACCGGGGTGTGCCATACCGACGCCTTTACCCTCAGCGGCGATGACCCGGAAGGTGCGTTCCCGGCCATTCTCGGCCATGAAGGCGCCGGCATCGTGGTAGATGTGGGCCCGGGCGTGAAGTCACTGAAAAAAGGCGATCATGTGATACCGCTCTACACCCCCGAATGCCGGAACTGCGATTACTGCCTGCACCCGCGCACCAACCTGTGCCAGGCCATCCGCACCACCCAGGGCAAGGGCCTGATGCCGGACGGCACCAGCCGCTTCTCGCTGGATGGCAAACCCATCCTGCATTACATGGGCTGCTCCACTTTCTCAAATTTCACCGTGCTGCCGGAAATCTCGCTGGCCAAAGTGCGGGAAGACGCTCCCTTTGACAAGATCTGTTACATCGGCTGTGGCGTGACCACCGGCGTGGGCGCCGTGGTTTTCCAGGCCAAAGTTGAAATCGGTTCCACCGTTGCCGTGTTCGGCCTCGGCGGCATCGGTTTGAACGTGATCCAGGGTGCCCGCCTGGCTGGCGCCAGCCGCATCATCGGTGTGGATCTGAATCCGGCGCGCGAAGCCATTGCCCGCCAGTTCGGCATGACCGACTTCGTCAACCCCAAAAACGTCGAGAACGTAGTCGATACCATCGTGCAGATGACTGGCGGTGTGGACTACAGCTTCGAATGTATCGGCAACGTCAAGGTCATGCGTCAGGCCCTGGAGTGCTGTCACAAAGGCTGGGGTCAATCATTCATCATCGGGGTGGCCGGTGCCGGCCAGGAAATCTCCACACGTCCGTTCCAGCTGGTGACCGGTCGTCACTGGCGCGGCACCGCCTTCGGTGGCGCACGTGGCCGTACCGACGTTCCGAAAATCGTTGACTGGTACATGGAAAACCGCATTTCCATCGATCCGTTGATCACGCACACGATGCCACTGGAAAAAATCAATGATGCGTTTCATCTGATGCATGAAGGCACCAGCATCCGTTCGGTGGTGTTGTACTAAGCGCCAAAACATGAAAAAGGGGTCAGCTTCTGACCCCTTTTTTATTTGTAGAACAGCAATAGAGGAACTAGTGATGAGTCTGGAACAAGTCAGCGCCAACAAGATGTTTGGCGGCAAGCAGCTGAAATTCAAACACAAGAGCAGCACGCTCGGCTGCGACATGGTGTTCTCGGTGTATCTGCCACCCAACGCAAAAGCAGACAGCAAGGTGCCGGTGATTTACTGGCTGTCGGGGCTGACCTGCACAGATGACAACTTTGTGCAGAAGGCCGGCGCGCAGCAATATGCGGCCGAGGCAGGCGTGGCGATTGTGTGTCCAGACACCAGTCCGCGCGGTGCGGATGTGCCGGGCGATCCAGACAAAGCGTGGGACTTCGGCCATGGCGCCGGCTTCTATGTGAATGCCACACAAGCGCCGTGGTCAACGCACTATCAGATGTACGACTACATCACGCAGGAACTGCCGGCACTGCTGGAACACAGCGAACTACCGCTCGACACCAGCAACTGTTCAATCATGGGCCACTCGATGGGCGGGCATGGCGCGCTTACCATCGCTCTGAAAAATCCCGGCATGTACCGGGCTGTGTCTGCGTTTTCGCCCATCTGTTCGCCGCTCAATTGCCCTTGGGGTGAGAAAGCGCTGGGTCGTTACCTTGGTGCCAACAAGGCAGACTGGGAGCAGTACGACACCTGCGCGCTGATTGCGAAAGCGCAAGAAAAATTGCCGATCCTGGTAGACCAGGGCCAGGACGATGGTTTCCTCGTCAACCAGCTGAAACCCGAACTGCTGCAAGCCGCCGCATTGGCAGCCAAACATCCGCTGACGCTGCGCCTGCATGCCGGCTACGATCACAGCTATTTCTTTATCGCGACTTTTATCGCTGACCACATTGCGCATCATGCGGATGCGCTGTGGACTTGAATTAAGCAAGAGCATCAATGCAAAAGCTGAGACTGGCGCTGGTGCAACCCGATCTGGCGTGGCAAGACGCCAAGACCAACCGCCAACAGCTGCAATCCGCTATCGAGCCGCTGCGGCTGCGCTGCGATCTCGTCATCCTGCCGGAAATGTTCACCAGTGCGTTTGCTGTCGGTAGTGGCGCCATTGCCGAGCAGCATCCGGGCCCAACCCTGGCGTGGATGCAGGAGATGGCACACCGGCTGGATGCCGCCATCACCGGCAGCGTGGCAGTGACAGTTAACAACCAGCGCTACAACCGTCTGTACTTCGTCAAACCGGATGGCAGCAGCCAGTTTTACGACAAACGGCACCTGTTCCGCATGCTGAACGAACACAAGCGCTATGGGGCCGGCACCGACAAGCTGTTGGTGGATTGGCGCGGCTGGCGCATCCTGCCACTGGTTTGTTATGACCTGCGTTTCCCGGTTTGGAGCCGCTATACCGCAGCCGAGCCGTACGATCTGCTCTTGTATGTTGCCAACTGGCCGGCCGCTCGGCATCAGCATTGGCGCACCTTGCTACAGGCGCGCGCGATTGAAAACCTGGCGTATGTAGCCGGTGTCAATCGCATCGGGCGTGACGGCAACAATCTGGATTACAACGGCCACAGCGCGGTAGTAACCCCACTGGGTGAAGAGCTGCTGCAAGCCGGCACCATCTCCGGTGTGCATCAGTGCAGCATCGACATGGAGAGTTTGCAAAATTGGCGGCAACAATTTCCGGCGTGGATGGATGCAGACAGCTTTGAACTGAAAGCACCCTAGCAAACCACATGCATCATTGTTGCCCATGCACTGCTAGAATCCATCCATGACAGCTCCCCGCGTGTTTCTGGTTGATGCCAGCATCTATATCTTCCGTGCCTGGCACGTCTATGACACCTCTATCAAGGATCGTGACGGCAAGCCGGTCAACGCCGTATTTGGTTTCAGTGATTTTCTCTATCAGTTGCTCAAACAAACGCAGCCTCGCCAGATTGCTTGTGCCTTTGATGCCAGCCAGCGGCTTTCCTTCCGCAAGGAAATCTATCCCGACTACAAAGCCAACCGCGAACCGGCACCGGCAGAACTCAAATACCAGTTTGCGCTGTGCCGCGCTTTCTGTCGTGCGGTAGGCATTGCCGAGTTCGACAGCGAACGCTACGAAGCCGATGACATCATTGGCTCACTGGCCAATCACTACCGGCAACAAGGGCATCCAATCACCGTGGTCAGTGCCGACAAGGACCTCACCCAATTGGTGGTGGGTGAAGATGATCGTTGGTGGGACTTTGCGCGCGGCACCGTGCTGGATCAGCACGGCGTCAAGAAACAGTTCGGCGTGCGACCGGGCCAGATTGCCGACATGCTGGCATTATCAGGCGACAAGATCGACAACATTCCCGGCATCCCTGGCGTGGGTTATGCCACAGCTGCCAAAATCCTGCAAAAGTACGACAGCATTGAAAACATCATCGCCAATCATGACAAGATTGCCGCGATGAAATTTCGTGGTGCCGAGCGAATACAGGCACTGGTCAGTGCCAACCGCCATTTGCTGCCGCGCAACAAACAGCTAACGCTGGTAGCAACTGACATGCAGTTTGCCACGCCACCAGATCTGCAATGGAACGGCATCAATACCGATGCGTTCAATGCCTGCAGTGAACAACTGGACTTCAAAGGCCTCATGCAACAACGCTGGCTCAATCTGGCTTTGGCCAAAACTGCGGACTGAACTAGCTGCCCGCATCCGAGCACGCCAAACCACGACAAGATACCTGCGAGCAGGTATAGTCGCGCCGCCTCCCGAACCAGCTGCCAGCTCTATGGATCACTCCGCCCCTTCAGCCTCGCTACGAGCTTCCTTGCCACTGCCGGTCATGGCCGCTATTGCCGCACTGCCGCCCCTGGCCGTCGACATGTATCTGCCTGCCTTTCCGCAGATTGCTGCAGATTTCACCACCTCCATCAGTGTTATCCAGAACTCACTCAGCATTTTTCTGGTGGGCTTTGGCTGCGGCATGCTGTTGTTCGGCCCGCTGGCTGATCGCTATGGGCGCCGGCCGCTGGCCTTGTTCGGACTGGGTGGCTTCGGACTGGCCAGCCTGGTGCTGGTGCTGAGCAAAGATCCCACCTGGTTTCTGCTGCTGCGGCTGATACAAGGCTTTGTTGGCAGTGCCGCCACCGTGACCATTCCAGCGATGATTCGCGACACCTACGGCAAGGACACTGCCAAAGGCATGTCGACCGTGATGATGATCATGCTGGTGGCCCCGCTGGTCGCTCCACTGATTGGTTCGTGGATCCTGGCAGTGGCGCCGTGGCAAGGCCTGTTTGTGTTCGTGGCTCTCTATGCCCTGATATTGATGGCGCTCAGCTGGCACCTGTTGCCGGAGACCAAGCCGGCCAATCTGCTGCCCACCCGCCAATCACCGCTGCGCAATTACCAGATCATTTTCAGCAATCACCGCATCTACTGGGATTTGTTTACCTACATATTGCTGGCGCTGGCTTTTTTCGTTTACCTGACTTCGGTTTCCTTCATCTATATCACCTGGTTTGGTGTCAGTGAAACCAGGTTCGGCTATCTGTTTGCCTGCTCAGCGGCAGCCCTGATCATTGCCAATTTCGCCAACCGGCAATTGGTGTCACAGGTAGGCTCGCGCCGCATGCTGCAGCGGGCACTGGCGGGAGGCATCGTCTGTGTACTGCTGTTGCTGTTGCTGATGCTGGCGGGTGGCGGTCTGGTGCTGACCGTGATTAATTTCTTTTTCATGGTCGGCTGCCTGGGCATTGCGTGGGTCAATGCCGACTCACTGGTGATCATGGAGTTTCCGCAGCAAGCCGGCTCTGCCACTGCGGTGATCGGCACCTTGCGGTTCGGTTTCGGCGCACTGGCCGGGCCGTTGCTGGCAATCAGTTACACCGGCACACCGATGCCTGTCGCAATTCTGCTGGTGGTGTGCCTGGTGGGTGCCGGCGCCATCCAGTTGCTGCGCGCGCGACACCACCGATAGTGCTTAATAGCCGATGGTGAATCTGGCTTTGATATGTTTGCCCTGTTCCAGCTCATCAACCATGGCGATGGCAAAATC
>Ga0194048_10001360_pt1 | contig 12130 bp, 12 predicted proteins | sample JunL225m_MetaG_FD_161685 | JGI IMG/M metagenome (GOLD analysis project Ga0194048, IMG submission 161685) | Anoxic zone freshwater microbial communities from boreal shield lake in IISD Experimental Lakes Area, Ontario, Canada - Jun2016-L222-5m | ecosystem: Environmental > Aquatic > Freshwater >...
CGCATACGCCATCTGCATCACCTGCATCGCCCGGACCCGCGTCCGCTCGGGCCACGTCTCTGCGATCAGCGCGGCACCCGCCGCCCACTCGCCGCCAATACCGATGCCCGCCAGAAATTGCAGTGCGACCAGTTGCCAGAAGCTCTGCACGAAGCCGCTCAGGGCGGTAAACACCGAGTAAATCAGGATGGTAATAACCAGCGTACGGGATCGCCCGATGCGATCGGCGGCGACGCCGAACAGCACCCCGCCCAGCCCCCAGCCGAAAATCTTCAGCCCGATCACGACGCCGCCATTGGCCGCGATGGCGGCGGGGGTCGCCGCGCCCGTGAGTTCTTTGATGGTGGGGACCAACACCAGCGTGAACAGGTTCAGGTCCATCGAGTCGAACATCCAGCCGAGGAAACCGGACAGGAGCGCGAGTTTTGCCGCATTGGGCATAGGTTATTTCCTCCCGCACTGCGGGAGGCGGAACCGACCGCCCTATCCGAGTGTGCGGGCAGCAGCCTCGCACGCATTCGCACGGCGGGTCCAGCCATGCAGGAATTGCGGCGCATTGGCCAGACTGGCGTAATAACGCAGGCAGGTCTGGGTATACTGGCCGACCAAATCGCGACCGGGTTCGGCCGCCACTTCGGTAACGGCCGCCAGGGTGTTGGGGCCGAAGCCGCCGTCTGCCTTCAGGCCGTTGCCAACGGTTTGTTGCAACATCTTCACCGCCGTGCCCGGACCGGCCGCCATGGCCATATTGGCCACCACGATCGCCAACGCGCCCAAGCCCCGATCGGCGAGCTTTTCCGCCCCAGGAAGCTGCCAACAGCACCAGTGCAAAACAGCCGCGAGTTGTTCGTCGGTCGAATCGTCAAGCGTCGCACCGGCCGGAACAATCTTGTTCTGTTGCGCCCCGGACCAAGTCATCTCGGTAACGCCGCGCACTGTGTTAAATTTTTCGCCGGGGGCAGCATCTCGACGAGCGCCATCGTTTTCCGGGCGCCAGACGAAATCGAGGAAGACTTTGAAAGCCTCTGCTTCGGTCGCCATGACTTGCGTCCTTTCTGTCGGGAACCCGCATACACGATACTTGACGATAACTATCGCAATGTGGGTCGCCAGTCAAAACGAATCGTCGAAACGAACCGAGGGGCGGTCGGGGGAGCGATAGGCTCCCCCTCGCGAGCGGCTAGCCGTTCACCATAATATGGATCTCGCGCGAGGCCAGCATTTCCTTGGTTTTCGCGCCATACGCCGCCATGTGCGGGGACGCGGCATGCGCCTTCAAATGATCGGCGCTCTCCCACTTCTCGACAACGACGAAAGTATCTGCGCCGTACTTGGCGGGGCTGTTCGGGGCATCGACCACGGGGCCGTATTCGATGCAGCCGGCTTCGGCATGCACGGCCGGCATATTGGCGTGGAAAAGCGCGAGGACATCGGCGCGAAGGCCGGGCTTGGTGGTGATGACCGCGAGGACGTGGATCATGATTTATCTGCTCCTGGTTGGGTTGGGTCTCGCCCTTGGGGGGCGATCCGGGGTTATAATGCGTCAACCGGTCCAGGAAGCGAAATCCATGAGCTATGCCCAGCCCTTCAAAGGCCTGAAAGTCGTCGATCTCAGCCAGGGGGTAGCGGGTCCCTATTGCGCGATGATGCTGGCGCAGTACGGCGCCAACGTATTGAAAATCGAACCGACCGACACCGGCGATTGGTCCCGAGCACTGGGGACGATTTATGGCGACCATACAGCGTATTCGATCCCGGCAAATCTGGGCAAACGATCCCTCGCGCTGGATTTGAAATCCGACGAGGGCAAGGCCCTGCTCTGGAAAGCGGTCGAAGGTGCGGATGTTTTTATCCAGGGTTTTCGCCCCGGTGTGATCGATCGCCTCGGCTTCGGCTACGACGCGGTAGCGGCCCGCGAACCTCGTATCCTATATGTCTCGATCTCCGGCTTCGGCCTGTCCGGCCCGCTCTCGGAACGTCCTGCGATGGACCCGGTGCTGCAAGCCTATACCGGCTTGATGGCAGAAAATCGGGGGGAGGACGGCATCCCCCACCGCATCCCCATCATCTCCATCGACATGAGCACCGCGATCTACGCCTTCACCGCCGTATCCGCCGCGCTATATGCCCGCCGCGACGAACCGGTCGGACGCCATATCGAGGCCAGTCTGATGCAAGGCGGCGCATCCTTGCAGGTGGTCCGGATGATGGGTTCCTACCTAGACGGTGGCGCCCCCCGGCCGGTCATCGCCCCAAGCGGCATCTACGAGACCGCCGACGGCTGGCTGTCCATCACCGTGGTGCGCCCCTTCGAATGGGATGCGTATTGCAAAGCCATCGACCGTCCCGACCTCGGTGCGGACCCGCGCTACAAAACCAATATCGATCGCGAGCCGCATACCCCCGAGCTGAACGCCATCCTGCGGCCGTTGCTGAAATCTCGCCCCACCGCGCACTGGTCGGCGGGGCTGACCGAGCATCGGGTAATGCACGAGGCACTGAACAGTTACAGCGAGTTTCTGAAGCAGCCGCACGTGACCGAAAGCGGCGCCGTGGCTTGGACCGCCCATCCGCACATGGACCAGCCGATCCCGCTACCCAACCTTATCGGCCTGCCGCCGTTCCAGGACGGCAGCGCCCGTTCGATATCGCCCTCGAAGGGCGAGCACAGCGCGACCATCCTACGCGAACACGGGTACAGCGACGCCGAAATCGCCGGGTTGATCGGTCGCGGGGTCGTGCTACAGGCGGGGTGAACCGAAAGGCCCCGTCTCCGCATGCCTCAGTCTTCGACCATCGTTGTTTTGCCGCTGTTGCTGGCGATCGGGACGTTCATCGCGATCTTCTACGGGCGAGAACGCGCATACTCGCCGAAAAGCCACAATTTCATCTCCGCCGTCGCGGCGATCCTCTGCCTCGGGTCTTATTTGCTGCTACGGGTGGTGGATGCGATGTCGTTCGTGCTGACGATCGTCTACGCGGCGGTCGCGATCGGCTTTCTAATCTGGGCAATCGTCTGCACCCGGATTTAACCGCCCAGCTCGGCGCGCAACCCGTCGCGGAGGCGGGTCATCGCGCGCGCCATACGATCGGGGGATTGGGCGAAGCACAGGCGCAAGCTCCCCTCCCCGGCCGCACCGAACGCGATGCCCGGAGCCACCGCGACCCCGTGGCGTCGCACCAAATTGAGCGCCAAAGTCAGGCTGTCCGTCAGGCCGTCGATTCCGATGAAGGCATAAAATGCACCGGGCGGCGGGGTGTAGCGCACACCGTTCAACCCATTCAGCGCTTCCGACGCCATATGCCGCCCCACGGTGCAATGGGCGCGGATTTTCTCGACGACGGTCGTGTCCCGAATCGCCGCCAGCCCGGCGCGCTGCACAAAAGGCGCAACGCCGGAGTGAATAGCCTCCACGATATCGGACATTCGGTCGCGCAGACCCTCGGGCACCACCAGCCAGCCGAGACGCCAGCCGGTCATGATCCAAGCTTTCGAAAAACTATTGCAGACCATGACCTTGTCGTCCGGCCCCGCCACATCCAGCAGCGACGGCGCGGCAGGATGGTCGTCGTAGATCAGCCGGGAATAGACCTCGTCCGAAATCAGCCAAACGTTCCGCTTGCGGGCAATCTCCAGAATGGCGCGCAGTTCCTCGGCGGTCGCCGTCCACCCGGTCGGATTGTTGGGGGAGTTTAGCACGAACACCCGAGCGCCAATCAGCATCGTGTCGAGGCGATCGAGGTCGAGACGGAACGCACCGTCGCCCGTCGGGGTCAGCGCGATCTCGTCCACGATTGCCCCGCGCAGCCGCGCTGCATTGGCAATGTTCGGCCAGAGCGGTGTGTGAATCACCACCCGCTGCCCAGGGGATACGATGGCATTCATCGCAATGGAAATCGCCGCCATGCCGGACGCTGCGACCTGGATGCGGGACTCCGGCACCGGCCGAGTGTGCAGCCCGGTGAGGTAGTCGGCAATCGTATGCCGCAGGTCCGGTAGCCCCCGCACATCGGGATAGCGCGTTTCGCCCCCATCCACCGCTTGCACCAGCGCATTGCGCGCAACGAGCGGGCTGGGCTGGTCCGATTCCCCGAAACACAAAAAATCCACGTCGGGCGTGGCGAAAGCGAGGCGCGAAACCTCCACGATACGAGAGCCGGGGATGCTGAAGATGTCCATGGATTGGATGTAGTGCGGATCGCCCAGGGTTTCGAGTCCGGGGTAGGACAGTCATGCTGTTCGATCGTGCCGGCGAACATCGACGCGCGTCACCGCACCCGGTACAGCGCCACGAAATGCGCCGGCGGGTCCAGTTTGTCCGCGATCCCGCTCGGCAAATATCGCCTTACGCCCAGCGCGCGCGCCACATAGGCTAGGGGGTTGACGGGCTTGTCCTGTCGCGCCAATTCCTGCCAGCCAGGGCCAGGCCGTTGCACAGGCCAACCGGCAGGGATGCCTCGGCGCGGGCGGCTGTCGAATGCGTAAAGTGCGCCAATCGACGGCGGTTGCCGAAGCACGCGGCCCATCAGCCCCTCCCACTCCAACAACAACGCCGCACCTTGGAACGTGCCAGGGTCTGTCGAAATCAGTTCGTTGCGATCTCGAGCAAATACCGCAACTGCCTTTTCCCCGAATAACGGCTGCGTGTCGGCGCCTGCGATCGCCAGACAATTCACCGCGACAATCGCCGCGACACTCGCTTTCGCCCAACGCCGCTGCCAATGCCGCGCCAGCCAGATCGCCAGCGGCACCGCGATCGCAACGGCGGCGACATCGATATAACGGGCGATGACATTCAGATAATCGGCCATCGCGTAAAACAACACCGCGAACCACACCGCCGCCGCCCCACCCAACAGCCGAGCTGCGGAGGGCCCGCGGCGCGCGGCTACGATCGCGGCGGGGACGGCGAACCAGAATAGCAGGCCGAATTGCTGGTTTAAGAACGCGATAACAAACGGCTTAAGGCCTCGCGACACCGCCAACGCGCCGAACCGATCCACGCCGGGCGTCGTCTTGAATCGATCTTGCATGAGCGGCGAGTCGGCCTCGACCCCCATCAAGCTCACGTGGAAGCGGTAAAACGGGTCGCCGCTGGCGGCCCACAAGGCCCCGAAATCCAACCCGGCACTCAGCACGAACCCGACACCCATCCAAATGTAGCCTAAGCGGTAACCGCCGTACCCCCGCACAAACAAGATGCCATACAGCACCAAAATGGCGACAGAGGTTTCCCGCGTAACGAAACCCAACCCCGCCATTGCGCCCGATAACAGGAACAACCCAACCCGCCGGTCGCGGCAAGCAAAGAAAAACGACCAAACGGATGCAACGATAAAGAACGTTTCGGGGATGTCGGTGAACGACAAAGTGGCGCCGAGCACGAGGGCCGGCATGGTGCCGGTCAGCAGCAGGGCGAGTAACCCCGCCGAGCGACCTGCAACGGCAGACACCGCCATGAAGGTGACGGTTAGCGTGGCCACGAGATATATTAGGATCGGCAGCACCAACCCGATTTCCGATCGACCGAAAACCCAGAAAAACAATGCGGTCGGCAGCACAATCGCGTGTCGGAGGGCATGATGGTCGGTTCCCAAATGCGGGAAATTCTCCATCCATGCAGTCGCCGCTTCCGCGTAAGCTCGATCGTCCGATTCGGTATACCCTGTCCATGACAGCAGAATTAGAATGAACAGGAGTAAAATAACCGAAACGACCGGAAAGGTGCGCGCCCACTCGCCCGGCCGGCCCGCAGGCGATCGATGCGCCATATCCGCACCTATCCGGAAATACTCTTACGAGCGACGAGCAATAGGTTGCTCGGCCAACCCAGCAAGCCGACGGTACGGACCTCAGCCGCAGAAATGTCGGAAGCGACAGCCAATTGGCGCAACCCTCCGGAAGTCGGCAGGTTCAGGTTAGTCCAGTCGATGAAAAACCGATGCTTAATTTTGCGCAACAAGGGCCTGAACGTCCGCGCAGGCAACCAATGCACTGCTGCTACATTGTATTGTGCATTGGGCGCTGTCATCCGGCCGGCCTGAACGCCGCCGTTCAGGTCATGCCGAACACCGCTTTCGCATTCTCCAGGAAGACCGCCCGCCGTTGCTCTTCTGTCATCTTAAAGGGCAACGCCTGCGCGGGATCGTCGAAATCCCAATGCGGGTAATCGGTGGCGAATAGAATGCGGTCCCACCCGATCCAGTCGAACACCTCGGCCAACTGGGTCCTAGGCTCCGGCTCTTCGATCGGTTGTGTCGTGAACCAAATGTTCGACCGCAGATACTCGGACGGCAGCCGCTTCAAATGCGGCAGTTCCCGCTTCAGCTTTTTGTATTGCGCATCCATCCGCCACGCCAGCGACGCGGCCCAGGCGACCCCGCCTTCGATCATGACGAATTTCAGGGTCGGGAAGCGTTCGAACACGCCCTCCAGGATTAAGCTGGCGGTCAAAGCCTGCTGCGCCTGGGCGTGACCGACCATTTCCTCCAGGTAGTAAGAACCCCAGCCGGAGGAGGTGATCGCATTGCCGCCATAGCCGAACGCATGCACCCCGATCGGCAAATTGGCGGCAGCGGCGGCTTCGAAGATCGGCCAATACGCGCGCTGCCCCATGGGGGTCGCGGTGCGCGACAGGAACAAAACCTGCGCGAAATTCTTATCCCCGGCGCGGCGTTCGATTTCCTTCACCGAGGCCAGCGGGTCCTCGTACGGTACCACGACCGACGCCTTCAAACGCGAGTCCTGCGACGTCCATTCCGCGATTTGCCAATCGTTGGTTGCACTGGCCAAGGCCGCCGACAAATCGAGGTTCATCGCCCCCTGCCCAACGCCCAGCGGGTTCAGAATTCCCAGGGTGACATTGTTCGGGTCGAGGTGCTGTCGCGCCATGAATTCCAGATCGCTCCCCGGCGTCTTCCCCGGCGGCCACGAATCGATCCGGCTCGCACTCGGCTGCCCCTTGGGATAGGCCGAACCCCTCTCCCACGGTTGGCGATAGGTGACGCCGAAATTCTCGATGTGCTCCCGCCATTGCTTGGACAGATAGGGGAACAACGATTGGCTCACGCCGCCGATGCTGGCACCCGCCGGACGCGGATGGATGTCGCAGTCGGCAATAGCAAGCCGGGACTGGCCGGGCTGGGCCGCGAGCGGGCGATTGAGGACGTCGACGGTCATGCGAGGGTCTCCCCCTAAGCTTGTTTCAAGCGAGGATACGTCTTCAGCGGGTTGTCCGCCATGATTTTCGCGACCAGAGCCTTGTCCATGCCCGCCGGCAACACATCCCGCCCATCGAACTGCCAGTGCGGATAATCGGTCGAGAACAGCAGAATCTCATCGGAGCCGATATGTTCCATCAACCGCACAACTCCGCCGTCGTCCGACGGCGCGTCGAACGGTTGCAACGTCATTCGCACCCGATCGCGCACGATCGAGGCCGGGGGATCGCTCACCCAAGGAATTTCGTTGCGCAATCCCTTCCAGAATTTCGTCAGCCGCCACAGATACGCCGGCAACCACGACACCCCTGATTCCATCAATACGACAGTAAGATCGGGAAACTTGGCGAATACGCCCTCGGACATCAGGGACGTGAGTTGGGACTGAAACCCCGGCGCCTGATTGACGTAATCTTCGGTGTAGTACGATGGCCAGCCGACCGGCGTGACCGGATGCCGATATGTGCTGCCAGCGTGAATGCCGATGGGCAGGCCGTGCTTTTCGGCCGCCGCGTAGATCGGCCAGTTCTGACGACGCCCCAGCGGAATTTCGCCGCCAACCAGCATCAGAACCTGGACGAAACGTTTGTCGGCGGCGACCCGGTGGATCTCCTCGACCGCACGTTCTGGGTTTTGCGTCGGCACGACAATGGACGCCCGCAGCCGGTCGTCCTTATCCAGCCACTCCTTGGCAATCCAATCATTGATAGCGCGACTGAAAGCGGCGCCCAAATCCTCGCTGAACAGTGCCTGCGCACCATACAGACAGTTCAGGATCGCTCGGCTGGACCCAAACGGGTCCAGCGCCTGCGCGGCCAAAGCTTCGACCGAGGTCCCCGCCTTGCCCGTCGCGTCGCGCCAATCTTCCCTGAAACTGAGAGGATTGGTGGTGGGGTAGCTGATGGTCACCAACTCGTCGAAGCCGCGCCGGATTGCGGTATCGCGCCACATATCCGGCAGGTACGGCAACAACGCCGACAGGCTGGGAACCGTCGGATGGATGTCGCAATCGACAACAACGGGGGCGGTCACGGTCAGACCTTAACCAGGATGTCTCCGCCTTCGATTTTGACCTCGAACACCTGCAAATTGGTGTCGGCCGGAGCGGACATGGCCTTGCCGGTGCGTATGTCGAATTGTGCGGCGTGCAGCGGGCACTCGATGCAGCCATTTTCCAGCCAACCTTCGGTCAGCAGGGCATATTCATGGCTGCAAACATTATCGGTCGCGCAATACTCGCCGCCGGGCAGATGATAGATCGCCACTTCCCGCTTACCGACGCGCACACCGAGGCATTTACCCTCTGCCACATCCGCCGTTGCCGCCACGCGTGTCCAGTCAGCCATTTCGAACTCCTTGAGTTTATGGGACGCATTGTGGCAGGGGTTGCGCGCTTGGCCAAGGGCGGCCGCGACGCGGAATCCCGTTCAGAAACAGCATCGATTGCGCGGCGATCAGACCTCCAGCCACTCCCGCCGCACATCGGCATTCGCCGATAAATCCGCCGGCGTGCCTTCGAACACGATCTTCCCGTGCCCCATGACGTAAAGCCGGTGGGAAATCTTCAATGCGATCGTCAATTTTTGTTCCACCAACAAAATGGATACGCCGCGCGACGCGATTTCCGCGAGCAGCGCGCCCACTTGCTCGACCAGTAACGGCGCCAGCCCCTCGGTCGGTTCGTCGATCAGCACTAGGTCCGGGTCGCCCATCAGCGTGCGGCACATCGTCAGCATTTGCTGTTCGCCACCGGAAAGAACCCCGGCCGGATTGTTCTGTCGGGCGGCGAGGTTGGGGAACAGCCGGAACACGTCGTCGAAGGTCCAGCGGCCGAATTTGCCCGCCTTTTTCAACCCGAGTTCCAAATTCTGCCGCACGGTCAGGGTCGGAAACACCTGCCGATCTTCCGGCACGTACCCGATGCCGGAGCGTGCAACCAGATCGGGGCGCAGTCCGGCGACGTCCTTGCCGCGGTAAAGAACGGAACCTTGCGGGTCCACCAGCCCCATGATCGCCTTGCATAACGTGGACCGTCCCACGCCATTTCGACCCAAGAGTGAAACGATTTCGCCCTCGTTCACCGACAGATCGACGCCGTGCAGAATATGGCTCTGCCCGTAAAACGCATGGAGGTCGCGCACTTCGAGGATCATTCTTCGAGCGCTCCCAAATATGCTTCCTGCACCGCTTTGCTGGATCGCACGACCTCCGGCGGACCGGACGCGATCACCTGCCCGTAGACAAGCACCGTGATGGTATCGGCGAGGTCGAACACCACCTTCATATCGTGTTCCACCATCAGCAACGTTTTGCCCTTCGTGACCCGCCGGATCAGCGCCATGGCATAATCCGTTTCGGTGTTGCTCATGCCCGCCGTAGGTTCGTCCAGCAGAATGACCGATGCGCCGCCGGCAATGGTCATGCCGATTTCCAGCGCACGTTGTTCCGCGTACGACAGCAACCCGCTGGGGATATCGCGGCGGCCGGACAGGTTCAAATCCTCTAGCAGGGCTTGCGCGGCGTCGTTCAACGCCGTTTGTCGCCAGAGCGCCGACCAGAACGAATATTTGTATCCTTTGCTCCACAGCAGGGCGCAGCGCAGATTTTCGAACACCGACAATTTCGGAAAAATCGAGGTGATCTGGAAACTGCGCGACAAGCCGGCGCGATTGATCATATGCGGCGGCATCGCATCGATCCGCGCACCGTTCAACGCAATCTCTCCGGAGGTAATGGGGAACCGGCCGCTAATCAGGTTGAACAACGTGGTTTTACCCGCACCGTTCGGACCGATAATACAATGCCGCTCCCCCGCTGCGATATTCAGGGTCACGCCGCGAATAATTTCGGTGGCGCCGAAATTCTTGCGCACATCCCGAAGGCTGACGGCGGTCATGGCCGGTCTCCGGATTTCAAATCGGCGGTCAGGCTTTCCCAGACGCGATGGAAGGATCGCGCCTCGAACCGAAGCCAGATTCCGCCGCCGAACAGGCAGGCGACGGAAATCAGCCACGGCTTTATCGCGCCGGCATTGATGGCATTCCCGAACAGCACCAATTTTTTACCTTGAGCCGCCCCAATGGTCATGAAAGACAGCAATTCCACCAGTCCGACAAAACCGAAGATCAGCGCGAAAAACGGAACGATGAGTTTAAGATAGGGGATCGTCAAACGGCCCAGACGACCCGACCCAGCAATCGGCCGGTGCGCCACGATCAGGCCGGACAGGCCCGCCGGGGCGAACATGACCATGGCAATGAACATCACGCCGACATACACCAACCAGGAGTTAGACAGCAGGCTTACCCCGCTCTGCAACAGCGTGATCAGCACGGCACCGAGGATGGGGCCGCCGAACACCGTTGTGCCACCGATATAGGCCATCAGCAGCGCGTTGGCCGAAAGACCGCCCGCCAGCGCGTCGAACGTTACGATCTCATAGGTGATCGCGTATAGGCCGCCACCGATCCCGGCGAACATGCCGGACAGCGCGAATTGCAGAAACCGCACGACACGCGGGTCGTAACCCATAAACTGTGCGCGTTCGTAATTGTCGCGGGTGGCGTTGGCCATGCGACCGAGCGGGGTTTGGGTCAGAAAATACATGCCGGCGGCGGAGATGAGGGTCCAGACCAGGATCAAATAATAAACCTGTAAGCCGGAAGCATAATCGAGACCGAATAAACTGCGCTCGATCGTGCGGTTGGTGGTCACACCGCCCTCGCCGCCAAAAAAACTGTGGAACATCAGTGCTGCGGTCGTCATGAGCTCGCCGATGCCCATGGTGATCATGGCGAAGGCGGTGGCGCGCTGTTTGGTCGCCATGTAGCCGAAAACGATCGACAGGCCGAGGCCGCTCAAACCCGACAGCAGCGGAATGACCTCCATCGGCAATGGCAACGATCCGTCGGCCGCCGCGTTCAGGAAATGTATGGTCGCATAGCCGCCGATGCCGAAGAACGTTGCGTGACACAGGGAGAACAACCCCGCCTGCCCCAGCAGCATGTTGTACGACAGGGCCAGGATGACCATCATGCCCATCTGACTGAGCATGGAGATCACGAAGCCGGAGTCGCGCCCGGTTTGAAAATCGTGGAACGCCCAAGGTGCCGCCATCGCCAGCACAAACGCGAATACCCAAATCCAACGGGGACCGTTCATGTGTCGCGAGTCCCCATCAGGCCGCGCGGCCGGAACAGCAAGATAATCACCATCATGGCGAAGGGCAGCAGCGCCCCGATGCGGGCGATGGGCACCGTCAGTATTTCCATCAGCAGATTGTCGGGCCTGAGCGCGAAGCCCAGCGGCCGCAACAGATCGGCAACGGAATAATCCACCACAACCGCAAAGGTCTGGATCATCCCCATGATAATGGAGGCGATAAAACATCCTCCGAGAGAGCCAAGGCCGCCGAATACCACCACCACGAATACGATCGGCCCCATCGATTCCGCCATGCCGGGTTCGGTGGTTTGATAATTGCCGCCGATCACCCCCGCCAAGCCGGCCAACAAGCAGCCGCCGGCAAACACAGTGGTAAACACCATCGGCACGTTATGCCCCAGCGAGGACACCATGTTCGGGTGCGTCAACGCCGCCTGGATAATCAGGCCGACACGAGTCTTTTTCAGCAAAAGCCACGTAGACAGCAGCATACCGCCGGAAATCAGCAGCATGAAGCCGCGATAGGCGGGGAAATTGGCGCCGTAAATATGGAACAACGGGAAATCGAGCAGCGCCGGCACCCGATACGGCATCGGCAACATCCCCCATGTCATCTGCACCCCGCGCTGGACAATGAACACCAGCCCGAAAGTGAACAGCAATTCGGCGATGTGGCCGTTATGATGGACTTTACGCAGTCCCCAAATCTCGATGGCCGCACCGATCGCCCCGCATAAAAGCGGGA
>Ga0194048_10001361_pt1 | contig 12124 bp, 7 predicted proteins | sample JunL225m_MetaG_FD_161685 | JGI IMG/M metagenome (GOLD analysis project Ga0194048, IMG submission 161685) | Anoxic zone freshwater microbial communities from boreal shield lake in IISD Experimental Lakes Area, Ontario, Canada - Jun2016-L222-5m | ecosystem: Environmental > Aquatic > Freshwater >...
ACGCTCGACGCCGGCCTCGTCTTCAGCGCAATCGGCTACCGCGGCAAGCCGCTGCGCGATGTTCCGTTCGACGAGAAGTCAGGGCTGATTCCCAACGAAGCGGGGCGCGTCCACCACGAGGGCGACGTTCTCCCCGGCCATTACGTCGTCGGTTGGATCAAGCGCGGCCCAAGCGGCGTGATCGGCACGAATAAGAAGGACGCGCAGGAGACCGTTGATCACCTGATCGCCGACTACCGCGCCGGGCTGCTGCCAGAGCCGACAGCGCCGCACGAGGGCGGCTCAGAGGCCTTCGTGATCGAGCGGCGCCCCGAGCACGTCAGTTACGACGAGTGGCTTCACATCGACGAGGCCGAAAAGGGTCGCGGCGAGCCGCACGGCCGCCCACGCGTAAAGCTCACCCGCGTGCACGAGATGCTCGAAGCGATCGAAGCGAAGCGCAAGAAGTAACGGCCGCCGCGTCGGCGGGTAGCTTGGCGCAGATCAACTATTCAGAGGAGCAGGGATGACCAAGATGATCAAGGTCGCTTCCGTCTGCCTGGCATCGATGGCGCTCGCATTCGGCGCCACCGCTTGTGGCAGCTCGGATACGACGACCAGCACAACATCGACCACCACGGCGCCAGCCGTCACGACCATGGCCCCAACGACAACGCAGCAGAACAACCCGCAGGGCGACTGCCCCGACGGCCAGCAGTACGACGCCGCCACAGGCAACTGCTACCCCGACGGTCAAACAATCCCGGAGTAGGAACTCAGAGCAGGGCTGGCTGGGCGGGCCTGAATCAAGGTCCGCTCGGCCTTGCCCTTAGCTCGGTTGCGGTGGCCGCGAGTGCGGCCGGAGCGGCTTAGAACGAGACTTCGCTCGCGGCGTCCAGCTGCGCCATCAGCGCGAGCATGTCGAGCACGCCGTTGTACGCGGCGATGTGACCGTCGTGGATCTTGAGGATGGCAGTTGACTGAAAATCGACCTTGCGCCCGGTGGCTTCGAGGCCCTGAAAGGTTCCCGAGTGAGTGCCGGTCCAGCGGCGGTGGACGGCCACGAGGTCATCGGCAGCGACGATCTCGACGATCTCGGTCTGCAAGTCGGGGAAAGCAGTGAGAAATGCTTCGTAGACCTGCCGCTGCCCTTCGCGGCCTCGCCTCTCACCGTTGTGGACGAAGTCATCAGAGATCAGCTCGCCGATCACGCCGAGCTTGCGCTCGTTAATTACTTCGCGGTAGAAGCGTTCGACGAGATCACGATTGGCTTCCGCTGACATGCCCAAAGCGTAGAGCCACTGGGGTGCCGACCGCCGTCGGATAGCCTGCTGGACATGAGCGATTCGCAGGTATCCGGCTCCGCTGGCCCCGCAACCTTCGTCCTCGTCCACGGCTCCAATCACGGCGGCTGGTGCTGGGAGCGCTTGGTTCCACTGCTCGAGGCTGCCGGTCACAGCGTCTACGCACCGACGCTAACCGGGCTCGCCGAGCGCGCCGGCGAGTTGACAGAGCAGGTGGGGCTCTCAACCCACGTTTCCGACGTTATCGAGCTAATCGAGGGACATGATCTGCACGGCATGACTCTAGTCGGGCACAGCTACGCGGGAGCGGTTATCACCGGTGCTGCCGAGCGAGTTGGCGACCGAATCGAGCGCCTTGTCTATCTCGACGCATTTCTGCCGCGCGATCGGGAGTCGGTGCTCGACACTGAGCCGCCGCAGTCGCGCGAAGCGTTTCTTCAGATCGCGCGCGAGCAGGGCGACGGCTGGCGCTTACCGCCGCAGAAGAGCTTCCTCGACCGCTGGGGCCTAACCGACCCGGCCGACCGAGAGTGGGTATGGGAGAACCTCACCGACATGCCGCTGCTCGCCTCGACTGAGGCGCTGTCAGCGCCGCGCGATGCGGCTCGCTCTTTGCCACGCACATTTATCGACCTCACCTCGCCCAAGAACGCGGGAACGGTCCCGGCGACAGAACGGGCGCGCGAGGAGGGATTCGCGATGCTTGAGATCGCAACCGGTCACGACGCGATGGTCAGCGCACCCACCGAGCTAGGGAGGTTGCTCTTGGGGGTCGTTGCCTCGAGTAAGACTAAGGCGCCGTAGGCGGAGGCGAGAACGGGCTAGGTCAACGGCTGGCAATGAACCTGTGACGAGGAAGTTCCGTCGAGCGTTAGATTTCCAGTGTGGTTGCAAAGCTCTCAGCGACGGGATCGAAGTCGTCTCGGGTCGTTGCGCTCGTGGTCTGCGCGGCGGCGCTGCTGGTTGGTTGCGGCGAACAGAACCCCGTCTCGCCCGACGCCGCCCGCTCTGGACAGGGTCGGCTGACCGAGGCCGACAGCCTCTACGTTGCAGAGTTTGAGGCGTTTCCAAACCTCTCGCGGGCCAGCAAGATCGCTGATTGGAAGCAGCGTGGCCGCTGGGTAGTGAGTCGCCTGCGGGCGACGGCAGAAAGCTCGCAAGCAGAAGCAATCAGCCTAGCCGACGAATCCGGTGCCGTCGTCAGGTCGCAGTGGATTGCCAACGTCCTGATCCTGGCTGGAAACGACAAGCTTGGGGAGCAGATCGGCGCGCTACCGGGTGTCAGGAGGGTCTGGAAGGAGCCGTTCCCTTCGTTCGACCACACCCGCCTCTCGCCTGCCGCGCGGCCGCTAAGCCCGCCGCGGGCGATCCGGCAGGTTGGCGCACCGCAAGCCTGGAAGCAGCGCATTACGGGCCGAGGAGTGACCATTGGCATCGTTGATACCGGCGTCGACGCGCACCACCCCGCGCTGCTTGGGCGTTACCGCGGATATCGCGGCCGCGGTAAGGCGCTCGAGAATGACGGGAACTGGTTCTCGCCTATCCGCCGCTTTCAGAACGGGCCGGTGGATTCGGCCGGTCATGGAACTCACATCGCTGGATCGGCTGTCGGAGCACGTGGGCTTCCGGGTGGGGCTCCGATTGGTGTAGCCCCGGGCGCGCAGTGGATCGCTGCCGCGGCCTGCACCAGCAGCGCCTGCCCCTTGACCGGCGTGCTTCCTGCGCTCCAGTTCATGCTTGCACCAACTGACCGCTTTCGTCGCCACGCCAATCCGGATCTGCGCCCAGAGATCGTGGCCAATTCGTGGCAGCGCGATGCGCAGGACGTCGCATTGGAGCGCGCTATAGAGGCGCTTGAGGCGGCTGGCATGCTCCCGGTCTTTGCGGTTGGAAACGGTGGGCCCGCTTGCGGCACGGCGCGTACCCCGGGGACAGACCCGGACGAGGTCCTCAGTGTCGGGGCGGCGACTGTGGCTGGCACGGTTGCACTGGAATCTGGAAGGGGTCCAGCGCCCGGGGGGCTCCCTGACCCTGACGTTGTGGCGCCGGGCGAGAACGTTGTCTCGAGTGCTCCCAAGAGCGGCTATGCAAGCGCCGACGGAACCTCATCAGCGGCCGCGATTGCTGCCGGAGTCGCTGCTCTAGCGCTCGAGGCCGCACCTGCTTTGCACGGCAATCCGAGCGGCCTCGTTACCGCGATGAGGGGGGGCACTCGATCAGTGATGCCGAGCGGGTGTGGAACAAGTGCGGCTGGGCGTCGTAACAACATCGGTGGTTACGGGTTGCTCGACGCCCCGCGGGTGCTCGATCAAGCGCGCCGCTACAGCGCCCGCTAGGGGCGTTCAGCAGCGCCAAGTGACTGTCGCAGAAATTGCACCTTGTGGCTAGTATTTGCCGCGTGTTCCAAGCGACTATTCTGAAGCGTGCCCCGACGGGTGTCGCAGGTTTCCTAGTCGTCGGCTGCGCAGCGCTCGTATTCGCTGGCTGCGGTGGCTCACAGAGCGCCGAGGCTCCGCAGAGTGTCTCCGGCGGCTCGCCCAGCTCCAGCCAAGCTGGCGACCTAGTTGACGCGACCGCGGCCAAGCAAATCAACAACCCTCGAGCTCCCGACGGTTGTACCAACCAGAAGTCGAACGAGGAGATTTGCTCCGACTTTTCCAACTACATGCTCAGCTACCGCCCTATGTCTGGCGACTCTGATTTTGGAACGCGCGGACCTTACCTTGTGGGCAAGCAGACGAGCCCAAGCGTTAACTCGTCGGCCAAGATTGAGGATATTGGGACGGGCTCGGGTGGCGATGGAAAGGTACGCAGCTACGACAAGGGAACTGCGGAATTCTCGGGATTGCTCCAGGCGGACTTCAACGACGACAGCGACATTGGCAATAGCGGCAGCGTGCGAATCTCCGCACAAGCAGGAGACGTCGACTTTGGAAGCGTGCACTTTTCGATGAAGAACATGGATGGCGCTGACGATGACGATCAGGATGAAGGCACGCGACACGGAGACAACGACTGGGCTTACTGTGAAAAGCAGCGAGGCGGGGGCGGCGGGTCAATGTTCCTCTCGTGTGGAGCCCCCAACGATCCAACCGAGGGCGTCAAGCAGTGCCAAAACAACGGCGACGACGAGGAGTGTGGCTTCTCCTTCTACATGCAGGACTATCCAGTCAGGGTTGGCGTTTTCAATCAGATCAATGGCTCGAAGTTGCAAATAGAATCGGTTACGGAGGATCAGCCATCAGGTTCGAGCGGTTACGGGCTCCTGATTAGCGAAGGCGCTACCGACCTCAAAGCCAAGAGCACGCTGGACAATGGCGATAGCGGGCTTTGGCTGGCTGGCTTCCGCGCCGTGCCTGGTGCTCAGATTAAGGTCCAGGCATTAATCAAAGCCGCCGGCGAAAGCTCGACCGAGGGCTGGGCGAATGCTCGCGTCTACATGACCGCAACGTTCGTCAAGACTGGCGACAAGGAAGTTCTGCCTGTCTGCGAGGTGCAGAACAAGTCGGCGGGGACGGCCGGCTCCTGCAAGGTCAACCTCACCAACGGGTCGGTTTCCAAGCCTGGCACCGCGACCTTCACGCTCCAAGCTGGCTAACGCAAGATGACTTTGAACGCGATTCGACCTAGAGCGTCTGCGCGTCTCGTCGGTGGTTACCGCCGCCTTCTCGTGTTTTGCACGATGGCCGCGTTGGTAGCTCTAGCACTTGCGCCGTCAGCCTTTGCTTGGTCGGTGAGCACCGTCCCAGGCCTAACATCCGGCGGTGGGTCAGGTGGGCCGCTGGTGCCAGAAGTCCCGGGGGTTGTCCTCGATGGCTCGAACGGGCTTTCGACCAGCTTGCGGCCGACGTTGCACTGGCCTAACGGCCCATCCGGTCAGAAGAACTACGAAATTCGCGACCTCGGCGGCAAGTCGCTCTGGCGGTTCGGTGCTTCCGGTGACGCCAAGGTCAGCGCCGGAGTGCTAAAGCAGGGCGGCGCGTACACCTGGCGTGCCACCGGTGACGGCAAGAGCTTCGATGGTGGTCTCGTCCGCGTCGACATGCAGCGCTCCAATGTGCAGGGCGCGCCCTCCTATGGCGGTGTCTCTGTCGCCGCCGTCTCCGGCGAGGCCGTCTTCTCGTGGTCATCCGGCCGCCTCAGCGCGGTCGGTGGCGAAACAGGGCTAACGCTCTCTTTCCAGCCTTCCAACACGCAGCTGCTCGCCCCTGCTCGAGGGCTACCGGCAGGATGGCAGATCACCGCAGGTGGCGGATCCGAATGGTCTCAGCTCAAGCTCAAGTCGGAGGGTTGGGCAGAGCTGATCTCATCTTCGGGTGCAGCCGTGCCATTTGCCCGCGGCAGCGGTGGACTTTGGGTCGCCCAGCTCGGTGCTGGCCAAAACTGGCCTGCGGGGTCACAAGTTTCTCTCAGTCGCGCCGGGGACGGAACTTGGTCGGCGAGTGATCGCAATGGTGTCGTGACGCTGTTCCCGGCGCTGACTAAGACCGGTGGGACCGTGTGGGCAAGAAAAGTCTGGGCAGCTGGAGAGCCCAGCGTGCAGCAGTCGTTCGATAGCTCCGGCCACCTCACTGCAATAACGGACCCTGTCTCAAATCGGTCGATTCGTCTGATCTACCGAGGGGTAAACGAGAGCGGGAGCCTAAGCTGCTCACAAGCAGAGGCCGCTCACCAAAAGATTGCGCCCCCCGGCTACCTGTGCCTCACCAGCGGGTGGGAATCGCCGCCGGGAATTGGTCACGGCCATGGGTCGAAGCCGCAGCAGAACAGGTTCTTCTATGCCAGCGATGCGGGCAAGACCGTTCTGGCTCGGATCGTCGGCGAGGCGCAGGGCGGCGGCAAACTGGCGTCCGCAACTGACCTTGCCTACGACTCGGTCGGCAGGCTCAAAGCGTTGCGAGAGCCTCTCTCCACGCGCGCCGTCGCGGCCGGTGTCCTGAAAGGAAAGCCAAGCGCGGACGACCCGAACGTCCTCACGACGATTAGCTACCACGGCGACGGCAAAGCGGCGAAAGTTACGCGTCCAGCGCCGATGTCGGTGAGCCGGACCGGCCCGCGCGCGTGGCGGTCGTTTAGCTGGTCAACCGACTCCGGCACAACGACGCAGATCGTCCGCGGCTACGGTACGAGTCAGGTTCTCGGCGAAATAAAATCTCAGCTTTCGACGATGCTCGCGACGAAGGTGGTCGATAACGCCGGCCGCGTCACGACGACGCAGTGGGATCCCGATCTGCAGGCACCGAAGCAGATCGATTCGCCGGGCGGATTTGTTGAGAAGTTCAGTTACGACGGCCTAGGTAACTTGATTCAGCAGCGCGGTCCGAGTACCGCAGTGGACTCCTCCAGCGCCCCGGTTGCGACGACCAGCTACGACACAGAGCTCAGCGGAACGGATGAGGTCCCCGTTCGCGGCCTGCAAGTCCTCTACTACAAGGGGCGACAGTTCCAAGGCGCTCCACTCAGTCATCAGACCGGCCCGAAGATCGGCAGCACCGAGGCAGTGAAATCATTGCTTTTTAGTTGGCCAGGTAGCCCAATTGGTTCGACTAACCCGGATTGGTCAGCGCGTCTTTTCGGGTACGTGGTCGTCCCTCAGGACGGCGATCTCTCCTTCACGGCCGCTACCGGCACTTCGCTATGGATAGCTGGCCAGCTCTGCTCACCGACGTGCGAGCGCAAAGGTCTCAAGGCCGATCAGCTCCTCCCGATTCAGGTTCAGGCGGTATCGGCAGTCAGCGGAACTGGCTCGCTGTTTGTTACGTGGTCTGGCCCGGGGGCGTCGGGGGCTGTTCCAACTAGTTCGTTGCGCCCCGGCTACACACTCCCGTCGCAGCAGAAGGTGGCTGATGCGCTCAGCCCAGGCGCTGGCGTTCAGACGCTTGCAACCGCGATTCAATACAGCTCCAATGATCCGTCGAGGGTCGTCAGCGCGCGATCTCCATCGGGGCTGACGGCGCAGCGCAGCTACGAGCCTTACAACCCTCAGGGCGGGCAGTTTGGTCGGTCCGAGAAGTTCACAAGCGCGGCGGATCTGAAGAGCTCAGCCACCTACTTCGGGCAGCATGACGTTGCCACCGCTCCGGCAAGCTGTCCGGGAGTTGGCGGGCAATCGTTCGATCAGGCGGGGATGCTTCGCGAAAAGGCCCTGATCGGTGGGATCGATACCAGCCAGATCTACGACAACGCCGGTCGCGTTGTCGCGCAGCGCCAGAACGGCCAGCTTTCGGCCTGCGCTGCGTTCGACGGCGCAGGTAACAAAGTGCTCTCATGGTCCCCAGCTAACGGCAGTAGCCCTGCAGTAACAGTCAAGACGGACTACAACGCGAGCGAGAATCCGCTGCGAACCGTCAATCAGTCCAGCCAAGGATCGACGGTGAGAAGTTCGTCCGCGCGTATTGACATCCTCGGGCATCAGATAAGCGCCACCGACGTGTGGAACACCACAACCGTCATCGAATACGACGCCTTCGACCGGCCGATCAAGAGCACCTCGAAGACGGGCACAAAGCAGCAGACGGTGACAACTTCCACCTACGGCGATTCCGGGCAGCTTGGGAGCGTCATCGTTGACGGCAAAACGCTCGCTTCCTACAGCTACAACGACGCCGGTCAGATGATCGGCGCTACCTACTCGAACGGTTCGTCGGTCTCGTTCTCATATGACAGCAGTGGCAACCTCAGTGCGCGAAAGTTGAAAATAGGTGGCAGGGAGATCAACGAAAGCGTTGGACTCTCGCCCGGAGGGCGAACGCTCACGCGGAGTCTTTCAGCGCCCGGGACTGACAGTTCGTGGTCGTACAGCTACGACCGCGACGGACGGCTCAGCTCTGCCGACCTAGCCGGCACGGTCCCGGATGGGGTTGCTACGGGGAGTTGGGTCTACCAGCTGGATGCCGCGTCTCGGCGTGAGGCAATAACTCGGCCTGGAACAGGACCGGGGACTGGGCGGGTGACCTTCAGCTACGGCGATGCCAGCGAGATCGAGGGGACAAGCGACCCCCGTTTCGGCGTTCAAGGCGACGCACAGTTTGAATACGACAGCCGCGATCGGGCGACGAAGGCCGGGGCACTGAAGTTCAAGTACGACGCGACCGGCATTGTCTCGCAGGTCACTGACGGCAAAACGACAGTCGATTATCTGATCTCAGGCGGGCAGGTCATCGGGCAGACGATCACGTCCACAGACGCGCAGACTGGAAAGACGATCTCGCGTTCGGTTCGCTATTCGGCGCAAGGTCTAGTGATCTGCCCGAAGTGCGAAACCGGCAGCGCGCTGTCGCGGCTCGTTCCACTACCGGGCGGCGTGACGATCGACATTCCGATCGTCCGCGCTACCGCGAAGAAAGTGAAGCCGAAAGCCGTCGCGGGTGAAGCCGCCGAAACGGCTGCTGTGAAGCCGCCGACTGCACCAACTGAAGCGGCGCAGTCGTCCGAGCCAACCTGGCGCTATACCGACATGCTCGGTGACGTGGCGTGGCAGGTCACGGGTTCGCAGGCTCCCGCCACGACTACGCTCTACGATCCCGACGGCAACCAGCTAACTGCAGCCCCGCCTCTCTCGCTCGATCCGACGATTCCGAATCTTCGCTTCCGCGGTCAGAATACGGCGCCAACTGAGGTACCGGTGCTAGCGATGGGCTCGCGCTCATACATCCCAGCCCTAGGCCTATTTATGCAGCCCGATCCCGTACCCAACGGCGGGCCGACTCCATACAACTTCGCTAACGGCGACCCGATTAATTTCAACGACCCGGGTGGTAACGTGGCGTGGTGCTGGTCAACCTTCACGAAGGTGACGATCGGGGTCGTTGTCGGAGTGACTGTAGGGGCGCTAACCGGTGGCGCCGGCCTCTCGGTTGGAGCGGCGATCGCCGCTAATGCTCTGGGTGGCCTCGGCGCAGCGTTGGTCTCCCAAGGGACGGTCGTGCTCGCTCAAATTCCTGACGCCGACGGGAACGTCCAGAGCGACATCAACTGGTGGGAGGTCGCGACTGAAACCGCAGTATCGGGCGCATTCGGTGGTGTTTCTGCTGCAATCGGCAACAAGATTTCGGCCAACGCCGCAGCCAAAGCGGCCGCTGCCTCTGAGTCCGACAAGCTTGTGGACGACTTCTTCTATCAGAGCATCGTGCAGCCGTTTGTCGACGGTGCTGAGTACCGATCGGGCACCGTGATCAAGCAGAGCTTCGCCAACCTGAAAGATGATGCGCTCAAGTACCAGCTCGAGTCGTCCTCGGACTTCATATCCAGCGCGAAAGGCGTCGGTAAGGCTGGAGAAGGCGCCGCCGACATCGCGTCGCGCACGCCGACGGAGCAGGCAGAGCGGCTCTTCGCCGACCCGAATCGTCTCCCCGAGTTCTTCAAGCTCCCGCCGGGCTTCAACATCGGGTTCGCAAACTTCCAGTAGCTGGCAGGCTATCTGGCTGCCGAGCGGTTAAGGTGCCGTAGGCGGAGGCGAGAACGGGCAGGCGAGGTCAACTGCCGGCAGCGAACCGGTGACGAGGAAGTTGGCGATCGGCGTGTCCACGCAAGTCGATTGGCTGAGCCCGAAGGTTCCGTGGATGCCGCCGACCAAGGTGATGGCGCGCATCGTCGGGTAGGTGCGGGCCATGTTCACTGCCCACTGGTAGGGCGTCTCGCCGTCGCGGGTCGTGTTAGAGATGATGCCTGCGATCGGCGGCCCGAAGCGCTTCGGTCGCGGAACCGCGTTAGGTCGTGCTCCGCCGTATCCGTTGCAGGTTGTGAGGTAATCGACGCCGAGCGAGCCACCATAGATCGGCCCTTCTTTGTTAATCCAGCGAAGGCGTTCTTGCTGGCGCGAGTTTGAGATTCTGTCCGCATAGTCCTGGCAGACAACCGCCGACCAATGGCTTCCCGCAGTACCGGTAGTTGGGCTGCGCAAGTCGGGTGCGGTGAGGGCTTTGCGCGCGGCGACCTTCTCGCTGTTCGAGCCGAAAAGGGCGTTCCACGAGTAAGTGACAGCCTGCTTGGCCTGCGCCCAGCTCTGGTCGCCGGTTACCGGGTAGAAGTCAACGTCGTCGTTTAGAACGTCGAGTAGATCCCAGCGCGTGTAGGGCTTCTTCCCCTCTAGTGGGATCGTGCGCTTGTTCAACTGCGCCATCACCTGATCAAACTTCGACTTCAGGCCGTTTGCCAAGAGGAAGAAGCCGATCGAGTGGTCAGGGGCCACCGCGCCGGCGCTGATTCCGTAAAGCGTGCCCTGAGGATCCATGTTGCCGTCGAAGACCATCCGCCGGACGCGGTTTGGGAAAAGCTGGGCGTAGGTTGAGCCCAGCAGCGTGCCGTAGGAGATCCCCCAGTAGGTGATTTTGCTGTCGCCGACCGCGGCGCGCATAGCGTCGAGGTCGTAGGCCCCGTCGATGCTGCCGCCGTTCTCGACCAAAGCACGGTTCGCCTTGAAGCAGAGCGAGTTGTAATCGGAAACCTGCTTCTGCCGTTCGGCAAGAACCTTGCGCCAGTCAACCGATCCTGTGACCGGCCGCGTGGGCTTTGGGATGTTGCATCCGCGCCCCGAGAGCGCGGGTGTCGACGCGCCGATGCCACGCGGGTCGTAGCTGACGAAGTCATATGCCGCCCGAACCTCCGGCGGTAGCAGGAAGACCATCTCCGAAAGCCCGACGCCCGTCTGTCCCGGGCCGCCGGGATTCATGAAGAGTGTGCCTTTCCTTTGCGCGGGAGTGCCGTTGGCCGGCAGCTTCACGACCGCCAGCTGCACCTTCTTGCCGTTCGGCTGGCTGCGGTCGAGCGGGCGCGTGAGGGAGGCGCAATCGAAGCCCGGAAGCGCCCACCCGTCGATCTTCTTCCACCGATCGAACTGCGGCTTGCTGCAGGACTGCCAGTTCAGAGCTGCTGCGGAGGACGGGACGGCGTGAGCGCCGGCCGCGGCCGCGGCTATCAGGACCGTGAAGATCAGTTTCACACGCAGGCGAGGCCGCACCGAAGGCATGGCGCAAGTTTGACACGTCGCCGCCGCTCGCGAGTAGGTAGGCCAATCTGACGCGGGGATTGTTGCCACCTGCAGAGTTCGGTTGCGGCGGCCTTCGGCCAGCACCCGTCAGCCAATCAGCTCCTGCTCGCGCCCGACAGGTTACGGTTAATTCATGTCCTGGCGGCTCATTAGTTCTTGGCGCATGCTCGGCATCGTGGCGACGGCTGTCGTACTGGTAATGCTGGTGGGCCCGCTGGCCGTCGCGAGTGCTCGCAGTACCGCTCCAGGCCGTACGGCGGTTTGGCAAGCAGCGATGGCCGGAAGTCAGTTCGCGCGGCCGCACGATCCAACAAGCGAACAGACCCGCTCGCCGGATAGGACGGTGCGCCAGTTATTCAAGCTTTCGAGCGATTCACGATCAATTCGTGTGCGTTTCAGCAACTACTTCGGCAAGACTCCATTGACGATTCAACAGGCATGGGCTGGCAACCCGGTAGCCAGCAGTACGGCGCGCCTCGTGAGTGGCTCTAACGTGCGCATGACGTTTGGCCGGAGGGGCTCGGTAAAGATCCCGCCGGGCGCGCAGGCCTGGAGTGACCCGGTCGACATCCGCGTGCGGGCCGGCGATCAAGTGGCATTGAGCATCTACGCGCCCGGCAGTCCGGTCTCGGGAAAGAACAACCCTTTCCCTTACGCTTACGACGTTGCTGGAATGTACATCAGCACTCCCGGCAACCATGCCCGTGACTCCGGAGCTGGAGCGTTCCCGGCGCTGGATGTAATTTCAGAGCCAAAGACCTACCAAGCCGCAGCGTATTTCCCCGGCCAAGTGTGGTGGACCGATGTTGTAGCCGCGCGCACCAATTCGATCGGCACCGTAGTCGCTGTGGGC
>Ga0194048_10001363_pt1 | contig 12122 bp, 10 predicted proteins | sample JunL225m_MetaG_FD_161685 | JGI IMG/M metagenome (GOLD analysis project Ga0194048, IMG submission 161685) | Anoxic zone freshwater microbial communities from boreal shield lake in IISD Experimental Lakes Area, Ontario, Canada - Jun2016-L222-5m | ecosystem: Environmental > Aquatic > Freshwater >...
ACAGAAAATGCGGCGAATCCCCATTGAATGAGTCGGCGCATATCGATGTGTGAAAAGACAGTGCCGATTGCGAGACCACCAAGACATGCACCGAAACCCCACGTTGCATAAAGCCATTTATACGTCGTGCCGCTTTCGTCAATCTTGAACGTAAGTCGGGCGACTGCAGGGAAGAGGCCGACATACGGTAATGAGAGAAGCGAAAATGTGGCAAGTGAAACGATGAGGCGACGCACAACAGGTCTTTCGCGGGCTATGGAGAGACCCACGGTGAAGCGTCGCCAACCCTGAGTTGGATCTGGCACATAATCCGGCACCGTCACTCTGAGTAGAGCGAAGATGACGAACAGATATGTCGCTGCATTGAAATAAAAGAATTGGGCAGTAGTGGCACCCCACTGTGAGAAGACGGCAACAATGATTGGGCCAACGACACGTGAACCATTAATAACAGTGCTGTTGAGTGCAATTGCTCCTGACAAATCTTCAGGTCGCACGAGTGAAGGCAACATTGCAGACCACGCTGGTGCATTGAGTGCATTTCCGATACCCACCCCGAAAGCTGCTGCAAAAAGCGCCCAGATCGGTGGAGTGCCGAGTGCGAGAGTGGCGAGTGCCACCGAAAATGAAAGCTGTACAACTTGCATGGAGATGAGCCATTTTTTGCGGTCAAAGCGATCGGCGATCACACCGGCTGGAATGGACAAGAAAAGCAATGGTCCCAGTTGGGCGAAAATGAGTAAACCCACAACCGATGCTTTGCCAGTGCGGTGGTACACATAGGCAGGTAGAACGACATTTTGCATCCATGTGCCGATGTTTGAGCCCAAGGATCCAAACCACACAAGGCGAAAGTCGCGAACGCGAAGAGCAGCTCTGGCACTGCCTCGTCGGGGTTGATCAGTAGGTATGTCGCTGGTATCAGTCATGGTCATTGTCGGATCGGCAAGAATGTTGGCAATGAGCCACGCATTCGAACCTCAACTCGATGTCAACGATACAAGAGTGACTGCCAGTAAAACGAGCGCGCCAGTGTGCGATTCGCCACGAGGGATTTTTTCAGAGTGTCCGCATTGTGGATCAGGTCTCTATGCCGAGCATGCGCACTTTCGTTGTGCGTCGTGCGGCTGGCGTGACAGTTGCTGCGACTAGATAACGCTTCTTAACGCTTTTTAGCGCTAGTCAACTCAGCGCATCTAGCGGACTTACAAAATCTGTTGAAAGTTCGCGAGCTACAGGCTCGCTCGTAATGTGTCCGTTCGCAGCGTTGACTCCAAGTCGTATTGCTTCACTTTGTTGTGCTGCTGCGCGCGCTCCAAGTGATGCAATCTGTATTTGATATGGCAGGGTCGCATTTGTGAGCGCGTATGTACTGGTGTTTGGAACTGCTCCTGGCATATTGCCAACTGCGTAATGGATGACGCCATGAGTCTCGTACACGGGGTCAGTGTGCGATGTTTCGTGAGTAGTTGCAATACATCCACCTTGGTCAACTGCAACGTCAACTATCACCGAGCCTCGTTTCATGCTGCGCACCATGTCTTCACTGACAACAATTGGTGCTCGTGCACCAGCAACTAGCACTGCGCCAATTAATAGGTCGGCATCGGCAAGCACGCGTTCAATTGCACCGCGGTTCGATGCAAGTGTTGTTGTGCGACCAATACAAATTTGCTCGATGTGTCTCAGACGGTCCAGATTTCTGTCGAGGATGATTACTTCAGCTTGCATTCCCGCAGCAATCCATGCAGCGTTGTATCCAACATTGCCTGCACCGATGACGACGACTTTCGCCGGACGAACTCCTGGAGCACCACCCATCAAAACGCCACGACCACCTTGTGGACGTTCGAGGAAGTGCGCTCCAGCCTGAGTGGCAAGCCGACCAGCAATTTCGCTCATCGGTGCAAGTAGCGGCAGGGAACCGTCGCTGAGTTGCACAGTCTCATAGGCGATTGCTGTTGTCTTCGATTTTTGTAGCGCTGCGGCAACTGCTGGGTAGGCCGAAAGATGCAAGTAGGTAAACAGCGTGAGGTCTGATCTCAAAAAACCGAATTCCTCGGCCTTTGGCTCTTTGACCTTGACAACCATTTGCTGGCTCCATGCATCAGCGGCTGTCGGCACAATCGTGGCACCCGCTGCAACGTATTCGGCGTCGCTGATGGATGCACCTTCGCCAGCGCTTTTCTCAACAAATACTTCAATACCAAGTCGTTCAAATTCGCGCACGCCATCCGGGGTGAGGGAGACACGGCCCTCTAAAGTCTTGATTTCTTTGGGCACACCGAGAGTTTTGATGTTTGATGCCATAACCCGACACTACGCCCAAAGGGCTGCTGCCATTTAGTGTCTCGGTATTTCGTGGTACTTGACACTGCTGGTTAGTGTTGTCCTATGAAATCGTTCAATAACTACATCAACGGTAAAGAAGTTGCAGCCCAAGACGGGCGCACAACGCCAATCATTGATCCCGTAACCGGCAAGCAATATGCGACGGCAGCATTGTCTGGACCAGCCGACGTAGACAGCGCAATGAAGGCTGCCGCAGATGCGTTCGATTCGTGGAAACACTCAACGCCATCGGTGCGCCAGAAGGCAATCAATGACATTGCCGATGCGATGGAAGCCAACATGACCGAATTGATTGAAGCCGAAATCGAAAACACTGGAAAACCACGGGCTATTACGTTTAACGAAGAAGTACCGCCAATGATGGACCAGATTCGCTTTTTTGCTGGTGCTGCGCGCATGCTCGAAGGTAAGAGTGCAGGCGAATACATGACCAACTTCACTTCATATATACGTCGCGAACCAATTGGTGTTTGTGCTCAAGTCGCACCATGGAACTATCCATTGATGATGGGCGTGTGGAAGTTCATTCCAGCAATTGCCGCAGGCAACACCACAGTGCTGAAGCCAAGTGACACGACACCTGCTTCGACTGCATTGATTGCAAAGATTGCTGGTGAAGTGCTGCCTCCAGGCGTACTCAACGTCATTTGTGGAGATCGTGACTCTGGTCGCGCAATGGTCACACACGACACTCCAGGAATGGTTTCGATCACGGGTTCAGTTCGCGCAGGAATGGAAGTAGCGGGCGAAGCAGCGAAGAGTTTGAAGCGCGTACATCTCGAGCTCGGCGGAAAAGCACCTGTCATCATTTTTGACGACGCAGACATTGATCTGGCCGTAGAGACAATTGCAATGACCGGATATTTCAATGCAGGTCAAGACTGCACTGCAGCAACTCGTGTAATTGCTGGGCCAAAGATCTATCGCGACTTCGTCGATGCACTCACAGAGGCTGCAAAAAAGACAAAGACTGGCAAGCCGGGTGACGATGTGCTGTACGGACCACTGAACAACGAGACCCACTTGAGCAAAGTCAAGGGATTCGTTGACCGCACGCCTAAGCACGCTCGAATCACAACAGGTGGTTCGCAAGTGAGCGGAGCTGGTTACTTCTTCGAGCCAACCGTGATCTGTGATCTCAAACAGCAAGATGAGATGATTCAGAATGAAATGTTTGGTCCTGTCATCACAGTTCAGCAATTCAGCGACGAAGAAGAGGCACTGAAATGGGCCAACGGAGTTGAGTATGCACTTGCTTCGTCGGTCTGGACTCGAGACCTGGGGCGTGCAATGCGCATGACCAAAAATCTTGACTTCGGTTGCGTGTGGGTGAACACTCATATTCCGATGGTGGCTGAAATGCCTCACGGTGGATACAAGAAGTCGGGCTACGGTAAAGACTTATCGGCATACGCTTTGGACGATTACACGCGCATCAAGCACGTGATGATCAACCTCAACAGCTAAATCACCTACCATTTCGTTAAACAGCATGGGGGACAGAGTGGAAAATAGTGAGCGCGGCTCGGTTGAATTAATCAATGTCACCAAAAAATATGGTGATGTGCTCGCTGTCAATGGCATTAATTTGCAAATCAAAGCAGGTGAGTTCCTTTCACTGCTCGGCCCATCGGGTTGCGGTAAAACAACAACGTTGCGGATGCTCGCCGGATTTGAGCAACCAGATGAGGGCTTCATTCGGATCAATGGCCTTGAGGTGCAAGGCGTGCCGCCATACAAGCGAGATGTCAACACGGTGTTCCAGCACTATGCACTTTTCCCTCACATGTCGGTCGCGGAAAACGTTGCATATGGCTTGCGACAAAAAGGCGTCAACAAGATAGAGACCGCGACGCGTGTGATGGAAGCACTCGACATGGTGCAGATGACCAAGTTGGCGGAGCGCAAACCACGACAGATGTCGGGCGGACAGCAACAACGCATTGCGGTTGCACGTGCCCTTGTTAATCGACCAAGCATCTTGCTTCTGGATGAACCTCTTGGTGCACTCGACCGCAAATTGCGCGAAGAGATGCAAATTGAATTGAAGTTGTTGCAGAGCCGACTCGGAATCACTTTCGTGTTCGTCACTCACGACCAGGAAGAAGCCATGTCGATGTCGAATCGCATTGCCATCATGCTCGACGGACATATCGAACAGTTGGGTGACCCTGAAACTGTGTATGAGCATCCAACGTCTGCGTTCGTAGCCGGGTTTATTGGACGCAACAACTTCTGGCAAGGTATTGCAACCGAGCACGGTGCTACTGCCGACGATGGCACCGTGTTTGTGGCAACTCGGCCCGAAGAGAACGTGCCCAATGGCGAGGCGGCCCTTTCGGCCGTTCGTCCAGAGTGCATCAACTTGTCTGCAGTTCAACCAGCCCAGACGGCCAACTCAGTTGAAGCAAAAGTCGCCGGCGTGTCGCACTTTGGCGACGTCTTGCAATATGTAGTGAGCGCCAAGGGTCGTGACATTTTAGTGATGGTCGCTCGGACAAACCCTGCGCGCTTTGCACTGGGCGAGACAGTGTGGTGCTCGTGGTCGGCTGAGGACGTGTATTTGTTCTCGGCTAGGCAAGCCAGCGTTGTTATGGCGGCTCCGGCACATGACTAATATCAAAACCAACTACTACAAGGGGAAATGACATGGCAACAGAAAACTCAAAGCAGAATCCAAAACAGCTCAACATGTTGGCTCCGGACAGCTTTCGAGAGAAGCTTTCGCGCCGTGCATTTTTACAAGGCGGAACTGCGCTTGCAGGATTTGCATTAATCGCTGCTGCATGTGGTAACTCATCTTCTGATGGTGGCGCAACAACTGACACGGCAGCCGCTGGTTCAACAGACGGATTGGCAAGTGGCGATTGGAGTCGTGTAATCAATACCGCAAGTGGCACGTTGGCCATGTACACGTGGGGCGATTACAACGATCCAGAACTCGTAGGTGCACTTGCTGCATCAACCTTGAGTGTGACCATGAAGGTTGATTACTACGCAAGTAACGAAGATTTGATTACTAAGTTGGCAACAAGCGGCGGCGCAAGCGGCTTCGACATCGTTGTACCAACCGGCCCATACATTTCACAGATGGTCGAAAAGGGCTTGCTACAGAAGTTGGACAAGTCGTTGATTCCGAACATGGTCAACGTTGATCCGTTGTACCTCGGTCAGGCTTGGGATACAACAAACGATTATTCGGTGTGTAAGAACTGGGGAACAACTGGTTTCTTCTATGACACAACCAAGATCTCGAAAGAACTCACAACGTGGCAAGACTTTATTGATACATGCATGGGCGAAGCTTCGGGTCAGTGCTCAGTCATTGATGCGGCACCTAACTATTGCGGCATGTACTTTTGGGCAAATGGCATCGATTGGAATACCGAAGATGCTGCGAGCATCGACGCAGCCGAGAAATTCTTGGTTGATGAGTTTGCTCAGCACATCAAGGCATTTGATAGCTACCCTTCAACGAAACTTGCCGAAGGCGCATATTCGATCGCAATGGCATGGAATGGCGATGCTCGTCAGGCATACGTTCGAATCGCAGATGCTGGTGGCACTCCAGAAAATTGGAAGTGGGTACTTGGTGCACCAGACACCGAATTGTGGATGGACAATTACTGCATTCCGGTTGGAGCACCAAACCCTGAGGCAGCACACGCATGGATTAACTGGGATTTGATTCCAGAGATTTCAATTCGTGACTTGCAATACCACGGTTATCACACCGGCATGAAAAACATGTCGACTCTGATCGGCGAGATTGCACCAGATCTTGAAAAGGGTGACATGATTTTCTTTGGTGATGACCAAGTCAAGACCATGCATACCCAAGTCATTACTCCAGCACTGGATCGACTCATCGACATTTTGAACAAGTCGAAGGCAAAGGCCGGAGGCTGATCTGGGGTGACCGAAACGGTCGCAACACGATTGAGAAAGCGATTTCACGGGCCAAAGTATCTACTCGCCCTGCCTGCAATCATTTGGTATTTGCTCTTTTTTGCATTGCCAATTGCTTTCATCGTGTTTTATTCGTTCGGCACCAAGGACTCAACGAAACTTTTGCCAGTTGATTTCAGTCATCTTTCAACTCACAGCTATTCCGCGGTTTTCGACGAAACCTTCTTTAAGACATTTAGGGGGACACTCCGGATAGCGGTGATAGCAACAACTTTGTGCGTGTTGATCGGTTTGCCTGTTGCCTATTTTGCAGCGTTCAAAGTCCCAGAGAAGTGGAAAGCGATCATTCTGGCTGCAGTTGTGGTGCCGAGCTTTACGAGTTTCCTTATCCGCACAGTTGCATGGCGAATACCACTAGCCCCTAATGGAACATTTTCTAAATGGCTGATCGGTATGGGGTGGATTGGGCAGAACGGAATTCAAATCCTCGAGACACCACTCGCAGTGCAAATTGCGATTGTTTACAACTATCTCGGGTTCATGATCTTGCCGCTCTTCGTGGCACTTGACCGAATTGACGTGCGCATGCGTGAAGCCAGCAAAGATTTGGGCGCGGGACGCGTGGCAACTTTCTTCGGTGTTACGTTGCCACTTGCAGGTCCGGGCATCGTTGCGGGTGTGTTACTCACATTTATTCCAATGTGCGGTGACTACGTGACCGCAACTGTGCTTGGTGGAGCAAAGGGCAACATGATCGGTGCGATGATCGCATCGCAATTTAGTGGCGCTCAAAACTGGCCACTGGGTTCTGCCATGGCGATCTTGATGATTGCCGCCGTGTTGTTGTCGCTTGGTGTTGGTTTTATCGCAATGAAAATCGTGCCACTCGTGAGCTCTCTCGCTTCGCCTGCGGTTCAGAACCTGCGGCGCAAGATGCACGCAAGGGCCCTTGAGCAAGCGAAACATGTAAAGCCAAGCACCAGAACGAAGATTGAAGTGTTGCCAAAAGTGCTTGGTGTGTGGACAGTACTAGTGCTGGTGTTTTTGTTTATTCCAATCCTGCTGGTTTTTTTGCACTCGTTCAACAATGGCGGCTCGTTCACTATTTGGTCTGGAAAATCGAGTACCAAATGGTGGGGCGAATTGTTTAATGGCAGCGAAATGATGGGAGTACTCGTACGGTTTGCTGCGCTATTAGTTATCGGTGTCGTAATTAAGCGGTTGCTCAGAGGTCGAGACAATGTTCCCAAGTTTGTGTCGTCGTGGATCGTTGTTGTTTCCTTCGTCCTTGCACTCATATTGAATGGCTTCATGACCGAGTGGTATCGCACAATATTTGATTTCACTGGAATCGGTGATGCAATTCGCAACTCATTTATTGCTGCGTTTGGCGCAACAGTCATTGCCGTGATCATCGGCGGTATGTCTGGTGTTGCGCTTGCGCGACGTCCTGGAAGATGGACGACGTTTTTCATGGCAACGGTTTTTCTCATTTTGGTGACACCAGAAATTATGGACGCGGTTGCTCTGGCAACTTGGTTTCCACGTATTAAAGAAATTCCACTCGTTGGCATTATTTTCACGAGTGGATGGGGTCCATTTAATGGTGGCATCAACAAGCTGTGGGTGGGGCAGTCGTTGTATGCAAGTGCGGTTGTAACTTTGATTGTGCGCGCGCGACTTGCCGGCATTGATGAGTCGCTCGAAGAGGCAGCAGGCGACTTGGGTGCGCCTCCTGGTCGAGCATTTCGACAGATCACATTGCCACTCATCGCGTCGGCGATGGTTGCGGGTGGACTGCTTTCGTTTGCACTTTGTCTTGACAACGCAGTGATCTCAACATTGATCAGTGAGGCTGGCTCGACCACATTCCCCGTAGCGCTACTTGGCGCTACCCGCAGCACGATCAAGCCATTTTGGGGCGTAGGGGCTGCTCTGTTGTTTATCGTCACGCTCAGTGCATTGTGGTTTTTGGCGGTCATTCTGCGTCGGGGAGGCGATTCGGCGAGCAAGATTGCCGCAACGTTCACCGGCGGCTCGTAACTCGTGGCTGAAGGCAAGGCTGTTCCCAAGATTGCTGTTGGGCCACAAGGCGTTGCCGATTGGGCATGTGATGCAGTGCGAGCAGGTGGCGGAGAAGTAGTCGACTCTTCTGAGGCACAAGGGATTGTATGGACTGACTTCGATACCACGGAACAGCTGGTTGCGACCCTTGTGAATAATCCAAAAATTACATGGGTGCAGGTTCCATTTTCTGGCGTCGAAAGTTATGTGCCATACATCGATGCAACGCGCACATGGACGAGCGCCAAAGGTGTGTTTGGAGGAGCAGTTGCAGAACTTGCTCTTGGGCTTTTACTTGGGGGCATGCGACACGTTGCTGGCTATGCGCGCGAGAAACAATGGTCCGAAGACCACGGTCGCACATTGTTTGGTGCCCGCGTAACAATCCTTGGTGGCGGAGGAATCGCTCAATCGTTGATCTCGATGTTGCGACCGTTTAATTGTCACATCACGGTTGTGCGCAATCGGCAGATTGATGTATCTGGAGCGGATGAGGTTGTAACTACTTCAGAACTCAACTCGGTGTTACCGCGGGCAGACGCTGTTGTGATGGCACTTGCACTTACGCCTCAAACGCAAGGCATCATGGGCAGAGAGCAATTTGAATTGATGCAATCGCACGCGTGGCTTGTCAATGTGGGGCGAGGGAAGCAAATCGTCACCGACGACTTGGTGCGGGCGCTTGAAGCAGGCGAGATTGGTGGTGCAGCACTAGACGTCACAGACCCGGAACCATTGCCGGTAGGTCATCCGCTGTGGTCAATACCAAACTGCATCATCACTCCACACGTTGGAAACACCGCCGAGATGGTTCCACCACTGTTGGCATTGCGAATTGCCGAAAATGTTCGTCGCCTTGCAGTGGGCGAACAGTTGGTCGGCATTATTGATCAAACGGTCGGGTATTGATGTCGCAGCAAAATCAAAATTATTATGCAGTGCTGGGAGTAGCGCCTACTGCATCTACCGAACAGCTACGTGATGCCTATCGAGAGAAAGTCCGCATTATTCATCCCGATAGCGCGGTAGCTGCTTCACCGACTGCGTCACTACAGATGGCCGAAGTAGTTCGGGCGTGGTCGACGCTTTCAAACCCAGATCTCAGGCGTGCGTACGATGAAGATTTCTTAGAGTCGTATCCTTTTCCACCGGCGCCCATCGTGCGTGGGCATTTCCCCAAGGGTTTGATCGGAGGGATACTTGCGGTCGGTATTTTGGGTGTACTGGCACTAGATGCGATGAGTAGTCCGATTGCTCCGGCAAAACCAGATGGCTTGTTGCAGTCGGGATCATGCGTTGTTGTCGACGCCAACAAACTTGCCGTTGAAGTGGGTTGTGAAGTGGTTCATTATGGAGTTGTGAGGCAATTGGTTGGTTTCGACATGACATGCCCTTCAAACACTGAGTCGATTCGGGATCGGCAAGGAATGGGTCAAGCATGCGTTGTACCAAGCCATTAGCGGGCTGTACCCTGTGCGCTCTCGGGCGGTTAGCTCAGTCGGAAGAGCGCCACGTTCACATCGTGGAAGTCGTGGGATCGAGGCCCATATCGCCCACGAGAACTAGTGTTTAGGCGTGGCTCAGCAGTGCGAACGACCAGGTTGTGCTCAACCAGCAGCAGTCGAATACATCATTGATCCCCAAAATTTGTTGCTGACATTGCAGAATTATGACGTTGTCAAAGGTGAGCGCCGAAGTGCATTGTGTGTCACTCATGGCGACCGAATGAGTGTGCCAAAAGGTTGGTCAATCGATGATCGCCGCGAAGACCCACCACGCTTATTTAAAACACCCAAATCAGGTGTAGCGCCTGCGAAGGCAAACGCAAAAAAGTCATTGACTGAATCGAAGCAGAAAAAGAAAACTGTTGTGCGTCCGATGTTGTTTCAGACAGAAAATCAAAATGCGGAAGATGTACAAGAAGTGCAAGCTCCGGTTGCTAGGCCAGTAGTGCGTGATGCTGACCTTGAAGAAACGAAAGCAATGCCATGGACTCCACAATTTGATCGAACTGATGATCTTGGTGGTGTATTGCGACCAAAAGGAAAATTATTGAGCCGTGCTTTTGGTCTAGATGAAACAATTGAATATCCGCGACCAGTTGTCTTGGATGTAGCTGATGATGTAGTGGATGAAGAACCTGCTGTTGAACTCGAACGTGAGACGTTCAATGAGTTCGATATACCTTGATATACGATCTCTGATAGACAAATCTCGTGGATATAACTGCAACTGTAGAAGCACCTGTCGGCGTAGAAAAACTATTTTCGGTAGTTGCTGATCTCACGACATATCCGCAATGGCTCAGCATTGTGCATCAAGTGACGCCTGAGTCAACTCAGTCGAATGAACCCACCGCTTGGCTCGTTGAATTGCGTGGCAAAGTCGGACCATTCGCGCGTTCGAAACGTTTACGGATGATTCAATCCACGTGTGAGAGTCCCAACTTGGTGGTTTTCGAACGCCGCGAGATCGATGGACGCAAACATTCGCCGTGGGTGCTGACTGCACAGGTTGGAGCATCCGATGCTGGGTCAAACTTGACAGTCAACTTGCATTACGGAGGCACGTTGTTTACGGGTGGTGTTTTGGAGCGACTACTTGCAGATCAAATTGTTCAGGGGAGAGCGCGTCTTCTTACCGTGTTGCAAGCCTAAGAAGCTTGCGTAACTACGTTGCGGGAATTTCGCGCTTTGAAGACATTTTGACCGGCTGTCCGGCCGCGAGTTGACCGCACGCAGCATCGATATCGGTTCCACGATTACGACGGATGGTTACGTTGATACCCAAGTCTTCGAGTTGTTCTGCGAAATCACGTACACCTTGTGCTGAAGTTCCTTTAGTTGGCCAGCCCGGTGTTGGGTTAAGTGGAATGAGGTTGACGTGAGCAGATGGTCGTAAGCGCTTGCAAAGTCGTGCGAGCTCTTTCGCATCTTGAGGCTGGTCGTTGACGCCCTCGATCATGGCCCACTCAAAACTGACGCGACGATTCTTGACACGTAAGTAATCTGCGCACTCTTGCACCAAGTCGGCGAGTGGGTAGCGCTTGTTGATGGGCACTAGTCGGTCGCGCAAAGGGTCGCGTGCGGCATGCAGCGACACCGCCAAGTTGACGGGTAGTGGTCGTTGTGCAAGCGCACGAATGCCCGGAATGATTCCGACTGTCGAAATGGTGAGATGTCGCGCAGAAATACCGATGTCGTGGTGCATGCGTTCTACAGCGCCCCACACGGCTTCCTCGTTAGCGAGAGGCTCACCCATGCCCATGAACACCACGTTTGCCACGCGTTGTTCTTTCTTGGCGCTCTCTCGTGCTGCACGCACAACTTGCTCAACAATTTCTCCGCTTGTGAGATGGCGTGTAAAGCCAGCTTGACCGGTTGCGCAAAAACCACAGGCCATCGCACAGCCTGCTTGCGTACTCACACAAACCGTTGCGCGCTCTTTGTAGTGCATCAGCACTGTTTCAATTGGGTGCCCTCCATCGGCAAGCGACCACAAGAACTTTGTGGTGTCACCCTTATCGCTCACACTTGTCGACGTCAGATTGAGTGCAGCGGGAAACTGTTCGTTCAATTTGTTGCGAAGGGCAACAGGAAGCGTGAGCATCTGGGCTGGCTCAACAAATTGTTGATACAGGCCTTCCCATACTTGCTTAATGCGGAATGCTGGCTGACCTTCTAAGAGGGTGGTGATGTCTTCGCGTGATGCATCGTAAAGACTGACCATTTATTCAGTTTACAAGTGCTTTTGCGCAAGTGTGTTGAAGTCGGTCATACGTGCACGAAGCACATCGA
>Ga0194048_10001364_pt1 | contig 12122 bp, 1 predicted proteins | sample JunL225m_MetaG_FD_161685 | JGI IMG/M metagenome (GOLD analysis project Ga0194048, IMG submission 161685) | Anoxic zone freshwater microbial communities from boreal shield lake in IISD Experimental Lakes Area, Ontario, Canada - Jun2016-L222-5m | ecosystem: Environmental > Aquatic > Freshwater >...
GCGGTAATACGCTGGTCGTCTCGGGCGGCAATACCATCATCACCTTGGCCGACAAGACCTCCATCACCTTGGTCGGCGTCACCAACCTGTCGAGCAGCAGTATCACCACCACGCCGATCTAACGCGCTGGCGGGTGGGTGCGTCCGGAAGGCCCGGGCACGACAGTGCCCGGGCCTTCGTTTTTGGGTGAACGGATTCACAGTCATTGAGTGGCCGAAGGCGCACACTGCGCAGCCCATTCCGTGTTCGACTGACATGCCTGCACCGAATTCCACTGCGGACGTTTGCTCGTCGTTGCCTGAATCGTTCAGCCGGCACGTTGCACGGACACCCCACGCCTTAGCACTGAAAAGCGCGGTCGAGTCACTGAGCTATGCCGAACTGGCCGATCGCGCCGATCAATTGGCCGGCGCTTTGCAGGCCTTAGGGGTTGGGCCGGGTACGCCGGTTGGACTGTGCAGTCGCCGCTCGTGTGCCTTGATTGTCGGGTTACTTGGCATTCTCAAGGCCGGTGGCGCGTACGTGCCCTTGGATCCGGACTATCCCTCGACGCGACGCCGGCAATTACAGACGGATGCCGGCGCCATGATTGTGGTGCTCGAGGACGGTCTGGATTGGGACGGCGACACGGAAGATTGCGTCCGGGTGTCCATCCCGACCGGGACCTCTGTGAACGCTCCCGCTCCCCTGAAACAAGGCCCGTGCGGGAATGATCCCGCCTATATCCTCTATACATCAGGCTCGAGCGGGGCACCCAAAGGGGTGGTGGTCACGCACAGCAACGTTCTCGGGTTGCTGGAGGCTCTGGAGGAGGTCGTCGTTGTCGGGCCCGGCGACGTGGTTGCCCTCGCCCATTCCTTTGCGTTTGATGTTACTGTCTATGAGATTTGGTCCGGCCTGAGTACCGGCGCCACCCTGTGGGTACCCACCTCGGAGGTTTTGCGTTCGCCTTGGGACTGGCACGCGGCATTGCGCGAGGCCGAAGTGACCGTGCTGGCGCAAACGCCGACCGCTTTTCGCTTACTGATGTTAGCCGAGGATCGATGTCCGGCACCGCCCCGACTTGATCGCCTTCGCTGTGTGCTGTTCGCCGGTGAGCGGCTGGAGTTTCGGGCGCTTGCACCATGGATTGCGCGTTACGGCGTAGAGCGGCCAACATTGGTGAACGTGTTCGGTCCGACGGAAACGACGGTGTACGCGACGGCTTATCCGCTGAAGGCGGCCGATGCGCAGGAGCCGCGCAGTCTGATCGGTTGGCCCTTGCCGGGCGTGCAGGCTGCGGTCCTTGATCCCGAAGGCAACCCAGTTGCGCGCGGTGAGACCGGAGAGCTCGCGTTAGCAGGCTGGGGGGTGACGCTCGGCTATCTGAACCGAGAAGCACTGACCGCTGAACGATTTCGTCCCCTCTCCTTCGACCGCCACACCAGCCGGCGTTGGTATCTCACGGGAGACCAGGTCCGACAGGACGCCAATGGCTGCCTGGAATTTATTGGCCGCACCGATACGCAAATCAAATTGCGTGGTCACCGAATTGAGTTGGGTGAGATCGAAGTCTGTCTACGGACCCACTCGGCCGTTGCCGATGCCGTGGTCTTACTCGAAGAGCCCGGCTCCGATCGTGCGCGATTGGTAGCCTTCGTCGTACTGCGCGCCTCCGATTCCGCCGTATCCACACAGCCGCTGGCAGGGCACATCGCCGCTCAACTCCCTGAGGTGATGCGGCCAGCACAATATATCGCGGTCGCGGTCATCCCCCGCACCGTGAACGGTAAGCTCGACCAAGCGGCATTAATCGCGGCAATCCCCCCGGATCTAGTCCTAGCGCACGAGGCCGATGGCCTCGAAGCGATGGTGACGGGCATCTTTCGAGCGCTGCTGCGGGTCGACACCGTAGACCCCAACACAAGTTTCTTCGCGCAAGGCGGTCACTCGTTACTCGCGATTCGTCTGCAACTGGAGCTGGAACGCCGACTCGGCGTTTTAGTCCGCTTCCGCGATTTATTTGAAGCGCCCGACGTGTTGAGTCTGTGCGGGCGACTGCGCCGCTACCCAATCCGGCAAGTGTTGAGTCCGGCGCGGCCGAGCGTAGTCCTCGCAGATTCTTTGGATCAGGTATTCGCCCGGCAAGCCGCACGAACCCCAGATGCGATCGCGCTGCGCGCACCCGACGCCGAGCACACCTACGGATCACTTGCGTGCGCCGCCAATCGTATGGCGCACGCGCTACATGCCCGCGGCGTTATACCGGGCAGTCGCGTGGCCTTGGCCTTGCCACGCTCGGCTGACTACGTGATTGCTTTGCTTGCGACTCTTCAATGCGGCGCGACCTGTGTGCCGATAGATCCCACCCAACCGATTTTGCGTCGATGCGCCGTCCTCCACGATGCCGAGGTCGTGTTGTGGCTGCACGACGGGACGGCGGGCGATTGCGCGGGCGCGGCTGCCGGGCTGGAATTGGATCTATCTCGCGCGCGAGAGGCTCTGGCCAAGTGCTCGGCATCGCCGCTCCAGATTGCGCCGGATGCAGATCGGGTAGCCTACCTTTTATATACCTCAGGCACGACGGGCGCACCGAACGGCGTGGAGTTAACCCACCACACCATTTTGGAGTTACTCGCCGGCCACCCATTCCCACTAACCCCAGGCACCGTGCTGCAATGGGCTGCCACCGGCTTTGACGTGTCCTGGCAGGAACTGTTTTACGCGTTCGCACACGGCGCAACCTTATGGATGCCGGATGCGTCAACCCGACTGGATCCAGTGCGGCTGGTTCGGGGCCTTCGTGACAACGGCATCACCGACGTGTTCATGCCCAACACCGCGCTGCAGTTACTGGTGGAGGCAGCCCAAGCCGATGGCGAGCCGCCCACCGCCTTGCAACGGTTGTTTCAAGCCGGTGAACCACTGATTGTGACGCCGGCCTTACGTGCCTTCTGCCGTCGGCATCCGAGTTGCGTGGTCCACAACCACTACGGGCCGACTGAAACGCATGTCGCCCTCGCCTATACCCTGACCGGGGATCCGACTGATTGGCCCACACGCCCCCCGATCGGTTGCCCCGTAGGCCGAATGGGCGCGGCGGTGGTGGACCAAAACGGCGAGCCCGTACACGCGGGTGAGAGTGGCGAGCTGCTGCTGTGGGGTCCTGCCGTTGGTTTGGGCTATCGAAATCGGCCGGCCCTGACCGCGTCACGGTTCACGTCGCACTCCGGACAGCGCGGCTATCGAACCGGCGATCGGGTTCGACAGCGCGTGGACGGTGACTACGAATTTGAAGGCCGACTTGATCAGGAGGTCAAACTCCGCGGTTACCGCATTGCGCTATCGGACCTGGAGACCGAACTCCTCACGCACCCGCAGGTGCGTCAGTGCGCCGTCGTTCTCAGTGATGACGCGATCGACCCACGGTTACTAGCCTACGTGGTGTTGGATGGCGCGGTAGAAGACCCGACCCACCTATTGAGTCACTATCTACGCCCGCGCGTCACCGCGGCGGCGATCCCGCGGGCGTTTATTACGCTGCCAACGCTGCCGCTCACGGTGAACGGCAAACTGGATGTCCGCGCATTGCCGCAGCCGGTCCAGCCAGTGCCTGTGCTCCACCCAGAAGACGCACCACAGAGCGCTACAGAACGGATCGTGGCGGCGGTATTCACGGACGCGTTAAGGATTGCAACGCTGCCACGTCACGCGAATTTTTTTGAATACGGTGGGCATTCCCTGTTGGCCGTGCGGGTCGTCTCCCAGCTGTCGGCACAAACCAGCAGAACGCTGGCCGTGCAAGCACTCTGGACCCATCCAACCATCGCGGGTCTCGCGCGAGCGCTCGAAGATGCACCACCGCTCTCCCCGGCGCTGAACACAGCACCTATGGTTGTTGCCGCGTTAAAAGGCCCGCTTTCCAGCGGGCAAGCTCGCTTGTGGTTCCTGCATCAAGGCATGGCTGCAGACCACGCGTATAACGTGGTCGCGGCGCTCGAATGGAATGGTCCTGCGTACGCTGCTGCGGTACAGCACGCGCTCGAGGCGCTAGTCGAGCGTCATGGGATTTTGCAGACACGCTACGGTTGGGAGGACGGCGCACCCGTGCAGTGGGTCGACCCTATCCTTCGGCCGTCGTGGCAAACCACTGATCTGACCACCTTAACGGGTGCTGCGCATGGCGAGGCGTGTGCGGCTGCCCTAAACCAAGCGGCACGGGAGCCATTTGACTTAAGCGAGGGGTCCGTGCTCCGTGCGCATCTGGTACACGTCACCCCTGAACGTCACCGGTTGGTGCTGTCCTTGCACCACATCGCAACCGACGGCTGGTCTATGGCACTCCTCTGGCAAGAATTCGCGCTGCTCTATAGGGCGGCCCTGCGCCAGAAACCGACCGACTTAGCGCCGGCGCGCCCGTATCTCGACTACGTCTATGATGAGCTTCGCCGTGCCAAGGACACCGGTCTACACATGGCGTATTGGCAGCGCCAACTGCAAGGCCTGCCTGCGCTGGACTTGCCAATGGATCGACCGCGCCCAGCGCGGCCCAGTCACCGCGGCGACAGGGTGACCATGCAGATTGATGGCGTTTTGCTGCAGATGCTTCGGCGCTTTGTGGGCCAAGAACGCACGACCTTACACACTGTCCTCATCGCCACGTTTCAAGCGCTGCTTGCCCGCTACAGTGGCCAGACGGATTTCGGCATTGGCCTCTTGGATGCCGGCCGCGCCGACCCGCGCTGGGAATCGGTGATGGGTTTCTTCGTCAACACCCTGGTGTTGCGCACCTCCGATACTCAGCAATCGGTTCGCGACCACCTACAGAGCGTTCAAGCGAGGATCCTGTCGGCCTTCGAGCACGCGACCGTACCCTTTGATGACGTGTTACGTGACGCCCGCATTGCGCGTGCACTCAATCGACACCCCCTCGTCGATGTGTTGTACACCGCGCAGGATTTTTCAGCACCAATCACCGACTTCGCGGGGATGAACGCGCGGATGATCGATGTTCCATCCACCAGTGCGAAATTCGATCTGTTGTTCTTGGTGACGGATCTCGGCTCTAGCGTCGAATTGCGATGGGAATATGCGACCGATCTGTTCGACCGCCGCACGATTGAGCGGATGACACATCACTTTCTGAATTTGCTTGGCGCTGCATTGGCGGCACCCGAGGCGTCGTGGTCGACGCTACCGTGGCTGGATTCGGTGGAAACGCAGCAACTGCTGATCGAATTCAATCCGCCAACGCGTGCCCTACCTGCGGATCTACTGCCGGCGCTCATTCAGGCGCAAGCGGCATTGCGACCGGCCACAATCGCGGTGCGGGCGGTCGACAAGAACCTCAGCTACGCCGAGTTGGAGGAGAAGGCCAACCGTTTCGCCCACGCCTTGATCGCGCACGGCGTGCGCCCTGGCGCATCGGTCGCGGTGAGCTTGCCACGCGATGCGGAACTGGTCGTGGCCTTACTTGGCATTTGGAAAGCCGGCGGGGCTTACCTGCCAATTGATCTGACTTGGCCGTCGGCGCGAATACACGCCCTCTTGGTCGATTCCGATGCCTCATTGTGGCTGACGGATACAGAGATCAGCGAACCACCACCGCACTCGATTGTGGTGCGTACTCGCGCCGCACTGACGGCATCCCTAGCGCAGACACCGAACCACGCCCCCGACCTTGCATGGCGACCCGACTTGCCGGCCTATCTGCTGCAGACTTCGGGCTCGACGGGTACGCCTAAATTGGTCGAGATCCCGCATCGGGCTTTGACTCGCTTGCTGCACGATCCAAACTATGTGCAACTCGGTCCTCACGAGACGATTCCATTCCTGTCATCTTTGTCTTTTGATGCCTCAACCTTTGAGTTGTGGGCGCCGCTCGTCCATGGCGGCCAACTTGTTGTTGCACCGTCGGCTGGGTTGGATCTAAGTGCCTTGGATGCTCTGCTGCGCGAGAATGCGGTCACGACGCTGTGGCTGACGGCGGCGCTCTTTAATGTCGTGATCGATGAGTGCCCGCAAATGCTCGCCGGCGTCCGTCAATTGATGATTGGCGGTGAGGCCTTATCGCCCGCGCACGTGCGGCGCGCCTTGGACGCGTTGCCTGATTTACAACTCATCAATGGCTATGGGCCTACCGAAGTCACGACGTTCGCGTGCACCTATGCCATACCGCGCGACGGCACGCTCAGCGATGGCGCGATCCCAATTGGACGACCCATCGGCCACACGCGCGCAATCGTACTCGATGCGCAACAACAGCTCGTCCCTGTTGGTGTGCCAGGCGAACTCTACTTGGGTGGCGACGGAGTAGCGCTTGGCTACCGGGGCGCGGCGGCGTTCACGGCGGAACGCTTTGTGGCAACCGCGCTTTCTGCGGAGCCCGGCGATCGGTTCTTTAGAACTGGCGACCGCGTGCGCTGGCGCGCCGATGGTTGCCTAGAGTTTTTAGGTCGCCTCGATCGACAACTCAAAGTGCGCGGCTATCGTGTTGAACCTGCGGAAATCGAGGCCGCGCTGCTGAGGCATGCTTTCGTCCGTCAAGCGGTGGTGGGGCTCGCCTTAGAGGATAAGGGCCCAGCCACCTTACGCGCTTGTGTCGTGCTCAATCCGGTGGGAATGGCAGATACGGCATGGGAAGCAATTTTGCGCCGGCATTTACGCGCGGAATTACCCGCGTATCTCGTTCCGGATCAACTGCTCGCCATGTCTGAACTGCCGCGCACGCTGCATGGCAAATTGGATTTAGACTACCTGCTGAAAGTGCCGACGAGTGCCGAACGGGTTACCCCGCCTGTGTCGAACACCACCAAGGAGCTGTGCGCGCTGTGCAGTGCACTGCTCGGCGGAACTCAGGTACAACCCGACGATGACTTTTTTGTGATCGGCGGCCACTCCCTGCTGGCGGTGCAGTTGCTGGCGCGTGTGCAGGCACAGTTTGGCCGCCGCGTCAGCCTGCCGGCCTTCCTGCATGATCCGTCGATGGCGGCACTGGCGCGGCGCGTCGAGGACGCGCCGGACGCCGCGGGCGCAGCGCCAGTCACCGCCGGTCTGCACGTACGCGGTGCGCCGCTCACCCTGCGCCTGGTGCGCCGCGCGCACGCAGCGGCGCGTGGTGTGCTGATCGGTATGCCCGGTGTGCGCGGGCACGCGGCGGAACTGGGCTATCTGGCGCACCACGTGCTGCTCGACTTTGACCTGTACACGTTTTCCTTAGACGGCGCCGACGCGGTGGCCGGCACGTCCGCGTCGCTGTCGCTGACGGATCCGGCTCTGTTTGCGGAAACCCTGGCGGCGCTGGTGCAGGCGCTGCAGGCACCCGAGGCGCCGCGCGCGTCGGTGCTGTTTGGCTTTTCGCTGGGGGGATTCCTCGCCTGGCAGGTGGAGCAGGCGCTGCGCCGGGTGGGCTATCCGGTCACACCGGTACTCAATCTGGATGGCCCGGTACTCGATCAAGTGCACGCAGCCGCAACGCCGGCGTGGCAGGCGTTGGGGGCGCGCTTGCGCGCGCAGCACACGACGCCAGCGACGCCCATGCTGCTGATACACCGCGCGGATACGGCCGAGCGGCAACTGCACCCCGTACGCCTGGTCGACCGCTGGCGGGGCGAGGCGGTCCAACTGTCGACCTTGCCCGTGCCCACGCTCGATCATCTGGACGTAGCGGTGACCGCGCTGTTGGCGCCGCACGACGCGCGGCTGCACCAGTTCATCGCCACCGGCGCCTTACCGGCCTACACCGAAACCGTGGCCAGCGATGTGCAGAGCATCGGCGCACTGGCCTTTGCGTTATGGCACGGACGCCAGGACCCGGCCGTGCTCCACGCGCTGCTGCGCGCCGACTTACCCGCCGATGGCCACGTGCGCTTAGGTCTACTGGAAGCCGCGTTGCAGTGCGGCGAGGTCACCGGCGCGCGCGACTACGCCGACCGTCTGCTGGCAGTGGAGCCGCACCACCGCGCAGCTGCCACTGTCCTGCTGGGCTTATGCCAGGCGCGCGGGGAGTTTGCCGCCGCGCGCGCACTGATGCGGGACTGGTGTTACGGTCCGCCCGTGCCGGTGGGCTTGGCTTTCAGTGCACGGACGCCCACGCCGGCGTGCGCACCCGCCAGCGGCGTGCGCGTGTTGGGCTATCGGCCCTCGTTGGACGCGGCAGCGGCGGACCTGCGCTTCCCGGTGTGCGCGCGGATACAGCACAGTGCGAGCGGACTGCGCGGCTGGGCCTTTGATCCCCACGCACCCGAGCAGGCCGTCTGCTTGGAACTGCGCCACGGTGCGCAGGTACTGGCGCGCGTGCGCGCCGATGTCCCGTTGGCGCAGAGCGATCCGGAGGCGCCCGCGGGCGCCTACGGCTTTGCGCTGGACTGGCCGGTGGACGTGCGCTTACCGCCGGTGCACGAATTGCACCTACGGGCCGTCAATGACGGTACGCTGTACGCTATTCCCGGTGCGCAGGAGCGCGCGTGAGTCGGCGATCCGCGGCAACCTCCACAGCATGCCACGCGCTCCTGCAAGGCGTGGCCTTGGCCCGTCAGTCCGGCGACACCAGCGCGGCGCTGCGTCTGATCGACCGTGCCTACCGCGTGTATCGCGACGCGCGCCCTACGCTGTATCGCGCCTATGCCGAACTGCTGGCGGCCGACGGGCAGGACGACGCGGCAACCCGGGCGATGCTCGCGCGCGCCGCCGCGCAGGGCACCGACGAGGCACTCGAGAGTCTGTACCTCACGGTGCTGCTGCGCGGTGGCGATCTGGCCGGTGCACGCGCGCGCCTCGACGGCGCGTTGGCCCGTTTGGCGGTCGATCCCAGTGGCCCCCTCGTCGGCGCCGCCCAAGCGCTCGTGCGCCAGGAGGGCGCGCAGACACCGGGCTACATCGCCTTGCAGCGCGACTACACCTTATTTGGCTGGGCGCCGCGTGCGCAACGCTGGGACGTGCGCGTCGATGGCGTGGTCTTGCACGGCATCCGCGCCGATGCCAACGGGCATTGGCGCTATGCGCTCGGCGCGGGCGCCTACCACGGGGTGATCGAGGCGACGGTAGCGGGCCGGACGGTGGCCGGCGCCGGCGCGCGTCGCCCCGCGGCGGCCGGTCTGAGCGCGCAGCTCACGATCGGGAAGGACACGGCGCAGCTGCACGTCCGCTGCGAATGGGATCCGCACTATCGGCCGCAGCTGCTCGTGCGCTGCGGCCCACGCAGGCTGCGTCTGCACGCCACTGCGGGCACGGCGGGCGCGGCCACGCCACCTGGCGACTGGCCCCTGACCTACCGCCTCCGGCGCACCGACCTTCCCGATGACGCGCCGTGGGCGCTGTCGCTGCGCAGCCCGGCGGGCGTGCCGTGGTGCCCTGCGGACAGCCCGCTGCTGTGGCCGCGCGCCGCACGGCAAGCGCGCGGTCGGGCGCGCGGCCGTGCCCCGCGCAGGATCCCGGTGGTCGCGCCCTGCGCCGTGGTCATACCGGTCTACGCCGGCTATGACGAGACCCTGTCTTGCCTGCGCGCCGTGCAGCAGACGCGGCCGCTCGGCACGCGCGTACTGGTGATCGACGATGCCGCACCGGATCCGGCCTTGGTGGACGCCTTGCAACGACTGGCCGCCAGTGGTGCGATCGAACTGCTGCGCCATCCGCGCAATCGCGGCTTCGCCGCGGCGGTCAATACCGGTTTGGCCGCCTGTGCCGGGCACGATGTGGTCTTGCTCAATGCCGATACCGTGGTCCACGGCGACTGGTTGGCGCGCCTGCGTCGCGCCGCCTATGCCCGCGCACAGACCGGCACGGTCACGCCCTGGAGCGGTGATGGGTCGGTGGTCAGCTATCCTCTGCAAAGCGCCGAGACGCCGCCGCTGCGTGGCGCGGCGCTCGATGCCCTCGTGGCACACGAATGTGCCGGCGAGACGCCGCCGTTACCGGTCGGTGTGGGTTTTTGTCTGTACCTGCGCCACGACTGTTGGACGCAGGTGGGGGTCTTTGCCGACGCGGTATTCGGGCGCGGCTACGGCGAGGAAACCGATTACTGTCTGCGCGCACGGGCAGCGGGCTTTCACTCCGTGCTCGCCGCGGATGTCTACGTCGAACATCTGGGCGGGCGCTCCTTTGGCGCCGACCGGCAAGCGCTGTGGCTGCGCGCACAACGCTTGGTGCAATTGCGCCACCCCGGTTACGCAAAAGCGGTCGCGCGTTACGGCCAGCGCGATCCGCTACACGCCCTGCGGCGGCGCTTGGATGCCGCGCGCCTGCGCGCCAGCACCGCGCCGGCGGTCCTGATCGTCTCGCTCGCCCTCGGCGGTGGCGTGGGCCGGGCGGTGGCGGCCCGGCAAACCGCGTTGCTCGCAGCGGGTCATACGGTGCTGGTGCTGGCGCCGGACGGTGTAGCGGAGCGGGTGCGGATGCGACTGACGAGCGCGCAGTTCGGCGTGCACGATCTGGTCTACGACACGCGCCGCGAGCAGCCGCTGCTACTGACGCTATTGCGTGACTTGCCGTTGGTGCAGATTGAACTGCACCACATACTCAATATCCCGCTGGCATTGATCGACGCCCTGTATACGCTCGGGGTGGCCGTCGATGTGCAGCTGCACGACTACGTGTATGTCTGTCCGCAAGTGACCTTGATGGGCCGGGCGCAGCAGTACTGTGGCGAAGCGCCGCTGCGCGAGTGTGTGCGTTGCGTGCGCGCGCAGGGGTCCTCCTTTGGCGAGGGGCTCGGCGCGGCGGCCTTACGCCGGCGCAGCACGCCGTGGCTGCGCCAAGCACGCCGCGTCCAGGCACCCAGCGCCGATACCGCCGAGCGCTATCAACGTTATTTTCCGGGCCTGGCGGTACACGTCGCGCCGCATGCGCCGGTGGTGGCGCGCCTGCCGGTCGTGGTGGCGCCGATGGCGCGCGCGCGCACCCGGGTGGCCTTGCTCGGCGCGATCGGCGATCACAAGGGCTACCGGGTGCTGCTCGCGTGCGCCCGCTACGCCCGTGCGCAGGATTTGCCGCTGGAATTTGTCGTAGTCGGCTATACGCACGACGACGCGGCCCTACTGCAGACCGGGCGCGTGTTTATCACCGGCCCGTATGCGGACGAGGAGTTGGTGCCGCTGTTGCAACGCGAGCGGCCGGATGTGTTGTTCCTCGCCTCGGTCTGGCCGGAAACCTGGAGCTACACACTGGATGCGGCCTTGGTCACAGATTTACCCATCGTGGCATTTGACATAGGGGCGATTTCGCGACGCCTGTCGCAATCCAAACGCGGAAATCTGCTACCTTTGCGTACACCGATCAATGCCTTATGTGCGCTATTACAGACTGCACGTGAGCCACGCGTAACCAATGCCTTAGGACTTGCGAGTCAAGGAGTGAATATGGCTGATGTGGATCCGAATGCCCTGACCGCGACGGTGCAGGTGCTGCCCTTGCCCGCGGGTGTGTATTTATTCTCCGTGCAGGCCGGCGCGCACAGTGGCGCGGCGCATGCCTCGGGTCTGCAATTGCCAGCCCTACAAGTGAGCACCGGCCCCGGCGTTGCCGCGAGCGATGTGGAAATCATGGGCCGCGGCGGGGACCGTCTCGGTTGGCTGGTGCGCAGCGGCGACTTTATCGTACTGCGACTGCACGCCGCCCAAACCCCGGTGCTGGTCACCTCGGTACAGGACAGCGCGGGCAATGCCTTGACCGTACGGGCCGAGCGCCTCGACACGCGCTTCGAAGAAACCGTGACCGCCCCGGTAACCGCGCCCGTCGCCGAAGCGGCCGTGGGTCTGCCGCTGCAGATTGCCGCGCATGTGCGCAATCGCGGCGACCTGCAATTTGTGCGTACCGCCTGGGCGGGACGCGTCGACAAGGGTCTGTGGATTGAATCGTTCTCCATCCGCCCGCTGGACGGTTTGGCTGCCAACGAACTGGAATACAAGAGTCTCACCTCCAGTGGCTTTGAAACCCCGTGGATCTCGGAAGACAAACTCTGCGGCACGCAGGGCATGGGGGTGCCCCTCATCGGCTTCGCCGTGCGCCTCAAGCCCAGCGCCCGCTCCTCGGCCTATGACGTGGAATACTCCGGCGCGTTTGCCTCCGGCGCGATCGTCGGGCCGTTGAAGAACGGGGTGCCCTGCCGCTCCACGGTCGGTAACGATCCGACCGTGGAGCGGCAGGGC
>Ga0194048_10001365_pt1 | contig 12121 bp, 14 predicted proteins | sample JunL225m_MetaG_FD_161685 | JGI IMG/M metagenome (GOLD analysis project Ga0194048, IMG submission 161685) | Anoxic zone freshwater microbial communities from boreal shield lake in IISD Experimental Lakes Area, Ontario, Canada - Jun2016-L222-5m | ecosystem: Environmental > Aquatic > Freshwater >...
AGTTGCGCGCGAAACTTATGGTGTAGAAAAAGTTGTAGCTCGTATTTACGATCCAGCTCGCGCCGAAATTTATCAACGTTTAGGAATTCCAACTGTTGCAACCGTTTTATGGACAACAGATCAGATTATTCGCAGACTTGCGCCAGAAGGTTCTAGATCAGAGTGGCGAGATGCAAGTGGCGTTGTTCAACTCTGTGAAGTACATCTTCATCACGAGTGGTTTGGTCAACCTGTATCGCTTATTGAAAAATCAACAAGAGCGCGAGTTGCCTTTATTACACGCTTAGGCGAAGGAATGATTCCAAATGAGAACACAGTTCTCCAAGAGGGCGACTTAGTCCACGTAATGGTTACTGATCATGAAATTAAGAATGTCGAAGCAGCTCTAGCTAAATCTCCGGAAGAGGCATAAGTAATTATGAAAATTGCTATCGCTGGCGCTGGAAATGTTGGACGCTCAATTGCTCGAGAACTAATCGAGAACGGACACCATGTCCTGCTGATTGACCGCGATCCAAAAGCCTTGAAGATGGAGAGCGTTCCAAACGCTGAGTGGCTGATGGCAGATGTCTGCGAAATTTCATCGCTTGATAACGCCAAGCTTGATACTTGTCAGGTTTTGATTGCCGCAACTGGTGATGACAAAGTAAATCTTGTTGCCTCGCTGCTTGCGAAAACTGAGTATGGAGTTCCCAGAGTCGTTGCACGTGTAAATCATCCTAAGAATGAGTGGATGTTCGACTCCTCTTGGGGAGTTGATGTTTCAGTATCAACGCCAAGAATTATCTCTGCCATTGTTGAAGAAGCAGTATCCGTTGGCGATGTAGTTCGCTTATTCTCATTACAAAAAGGTGAGGCCAGTCTGGTAGAAATTACACTTCCAGAAGAGGCTAAATGTTTAGGCCGAACTGTTGAAGAAGTAAAGCTTCCGGAGAATGCATCACTCGCTGCAATTGTTCGTGATGGTCAAGTTATTACGCCGCACGCACATGATGTTTACTCTGCCGGCGATGAACTGCTATTCGTGGCGACTGCTGCTGCCGAAGAGCTTTTAAAAAGCTGCTTCATAGCTAATAATTAATCAGCTTTAGAAATCGGTACTGACTTAATAACTAGCCAAGTTCCCCAAAGTGTTGCTAGATAAAGTGGGAATCCTAGAAAAATATTTGCAATTCCTAGAGCATTCAATTGATCTGCCTTAAATAATGGATATTGAATTGCGAGTCGAATAGCAAAGAGCGCGAACCAAATCCAGGTTGCTTTTGTGTAGGCAGCTAACCGCTTTGGATCTTTGCGCCATTTCAAATTCTCGCCGAGGATAGGGCCAAGTAAAACCCCGATTAGTGGATACTTAACAAGAATTGAAAATAAGTAAACCAACATAAATGCCGAATTTTTCCAGAGACTTGGCGCGTAATAATCCTTTGCGGAGCCAGTCTTCCAAGCAAACCAGCCACAAAAAGCAACACCAATAAATCCTGATATTGAGTGCATCAAGGTGTCGCGCTTTACTAACCGCCAAACCATTAAGAGAACAGCGGTTGCAATAGAAACATAAAGGCAGGCACGCAGATTATGTGTGATGTTATAGGTAAGTAGAAAAACTAGAGATGGAATAGTTGAATCGATAATTCCTTTTTTACCACCGAGAGCAGTAACGACTTTTGCCTTATCTTCTTCTTGCATTAGCTCTTACCTCCGGTCGATCCAAAGCCGCCGATTCCACGATCAGAGCCAGGGAGTGAATCTACTTCGACAAATTCTGCGCGTTCCACTTGTTGAATAACTAATTGCGCAATCCGGTCACCACGTTTAAAAGAAATTGAATCTTTTGGATCATGATTTATTAAAATTATTTGCAATTCCCCGCGAAATCCAGCGTCCACAGTTCCTGGTGAATTAACCATGGTTACACCATGTTTTATCGCTAAGCCAGAACGCGGATGAACAAGGGCAACATAACCATTAGGTAGCGCAATCGAAATTCCAGTTGGCACAAGTGCTCGTTCTCCTGGCTGGAGCGTGATATCTATCCGAGAAGTTAAATCAGCACCTGCATCCCCCGGCTTGGCATAGCTAGGAAGTGGGATTGATTCATCGAGCCGTGTTATTAAAACTTTTACACTCATGGATTAATTTCAAACTCAGGATCAACAAAGGCTAGAAGTTCTGGGTGGGCAGTTACGTGCGCTAGATATTCCTTTGGTGCGTTATCTAAGAAGTGCTGCATTGGAACTATTACATAGAGCGAAGCGGCGCGAACTGCGATTGGGCCATCTGGGCTATTAAGCCTGCCGACCGCACTGCAATAAACCTTACGATTTACCTGACCAGTTATTTCTGCGCTTATATGCAGAGTAGTTCCCATTGGAACTGGAAGTAAGAAATCTGTTTCAAGTCTTGCGGTAACAGCTGGAGAGCGAATTAGCCACATTAATTTTCCAAGTGCTTCATCGAATGCCAGTGATAGAAGTCCGCCGTGAGCAAGACCAGGTGCACCTTGATGATTTTCAGTTACGGTAAATACTGCAGTTAAGTTTTGACCTTCGCCAGCATGTGCAACTAGATGTAAACCAGTTGGATGCAATTCACCACAACCAAAACAATGACCGAAGTGCGATGGAATCATAGTTCCGGGTTCTGGCGCCTTGGGATGTCGAGGCGGAATCTCTGCACCTTCCGGTGGAACCGTGCTTGGGATTCGACTCATGGGTAAAGCCTAACCCTTGAATTTGTTTGAGCAAATATTTCCAAATATTTCGAAGTGTTATGGCGTAGCGTGCGCCTGTGGGGAAAATAAACCAACGTGAAACTAACGACTACGGGCTTCCCATTTATCAGGAGAAATTGAGTTGGAGCTTGTGGCTCTGGCTATTCGCAATTTTTATGGCTGGCTCATTCTCGCTCTCAATTTGGGCCGCGCTTGGCGATCGGGCTGCAATTATTGCTTCAGCTATCGAGATTCTTTTATTGCTCTTTGCGCAGAACAAGAGCGCCCTAGAAATTACGGTAACTAAGGGCTGGTTATTGGTTGGGCCGGCAGCTATTGAACGGGCTTTTATTCATAATTTCAAAGCACTTTCTAAAAGTGAATATCGACGAGTTCGCGGAGTTGATGGCGATCCAGCTTCATACTTACAAATAAGATTTTGGATAAATACCGCAATTAAAATTGACCTTAGAGACCCAAAAGACAGAACGCCCTACTGGCTTGTAAGCACCAATAGAGCGAGTGAATTAGCTAAAATTTTAAACGTTGCCGAACACTAATTATTTAGAACTTAAGCACAATCTTTGCAAGTGGCCTTTGCGCCAGAACCTGATGCAAGTTGTGATGCATGATGAACTAAGAAACATTTTGAACAAGTAAATTCATCTTCTTGCTTTGGAACCACTCGTACAGTTAACTCTTCGCCAGAAAGATCAGCGCCAGGAAGTTCAAGATTCTCGGCCGCATCTTCTTCATCTATATCAACTTGACCAGATTGAGCATCTGCTCTGCGCGCTTTGAGTTCTTCGAGAGATTCTTCATGAAGTTCTTCATCTTGCTTTCGCGGTGTGTCGTAATCCGTTGCCATGGCACCTCCTCTTTTTACTTCTAGTAAATCAAAACTGCAATCAAATTAACTGCCGTCAGGGCGGATAGTGTCCTATAAGTGGCTCGCCTACCTAATCAACCTACGGCGTGTCGAAAATATTCCCGAATAAGCGTGGTTAAAAGGATTAATCCTTTAATCTAATTGGATTCTGACCGCGCGCTATTAAACGCTCAAAATGTGTATCGCGTTTTTCAACGAATTTCGAAACATCAGCCTCTGCTGCTGCAATAAATGCGCCTAACTCATCACGAGCTGCGGCGCCTTCACCTGTGAAATCTTCACGGTTAAAAATATTCCAAGCGCGCAGAACTGGTGCGACAACATCCTCAAGGTGCGACTTTGGATCATAAATTCCAGCAAGTGCAATCTGAACAGATTTGCGACCCCAGCCTGGCATTCCAGCACCTGGCATTTGGAAATTCGTAACAACATCCTTGATAGCAATCATCGCGGCATTCGGTTCTAAATCAATCGCAGCTGAAAGCAGGTTTCGATAGAACAACATGTGGAGGTTCTCATCAAGTGCGACTCGAGCCAGCATGCCCTCACAAATTTCATCATTGGAAATTCGACCGGTATTTCTATGTGAAATTCTGGTAGCCAACTCTTGGAAAGTTACATATGAAACGGTATGCAACATATCGTTGTCGTATGGGGTCTGATATCCAGCAGACATGTGCGCCATACGTAATTCTTCTAGTTCGTTTGGATCGACGCCGCGAGTAGCCATTAGATAATCGCGCATAACTATTCCGTGGCGTGCTTCTTCAGCAGTCCATCGGTTAATCCAGGTATTCCATGCGCCATCACGGCTCATTGAGATTGCTATATCAGTGTGATAGCTCGGAAGATTATCTTCGGTTAATAAATTTAGAATTAGCGCATCTTGTGCAATTGGTGAAAGTTTTGAATCTTTAGCTTCCCACGCATCACCATTTAGCGGTCCGGCAAATGTTCGTCCTTCGCTCCATGGGACATACTCATGGGGATACCAATCTTTCGTTGTTGCAACATGTCGTTCAAGTTCGACGGCGACGGCAGGCTCAAGATCTCTAATTAAACGATTTTGAATCTTTGGGTCGATTGATGCCATTAGCGGAACTTAGCGCAAGAAATGTGCTACTCGCTAGTTAAACGTGTGAGATTTAAATCAATTAGGGCGATTATTGGTGCGAATTTTCGCTTGCTCCAAGCGCCACTTGGCAATTTCACCATGATTTCCAGAGAGCAAGACTTCTGGAACGCTTAACCCTCGCCACTCTTTAGGTTTTGTGTAATTTGGATATTCGACGAGCGCGTTATCGCCGTCAATTAAAGTATGTGATTCTTCATCGAGCGAAGATGGATTTCCGATCACTCCTGGAAGTAAGCGAATTATCGCTTCCATGATCACAAGTGTTGCAACTTCCCCGCCACCTAAAACGTAATCACCAATTGAAACTTCGCGGACTTTAAATCCCTTTGCACTTGCATAAAAATCGCTCACTCGGACGTCTATTCCTTCATAACGACCGCAGGCAAAGATTAGATGTTTTGAATTAGTTAATTCGCTGGCCAAATTCTGCGTTAATTTTTCGCCCGCAGGAGTTAGAACAATCAATTCATGTTCAACGCCAGGTACAAGCTCTGCAACCGCATCAATTGCCTTTCCCCAAGGTTCAGGCGACATAACCATTCCAGCGCCACCCCCATAAGGCGTGTCATCAACAGAACCATGAACATCTGAAGTTTGTTCCCGTAAATCATGTACTCCGATTTCGATTAATCCAGCAGCCTGGGCTTTACCAATTAGGGAGAGGTTTAGCGGTGCTAAATAATCTGGAAATATAGTTATTACATCGAAGCGATTGACCTTACTCATCTAATAACCCTAACGGAGGAACTATCACGATTTTACGATTCTTAATATCCACTGTCGGAACAATCGCTTTTACAAAGGGAATTAGCACTTCGCGATCGTTGTAGGAAACAGCTAAGACATCTTGGCCTGGCAAATTAATGACATCAGTGACTTTGCCAATTACAGCACCATCTTCTGTCGAAACTTCGCACTGAAGTAACTGTTGAACATGAAAATCATCTTCAGTTGAATCCGCCTCAATATCTACATCCGCTAAAAGCAGAACATTTCGTAATTTTTCAATTTCATTTCGATCGCTCACGCCTTCAAAACCAAGCAGAAGCGTTCCATTGTGATCGCGTACTGAAGAGATAGTTAGTGGACCAAATGACTCTGGCTCTGTCGCTAGGACAGAGCCAATAAAGAATCGATCTTCTGGTTGGTCAGTGCGCACTTCAACTGTCGCCTCACCAAGTACTCCATGTGCGCGACCAATTCTGGCAACGACAAGTTGCACTATTAGCGAGCCTCGTCAGCCTCGATGAGATCTACGCGAACTGAACGTCCGGCAATCGCACTAATGACTGTGCGAAGTGCACGCGCGGTGCGCCCATTACGGCCAATCACCTTGCCAATATCTTCTGGATTAACTCGAACTTCTAGCGTTGTCCCACGACGATGATCTTTAGTCGTAATAACTACATCATCAGGATTATCAACAATCCCCTTAACTAGATGTTCTAGCGCTTCATCAATCATTTTTATTCAGCAGCTTCTTCTGCGGCTGGTGCTTCGGCAACAACTTCAGCAGGAGTTTCGGCAACAACTTCGGCTTGGACATCTGCCTCAACTGTTTCAGTTACGGCTTGGACTTCAGCAGGAGTTTCAACAACTTCAACAGCAGGCGCAGCCTTGGCAGCTAACTTCTCTGCAGCCTTCTTCTTAAGTGTTGTTGCGCCATCTGCTGGCTCGTTCATTGCATCTTTAACGGCTGCTTCGTAAGCAATTCGCTTGCTTGGCTTTTCAGCAATCTTTCTAAGTGTTCCTTCGCTACCTGGAAGGCCCTTGAACTTCTGGTAATCACCAGTAATTTTGAGAAGCGCTGTTACAGCTTCGGTTGGTTGTGCACCAACAGATAACCAGTATTGCGCGCGGTCAGAAGTAATTTCGATAAGTGAAGGTTCTGATCCTGGTGAGTAGCGACCAATCTCTTCAATCGCGCGTGAGTTACGAGCAGCGCGTGAATCTGAAACTACGATACGGAAATGTGGAGTACGGATTTTTCCCATACGCATTAATCTAATTTTTACGGCCACGAAGGCTTTCTCCTTGTTTTAAGCGGTTCATATTTTCTTGTGACAGTGGGAGCGTCACTCAAAAATTAAAACCTGTTTTGAAAAAATCTTTCACCTCTTGGCGAAGATCGCTTGGGGGTAGAGGGCCCCTTGCAGGTGGCCAATCTTGCCAGCCCCAAGGGCATAACCCAAATTGCGATTTGAGGGGTCAATTAGCTTTCAAGGGCCCGCTTCGCCGGGTTTCCTGAACGGGATTTCTTCTTATTTATAACTTTAGGAGCAGGTGCTTTTGGCATACCGGGAGGAAGCGCCATACCTGGTGGCAATTGCGCTCCACCCTTTCCGGTTCGCATTTGCTTCATAACTTTCTGGGCTTGATTAAATCTCTCAACCAAAGAATTCACATCTGAAACCTGACGGCCCGAACCATTGGCAATTCGTGAACGTCTTGATCCATTTAATACCTTCGGATCATTGCGTTCTAACGGCGTCATTGATTGAACTATTGATTGCGTTTTAACAAGTTCGCCCTCATCAAATTGTTCAAGTTGTTTCTTCATATTTTTTGAAGCACCAGAGTTTGCACCTGGCAACATACCTAAAAGCTTCGTCATCGAGCCCATTTTCTTCATTGCTTCTAATTGCGATAAGAAATCATCTAGCGTGAAATCTTCACCGCTCGCAAATTTGCTCTCTAGCTTTGATGCGGTGTCACTATCGAATGCGCCTTTAGCTTGCTCGGCAAGAGTTGCGATATCACCAAGTCCAAGGATGCGTGACGCCATTCGATCCGGATAGAAGAGATCAAAATCAGTAACTTTTTCGCCAGTTGCAGCGAACATGATTGGTTTACCCGTTACTTGGGTAATTGAAAGCGCAGCACCACCTCGGGCATCACCATCTAACTTAGTCAGAACAATTGCATCGAACCCAACACCTTCTTGGAATGCTTGTGCGGTTCGAACTGCATCTTGGCCAACCATCGCATCAACTACATATAAAACTTCATCAGGATTTACCGCATCGCGAATTGCCTTAGCTTGCTTCATTAACTCGGCATCAACACCAAGGCGGCCAGCAGTATCAACAATTACTATGTTGTGTAATTTATCTTGCGCAAATTGCAGACCGCTCTTTGCAACTTTTATCGGATCGCCAACACCATTTCCAGGTTCAGGGGCAAATACTGGAACTCCGATGCTCTCTCCAACAACTTGTAATTGCGTAACCGCATTTGGGCGTTGTAAATCCGAAGCTACAAGAAGTGGGGTGTTACCTTGATCTTTCAGATACTTAGCAAGTTTTCCTGCCAGCGAAGTTTTACCGGCACCTTGTAAACCGGTTAAGAGAATTACAGTGGGCGGTTTCTTTGCCAATCTAATTCTTCTAGCGCTTCCTCCCAAGATTTCGATGAGAAGCGAATTAACAATCTCAAAAACTGCATTTGCTGGATTGGTTGATTTGTTGAGATCTTCCAAAATTGCATCAGTGCGCACTTTTAGTTCAGTTATAAAGTTATCGACAACGCTTAGCGAAACATCTGAATCTAGAAGTGCGCTGCGAATCTCTAGCGAAATCTCTTCAATATCCCCCGACTTAAGGCGACCTTTACTTCGGAGCGAGGCGAAGGCACCTTGAAATTTTGCCGATAAGGATTCAAACATGGGGTGAGGTTACTAGTTAAAGGTGAGTGATTAAAATATTTTCAACTTTTGTCGCAAGCAATTGTGCTCGCTCACCACTGAGTGGCTGGCCAGATAGGTCCGTCACATAAAGCGTATCGAAGGCTTCGGCCCCAAGAGTAGAAACGATCGCAGATTTAATATCTACGCCGAATCTAGAGATTGCGCGAGCAACTGAAAAAAGGATGCCCGGGCGATCATGCATTCTTACTTCAATGATTGTTGCATTGGTAGCTAAATCATTTGCCGCGAACACAACTGGTGGTGGCGTAGGAATACCTGGGCTCTTACGATAATTATCAATACGTTCTTCGATTTTGCGACCTAAATCTAAATCGCCAGATAGTGCTTTTCTTAATTGATCCAATAGTTTTTCTTCAGTCGGCATCTGGGCATTAGTTTCTAATTCCACCATCCAACGCATTACTGCTATCTCGTTAGTTGTTCGAGTCTTTGCCGAACGAACATTAAGTCTTGAAATTGTCATTAAGCCAGCAACTGCAGAGAGAAGTCCAGTCTGATCTTTAGCAATAATTTCGATTTCAATCTGCTCACCGCGTCGTTGATCACCGATTATTGAGATTGTTAGATCTTCTGTTACCGGTCCAACTGGTAATAAATCTGGTTGCGATACTGGCTTTACGCCAGCCATTACTGAAAGACATTTCGCAACTAAGTCAGCAACTAGACCAGCTTTCCAATCACTCCATGCAGATTTTCCAGTCGCTTCACCATCGGAAATGCTAAGTGCATGCAACAGCTGGAGCGTCTCCGGATCTTTAACTTTATCTACGACGAATGAGATTGTTGCTGGATCTTCAAGATCGCGACGAGTAGCGACTGCAGATAGCAATAGATGTTCGCGAACTAGGATTGCAATTTGCTCGCAATCTGCGCTCTCAAAACCTAACCGCTTTGCAAGAGGAAGAATTAACTCTTCGCCATATTGTGAATGATCTTTATCGGCAAATCCCTTACCAATATCGTGAAATAGCGCAGCCACAAGGAGAATATCTGGACGCTTTACGGTGCGCGTTAGATTCGCAGCACGGACTGCTGTTTCCAACATATGTCGATCAACGGTATGGCGATGGAGAACATTGCGTTGGGGTAAGAATCGAACATGGGACCACTCTGGAATCCACTTCTCAATCAAGCCATCTTGATCTAGCGCCTCAAAGACTCTAATCATTGGCGCGCCGGCGCCAATAAGTGCGACTAAATCATTTAAAACATCTTTCGGCCAAGGTGTTGGAAGTGGAGAAAATTTCTCAGCCAAGAGAACACACGCATCAATTGAAAGTGGTAATCCGCGTTGTGCTGCATCTGCCGCAGCCCGCAAGCCAATCGCTGGATCTGAAGTGACATCGTAATTATCAGCGATTGTTACCTCTGAATTTAGAATCACCAAACCTTTATCAATATCTTGTTGCTTACTTTTACGAAACCAACCTTTTGCATCTGACGAATCAATTCGATGCCAAGTCAGGTTCATCAAGTAGTCAACCGCTCGTGCAGCTTTCGCTACTTCAAGCATGAGTACATCGGCATCTCTAAATTTCATTGCCGCTGCGACACGATCCTGCTCGGTCAACAGCAACTGATCTCTAGCTTTCAAACTCTCGCCATGCAACACATCTCGGACATTTGCTAGGAGTGCTTCCGATTCAGCAACTCGAGCCAGCGAAACTGAAACTGCTCCGGACATTTCTATTGCGCGCAACGCGTTGATATCGCGAAGTCCACCACGAGCCTCTTTGAGATCAGGTTCCAATAAATAAGCTAATTCACCCGAACGCAATTCCCGTTCTTGAATAGATTTTCGTAATAAAGGTAAGTATTTACTCTGATTCTTACGCCAATTTTCAATTGCATCTGATGCCACTACAGCTGATAAATCAGAATCCCCAGCGATATGTCGCAAATCCAACAATCCAAGAGCTACTCGAATATCTTCATTCGCAATCTCACGGGTATCGCTTCTAGTACGGACTGAATGATCGACCGATCTACCTTCATCCCAAAGTGGATAGAGAAAAGCATTTACAAATTCTGAAATTACTTCCGGCTTTTCATTACCATCATGGAGAATCAATAAATCTAAATCTGAACCTGGCGCAAGTTCACCACGACCATATCCACCAACTGCTGTTAACGAAACTGAATTCGGCTTTGCGAGATGTTTCTCTGCGAATTGCAAAAATGAAACCCGGAGCGAAGTATCGGCCTTGTTAGATCGATCGCGACGCTCACGGGTTCCCACGGAGTTAGTCTACTTATTTGCTAATTAGATGGCGTCGGTTCCGCGTTCTCCAGTACGAACGCGAACAATATTGTCTACCGGTGACGACCAAACTTTTCCATCACCAATAGCACCAGTTGATGCCGCCTTCACAATTACATCAATTACCTTTTCTGCTTCATTGCCATCAACTAGAACTTCCAGTCGAATCTTTGGAATCAGATCAACTGTGTATTCAGCGCCGCGGTAAACCTCTGTGTGTCCACCTTGACGACCAAATCCACTTGCTTCTGAAACTGTCATTCCGGTAATTCCAAAGGCCGTTAGCGCCTCTTTTACATCTTCCAACTTAAATGGCTTGATGATCGCGGTAATTAGTTTCATAGTGATGATCCTCCTCGTGATGAGCTATACATTTCATATGCAGATTCGGCATGTTCATTTAGATCGATTCCTTCAACTTCAGAATCTTTCTTCACTCGGAAGCCAATTGTTTTTTCGATTGCAAACCCGATAATTAGTGTTGCAATGAATGAGTAAGCCGCAACAAGCCCAACGCCAAGTGCTTGCTTGCCAAGAAGTCCTGCGCCGCCGCCATAAAGCAGACCATTTATGCCTACGCTATTTACAACGCTTGCACCGAAGATTCCGATTGAAAGTGAACCCCAGATACCACCGACTAAGTGAACACCGACAACGTCGAGTGAATCATCAAAACCAAACTTGTATTTAAGTCCGACTGCAAGTGAGCAGAGAATGCCAGCGATAAAGCCGATAACCACTGCAGCCCACGGTGCAACGAATGCACAAGCTGGCGTGATTGCAACTAAACCAGCAACCGCGCCTGATGCCGCGCCAAGTGAAGTTGGATGTCCGTTGCGAATTTTTTCAACGAGAATCCAACCAACAAGTGCGCCAGCAGTTGCAACTTGAGTATTCATAAATGCTAAACCGGCGATTCCATTTGCAGCCAGTGCTGATCCAGCATTGAAACCAAACCAACCAAACCAAAGTAAACCAGAGCCCAACATCACTAATGGCAGTGAGTGTGGACGCATTGCTTCTTTGCGCCAACCAACGCGCTTGCCGAGAAGAATTGCAAGTGCAAGTCCCGCAGCTCCCGCATTAATGTGAACTGCAGTTCCACCAGCAAAATCTTCTAGCCCCTTGCCCGCTAAATAACCAACACCAGTTACGGTATCGCCAACTTTATGGCCAAAGGCGAAGACCCAGTGTGCAACTGGGAAGTAAACAACTGTTACCCAAATTGTTACGAAGACCGCCCATCCTGAAAATTTTGCACGATCAGCAATCGCACCAGAGATAAGTGCGGGCGTGATTATCGCGAACATCAATTGAAATGCTGCAAAGACGAGAAGTGGGATCGGATATGTTCCACCGTTGTTAGTGAAATCATTTACTTGCGAACCCAAACCTGAAAGTGAAAAGCCACCATACCAAGC
>Ga0194048_10001367_pt1 | contig 12114 bp, 10 predicted proteins | sample JunL225m_MetaG_FD_161685 | JGI IMG/M metagenome (GOLD analysis project Ga0194048, IMG submission 161685) | Anoxic zone freshwater microbial communities from boreal shield lake in IISD Experimental Lakes Area, Ontario, Canada - Jun2016-L222-5m | ecosystem: Environmental > Aquatic > Freshwater >...
ATCGCCTGCATCGAGAAGTCCACGCATCATTTGGCTCTCGGGTGAAGGCAAGAGCACCTCAATGAACTTTTGCACTACTTCTTCTGGCTGTGCACCCATGAAACCATCGAAAACTTTGCCGTCTTTCAATGCATATAAAGCGGGCACAGACTGCAATTGAAATGCCTGGGCAATTTGCGGGCTTTCGTCAACATTGACCCGCACCAAATAAACCTGACCCTGTGTGGCAGCAACCACTTTTTCCACCATGGCACTAAAGGGTGGGCACGCGGGCGACCGTGGCGACCAGAGGTCGACCACAACAGGAATGGAGGCCGAGCGCTCGAGTACTTCGGCTTGAAATGTGGCCTCAGTGACGTCAATTGCCATATATATGACGCTATCGGCATCCGCATACGTCGCATCACGCCCTGAGTGACTAGTTTTCATATCGCATGACTACTGAATTGCCCACCGGGCTTACCCCTGAAATTGTTGCTTGGTTTGCCGCAAATATCGACGGCGCAACCGCTCCTTTCCACTTCGAAATGATTGCTGGCGGACACTCAAACCTCACCTTTGGCGTCACCGACGCAAACGGCAAGCGTTATGTATTGCGCCGCCCTCCGCTTGGCCACATGCTCGCGAGCGCCCACGACATGGGTCGTGAATACAAAATCATTGCCGCGCTCAGCAAGAGCAATGTTCCTGTTGCTCCAGCACTTGGCTTTTGCACCGACACAGCTGTGGCCGAAGCACCGTTTTACGTGATGGAATTTGTTGAAGGCCACATTGTGCGCGACCCAGAAACTGCGGCTCAGGTCTTCACTGTTGAAGCGCGGCGCCATGCGAGTGAATCACTTGTCGACACCATGGCCGCCATTCACGCCGCCAATCTTGTTGACGTTGGTCTCGACACCCTCGGCAAGCACGAGGGTTACATTGAACGCCAACTGAAGCGTTGGTATGGGCAATGGAATGCACAAAAGACTCGCGATCTTCCCGCGGTCGACCGCGTACACGATGAATTACTGAAACGCATTCCTCCGCAGGGGCCTGCCACTTTGGTGCATGGCGACTATCGCCTCGACAACTGCATGATGAGCAGTAACGGCGACGTTGTTGCCGTCCTCGACTGGGAAATTTGCACACTCGGCGACCCACTCGCCGACCTCGGGCTTCTCATGGTCTATTGGACTGGCCCAGGAGATGACCCCAGTGCGTGGGCGGGGCAATCAACCACCATTGAAGGTTTCTACAACCGTGCCGACCTCGCCACTCGCTATGCACAAGTTTCTGGCCGAGATGTTTCGCATATTGATTTCTACGTTGCCTTCGCATTCTGGAAACTTGCCTGCATCTTGGAAGGCGTTTACGCCCGTTACCTAGGTGGCGCATTAGGTGAGCGCAGCGCAGAGGAACTCGAGCCGTTCAACCAGCAAGTGCTTGCAGCTGCTGCAAATGCAGAAATGATTTTGGACTCCCTGAAGTGAGACCTCCTCTTCGTATTGACGGCGAACTACCAACGCTTCACGAGCCCGTTCTCATTGTGATGCTCACCGGCTGGATCGACGCTTCTGCCGCAGCATTTGGCGCGATGGAAGCAATTAAAAAAGGTACCGATGCACAACGCATTGTTACTTTTGACCCCGACAGTTTCATCGACTACCGCGTGCGACGGCCCATGATGGAATTGCGCGACGGAAAGAACAACAAACTCGTATGGTCGGCTCCTGAAATGTATGCAGGCAAAGACGACAACGACCGAGATGTACTTATTTTGTGTGGTCCTGAGCCCGATTCCGCATGGCTCTATTTCGCCGATGTGGTGGGCGACCTCTGCCTCAAACTCGGCGTGGTAAAAATGTTTGGCATTGGTGCATACCCATTTGCCGCGCCTCATACACGGCCTCCACAACTGTCGTGCACTTCACCATCGGAAGTTGCGCTTGCCGAGGTTCCTTTCATTAAAAGTTCTGCCGATGTACCTGCTGGTATGGAGTCGGTATTGGAGCACGCCATGCAAGAACGCGGCATCCAAGCACTTGGCTTATGGGGCCAAGTGCCGCATTATGTTTCTGCCATGCCCTACCCCGCTGCATCGGCAGCATTAGTAGGCGCAGTACAAATGGTTGCTGGGCTTTCTATCGACGTAGCCGACCTGCGTGCTGAAGCAATGCTGCAGCGAGAACGCATCGACAAATTGGTGTCGGGTAATGCCGAACATTTACAAATGGTGCAACAGCTAGAAACCGCTTTTGACGAAGCAGTATCGGCAGGAAACATCATTGCCGATACTCAGTCTTCTGGCTCTGGCGATGCCATTGCCGACGAAATTGAATCTTTCCTACGGGAACAAAACGATTTAGGTAATTAACACATCACACATTGGGGGAAACAATGACAACGCGCAACGATATTTCACAACTGCTCTCACTTGAAGGAAAGCATGCAGTAGTAACTGGTTCCGCTACTGGCATTGGTGAAGGCATTGCAGAAATCTTTGCTGCCGCAGGTGCGACAGTCACGGTTGCCGACCGCGATGGTGTGGGCGCGCAGCGTGTTGCCTCGGCAATTGGTGGACGCGCCGTGCAAGTTGACCTCACGAACGAGAAAGAAGTTCTTGATCTCATTAACGGCATGGAGCAAGTCGACATTGTGGTCAATAACGCAGGCAGCTACTTCGATGTGGGCCCCATTCTCGACCAGAGCATCGACAGTTGGCGCCGCGCGATGGACAACAACCTCACCACGTGTTACCTCGTGAGCCGCGCTGCTGCACGTCGCATGATTGACGCTGGCAACGGTGGCTCCATTGTCAACATTTCCTCAGTAGACGGCCTGCTTCCTTGCATGGGAACGGGCTACGACACCGCCAAAGCTGCCGTTATTCAATTCTCGCGTTCGCTGGCAGTCGACCTTGCCCCACATAACATTCGCGTGAACAACATTGCCCCTGGCCACATCATGGTGGAAACATTGCGGAAAATGAAAGACGGCGAAATTCCTGCTCTGTGGCCACAAAAGCATGAAAAGACTGGTCTCATGAATGACCTCACCAAGGCTCGCTCGGCCAACATTCCACTTGGCCACTCGGGCGTACCGAGCGATATTGGTAACGCTTCTCTCTTTTTGGCAAGCGATGCCGCTGCCTACATCACTGGCGTCACCTTGCCTGTCGATGGTGGTTGGTTACTCATCTAATTCCACGGTCATCTATAGTTTTCTCATTCACGAAGCGAATGGGGAATCATGAAAGTAGATGGCGGAATAGCACTCGACCTCCACCAATCGGTGCAGTCGGCAAAAGATGCAGAAGCAGCTGGGTACTCAGGTGCCTGGACAGCAGAAACAAATCACGACCCATTCTTTCCTCTACTTCTTGCTGCCGAACACACCACGCAAATTGAGCTTGGTACTTCCATTGCTGTTGCCTTTGCGCGCAACCCGATGACTCTTGCCAACATTGGTTGGGATCTCCAGTCGTATTCGCGTGGTCGATTCGTTTTGGGTTTGGGCAGCCAAATCAAACCGCACATCACCAAGCGCTTCAGCATGGAGTGGAGCCACCCCGCAGCACGCATGCGCGAAATGGTGTTGGCCATTCGAGCTATTTGGGACACCTGGCAAAACGGAACCAAGTTGGAGTTTCGTGGCGACTATTACACCCACACACTCATGACCCCCTTCTTCACACCGAACCCCGACGACATCGCTGCGTATGGCGTGCCTAAAATTTTCCTTGCAGGTGTAGGCGAACTCATGACCGAAGTTGCTGGCGAAGTGTGTGACGGCTTCATTTGTCACGGATTCACCACAGAAAAGTATTTGCGTGAAGTCACTATTCCTGCACTCGCCCGTGGTCGCGCAAAAGCCGGCAAAACAATGGAGGGCTTCGAAGTAGTTGGTCCATCATTCGTTGTTACCGGCAACAACGATCAAGAACTAGAAGCAGCCGCTACCGGCACACGCCAGCAAATTGCTTTCTATGGCTCAACACCCGCCTACCGCGGCGTACTCGACATTCACGGATGGGGCGGCCTTCAAGACGAGCTCAACTCGCTGTCGAAGGCTGGCAAATGGGTTGAGATGGGCAATGTCATCAACGATGAGATTCTCAACACCTTTGCAGTTGTGGGCAAGCCAGAAACCATTGCGAGCGAACTTGGACGCCGCTATAGCGACGTCATTCAACGCATTAGTTTCTACGCTCCATATAAGAGCGATCCAGAACGCTGGAGTCAGGTGATTGCCGACTTGAAGTCGGCATAACTCTTATTTGAAATTCGGCATCGAGCGAATGGATCGCTTGAGTTCTGCCATACCGGTGGAGGTGGCAATGAGCTCAATGGCATCCCACAGTTTCAATGCAGCATCGCCACGAGGAATCTCGGAGATGACGGGCCCAAAGAAGCTGCCTTCATTTGCTTGACCAGGCTTGAAGGTAAGGATGGGGGTTCCCACACCTTTACCTGTGCGCGAGAAAGCTAGGTCGGTTTCTTCGCGAATAACGGCATCGAACTCTTCGTTGTCGGCGCCTTTGGCCCAGTCGACATTCAAGTTGTTGCGGCTCAACACATCGACGAGGAAGAACGTGGGGTTGTTCAGCATTTCTTCACGCTGCTGGTTGTTGTGCAGTGCGGTTCCTACCGCGGTGTACAACTTGCCCACTGCTTCGTTTCCTTCTTCGGCACGAGCCAATGCGGCTGCGCGCAAAATTTGAGTTCCGATGAAATGCGACTGACGGTGAACTTCGCTTCCCTCGTTATAACCAATTTCTTCATTGATCATGCGCAGCGAAATGAAGCGCCAGGTGACGTCGTAAGAACGCTGCTTTTGCACTTCATCAACCCATCGCGACGTGATCCACGCCCACGGACAAATGGGGTCGAAGAAAAATTCGAGATCGGCCATGAGTTACACCCTTTCGATGAGGCGCTCTTCAAAGGTTTCGATGAGGTCGCCTGGTTTCAAGTCTTGGAAGTCAGACAAACCTATACCACATTCAAAGCCCTCTCGAACTTCGCGTGCATCTTCTTTGAACCTGCGCAAGGAAGTAATAGAGCCCTTCCAAATGATGACGCCGTCGCGCAAGAAGCGCACTTTGGTGCCACGGGTAATGACGCCTGTACGAACAAGGCAACCAGCAATTCCGCCAAGTTTTGGCACGCGGAATACTTCGCGCACCTCGGCTTCGCCGGTTACTACTTCTTCATACTCAGGGGCGAGCATGCCCACAAGTGCGCGCTCGATGTCTTCCAACAACTTGTAGATGATTTCGTAGGTACGAATTTCTACTTTTTCCGCTTCTGCAAGGTCGCGGGCTTTTCGGTCTGGACGCACATTGAAACCAATGAGAGTTGCATTGGTTGCCGCAGCAAGAGTGATGTCGTTTTCGGTAATAGCACCAACACCGCGATGAACGAATGCGGGCTTTACTTCCGGACGCTCAAGTTTGCGCAAGCTCTCGGTGAGGGCTTCGAGCGAACCGTGCATGTCGGCCTTGATAACAAGGTTCAACGTAGCAACTTCACCAGCTTGAATTTGGCTGAAGATGTCTTCCAAACGCACACCACGCTGTACGCGTGCATCGCCGCGTTGGCTGAGTGCGCGATAACGCATTTCACGCGATTCACCCACGGTGCGAGCAGTTTTTTCGTTATGCGCACAACGGAATTCATCGCCCGCATTTGGCGTGGTGGACAAACCAAGTACTTGTACTGGTGTTGATGGGCCAGCTTCTTTTACTTGCTCGCCACGGTCGTTAATAAGCGCACGTACTTTGCCCCATGCAGCACCAGCAACAATAGGGTCACCTACTTTGAGCGTGCCTTTGTCGACGAGCACCGTGGCAACAGGGCCACGACCAATGTCGAGTTTGGCTTCAAGAACAACGCCCTTGGCACGGCCTGTTGGGTTCACCGTGAGTTCTTCGAGTTCTGCAACAGCATTGAGCTGTTCGAGAAGATCGTCGACACCAAGATTTTGCTGAGCTGACATTTCCACCACAATGGTGTCGCCACCCCATGCTTCAGGTACGAGTTCGTACTCTGCGAGCTGCGTGAGAACACGTTGTGGGTCGGCGTTGTCTTTGTCAATTTTGTTCACTGCAACAATGATGGGCACATCGGCTGCACGAGCATGGTTGATGGCCTCAATGGTTTGTGGCATCACACCGTCGTCGGCTGCAACAACAAGAACAACAATGTCGGTGACTTGAGCACCGCGAGCACGCATTTTGCTGAACGCTGCGTGACCAGGTGTGTCGATGAACGTGATGTACTTGCCATCTTTCAACACTTGGTATGCACCAATGTGCTGGGTGATTCCGCCGGCTTCGCCAGCAACAACGTTTGCTGAACGAATACGGTCGAGAAGAGTGGTCTTACCGTGGTCTACGTGGCCCATGACGGTAACAACCGGTGAACGCTCTACTTGAGCATCTGGGTCGTCGTCGTCGGAGTCGTCGAAGAGCGCCTGCAATTCCATTTCTTCTTGTTGACCTGGCTCAACCAACAGAATTTCTGCACCCACTTCAAGTGCAAAGAGTTCCATCTGGTCGTCAGACAAGCTCATGGTGGCAGTCACCATTTCGCCGTGCTCTAACAAGTAGCGAACAACGTCGGCTGCAGTGCGATTCAGTTTTGGCGCAAACTCTTGTGCCGATACTCCGCGCTCGATGATGACGGTGCCTTCTGGAACCGGGGCATCACTTGAGGTGTAGTTGGTACTGAGCTGCGGCTGCAACTCGTCCATGTCGCGACGGCGACGACCACGTGACTTCTTACGTGGGGCACGACGCTGACCATTCGGACGATTATTGCCACCGCCACCAGGACGAGGGCCTCCGCCGCCAGGAGCGCCAGCACCACCAGCACCACCAGCGCCAGCACCTGCGGGTCGTGGGCCACCAGCACCAGCAAAACCAGGACGGCCAGGGCCACCTGCTCCACCGGGACGTGCACTAGGACCACCCGGACGAGCACCAGGACCACCCGGACGAGCACCAGGAGCTGGACGTGCGCCAGGAGCACCAGGACGTGCACCAGGGCCACCAGGTCGTGGGCCAGGCCCAGGACGACCTACTGGAGGAGATGGACGTGAAGAACCAGGAGGTGGCGGAATGACTTTTCCAGATGCCGACAATGGGCGTGGGCCAGGTGGTGGTGGCGGAACAGGGCGTCCACCTACACGAGGTGGCATACCTGGCGGCATGCCGGGTGGCAATGAACCAGGAGCGCGCGCTGCAGGAGGCGCGCCATCAGATGAAATAGGTCGTGCCGCAACGGGAGGCGTTGGGCGTGCACTCGAGATGAAACCGCGTGACGCAGTGTCGCTTGGAGCTTCAGCAGCTGGTGCAGGCGCAGCAGCTGGTGTTTCAACAACAGGAGCAACTGGTGCAGCAACTTCAACAACTGGCGCCGGAGCAGCAACGGGTGCAGGTGCAGGAGCTTCAACGACTGGAGCGGGAGCGGGAACAGCGACTTCAACAACTGGTGCAGGAGCTTCAACGACAGGCGCAGGCGCTTCAACAACAACGGGTGCTGCGTCATCTGCTTTTTTCGCAGCAGCTTTCTTCGCTGGAGCTTTTTTCGCAGCAGCTTTCTTTGCAGGTTTTGGCTCATCGCCTTCTGCGTCGCCTTCTTTTTTCGCCGCAACTTTTTTTACTGCAGCTTTTTTGACAGGCTTCACTTCTTCAGGTTGTTCATCGCGAACAAGACCATCGCGTTCAGCACGACGACGCACACGGTCGGCTTGCGCCTCGATAATGGACGATGAATGCCCCTTGATGTCGATGCCCATATTGAGACATAGGTCGACAGCTTCCTTATTGGTAAGACCGAGTTCTTTAGCGAGCTCGTGGACGCGCAGATTCTTAGCCAATGTAAATTCAGCCTTTCATTTCCATGGAGGAGCGCATCAGGGTCATAAGGTCTGATGCGGTAATCGTTATTTCTTTACGTAGTGAGCGACGTAAAGCGCCTTGGGAGACAGCTTTTTCTGCACAACTCTCGTTGTGAGCGCAAAGCCATGCTCCCCTACCTGACGACGTCGGTGAGACGTAGACAGCATGATTCGATACAACAAGACGCATCAAAGAGCCGTCGTCAAAACGACGACGACAACCAACACACATGCGTGTAGGACGATGCAACGTCAATGTCACTATTCGGCAACCTCGGTGGTTGCTGCAGGTGTGCCGCCGCCGGCCCATTCTTTTTCACTCATAACAGAACCGTCTGCTGCATGCCATTCCATTTCACCGGTGGCATCATTTTGGGTCCATTTGCCTTCAGCAAAACCTGAGTCGCTTGTGGTGTTTGGTGATTCACCAGACGCTTCAGCAGCTGCTTGATTTTCGCTCTTGATGTCGATGCGCAAACCAGTGAGGCGAGCAGCAAGGCGAGCGTTTTGTCCTTCTTTGCCAATTGCCAATGACAACTGGAATTCAGGGACAATGACGTCGGCCTGTGTGCCGTCGGCGCTGATGCGCACTTCTGTGACCTTGGCAGGTGACAGTGCTTTAGCGACGAAATCGGCAAGATCTTCGCTGTACGGAACGATGTCGATTTTCTCGCCGCGCAGTTCGTTGACCACCATGCGCACGCGACCGCCACGAGCACCTACACAGGCGCCAACAGGGTCGACGTTATGGTCATTTGACCACACGGCAATTTTGGTGCGGTGCCCTGGCTCACGTGAGCAAGCCTTGATTTCCACCACGCCATCGGCAATTTCAGGAACTTCAAGTTCAAAAAGACGCTTGATGAGACCAGGATGCGTACGGCTCACCACAATTTGTGGGCCTTTTGCTGTTTTGCGTACTTCTACGATGTAGGCCTTGACACGGCCATTTGGCTCTGGCTTTTCGTAAGGAACTTGCTCTGCTTGTGGCAAAAGTGCTTCCACTTTGCCCAAGTCGAGCAAGGTGTAGCGCTTGTCGATTTGCTGAATGATGCCCGTCACGATGTCGCCTTCACGGTTTGCATACTCTTCAAACTTGCGATCACGTTCTGCTTCGCGAATGCGCTGGCTCATGACCTGACGGAAAGTAACTGCAGCAATACGGCCCAGTTCTTCTTTCTTCGGTGTGTCATCGCGCTCGTTGATCCAGTTGCCGTCGTCGTCGAGGTCGTACGCGGTGAAGCGCATGTCGAGGTTGTCGGGGTTGATTTCCACGATGACTTCGTCGGCAGCGCCGGGGCGCTTTTTGTACGCAGAGGCCAATGCCTCTACCAATACTTGTAAGAGTGCGTCAACGCTGATGCCTTTTTCAATGGCCAACATCTTGACGGCTTCGGTCATGTCGAGATTGCTCATGATGCAGTTGCCTCCGTGTTTGCGGTGTCTGAGTGTTTCGTTTCAAAATCGTCTTCAAATTCGTCGTCGGAATCGTCGCTTGCATTTGCTTCTAAAGCGGCAAATTGTGCTTCTAATTCAGCTGCTTTACGTGCTTCTGGCGAACCTGGCTTCGGTGCGGCAGCCCATACAAAGACTGTTTTTGCACGATCGATATTGGCAATATCGATGGTGATGCTGCGCGCTTCGGCACGTTTGCCTTCTGGCAAAATGTGCACGGTGATTTCTTGTGGCGTTGCTGCAGCAAGAATTCCTTGGAAACGACGGGCGCCATCGATTGCCGTGTGTAAACGCAACGAAACGGTTTTGCCTACTTCGCGCTGATAATGCTCGGCACGGCGCAAGTTGCGCTCGAGGCCAGGGCTCGACACTTCAAGTGTGTAACGCCCAGGAACAGGGTCGTTGTGGTCGAGTTCACGACCAAGCAAGCGGGTAATGAGTGCAATTTTGTCGAGGCTGACGCCACTTTCCTGGCCAGGAGGCGTATCGACTTCAACGCGCACCACACCACCAGAAAATTCAAGATCGTAGATTTCAAGTTCCAGGTCGCTGACGATGGGGCCAACCAAGGCGGCCACGGCATCGGCTACAGGTGAACCAAACGAGCGAGGTGCAGGATGTGTTGATGCATCGGTCATACTCGTTGTCTCACTTTCTTCGTAGTAGCTCTGGACTTGTCAATGAACACCTCGTCGGGCGACGCGAACAAAAAAGGCGTGGGCGTGGCCCACGCCTCTCGGTTCACGGAACTCTAAAGGACGCTGAAAGTGTAGCGGTTTGCCCGCCTAAAGCCCCCCGACCCCACCTCCCCTGAATTACCGTAAGGGGGTGATCCATCGCCTTTCCCACCTTTTCCTGCGTACCTTGCGCGACGACCCTGCCGATGCTGAGGTACCGAGCCACAAGCTCTTGGTCCGCGCTGGCTATATTCGCCGTGCCGCCCCTGGTGGCTACACCTGGCTCCCCCTGGGTTGGGAGATCCACCGCAAGGTGGAGAACATTGTGCGCGAGGAAATGAACGCCATCGGCGCCCAGGAAGTGCACTTTCCTGCCCTCCTCCCCCGCGAACCCTACGAAGCCACCAACCGCTGGACCGAATACGGACCCACACTGTTTCGTCTGCAAGACCGTCGCGGCGTTGACTATCTCCTCGGACCAACACACGAAGAGATGTTTACGTTGCTCGTGAAAGACCTCTACTCGAGCTACAAAGACCTTCCCGTTTCGCTCTATCAGATTCAAACGAAATACCGCGACGAAGCACGCCCTCGCGCCGGTCTCTTACGTGGTCGCGAATTCACCATGAAAGATTCCTACAGTTTCGATAACGACGAAGCCGGTTTGGCAGCGAGCTACCAAGCGCACCGCGATGCCTACATTCGTATTTTTGATCGCCTCAAAATTCCCTACGTTGTGGTGTCTGCAATGTCGGGCGCTATGGGTGGTTCGCAATCTGAAGAGTTCCTTGCCGAATGCGAAGTGGGCGAAGACACTTTCGTGCGCTGCACCGCGTGCAACTACGCAGCCAACACTGAGGCAGTTCAAGTACGGGTGACTGCCGTGGCCAATGTTGATGTTCCTGCAGCACTTGTAGTTGACACACCACAAACACCCACCATCGATTCGTTGGTTGCATTGCTCAACACCACTTCGCATCAGTCGCCTACAGGCACAGCATTCGCTGCAGGCGACACCTTGAAAAATGTCATTGTGATGGTGAAGCATCCCGATGGCACGAGCGAGCCCCTTGCAGTTGGCGTTCCTGGCGACCGCGAAGTCGATATGAAACGCCTTGAAGCGCAATTGTCACCAAGTGAAGTAGAACCTTTCGACGATGCAGCTTTCGCTAAGTACCCAGCATTAGTAAAGGGGTACATCGGACCCGACGTGCTGGGCACAACTCGCGCCTCTGGCATTCGTTACCTTCTCGACACTCGCGTTGTAGAGGGTTCGGCGTGGGTCACTGGCGCAAACGCCAAGGGCCAGCACGTCATCAACTGTGTTTACGGACGTGACTTTGCATGCGACGGGTCCATTGAAGCTGCAGAAGTGCGTGCCGGCGATGCCTGCCCCCATTGCGCTGCACCCATGAGCATCGACCGCGGTATTGAAATTGGCCACGTGTTTCAACTCGGGCGCAAATATGCAGAAGCACTCGACTTGAAAGTGCTCGACCAGAACGGCAAGCAAGCAGTGGTCACCATGGGCTCGTATGGCATTGGCGTTTCTCGTGCTGTTGCAGTGGTTGCAGAAACATGCCACGACGAGCTTGGGTTGTGCTGGCCACGTGCCATTGCGCCAGCCGATGTGCACGTAGTAATTACCGGCAAAGCCGGAGACGACATTTCAGTGGCAGGTGAAAAACTTGCTCAAGAACTCCACAGTGCAGGCGTCACCGTATTACTTGATGATCGCATTGGTGTTTCGCCAGGTGTGAAATTCAAAGATGCAGAACTACTCGGCATGCCCACCATCGTGGTGGTGGGCAAAGGTCTTGCCGACGGTGTTGTTGAAGTGCGCGACCGCGCCACTGGTGAGCGCAGCAACGTCGCTGTTGGTGAAGCCGCACAACACATTGCACACATCTGTAAATCAGGAACCTGACATGCAATTGGTGAGTGGAGTACACAAACATTACGACTGGGGAAATCATCATTTCCTCTATGAGTTTGTTGGTGCCCCTCTTGCCAATACACCACTTGCAGAAATTTGGTTTGGCACACACCCCGACGGCCATGCCTCGATCACTGCGACACAAGAGATACTCGCCAATGT
>Ga0194048_10001368_pt1 | contig 12109 bp, 14 predicted proteins | sample JunL225m_MetaG_FD_161685 | JGI IMG/M metagenome (GOLD analysis project Ga0194048, IMG submission 161685) | Anoxic zone freshwater microbial communities from boreal shield lake in IISD Experimental Lakes Area, Ontario, Canada - Jun2016-L222-5m | ecosystem: Environmental > Aquatic > Freshwater >...
GAAGTGTCGCAACGATGTCAGAGATAGTTAGTAGTGAAGCCTTTAGCTCAAGATCTAAACCAAGCTTCTTGTTAACCTTAAAGCGACCGACCTTAGCCAAGTCATAACGCTTAGGGTTGAAGTAAAGGTTTTCAATTAAGTTCTGAGCAGCTTCCTTAGTCGGAGGCTCGCCTGGACGTAGCTTGCGATAAATATCTAACAGAGCTTCATCTTGCGTATGAACTGTATCTTTTTCAAGTGTTGCCATCATTGATGCGAACTCACCAAATTCTTCACGAATCTGCTCTTCGCTCCAGCCGAGTGCCTTTAGGAAGACAGTTACTGACTGCTTACGCTTGCGGTCGATGCGAACACCGACTAGATCTTTCTTATCAACTTCAAATTCAAGCCATGCACCGCGGCTTGGAATTACCTTTGCAGTAAAGACATCTTTGTCAGAAGTCTTCTCAATAATCTTTTCAAAATAAACACCAGGTGAGCGAACAATCTGTGAAACAACAACGCGCTCAGTTCCGTTAATAACGAAAGTTCCGCGAGCTGTCATTACAGGGAAGTCGCCCATGAATACTGTCTGAGATTTAATTTCACCAGTTATGTTGTTAGTGAACTCAGCAGTTACGAATAGTGGCTGCGAATATGTCATATCGCGCTCTTTGCAATCATCGATTGAGTACTTAGGTGGCTCAAAACGGTGATCACGGAATGTAAGACTCATAGTTCCCTGGAAATCTTCGATCGGAGAAATCTCTTCAAAGATTTCTTCAAGACCTGAAGTTGTAGGGATCTCACCACGATTCATTGAATCGGTTGCTGCGATACGAGAACGCCATGCATCGTTGCCCAATAACCAGTCAACGCTTTCAACTTGCAACGCTAATAAGTTTGGAACTTCGAGAGGTTCACGGATCTTTGCGAAAGAGATTCGGCGTGGTGCTACTGATGATTTTTTAGACGCGGCCAAGAGATGTCCTTCCAGACAAAAAATCGGAGAACGCACAACTATTAGGTCTCAGCCGCTATATGCCCTGACCATAAGTTTTTTATGCGAAGGTGAAGGGTATCGCCCCAACCCCGACCCTGTCCAACCCAATGCTTATACATCTAAAGGGCGGATTTGTCTGTGGTTTCCCCTTCCCTGAGGAAAGAAAAACCCCCGCCTAGCCAGTGGCCAAACGGGGGTAGTTCAGTGAAATTACTTGATTGTGACCTTTGCGCCAGCTGCCTCGAGGGCCGCCTTTGCCTTGTCTGCTGTCTCCTTGTTGACCTTCTCTAGGAGAACTGCTGGACATGCATCTACAAGATCCTTCGCCTCTTTCAAGCCAAGGCTTGAGTTGAGTCCGCGAACTTCCTTGATAACTGCAATCTTTGCTGAACCAGCCTCTTCAAGGATGACTGAGAACTCATCCTGTGCTGCCTCTGCGCCACCGGCAGCTGCGCCGCCTGCTGCTGCAGCTGCTACTGGAGCAGCAGCTGTTACATCGAACTCAGTTTCAAATGACTTAACGAACTCTGAGAGCTCGACCAATGTCATTTCTTTGAACTGCGCTAATAGGTCTTCTGTATTGAGCTTTGCCATATTCGTTATTCCTTCTCTTCTGTTGATGTTGTTAATTCTTCAGACACTACGTCTTCAGTAACAGCCTCAGCTGCAACCTCGGACACAGCATCGATTGTTGCTGGCTCGGACACCTCTGCCACAGCACTGTCACCTGATTCTTCGGACGCAAGCTTGATACGGAGGGCATCGAATACACGAGCCGCCTTAGCAAGCGATCCCTTCATAGCGCCAGCAAGCTTTGCAAGTAGAACCTCACGAGATTCAAGATTTGCAAGTTGCATAAGCTCTTCTTTGGTAACTGCTTTGCCTTCGTAGATTCCGCCCTTGATTACAAGGAATGGATTCTCTTTGGCGAAATCACGCAGGCTCTTAGCCGCGTTGATTGCATCTCCCTGAATGAAGGCAACTGCAGATGGTCCAACGAGAAGCTCTGGAGAGAGATCTACGCCGGCATTCTTTGCTGCGATCTTTGTAAGAGTGTTCTTCACTACTGAGTACTTGGTCTTATCACCAAGTGCACGGCGAAGTTCCTTCATCGAAGTCACTGAAAGACCGCGATATTCGGTCAGGACTGTTGCGGTAGCGTTGCGGAAATCTTCCGTTAGCTCTGCAACTGCTTTTTCTTTATCTGGGCGAGCCATTCGGTTCACCTTTCCTGGTACTTAGCGACTTCAGGAAATAAAAAAATCCGTAACGCATAAGCGCGCACGGATTAATGTGAACACCTACGCGGGTTGAGATTTCCTCATTTAATGAAACAACCTTGCGGCTGATTCAGACCTGCGGTCTTTGGTTATGGGTTAAGGGTAGGCCGGCTGGCCTACCCTCGTCAAATTCTTAGTTAGCTGCAGGCTCTCGGATGAGGTTTGGATCAACTGCGATTCCAGGTCCCATCGTTGTTGAGATAACTGCCTTTTGAATGTAGCGACCCTTTGAAGAGTTTGGCTTTGCACGCATTACCTCTTCCATAGCTGCTGCGTAGTTCTCTGCAAGCTGCTCGGCGGTAAATGATGCCTTACCGATTAGGAAGTGAAGGTTTGAATTCTTATCAACGCGGAACTCAATCTTTCCACCCTTGATATCTGTAACGGCCTTTGCAACATCGGTTGTAACCGTTCCGGTCTTTGGGTTTGGCATCAAGCCACGTGGTCCAAGAACTTTTCCAAGACGGCCGACCTTACCCATGAGATCTGGGGTTGAAACAACTGCGTCGTAATCAAGGCGACCCTTTGCAACCTCTTCGATTAGTTCATCTCCACCAACAATGTCGGCACCTGCAGCACGTGCTGCATCGGCCTTGTCACCGTTAGCAAAAACTAAAACGCGTGCAGTCTTTCCTGTGCCATGAGGCAAGTTAACTGTTGAGCGAATCGCTTGATCGGCTTTCTTAGGGTCAACGCCAAGTACCAATGCAACCTCAATAGATGCGTTGTACTTAACTGTTGATGTTTCCTTAGCAAGTGTTACTGCTTCGAGTGGGGTGTAAAGGTGATCTTTAGTTACCTTAGCCGCGGCCTCGTTATATTTCTTTGAGCGCTTCATTTCAGTCCTCTTCTTATAAGGGTTGTGGTTAGCGGAGCAGCGAGCTCCTCCCACATCTCTTTCTCACGGTGAGAAAGAAAAATTAGATTATCCGTTAGTTGTGATTCCCATTGAGCGTGCAGTACCAGCGATGATGCGTGATGCGGCATCGAGGTCGTTTGCGTTCAGGTCATCCATCTTTACCTTTGCAATTTCAGCAACTTGAGCCATGGTGATATTTGCAACCTTGGTCTTGTGTGGAACTGCAGAGCCTTTTTCTACGCCAGCTGCCTTCAAGATTAGGCGCGATGCTGGAGGAGTCTTAGTGATGAATGTGAAAGAGCGATCTTCGTAGACAGTGATTTCTACTGGAATGATCTGACCCTTTTGAGATTCAGTCGCAGCGTTGTAGGCCTTAACGAACTCCATGATGTTGACACCATGCTGGCCAAGGGCAGGACCTACTGGTGGCGCAGGTGTTGCTGCGCCAGCCTGGATCTGCAACTTGATAAAGCCGGTTGCCTTCTTCTTTGGTGCCATTTCTTGTCCTCTTTTTTCTTATCGTTATCTAGGGTAATTAAATCTTTTGTACTTGCGCAAATGAAAGCTCAACTGGTGTTTCACGTCCGAAGATCGAAACGAGAACCTTAAGTTTTGCCTGCTCTGGCATGATCTCTGAGATCGATGCTGGCAAAGTCGCAAAGGGACCATCCATAACCGTTACTGACTCGCCGATTTCAAAGTCAATAAGACGGATATCAATCTTGTCTGATTTCTTAACTGGACGTGGAGCCAAAATCTTTTCAACTTCATCCATGCTCAATGGGCTTGGGTGGTGTGCGTTGCCAACAAATCCAGTAACTCCTGGAGTATTGCGAACGGCCGACCATGATTCATCGGTTAAATCCATTCGAACTAAAACATAGCCAGGGTAGATGTTGCGCTTAACCATTTTGAAAGCGCCGTTCTTGAGTTCTTTAACCTCTTCTTCAGGAACTTCAATCTGAAAGATGTAATCCTCCATATTGAGAGATTGAATACGAGTCTGAAGATTGCCCTTAACTTTCTTCTCATAGCCAGCGTATGAGTGAACTACATACCAATCGCCAAGAGCTGTGCGGAGTGTGCGACGAAACTCTGCGTTGGGATCGTTCTCATCGGACTCGATGTCGCCATCCTCATCTGATGCGAGCGCAAGCTCGGGTTCAGTTGATGTAACTGCTTCAACAACAACCTCGACCTCTTCAACTTCTGGAGTTGCGATCTCAGTTGCAGATGCGGCAAGAGCTGCCTCAAAAGCATCTGGCTTCTGTGTATCTGTGGTGTTCTCTTGAGTCATCGTCTCTTCCTTATCCAAATACCCAGAAGACGATCTTTGTAAGTACAAGATCGAGGAGTGAGACAACTGCGATGATGAACGTTACGAACACCAAAACAACGGCCGTATAGGTCGTTAACTGATTACGGGTTGGCCAAACAACCTTTGTAAGCTCATTTGTAACTTGGCGATAGAAAAGGCCGACGCGCGCAAATAGACCGAGCTTCTCGGCTACTTGTCCTGTTGACTCTGTCATCGTCATTTCCTTCTCTCTGTATTACTTAACTCGTACAACTTGCAGGGCAGGAGGGACTCGAACCCCCAACCGGCCGCTTTGGAGACGGCAACTCTAGCCAATTGAGCTACTGCCCTTCGCACGAAGGCATGGCAAAACCATAGGGAAAAGCAAACCCTCGTGAGCGTTGAAGTGTAGAGGCAAGGAGGGGTTCAGGTCTAACTCGCATCTGAAATACGGCAGACTTAGGGCCATGAGCTCACGTATTTCAACCCGAATCGCTGCAATCGCTGAATCTGCCACGCTAGCCGTTGATGCCAAGGCCAAGGCGCTTAAGGCGCAGGGGCGTCCCGTCATTGGCTTCGGTGCTGGCGAGCCTGATTTTCCAACACCGGACTACATCGTTGCCGCTGCAGCTGCAGCAACTAGCGTTGTATCCAATCATCGTTACACGCCAACACCGGGATTACCCGAACTTCGTGAAGCGATAGTTGCAAAAACAAAACGTGATTCAAACTTTGACATTACAACTGATCAAGTCCTTATTACAAATGGTGGCAAGCAAGCTGTTTACCAAGCTTTTGCAACAATTATCGATGAGGGCGATGAAGTTCTTTTGCCTTCGCCATTTTGGACAACATACCCAGAGTGCATCAAATTAGCTGGTGGAGTTTCAGTTGAAGTGTTTGCCGATGAAACACAAAATTATTTAGTAAGTGTTGAACAGCTAGAGGCTGCACGTACTCCAAAAACAAAGGCGTTGCTATTTTGTTCCCCATCTAATCCAACGGGCTCGGTTTATTCGCCAGAGCAAGTTAAGGCAATCGGCGAGTGGGCACTCAAAAATAATATTTGGGTGATCTCAGATGAGATTTATGAACACTTGTTATATGACGGTGCAACTGCACCGAGCATGCCCGTAGTTGTCCCTGGCCTTGCCGATACATGCATTATTTTAAATGGTGTTGCTAAGACCTATGCAATGACTGGATGGCGAGTGGGCTGGATGATCGGGCCTAAAGATGTAATTAAAGCGGCTACTAATCTGCAATCTCATTTAACTTCAAATGTTTCCAATGTCTCACAACGTGCAGCGATCGCAGCTGTGAGCGGGGATTTAAAGGCTGTACATACAATGGGTGAGGCATTTAACCGCCGCCGCTCACTCATAGTTGGACTACTCAACGAGATTCCTGGCTTTGACTGCCCAACACCAACGGGCGCCTTCTATGTCTATCCGTCAGTTAAAGGCGTACTTGGTAAGAGTATTCGTGGGAAAGTTCCAACCACTTCGGCAGAGCTTGCAACGATATTGCTTGAAGAGGTTGAAGTTGCCGCGGTGCCAGGCGAGGCTTTCGGCCCCTCTGGATATCTGCGTTTTTCCTATGCAACAAGTGATGCCGACATTGTTGAAGGTATTGGGCGAATCAAAAAACTTCTGACCGAAGGTTAAATCTCAATACCAACGAGATTTACTTCTGCAACTAAAGTTATGCCAAAGCTTTCAAGAACGTGATCGCGTGCACGTTTGGCTAATGCTGCAATATCAGATGCCGTTGCAGAACCTGAGTTAGTTAGTGCAAGTACATGCTTAGTCGAGATGCGTGCCCCACCTAATTCATCGCCTTTATGTATCCCTGAGTTTTCAATTAACCAAGCGGCAGATACTTTTACACGGCCATCGGTCAATGGCCATTTGGGTGCAGAATTCGGAAGCTCGTCTGCGGCTTGCTGAGAGATGATTGGATTTGTAAAGAATGATCCCGCAGACCACGAGTCGTGATCGTCATTAGAGAGCAACATTCCTTTGTTTGCACGAAGTTCAAGGACTGCAGAACGGCATGCAACTACCGATGTCTTATCGCCGATCTCAATTTCAAGTTTCTTCGCTAACTCTAAGTAAGTGATGGGGGTTGTTGACTCACCAATTCGAAGTTGAAAGGCAACGTCTAAGACAACATAGCGACCGGGATGGGATTTAAAGTGTGAGTTGCGATATGAAAACTCGCATTCGGCATTTGTGAAGGTTTTAATTGCTTTATTCGCACGATCATACGTACGTACTCGAGTTATAAACTCACTCACCTCGTGGCCATAGGCACCAATGTTTTGAATCGGCGCAGCTCCTACGGTTCCAGGAATTCCACTTAATGTTTCTAAGCCAGCAAAGCCACGGCCAATGGAGGTTGCAACTAAGTTATCCCAATTTTCTCCCGCACCGATAGTTAACGTTGCCCCGCTGCACGCATCGACCTCGGAAGCAACTGAGTTATTCTCAATATGAATAACCGTGCCATCAAAACCAGAATCTGCAATCAATACATTTGTTCCACCGCCCATAATGAGAATGGGTGAATCACCTGCAGCTTCTATAGCGGCAATAATCTCGGACTCGCTAGAGACGTGAAGAATTTTCGTTGCCGGACCACCCACGCGTAGGCTGGTGTACTTAGATAACTCGGTCATGGCTACAGATTAGCGACGTGGTGACAAAATTGCGCTTTTACCTCTAAAGCGCTCCAGAATCCGATCGTAATTCTTCTTAGACTGTAATTCGCGATATTCAGAGTCCACGTCGTAGTAGCCATGGTGGCGTCCCTGCTCTAATGGCAGATCCATCTGCAGTAACCGTCCGCCGGCTTGGCGGACTTTGAGCGAAAATTCGATATCGGCGTTCCGATAATAATTTGCTCGTAAATTAAAACCGCCAGCCTCTAAGGCCGCTTCACGATTGAGCGCTAAAAAGTATGAGAAAAGAACATCGACTTCGCCGTCGCCTTTGTCGTCAACGCTTCGCCAATCATCTTCGACATTGATTAATCCCCCTCGCCAGCCAACGGCAACGTACTCACTTTTTTCTAGCTCGGCTACTGCAGGGGCGATTGCATCCCCAGTAAAACGGGTAGATGGATCCATGATCACTACATACTTACTATTAATCTTTCCAAGCAACGTATTTGCACAATCGCCCCACCCCGCACCGGCTGCAACTGCAAATAAGTACGTGCGCGAATCCATAGCTTGCACTAGGACACCGGGGTCACCGATTGAGAGAATTACAACGCCGCAATCGCTCTCGGCTTTGATGGCATTGACCGATTCGAGAGCATCCTCGTTAAAACCTTCGACGATTACAGCAACGGTTGTCTCTTTTTCTAAATCGATCGTGCGTATATCGCGGGCAAAGGCCAAGGTAATAAAGGCTGCCTTTTCACGAAGTTCGAAGCCATCGACAACATCTATAACCTCATAGCCAGCTTGTGCAATCTTATTTCGCAGAGAATCGGCAAGGGCAAAATCTTTATCTGTGCGGGCGGCAATGCGGGCATTGGCGAGCTCTATTACAAAATCGGGAGTACTCATATGGCGATGACTGCTTTAGCCATTCCTAGAACTTTGACACCGGCCGAAGTCACTGTGCACTCTAATTTAACGCGCTCACCATCGACCTCAACGACCGTTGCTGTGACAGTTAAATCAACTTTTTCACCGGCAGGAACGATGACGGGTTTAATAAAGCGCGCTGAGAACTCTTTTACTTTGGCACTTCCGCCGGCCCACTCACTGACGTAAGTACCAACAAGGCCCATAGTTAACATGCCATGGGCAATCACATTTGGAAGTCCAACCGAACGCGCAAACTCTTCATTGCGATGAATGGGGTTTTGATCTCCGCTGGCATCGGCGTAGGCCGTTAATAGGTCGCGATCAATTGCGAATACTTTCGTTGGAAGTACTGTTCCGACTTCAATCATCCGCGCACCACCAATGTCGACCATGATGAAACTACAAGTTCTGCTCCATTATGTAAATCAGATCGAACGGAGATAATTTCATTTCCCGCGGCTACTCGCAGTGTTTCTATCGTTGCCGAGCATGTGAAGGAATCTCCGGCTACAACTGGGCGCAAGATTTCAAACTTTTGATCTCCATGGACCAAGCGCGTCCAATCAACTCCTATTTCGGGCTGCGTCAAAATCGATTCGAATTGAGAAAGTGAGATTCGAATTGAGAAAGTTGGCGATGCAACACTGGTATCGGTTTCGCCAATGACTGCAGAAAATGCATCAATCTGTGACTGCGTAACGGCTACTAACTCTGCACCAAGAAAAGTGCGCCCGACCGAATCGGGATTGATCATTAGCGGGTTTCGCGGTGAAGCGTTGAAAGCTTGCAACGTGGACAGAACTTCTTGAGCTCCATGCGGTCTGGATCGTTGCGGCGATTCTTCTTAGTGATGTAGTTGCGCTCTTTGCAGTCGACGCAGGCCATGGTGATCTTTGGACGTACGTCCGCGCTCTTACTTGCCATGGTCTTACTCCTTCATCGGTTATCGAAGGCCCTAGGTTACCCGAGGCCTCTCAATGCGCGAAATTCGCGCGGGTCGAACTTGTAGCGGGAGCGGGATTTGAACCCACGACACAGCGATTATGAGCCGCTTGCTCTACCAAGCTGAGCTACCCCGCCAGGGGTGTGCTTTGAAAAGAGCCTTCATCTAGTGAAAGGGCTCTCATCGAGCCCCCCACCGGAATCGGACCGGTGACCTTTTCCTTACCATGGAAACGCTCTACCAACTGAGCTAGGGGGGCGCAGATCGAATGCTGAGCGTACAGGCAGTGAAGGGCTTTCGAAAAATCCTTTCTCTACTCTGCTGGATTTAACGTGATTTTGCCAGTGGTTTCTCGCGCCAGCATGGCTTTATGCGCATTGGCTGCCTCAGACATAGCAAAGCTTGCACCGATTACTGGCTTGAGTGTGCCCTTCTTTACTAAGTCAAAAAGTTCGGCGATGACATCGTTCATTAACTCTTTCTTGCCAAAGCAGTGCGAGAGCCAAAAACCTGTAATTGTTTTCGTGCCTGCCATTAATGAACCAGGATGAATCGGCGTTGGCGCCGTGCGTGAAGCCATTCCATAAACTATTAATCGACCAAATGGCGCTAGCGCTTCAAGACTTGCATCAAAGGTTTTGCCGCCAACCATCTCGAGTACTAAGTCAACAGGCTTGCCGTTATTTGCTCCAAGAATTGCTGCAAGCAGTTTCTCTTGATCGGCATCTATGACTTCATCGGCTCCTAGTGATTTAGCTAAATCGCGTTTTGCTTGAGTTGATGCAACGGCAATTACTTTAGCTCCCCACAATTTCGCTAACTGAATTGCAATTGTTCCGACACCGCCAGCTGCAGCGTGTATTACTACACTCTCTTCAGCCTTTAAGTGTCCGACGGTTTTTAAAATATGCCAGGCCGTTGATCCCTGTACCAACATGCACAGAGCTTGTTCATCACTGACGCCATCTGGAACATCAATCATGGCCGCTGAGTACGCAAGAGTTTTTTGAGCATACCCTCCAGCTGCAACTGGTGTTAATACGCGTCGCCCATCTGCAGTCTTACCAATGACTTCAATTCCGGGGATTAATGGAAGTTCTTGCGGGGAGAGATATGAGTTTTCAGTCTGGTGTGTGTCGGCGTAATTAACTCCGATAGCGAGCACGTCTATTAACTCAAGGCCCGTTGTTGGAATCGGCTCGGGCATTTCTACAAGGTGCATGGAATCTGGACCACCGAAAGCGGTGATCTGAATGGCTTTCATTTTTACCCCTTTGTCGATCCGAGAGTGAGACCAGAGACAAACTGCTTACGTAAAACAAAGAAAACGATAAGGGTAGGAAGTGCTGCGATGACAGCTCCGGCTGCAAGGAGATTGTAATCTGTTACAAATTCGCCCTGTAGGCGACCTAAGGCCGAAGTTATAGGCCGTTTTGAATCCGTTGACATCAATACCAACGCCCAGAAGAAATCGTTATAAATCCATGTAGTCATCAATACGCCGAGGGATGCTAGGGCTGGGCGAAGTAATGGCAACATAACTTTCGTATAGTGAGTAAATACCGTTGCCCCATCGACCATGGCTGATTCGCTAATCTCTTTTGGAACAGTCTTCATGTAGCTCGATAACACAAATGTCGCAAAGCCCATTTGGAAAGCTACGTGAATTAAGACAACGCCCCACGGTGAGTCATAGAGAAGTCTAGGAATGCCTACGGCCTTGCCCAACGTGATGTACATCTTGAAGACTGGAATAAAGACAAGTTGTGCTGGAAGCAAGTTACCGGCAGTAAATAGTAGAAGTAGAGAAACATTCCATCTAAATGAATATCGGCTAACTACGAATGCTATGAGCGAGCCGAAAAATAGCGTTAAAAATACCGCCGGAACCGTAATCGCAAATGTATTCCAAAAATATAACGGTAGATCCATACGTGAGATTGCATCTGCGTAGTTCTGTAGATTGAGCGTCTTTGGCATTGAAAAGACACCGTGTGCTCGAACATCTTTATATGGACGAAGTGAAGTCCAAACCGTCCACACTATTGGAAAAATCCAGGCAATCGCAAAGATACCGATGAAGGCTGAGATAAAGCGATCTTTCACTTTTTGCTTATTTTTATACTTGATAGCTGCGGCTTGTAGCTCTACGTCAATGCTCATTGGACATCACTCTTAAAAGTCGTTCGCAGGTAGGCGATAATTGGTCCGATGGAGAGTACAAAGAGAATCACGGCGTAGGCCGCACCCTTCATTGAAGCGCCTTCGCCGGCGATATTTTGGAAAACTAAAGTACCCAAAATCGGGAAGCCCGCTGATGAGCCGTAAATAATGTAGACAATGTCGAAAGCGCGTAAAGATTCGATAATCGTGATGACAATAACGATTACATTGACCGGCTTCATCGCTGGAAAAATTACCTTCTTAAAGGTCTGCCACTCGGTTGCGCCATCAAGTGATGCGGCCTCGCGCAGCGCCATATCAACCGACTTTAGACCAGCTAAATAGAGCAGCATGATGTAACCGATATGTCGCCACGAGGCGATGGTTAGAATTACATAGATATTAATGTGGTAATTGCCAAAGAAAGATATTGCGTTATCTATGTCGCGTCCCAAAAGGCCGTTAACAAAGCCATCTGGGCGAAGTAAGAAGTTCCAGATAATTCCAGTTACCGCTAGTGAGAGTACAACTGGCAGGTAATAGGCGGTTTCATAAAACTTGTGTCCGCGGATCTGGCGATCGATTTGATAGGCCAAGAGGATTCCCAGTGGAGTAGCGATGCCAGCAAACCATGCCAACCAGATGATGTTGTTTTGAATTGCTTCCCAAAATGCTGGGGTATCAAAAAAGATATTTTTATAGTTAGCAAGTCCGGCAAATTTAATGCGGGAGATTGAAATACCCGACCAATATGTAAATGATAAAACAATTGTCAGAAAGGCTGGGACCCATACAAGTAACAGGTGGAAGAAGAGTGGAACACCTACGAAGGCACTGAGTGTCGTGCGATCGGCCCTAGAAAAAGCTCGACGGCGATGGGCTTTTTTACTGCCCGTCGCCGTCGAGTTCATCCGTTAAACCTATCTCCTAGTTAGTTATTTTTGCGAATTGAAATTGCAATTAATAACTATGCAAGAGGAGGTA
>Ga0194048_10001371_pt1 | contig 12097 bp, 10 predicted proteins | sample JunL225m_MetaG_FD_161685 | JGI IMG/M metagenome (GOLD analysis project Ga0194048, IMG submission 161685) | Anoxic zone freshwater microbial communities from boreal shield lake in IISD Experimental Lakes Area, Ontario, Canada - Jun2016-L222-5m | ecosystem: Environmental > Aquatic > Freshwater >...
AAAGAGCTTCATCCTGGCTAAGTAGGTACTCTTTGTTGAAAGATCTAGGGCTCCAGCGTTCTGCTAGAACAGGGGCAATCGGGGCAGCGGTAACGGCTATTTTGTTTGGTTGCATCACTAAAGCCTAAACCCCGAGGGCCTCAGTCAAAGCATTTAACAGGCCTTCAACATCTTCAGGCTTGGTATCCCAGGCACACATCCAGCGAACCTGACCGATCCGGTGATCCCAAACATAGAACCAGTACTTCTTTTGTAGTTCTTCAATGATTTCCATCGGCAGCATTGGAAATACGGCATTGGCCTGAGTTGGGTTTGGAACGGTTACTCTTCCCTTGGACTTTGCTGCTATCTCTCTAACTCCTGCATCAAGAGCTTTAGCCATTGAGTTTGCATGTCTTGCGCTTTTGATAGCTAGATCATCTTCAAGTAGTGCTAGTAGCTGTGCACTAACAAAACGCATCTTGCTAGGTAACTGCATGGAAGTTTTTCTAAGGAAAGGGATTGCTGTAGCTGCGGTCTTGTTATTAAGCACCACTACCGCTTCAGCTGCCAGGGCACCAATCTTGGTACCACCAAAACTAACTAGGTCAACACCAGCATCGGTGGTGAAAGCTTTGAAGGGAACATCTAAAGCAGCTGCTGCGTTAGATAACCTAGCGCCATCCATGTGTAAGAAGAGATTGTTTTCGTGAGCAAAATCAGCAAGTGCTTTGATTTCTGGAATTGAGTAAAGTGTGCCAAGTTCAGTTGTCTGAGTGATGCTGATAGCAGCGACCTGAGATCTGTGCACTGAACCAATGTCAAATAAATGTGGCTTGATAAGTTCTGGAGTTAGCTTTCCGTCCGGAGTTGGAATAGTCCACAACTTAATTCCAGCCATCTTCTCAGGAGCTCCACCTTCATCACTGTTAATGTGAGCAGTCTCTGCACAGATAACTGATTCCCAACGCTTGAGAACGCTGGATAGCGAAATTACGTTAGCGCCGGTGCCATTGAAAACCGGAAAGACTTCCGCTTCTTGACCAAAAACCTGTTTGAAGATTTGTTTTAGTTCAGCTGTGACAAAGTCATCGCCGTAAGCGATCTCATGCCCGTCGTTGACGGACTGCATGACTTCGAATAGTCGGGGGTGAACACCGGCGTAATTATCGCTTGCGAAACCACGCCATATTTTGCGGTCCTGAAGTGCCATTTGTAATCCTGACGTCTTTATTAGGGTTGAAACCTAATCTATCTTGTCATTTGACCCTGTTCGTAAAGGCGAACATTGTCTAGCCATAGACCCTTGTTAATGGCAGAGTTGAGTTAACCTAATGAATTCGGGAGCAGGTGGCTAGATGTATGAACGTTCAGTTCTAGTAGTTGAAGATGAGCCTTTTATCCGGGGACTGGTCTCCGACAAGCTCAAGGGCGATGGTTTCAAGGTTCAAGTTGCTTCATCTGCTGCCGAAGCACGCAAAATAGCCGATAGCAACGATATCGACATCGTTGTTTTAGATATTGACCTTGGTGCTGGCCCTAACGGTTTAGACCTGGGTGTCGCACTTCACAAGATGCACCCAGAGATGGCTCTAGTTTTCCTAACCCACGTTCCTGAGCCAAGAATCTTTGGTTTAGATGTGAAATCTATCCCAAAGAATGCTGCCTACCTACTCAAAGAACGTTTAACTGATCCAAACGTTTTGAATGAAGCCATTGAAGCAGCCTTGCGTGATCGGGTTACCCCTGAGTTTAGAGATGACCTAAAGCCTTCTCACCCACTGGTGAATGTTTCAAGAATCCAATTAGATGTTCTAAGAATGATTGCCAAAGGATTCTCAAATCAACAAATTGCTGATGCACGCGGAACAAGTCTTAGAGCGGTTGAGAACTTAGTTAACCGAGCTATTGCTGCAGCTGGTATTGATGCTGCTTCTAAGACCAGTGCTCGGGTTATCGGTGTTCGTGAATTTATTAGGGTAGCTGGTTTACCAGAATAGAGCATCCGGATCGATTGATTCAGATCTCAGCTGTTCATAATCCAGAATCAAACATTCGATTCCTCTGTCCTCAGCCAGCGTTCTAGCCTGAGGTTTTATCTCTTGAGCTGCAAATATTCCTCTTACGGGGGCAAGGGCAGCATCTCTATTCATCAGTTCTAAATATCTGGTTAGCTGCTCGACGCCATCTATTTCACCACGACGTTTTATTTCAATAGCCACTGATTGCCCGTTGCTATCTTTAGCCAAGATATCTACCGGTCCAATGGCTGTCATGTATTCACGTTTTACTAATTGGCTACCTGCACCTATGAGCTCTATTTGAGCTGCTAGCAGTTCTTGCAGATGTGCCTCAACACCATCTTTGATTAGTCCTGGGTCTTTACCAAGTTCATGGTTGATGTCGGTATGTATTTCATAGATCTGCACCCAGAGTATGTCTGCAGTTTTAGCTTGGCTAACCCGCCAAATCTCTTTTACCCCATTAACAACTTGTTCTTCATCAGGTTCATGGGTTGAGTAATTACATGGTGGGTTCATCCAGTTCAAAGGCTTATAGGATCCTGTTTCACTGTGAATAAGGATGCTGCCATCGCCTTTGAGCATCAGTAATCTTCTGGCTTTAGGTAGGTGAGCGGTAAGCCTGCCAGCATAATCAACTGAGCAGTCAGCAATAACTAGGCGCATTTACTTTTTCTTATTTAGCTTTGTTTCAAGCTCTTCAATGCGAGTGATCAAATGTTCCAAAGATTTATCTTGGTGATCTAGATGCTTTTGAATTTGAATAGATTCTTCTAGCACCGCAGCAGCATCTTCATAGGTCATGATGGCTCTTTTCTCAGCAGCTGCTGCTTGAATGTTCTGTCCAACAATAATGATTGGCAAGAGTACCAACTGTAAGAAGGTTTGGGCTATCCAAGAAACAATCTGAACGGGATCGCCCTTCATAATCACTGCTGGCAGTGATACCAGTGTTAGCGCAAAGAATGCATAGGCCGCCCACATCGTTCCAACGCTCTTGGTGATACCAAGACCAAGTTTCTGGTTTACGCTTTTAGGCTTTGAGCCCGCGATAACTTCATCAGCGTTAGCCGCTCGATGAGCTTTACGTCCTTCGATGTGTGGGTGCTGAACATACTTGAATTTTGAGTTTGGAGCTTTACTTGCCATTAGGACTCGATTTCTAGTTTCATTCCTGCGGGGGTAGTGGTAACCGAACGAACTTTGATTGATTGAACTGCGTGACCTAGCTGAGCTTCAACTTTGGTCTTCAGAGCTGCTGGTTCAATCTCGATGTAATCGGTAGCAAGCGAGAATTTTTGGGTAGCTTTAGAGAGCAATACCTTTGGATGATCAACCACATAAACAGCTGCTACTAGTACCACCGCATACATAGTCTGAACCGGTAGGTCATAGGCAGGTAGCCCTAGGTTTAGACCCATAGCTAAAGCCACTAGAAGATAAACGATCTCATTCCAACCCAGAGTCTCTGATCTGAGTCTGAAAATAGAGATAACGCTGAACAGGGCAAAGCCAACACCTAGGGAAATGGTGAATGTGCCAAGCGCTCCACCTAGGACATAGAGGGTGATGTTGATTAGCGAGATGGCAACAAAGACATCCCTGCGCTTATGTCTTCGATAGAAGAAGACATAGGCCAGCAAAAATAACAAAACGAGGTCAATGCCTAGCGAGGCAAACAGTAAAGGGTAATCAATAGGAGTCACAAGGTTAGACTAGCCCAAATGGACAAAATGGCACTATTTAGAAGGCTCACTGTAGGGTTTCTAGCCCCTGTGGTCTTATTGGGCTTACTCTCTTCTCCCGCTCAGGCTGCGAGCGCTCTAAAGCTCTCAGACATCTATAACCCGCTCAAAGTTCTTAGGGTGGACCTCACACTGCCTGCTGACTCAGTTGCTTCGCTAAACGATGAGACCACTTGGCGCGTATATGTGCCTGGCACGATAACCATGAGTGTTGATGGTAGAACCAGCGGAGCTATGGAAATCAATACCAGGCTCAAGGGTTCAACTTCGATGTATAAACTCGATGAAACTCCTAGCTTCAAAATCAAGTTCAAGAAAGGTCCGACAGGGCTTGGTTACCTGGGTCTTCGAAGACTAACTCTCAATGGCTTAGTTCAAGACAACAGCAAGATCCATGAGTTTGGCGCATACAACCTCTTCAATGCCATGGGGATACCAGCATCTAAAACCGGTTGGGCAAGGCTATACATCAACGGTGTTGATCGTGGTCTCTATGTCAACGTTGAACAACCTGATCAAGCTTTTATGGCTAAACGATTCAAAGACATTACTCAACACGTCTACGAAGGTGTTGCTCGTAAAGATTTGCAATTTGGTAATGACAATGGCGATGCAACAACTGGAGCATTCCTGGTTGACTACGGCTGGAAAGTAACACCAAATAAGAATGACCTGACCAAGCTCATCAACTATGCAAGCGACTGGGAAGATAAAACCTGGTACCAAGGTTTATCAACCGTCACTGATAGAACTTTACTGATTAGAGCCTTTGCGGTAGAGAATTTCTTGGGTCATTGGGATTCATATTCAGGCCCTGATATCAATAACTACTACCTCCGCAGTAACACCAGAGGAAAGTTCACATACATCCCTTGGGGAGTCGATCAGACCTTTGGTGAGAATCGTGGAACAGAAGTTTTGGGCGATACTTTCAACCTTCCACTGATTTCAGACAGTGCAGCTCAGCCATGGTCACGGAACATGAACCGAGGAAAACTTTACGTTCAGTGCATAAATTACAAGCCATGCAGAACGCAGTATTTGTTAGAACTAAAAGCTGTCTCAGCGATGGCAACCAAGATAAAGCTTGGCGCTCAAATGCGAGCGGTGGCCGCAGTTATTGAACCGGTATTGGCAGTTCAGTATGCCAAAGACCAACCAACTCTTACTCTTGCTCACAAAGAACAAACCAGATCGATTGCATATATCGCTAGACGTCAGGCCGAAGTAAAAGCCTTACTGAAGCAATACAAGATCAAATAACTCCAGCAAGCTTCATGGTTAGTCCTAGGACTACGATTCCACCGACTCGGTAAATCCAACGAAGGCCCGGTTTCTTTAGCGGTCTTTCTTCGCCCTCTTCACCCTCACGGCCAAATAGCGCTACCAGCCCAACAATGAACATTGGGATAGGCATGAGCATAAATGACCATTGTGAGTAGTCAGGGTGCTTGCCTAACCAACCAGAGATAAACACTGAGGTGTATCCGGCAACGATCAGGCTGAACGCAAGACCTGGGATTCCAGTTGGAATTATCTTCCAGATGATTGGGAAATTAGGCAACTTATCTGAGAACCAACCTAGAACGTTAGGCAAGATGAAGATGATGCTACCGACCCAGACCTGCCAAGTGTTACCCATGAAAGCTGCAGTTACGAAGACGAACATGCCAAGTCGCAGCGCTGTTGAAAAATACTTCTGCGTCTGCGAAGTGGAAGGCACTTCGGTTGGGTTGATCTTGTCTAAGCGAGATGCAAAACCTCTTGCTGATATTTCTTCAAAAAGAATTCTTATCGCGATTGCTACCGATAGATAGAAACCGAAGTCGGCAACGTGGTTCGCTGCCGAGAGGGTTTTACCAGCAAGGGCAGGAAGAGTTGAGACCATGGATGAGACTGTCCAACCAGTAAAGAAGACCAGAACTGCAAGGTCAACTAAACGCTCCCAGAAATACCCAAAGTTAGTTTCAAAGTGCTTACGGATCTGCCTAAATGAAACGGCGATTAGTGCTGGACCAAAACCAAGCAAGAGAACACCAAGCATCATTCGGACGTCTTGAGCTGAGTGAACTCCGTAACTATTGATCATGCCAATAGCAAAGATAAGAGTTGCCAGCATTCCAGCAAAAGCATCAAAGATACCAAGTACTGCAATGGCGATAAACAGCTGCCATGACGGTGGGCTAAGTTCAACAGAAGGCTCTGACAGTGCCATGGTTGCTAAGGCAATACCCGCTACCGGGAAAGCTAGCCAAGCTGAACCAAAGATTGCTCTCAGGTATGCTCCATCGTTCACAATCTTAGAAATTACCGGTGAGAACTTTGCTAATCGAACGGTTAGGTTATGGGTGAACTTATCTAAGAAGTTGAATAGCTTAAATTTAAATAGCGGTATTCGATCTCCCCAACCAACATGCGCTGTGGTGAAGGCTTCCACCTCTGAATCAAGAGTTGAAATCGAACCATCACTGGCCTCGGTATCTTGACTACTCGCACTAGCAGCAGCACTGGACGAAGCGCCACCTCCTCGAGAAGATGAACCAGAAGATGAAGAAGAGGAAGCACCAGCCGCACCAGCTGCTGAACTAGCAGCACCGGCTGCAGCAGCAGCTGCGGCTGCAACGCTGGCAACTACTGCAACAGCAGTTGTTGTGGTCTGTGTGACAGCGGCAACAGCAGCTGGAGAACCCAGTGGGTCGAATGGAACGCTAGGTGCATTGTCATCACCGGTAGCACCGATGCCTGGGTTAGCAATCGGTTGACCAAGAAGCAGTGTCGGTAAGGTCAAATCAAGTAGGTTACCCAGCGGGTCATTTTCTGGCGTTGCAATTGCCTCCACCACAGCTGGAACTCCACCGGCACCGGCAACAGCGTTGATAGTTAGATCAATCTGCTGAGTGCTCAAATTGGTTTGGTCATTAGTTACTGAGGTAAGCCAGTGGCTTCCAATACCTTTACCAAAGTGGTGCTTTAGCGACATGTTGGTAACTACATCTTTACCAATAAGAACTAGACGAATCTTGTATTCACCGAGTGTGCTGATGCCAAAAGAATCAGCACTAACCGAGGTTCCTTGGAATGAAGATCTTCCTAGGTATTGCCAGAGGTTACCGGTTTGCATGAAAGCAATCACATCTGACGAAGCTGCTATTTCTGGGCTTACGTTAAGACTCAGATTAACTGATGAGCCAACATCAACTTGTTGTGTCGAAGAGTAAGCAATTCGATCTGCCACAGTTGCCTGAGAGAGATCCGTCAGCACAGTTACTGTTGGTGCTCCAGCCATAGGAGCGTAAATACCAGCGGCTTTTAACTCATCCTGAGTTGCCTGGTCCAGTTGACCAAAAATACTGGCTACTGGCACTTTGAGGAATTCAGTAGGGATTTGACCTTGGCTTACCTGTGTTGTGGTTTGAACACCGGCTTTATCGGTTAGATCAGATACCAAATCAGTTTCAGGCCCAAGGTTACCTAAAGCATCAGCGGCACTGAACTTGAGAAGGGTAAGACCAAAGGTTCCATCTGTGCAGTTATCTAGAGATACTTGGTAATACTTACCGCTACCGATTACTGAACCCACCTTGCAAGATTTACCTGTGCCGCTAGCTGGTTTGAAACTTGCTGCAGTCAGCCCTGATGCTTCTTCATCAAATCGAACATCAAAGATATGGGAAGCAGCTTTTGCTGTGCTGGGTTGCAGAGTAATTGTTGGGTTAGGAGCTATTTGATCAATCAAGACCGGTTGGCTAGTGACATCAAAAACAGCAGCTATTAGAGTTCCATTTAGTTTTTCATTTGGATCATTAGGTGTGACTATGAACTTATAAACATAAGGAGCTTTAGTTGGTTTATAAGTGATGGTCTTTTTGAAAGTCACACCCTCAGTTGCAGTTCCAGAAAGTTTGATGTCATTGGTGGTGAAAGCTCTATCTGATTTCAACGACAAACCAAATCCAACTGAGCTTGAAGAAGTTATGCTATCGCCGATAACTTGAAGACCAAGAGCCCCTTGCACTGGGGTGTATCGGATCAATACTTTTCCGCTACCCTGTGGTGCTACATAGTCACTGACTAAAACATCGTTTCCAGCTGGAGTATTTGTTCCAGCGGAACCACCGTAACCAGCGGCTTCTCTATCGCCGTTTGGTGCTTGATAAAGTTGGCCACCAGCACCGCCTTGCAATCCAGCACCGCCACCACCACCAGAGCCACCATCACAGAAATAATTACAGCTAGAGCTAAGACCATTACCGCCTGAAGTTGTTTCGATGTGTTTGGGGTCAGTATTTCCAGCTGTCGAACCATTCTGTGAGTTTGCAGAACCACCGCCACCACCGGCACCAGCCGCAACGTATTGCTTACCATCAATTGAAACTAGAGTTGCGGCTCCGCCACCACCACCGGCACCTGATGATCCCGTTGAGCCGGTATCGCCACCACGACCACCATTTAGATTCGCTGAGAAAGATGATTCTCCCCCAAGTCCACCACCACTTCCCTTGACGTTGCTAAGGCCATCTTTACCCTTATCGCCAGGGTAGATCTCTAGGGTTGCATTTGATAAGTCCCCCGTACGAATCAGTAGATGCCCGACATTGCCGCTAGGAGCTGACGTGCAACCTTGGCCACAATCAAGCCCGCCGAAGCCTCCAGCTGCCCCAAAGAGCTCAATCTGGAGTTTGCCGAGGTTAGCTGGGACTTTGAAACTAGTTCCCCCGTTGCTGTAAATGACGGTTGTTTGGCAGTAGTCACCAACCTGCTCAAAGCCTTGAACACAGATATCGGCAGCCATCGAACTTGGGCTAGCAGCCAAGCTAAAAATCGTGGCTAAGGAAAAGGCGGTAACGGAATTGACGATCTTGGTTAGCGTCTTACCCATTTGATTCCTTCCGATCTAGGCTTCATTGCATTCATCTTATTTAGGCTAAAAATTGTTAAATAGCCGAAGGTTCGTTAATGCGAATATCTAATTTTTTCGTCTCAGGTGTGAAAATTGCCATCTTTTTTACGGGTTACTTAACTGCGAATTCAGAACAGACTGCAACCACTTGGTCTCTAGCTGCTGTGGTTTGTAATGCATATTGGTTCAAAGTTGCATCGTCAACTTCACTGTCGATCATGTTGTAGTACTGACGTGAAGTAAGAGAGAAGGTGGCAAAGGCCTGCTTAACAGAATCATTTCCAGCTGCTTGTCCAATCACCAAAAGTTCAGATAAGAAAGTTGTGACGTCATCGTCCAACTTAGGAAGTGGTAGGGCTGCATAAACATTGCAAGCTGCTCTATCCAGTGAACGCTTACCTGCGTTTACGGAACCTAGAGTTACCACTAGAGCGAAAATCAAAACTGTGACTCCGGCGTAAATGAAATACCGGTTTCTGATCTTGCCCTGAACCTTTTCAACTTGTGCTGCTTTTCTAATCACTAGAGCCGCCAAAACATTCAAAGCTATCGCTAAGAAAGTGCAGCTGAACGCCATCACTAATAGACCAGGGTTGGTGTATCGGAACAAACGGTATAGCGCTCCGTAAACTTCAAAGTAGTTTCTTTCGGGATACTTCAGCGACACAGGGATAGCTAAAAGAAAAGGTGCAACCAACAAAATTCCGGCTGGGATAATTGCCAACCAAAACTTCACTCGGTAGTTGAATTTTGTCGCTGTTACTGCAGCGGTAAGCAAATTCAAGATAAAGAAAATCAGGTAGATAACAACGATGCTCTTTAGCGACAGCTGAAAATCAGCATATTCGGCTGTATTCAAAACTCCAAGGTATTGCCCCAATGGCAACCAATAACTGATCGGCCAAAACACTATTGCTGAGGCTAGGACAAGCAGAAAAGCTGCTCTGAAGGTTCTGATACGGTTTAGCACTTCTTGACTCCTAAAGACACGTTGAGTTAAGCCTAGCCTGAGAAGAAACTGGCAGAATAGGCGTGATGAAAGACTTAACTGGAAAGACCGCCCTTATCACTGGAGCCAGCTCGGGACTGGGCGAAAGCTATGCTTTGGAGCTCGCTGAGCGAGGAGTCAAGGTTATCTTGGTAGCTCGCAGAGCAGACCGTCTAAGGGCTTTAGCGGACCAAATAACGGCTAAACACGGCATATACGCTGCCACTTCGCTTCCTATGGACCTGAGCGTCAAAGATGCCGGTTCAACCCTGGCCAAGGTCCTAAAAGGCCGTGGAACGCAGGTAGACATCCTGGTAAATAATGCTGGTTTTGGACACACCATCGACTTTGTGGACGAGGACAATAAGTCCATTGTCGACGAACTGACAGTGAATGTTCATACCCTGGTTGAGCTAACCCACGCTTTCTTGCCTGGCATGGTGGAGCGTAAAGAGGGCATCGTGATCAACATTGCCTCAACCGCTGCATTCCAATCCTTGCCTTATATGGCTGTTTATGGAGCGACCAAAGCCTTTGTGCTTTCCTTCACAGAAGCGCTCTGGGGAGAAACCAGAAAGACCGGAGTAAAGGTTCTTGCTGTTTGCCCAGGTCCAACTGAAACTGAATTCTTTGATGCTGGTGGAAGCTCACCTGCTCTCGGCAGATTCATTAGAAGCAGAGAAGATGTCATTAAGACAACATTCAAAGCTTTAGCTAAAGAGAGATCCCCTGGTTCAGTTATTGATGGTGGTTTAAATAAAGTAACCGCACTCTCAAGTAGGTTCTTCACTCGCAAATTTGCAATCAAACTTGCATCAAGAGTTATGAATCCAAATAAGAAGAGCTAGTTAATCGATTGGATACTAAAAGCATTAGCTAACGCGCGATACCAGGCGCTATCAGGTAAATCAAATCGCTTCCAGTTTGCATCTGGTTCTTTTATTTCCATAGTGGTTGAACCGCCACCATCAAGCAAAACCGCATCGGTGGCACCTAGAGCCATTAACCACTTCGCCATTTGATCAGCAGTTGATCCACCTTGACGCATACCCATATCAGCAGCATCCGCACCACGGCTTGAAGCCATCAACCAAACCTGGCCGTCCTGATTCCAACCTATTGCAGAGCGAGGACGGAAGTCTTTACCATGCATCGCACAAATCCAAACGAACTTGCCATTTTCTACTAGCCTCGGGCCTCGACCTGCCGCGTTTATAAAGTTAGCTCCAGTTGAAGATCGGTAACCGCTGGAAATAGTTACCACATCCCCTGCTCTGAATCTAAGCGCAGCTGTTGCAGCCTCACCGTTGGCTTGAACTATAAAACCGCCAAAATCAACCTTGGTGAAATAGCCCTGACGGTAAACATTACGAACAATCAATTTGCCAGTTGCATCTGGCGTGATTCGAAGAGTTACTCTTCCTGATCTAGTTGTTTCTGAGTAATCCCCATCAAATAATGTTGCACCGGTAGGGCTTAGTAAACCGAAGTTATAAGAGTCGATAGACAGGGTATTGTTTGCACTTGAAATACTGCCAGCAGGTGCAACGCTATCGGCAGCCATTCTGGTTTCATATTTTGGTGCTGGTAAAAGAGAAACCTTAGCTGCCTTTTTCAAGACAAGCTTGGAGAAAATGTATGCGTACTTTCCTCTGACCTGAACAACAGTTCCTAGCCGTTTAGATACGGCTGCGCCTTTAGGGTAAACCTTGGAGATTTTGCCACTTTTAATAACTATGGTCACCTGCCCTTTAGGGGTCACATCATGAACAAAGTTTTGCCCATAGACCACTATCGAGTCCTTGCCCGGTTTTAGTTGGTTCACTCCGGTTACCTGATACTTCTTGCCCGAAATTGTTACGGTGCCAGTGCCTCGATAACCCTTGCTTGGCACCACTGTGCGCTTTATTAGGCCAACAACACCTGTTGTTCCAGGCGGTGAATAGATCATGTGGCTATCTTCCAACATGGCATTCCAAGGCCCATTTTCATCAAAGTAATCGCCGTTTAGCGAGGCAATAGCATTCTCTCCAGTAACGGAAAGCATCCTCAAGTCTTGGGTTTGTGGAACACTCCAATGCAAAATTCCAAAGGAAATATTCCTTAGATTCCCAGAGGCAACCGACACTCTGGTGCCCAAAGGAGAAAGATCATTATTGGTGGCATCGTTACCCGGTGACCACTGCCAGGCTTGAGCGGAAACACCAGAACCCAAAGTCTTTGTCTCTACTAAATGCGATGCATCCAGAGCCGGAGTTGATAGACAGCCTGAATTAGCAGCATTAGCGCTAACAGCGCCAGCTAAAACAAGCAGGGTGATTGAAGCTATGGCAATACTTCGAGTTGCCTTGCCCATGCTCACCACCAACTTCCTAGTCTCATTATTAGCCTATAAGTGTCTGCGGGTAGGCTCTAGTTATGTTTACAAAACGTTTAGCCACGCGCTTATCCGTTTTGATTATCT
>Ga0194048_10001373_pt1 | contig 12089 bp, 18 predicted proteins | sample JunL225m_MetaG_FD_161685 | JGI IMG/M metagenome (GOLD analysis project Ga0194048, IMG submission 161685) | Anoxic zone freshwater microbial communities from boreal shield lake in IISD Experimental Lakes Area, Ontario, Canada - Jun2016-L222-5m | ecosystem: Environmental > Aquatic > Freshwater >...
AGATGGGGTGTAATCGCTTGCCCACTCGCCAGGTTCGGCAAGGTTCAGCTCAACGGCCTCGGCCAACTTTTCGAGCAACGCGGGATTGACGAGGTTACGCAGTACCACCACACCATCGCGTTGGAACGTCTCGATGTCGTCGGGCCTCATGTGCGCATCGTAGGCCGAACGGATCGTCGGAGGCACCGGCGTCATACAATCTCGACCGTGGCTGAATCCGGATCGATCGATCTCTCGAATGCGGCAGTGGTGTCAGCGCGCTGGGTGGAGTGGCGTCGCAAGCAAGACATCGGTGCGTACGACAGGCGCTTCGAGCAGATGGCCGCCGCCGGGCACGATGTGCATGGCGAGGCCGATTTCATTGCCTCGTATGCCGAGTCCAGCATTCTTGATGCCGGTTGCGGCACCGGGCGCATTGCCATCGAACTTGATCGGCGTGGTTGCGAAGTCGTTGGCGTCGATCTTGATGCAGACATGGTCAGCGCCGCTCGCCGCAAACAGCCGCACATGCAATGGTTCGTTGACGACCTTGCGCGCATGCAACTGTCGCGCCGGTTCACAACCATCGCAATGCCCGGCAACGTCATGATTTTTTGTGAGCCCGACGACCGCCGGCTCATTGTTCACAACATGGCTCAGCACCTTGAGCCCAACGGTGTGCTCATCGCCGGCTTTGCCCTCGAGCCAGGTGGCTACTCGTTGCAGCAGTGGGATGACGACTGTGCGGCCAGTGGGTTCGAGCTGAGCGAGCGATTCAGCACATGGGATCGCCAGCCGTTTGTCGGCCCCGGCGACTATCACGTGTCGGTGCATCGACGCTCCGATCGATTCACCGTGCACGATCTTGTGGCCGAGGCGCGTTCCTCGCTTGAGCGCGTGTCGCCAACCGATCTTCATCACGAGCTTTCAAGCGAGGGCGAACTCGTAGTGCTCGACACCCGCCAACTCCGTGACCGAGAAACCCATGGCTACATCGAAGGCAGCGTTCATGTCCCGTTGTCCGTGGTCGAATGGCGCGTAGATCCGGCCAGCGGATACACCGAGGTGGGCCTGAGGGGATTCGACCAACGAATCGTCTTGCTGTGCAACGACGGGTATTCGTCGAGCCTCGCTGCTGCAACGTTGCAACGGCTTGGCTTCGGCCGGGCCACCGATGTCGTCGGTGGGTTCCGTGCGTGGATTCGCGCTGGTCTTCCAATCGTCGGCGGCCTGGCGCCCACTGATCCAGTGGTGAACCAGCGTGCATAGTCTGCGTGCATGCTCGAACTTGATGCTCATCTCGGTGGTCGCCGTCCGTTTGGATTGAACTATTGGCCACTGCCTGAGGACAAACCAAACGTCGATGTGCAACGCGAATCCATTCGCTTGGTGTCACCAGATGGTTCGCTGGTGCGCGGCGTGTTGTGGACCCCACCGGTAGGCACGCCGTGGAAGACGGCAGTAATCCTGAGCCACCCCCGTGGCGACTTCAGCGTGCACTATGCCTGCCCGCTGTTGGCTGCGGCGGGGTATGCAGTGCTGGGCTTCGGCACTCGTTACATGAACAACGACACCGACTGCTTGCACGAGTCATGCATCGTCGACGTGCAGACAGCGCACGACGAAATGAAGCGACGCGGCGCCGAGGCAGTGGTGTTGTTGGGCAACTCTGGCGGCGGTTCGTTGATGGCTATGGCCCAAGCTCAACTTGGCATCGGCGATGGATGGATCGGAATGGCGGCGCACCCTGGCGAGGGCGTATTCATGCTGCAGGTCATCGATCCCAGCGTGGCCGACGAGACCGACCCGTTCTCCACGATTCCCGAGCTCGATATGTACAACCCTGACAACGGCTGGCAGCCGTGGCCGGGCCGCTGCGAATACGACCCTGAGTGGCTCGCCCGCTATCGAGCCGCGCAGGTTGCGCGCGTTGCGCGTATCGATGCCATTGCGAAGGCTTCCATCGCCGAGGCTGAGGCGGCTGGTCGACAGCTCCGCACCATCGATAAGAGCGATGCCGCCGTGTGGCGCGAGCAGCGTCGCCGAGCGGTATTCACCAAGTACCTCACGATTTATCGCACGCTCGCCGACCCGGCGTATCTCGACTTGTCCATCGATCCCGACGACAGGCCAGTGGGATCATTGTTTGCCTTCCCCGATCCACTCGATGCGAACTACGGCCGTGGCGGACTCGCCCGAACGATGACTGCCCGAGGCTGGCTCAGCACATGGTCCGGATTGAGTAGCCACGCCAAGCTGGCCGACACGATGCCCAACGTGAAGGTGCCGACGATCTTGGTGCACCCCACGGCCGACACCGAGATTCGGTTGTGGCAAGCCAAAGAGATCGTCGATAACTCGGGTGCCGCCGACAAGACCTATGTCGAACTCAAGGGTGCGCCCCACTACCTCGAAGGTCATCGCCCTGAGGCATTGGGCATCGTGGCCGAATGGCTGCGCAAGCGTTTCCCCTAAGGTGCGCTGATGAGCGATGAACCGGTTCTGTTTGTTGCCGATGAGTCGGTGGCAGTGATCACCATCAACCGACCCGCGGCCCGCAACGCAGTAGACGGCCCAACGGCCGTACTTCTGGCCGATGCGTTTCGGCGCTTTGAGGCCGATGATTCGTTGCTTGTGGCCGTACTCACCGGAGCGCATGGCACGTTCTGCGCGGGCGCCGACCTCAAAGGAATTTTCGATGGCCGGGGCAATCGCGTCGAGAACGACATGTCAGTCGACGGTCCGATGGGGCCATCGCGGATGCAATTGTCGAAGCCGGTTATTGCCGCTGTCGAGGGTCACGCAGTCGCCGGCGGCCTCGAGCTTGCAGCATGGTGCGATCTTCGTGTCGCTGCCACCGACGCAGTGTTCGGGGTCTTTTGCCGACGGTGGGGCGTGCCGCTCGTCGATGGCGGCACCGTGCGCCTGGCCCGCTTGCTGGGTCATAGCCACGCCCTCGATCTCATTCTCACGGGTCGAGGTGTCAGCGGCGACGAAGCGCTGCGGATGGGGCTAGCGAATCGCTTGTGCGAGCCCGGATCCGCGTTGACCCAAGCAATCGTGTTGGCGCGCCAGATCGCTTCGTTTCCTCAGGTGTGTATGCGCGGAGATCGTCAGAGCTCGTACGACCAGTGGGATCTCTCTGTCGATGACGCACTTGCCAATGAGACTCGAATTGGTCTCGATACCATCCGCAGCGGCGAGACCCTCCAGGGTGCGGGACGGTTCTCTGCGGGAGAGGGACGTCACGGCACCGGCGTGTAGCCGTAGCCGTGAGTTGTTAGTCGGGTGCACAAGCACCTGTGTCGATTCCGGTTTCCGGATCTACAAGACGTGCTTGGTCGATCAATCGAGGCACAGTCGCCATGGTCGTGGCCCACGCGCGGTCGTCGGATTCGTCGCTCCGCGCGTACAGGACTCCCACGGCCGTGCCTTCGGGGCCGATGAGCACGGCCCCCGAGTCACCACGGGAGATCTCAGTGGCCACTTGGTAGCTCTCGCGTGTCTCTGTGCGCTGCCCATATATATCGAGAATTCGAACCTGCACTGGTCGGGTGATCACAAATGGATGCACCACCGCTTTCGATTCGCGAAAGACAATGGCAACGCCCGCCCCACTAGCGGCACCGCTAGCGACGGGGAGCCCTGGCAATGCTGAGCCCGCGATCGCCAACAATGCGAGGTCGCTCTTGGGGTCAAGCGCAACGAGGCGCGCCGTGCGCGGCTCGCTCCCGGGCGGACTGTTTGCTGGTTGCACTGTGATCGAACTGGCGCCAGCGACAACGTGGGCGGCCGTGAGCACGAATCCGCCCTCTATCACAGCGCCTGCACCGCGAATCGAGCCAGGTGCGCAGCCGGTGGCGCGGATGGCCACCGCGCTCGACAGCGCGATGTCGTCGAGATCGGGCTGCGCGTCGTTGGATTCGTCGTCGACGTCGCCGACGGATGCGCAACTGGTGAGCACCAACATCGCAACGATTACGAGGCGAAGACGCATGGAACCCTCAATTTGTTGCTGAATAGGTGCACAAATCCTCCGTCTTGCCGTGGTGACGGTAGCAAGTTGGGTGGTCTGAACCGGCGGCAGGATTCACGCTCGCGAAAAGGCGCGCATCCGTGTGGCATCTGAATAAACCGGGGGTAGCATTTCACACTCGTGTCAGAAGGGCTTTTCGCCTCGCTGATACACGATTTTGAAGTGATTGAACTGAAGTCCGTGTGCGCCGAGCAGATTCACTGCCCGGAACCGCACGGCGACAACCGAACTTGATGCTCCGTGGGCCACGCCCTCGGAGCATTTGCGTGAAAGGCGCTCGGCCGCAAGGCATCACGAGCGAATACACGTTTCACACCAGTATCCGGGTAACCCCGGTCCGGACGAAAAGGCTGCCGCCATGGCACAACAAGCGATCGTCGGCGAAAAAGTCGGCATGACCCAGGTATGGGCTGAGGACAATCGAATTGTCCCGGTCACAGTCCTGCGCGTCGAGCCGGCTCGCGTGGTCCAAGTGAAGACCACCGAACGCGACGGCTATACGGCCCTTCAGGTTACGTATGGCCACAAGGACGCAAAAAAGCTCACCAAGCCCGAAGCGGGTCACTTTGCAGCAGCCGGGGTAGCCCCTGGTCGTCGCCTCGTTGAACTGCGCCTCGAGTCAGTCGATGGGTTCTCCGTTGGTCAAGAGATCACGGTAGACACCCTGGTCAAGGGCCAAAAGGTCGATGTCACGGCTGTGAGCCGTGGTAAGGGCACCGCAGGCGTTATGAAGCGTCACAACTTCAAGGGCCAAGGCGCCAGCCACGGTAACCACAAGCATCACCGTGCACCGGGCTCAATCGGTTCATGTAGCTACCCAGGTCGAGTGCTCAAGGGCCTCAAGATGGCCGGCCACATGGGCAACGAGCAGGTCACCACGATGAACCTCGAAATTGTCGAGGCCGACCTCGAGCGCGGTCTGCTGCTCATCAAGGGTTCAATTCCAGGCCCCAACGGTGGCGTTGTCATCGTCCGTAACGCAGTGAAGGGGAAGTGACCTCATGGCTTCCGTAGCACTCAAATCTGCCAAGGGCAGCGACGTCGGTAGCCTCGAGCTCGATGGCGCGATGTTCGGCATCCAGCCCAACGTGCCTGTCATGCACCAAGTGGTCACAGCTCAGCTGGCTCACCGTCGTGCCGGCACGCAGAGCACCAAGACCCGTGCCGAAGTCAGCGGCGGTGGCAAGAAGCCACTCAAGCAAAAGGGCACCGGTAGCGCACGTCAGGGTTCAACCCGTGCCCCACACTTCAGCGGCGGTGGCGTTGCACTCGGGCCAAAGCCTCGTAAGTACAGCCAAAAGACACCAAAGAAAATGATCAAGCTTGCGCTGCGTTCGGCACTGTCCGACCGCGCCAACGAAGGCAAGATCATCGTCGTCGATTCATGGGGCTTCGACGCTCCAAGCACCAAGTCAGCCTCAGCAGCGCTTGCAGCGCTCGGCATCAATGGCTCGGTCTTGATCGTTCACGGTCGCGAAGACATCAACGCAATCAAGAGCTTCCGCAACCTTCCTTCGGTGCAGCTGCTCGAAGTTGCCGAGCTCAATGCCTACGACATCTTGTGCAACGAGACCATCGTCTTCACCAAGGACAACCTTCCTGGTGAAGCTGGCGACGTGCAAGCACCTGCCAAGGCCGCCAAGAAGGCTCCGGCCAAGAAGGCAGCCCAGGCCGATGAGACCGCTGAAACGGAGCAGTCATGAAAGATCCCCGCGACATCATCTTGGCACCAGTGGTGTCTGAGAAGAGCTACGCACTCATCGAGCAGGGTGTCTACACCTTCAAGGTGCACCCATCGGCCAGCAAGCCAGAGATCCACGATGCAATCGAGGCAATCTGGGGCGTAAAGGTCGTCAAGGTCAACACGCTCAACCGTCTGGGCAAGGTCACCCGGGCGCGCAAGAGCAATCGCAACGGTAAGAAGCCTGACACCAAGCGGGCCATCGTCACCCTGGCAGCGGGCAACGACATCCCGCTGTTCGAGAACTGAGATCGCAATGGCTATTCGTTCACGTAAACCTACGAGCGCAGGTCGCCGCTTCCAGACATCGGCTGATTTCTCCGAAATCACGAAGTCGACTCCGGAAAAGACCCTCATCGCAACACGCGCCCGCACCGGCGGTCGCAACGTCTACGGTCGCAAGACTGCACGTCACCGCGGTGGCGGGCACAAGCGTCAGTACCGCATCATCGACTTCCGTCGCGTCAAGGATGGCGTTATCGCCAAGGTCGCGGCCATCGAATACGATCCAAACCGCACTTGCCGTATTGCATTGCTGCACTACGCCGATGGCGAGAAGGCCTACATCTTGGCTCCCAAGGGACTCAGCGTTGGCGATCACGTGCAAAGCGGTCAGGGCAGCGATGTCAAGCCAGGCAACGCAATGCCAATGCGCTTCATTCCAGTCGGTACCGTCATTCACAACGTCGAGTTGCGTCCAGGACAGGGCGGCAAGATGGGGCGTTCGGCCGGTATGGCCATTCAGCTCGTTGCCAAGGATGGCCGTTTCGCAACGGTTCGTCTGCCCAGCACCGAAATGCGCCGTGTGCTCATCGACTGTCGTGCAACTGTTGGCGAAGTCGGCAACAGCGAGCACGAACTGGTCACCATTGGTAAGGCCGGTCGTAACCGTTGGAAGGGCGTTCGCCCACAAACCCGCGGTGTGGCCATGAACCCAGTTGACCATCCACTTGGTGGTGGTGAGGGTCGTACTTCGGGCGGTCGCCCACCAGTGTCGCCTTGGGGTAAGCCAGAAGGTCGTACTCGCAATAAGAAGAAGGCGTCGCAGCAGCTCATCGTTCGCCGCCGCCGTACCAGCAAGGGTCGGAGGTAATCATGTCCCGCAGCCTGAAGAAGGGTCCATTCGTCGACGACCATCTGTTGAAGAAGGTCGACGCGATGAACGCGGCGAACGACAAAAAGGTCATCAAGACCTGGTCGCGCCGCAGCACCATCATCCCCGACATGGTCGGACACACGATTGCCGTTCACGACGGTCGCAAACACGTCCCCGTGTATGTCACCGAGTCAATGGTTGGCCACAAGCTTGGTGAGTTCTCGCCGACGCGTACCTTCCGGTACCACGCCGGCCAAGAGAAGAACACGAAGGGTCGCCGATAATGACCGGTCCAAAGCTCAACGAAAAGAATTACGTCGCTGGCTCAAAGGGCGGCACCAAGGCCTCAGCGCTGTACGTGCGTAGCTCTGCCAGCAAGGCACGTCTCGTGCTCAACATCATCCGCGGCCTCCCGGTCAAGCACGCAGACGAAGTGCTGCAGTTCACCGATAAGGGAATTGCAATCACTGTCCGCAAGGTGCTCGCCAGCGCTGTGGCAAACGCTCAGAACAACGACGGCCAGGATCCAGACGAGTTGTTCGTGCTGGCCTGTTTCGCCGATGAGGGTCCAACCCTTCGCCGCTTCGCAGCACGTGCTCGTGGCCGCGGCACCCGAATCAACAAGCGCACCTGCCACATCACCGTGATCGTTGCTCGTCTCAGTGACGACCGCATCGCAGTGTTGCAGGCCAAGGACGCCAACCGCACCGCCGCTGGCCGCCGTCGTGGCGCCGTCAGCAGCACTGCTGCCCGCCGCGATCGCGTCGAGCGCAGCCGTGAGCGTGCCCAGGGCCTCACGTCGGAGTCGACTGAACTCGACGACGCCGAGGTTCTCGACGAAGTCGCTGCCGCCGAAGATTCGGCTGCTACCGATGAAGTAATTACCGACACCCTCGAAGCCGCCGCCGGCAACGAGGAAAGCGCCGGCGACGAGCCCGCAGCAGAAGAGAGCAACTGATGGGTCAAAAGATCAACCCATACGGCTTCCGTCTCGGCATTACCACCGACTGGAAGAGCCGTTGGTTCAGCGAGCGTGACTACAAGGAATACCTCACCGAGGATTGGAAAATCCGCCGTGCGATCATGACCAAGCTCGAGACTGCTGCAATCAGCCGTATCGAGATTGAGCGCACACGTGACAAGGTCCGCGTAGACATCCACACCGCCCGTCCGGGCATTGTGATCGGTCGTCGTGGTGCTCAGGCCGACGAGCTTCGTTCGATGCTCACCGAGATCACCGGCAACCCAAAGGTGCAGCTCAACATCGTCGAGATTAAGTCTCCCGAGCTTGACGCAGCGCTCATTGCTCAGGGTGTCGCCGACCAGTTGATCAACCGCATCGCATTCCGTCGTGCCATGAAGCGTGCTGTGCAGAACGCACAAAAGGCTGGCGCTCTCGGAATCCGAGTGCAGTGTTCAGGTCGATTGGGCGGCGCCGAAATGAGCCGTACCGAGTGGTACCGCGAAGGCCGAGTGCCATTGCACACCCTTCGTGCCGACATCGACTATGGCTTCCGTGAGGCCAAGACCACGAGCGGCCGCGTTGGCGTCAAGGTCTGGATCTACAAGGGCGACATCTTGCCCTACAAGCCACAGAACGACGAAAAGATCATCCGTGAAGCAGCGATGGCCGTTGGCGAGACATCAGGCGCACCCCGCAAGGTCGTGTCGTCTGCTGGTCGCAAGAAGGCCGACGACGTAGCCGAGATCGAGGCCACTCCTTTGTTGAAGGAAGCTGATCCCGAGTTCGAGAAGTTGCTTGATGAAGAAGAGCAAATTGCCCGCCGTACAAACGCCGGGCACGAAGCACCGCACTTTCGTGGGGAGGACTGATTCCAGATGTTGATGCCCCGTAAAGTTAAACACCGCAAGCAGCACCGCGGCCGTATGACAGGTATGACCAAGGGAGCCTCGTCGCTCAGCTTCGGCGAGTACGGCATCCAGGCTCTCGAGCCATGTTGGCTCACCGCTCGTCAGATCGAAGCCGCTCGTATTGCGATGACCCGCGCTATCAAGCGTGGTGGCAAGGTCTGGATCAATGTGTTCCCAGACAAGCCAGTGACCAAGAAGCCAGCCGAGACCCGCATGGGTTCAGGCAAGGGCAACCCCGAGTTCTGGGTAGCCGTGGTTCGCCCAGGTCGCGTGTTGTTCGAACTCAGCTTCCCGAACGAAGAGCAGGCGCGTGCCGCGCTCGAAAAGGCGATTCAGAAGCTCCCCATCAAGGCTCGCGTGATTACACGCGACGAGGTGATCTGACATGGCTACATCGATTACAGAACTACGTGAGCTCGACTTGGCCGGTTTGGTCGAAGAGCTTCGCGCTACCAAGCAGGAGTCGTTGAACCTCCGATTCCGTAACGCGACGGGCCAGCTGGAAAACGTTGCGGAAATCCGCAAGGTTCGCCGTCATATCGCCCGTCTTAACACCCTCATCCGTCAGCGCGAAATTGCGTTGGCCGAGGCCGGGAAGTGAGTGCAGCTATGGCTGACGAAACATCAACAACAGATGCCGCTGGTGAAGAGCGCAATGCTCGCAAGGTGCGCGAAGGCGTGGTTGTGTCCAACAAGATGGACAAGACCGCAGTCATCGCAGTCATCGAGCGCGTTCGTCACCCGAAGTACGGCAAGTTCATGATGCGTACCAAGAAGTTGTACGCCCATGACGAGACCAATGACGTCAATATCGGCGACCGCGTTCGCCTGATGGAGACTCGCCCAATGAGCAAGAACAAGCGTTGGCGAGTCACAGAGGTTCTGGAGCGTGCCAAGTGATTCAGCAAGAGTCTCGCCTTCGCGTCGCTGACAACAGTGGCGGAAAAGAAGTGTTGTGCATCAAGGTGCTCGGTGGCACCCGTCGTCGCTATGCGTCGATCGGTGACATCTTTGTCGCCACCGTGAAAGATGCCATCCCAGGTGCTGGCGTCAAGAAGGGCGACGTCGTCAAGTGCGTCGTTGTCCGCGTCAAGAAGGAAAAGCGTCGTCCAGACGGCAGCTACATCCGCTTCGACGAAAATGCCGCAGTCATTATCAAAGACGACCTCACGCCGCGTGGAACGCGCATCTTTGGCCCAGTCGGCCGCGAGTTGCGCGACAAGAAGTTCATGCGCATCGTGTCGCTCGCCCCGGAGGTGTTGTGACCATGAAACTCAAAAAGGGTGACACCGTACTCGTCATCGCTGGCAAGGACAAAGGCAAAGAGGGCGAGATCATTCGCGCTCTGCCTCGTGAAAACAAAGTCGTCGTCAGCGGCGTCAACATCGCCAAGAAGCACCAGAAGCAGACCAAGCAGACCATGCAGGGCGGCATTATCGATCGCGATATGCCAGTGCATGCAAGCAACGTGATGCTCGTGCATAAGGGCAAGCCCACACGCGTGGGTTACAAGATTCAAGAAGATGGCACCAAGGTGCGCATCGCCAAGAGCACGGGTGAGGTGATCTCATGACCACAGAGACCGCATACGTACCTCGCCTCAAGCAGAAGTACAACGACGAGGTGAAGGCCGCTCTGATGGAGCAGCTCGGAATCACCAATGTGATGCAGGTGCCCACGTTCGAAAAGATCGTGATCAACATGGGCGTCGGTCGGGCAACACAGCAGCCTTCGCTGCTCGAAGGCGCCGTGGCCGACTTGACCAAGATCGCCGGCCAAAAGCCGATCATCACGAAGTCAAAGAAGTCGATTGCAGCGTTCAAGCTTCGCGAGAACCAAGCAATCGGTTGCAAGGTCACCCTTCGCGGCGACCGCATGTGGGAATTCTTCGATCGTTTGATCGCGGTTGCCATCCCACGTATCCGTGACTTCCGCGGCCTTCCTGCGTACTCGTGGGATAACCGTGGTAACTACACCTTCGGTCTTGCTGATCAGATCGTGTTCGCAGAAATTGACTATGACAAGATCGACGCCCCTCACGGGATGGACATCACCATCGTCACCACTGCAACCACTGATGCAGCGGGCAAGGCTTTGCTCGATGCATTCGGATTCCCGTTCAAGCGGGGCGCCGATGCAGGAGCGCCTCCCAAGGCAACCAAGCGCCGCGGCCCGGTCCGCGGTGGTAAGGCAGCCAGGCCGGCTGCCAAAGCGAAGAAGAAGTGATCGGGAAAGGCAACTAGAACAATGGCCAAGAAATCTCAGATCAATAAGGCGGCAGCTACGCCGAAGTTCAAAGTGCGCGGCTACACCCGTTGTCGCCGCTGCGGACGGGCGCGCTCCGTTTACCGTAAGTTCGGCCTTTGCCGTGTGTGTCTTCGAGAGATGATCCACGCCGGTGAAGTTCCGGGCGTGACCAAGGCGAGCTGGTGAGGGGCAACTATGTTGACTGATCCCATCGCAGACATGCTGACCCGTATCCGCAACGCCAACACGGCGATGCATGATGAGGTCCCAATGCCATCGTCGAAGCAAAAGGTTGCTCTCGCGAAAATCCTCCAATCAGAGGGTTACATCGCAGGGTTCACCGTTGCTCCGGCAATGAAGGGCCCCGGCGACGTACTGACTGTGCACATGAAGTATTCACACGAGCGGGCCCGCACCATCAGCGGGATCAAGCGAGTGTCCACACCAGGCCTTCGCGTGTATCGCAAGGCAACCGCAGTACCTCGCGTACTCGGTGGTCTTGGTGTGGCCGTCCTATCCACCAGTTCTGGACTGATGAGCGACCGTGAAGCGCGCAAGCGCAACATGGGTGGCGAAGTCCTTTGCTACGTCTGGTGATCGAGGAACTCACATGAGCCGTATCGGACAAGCCCCAATCAACGTTCCAGCAGGTGTCGACGTGACACTCGTGCAGGGAACCGTCACTGTTACCGGTCCAAAAGGCACCTTGTCTTTCGGAGTTCCCGGTGCCATCACGGTTCGCCGCGACGAAGCCAACTTGTTGGTCGAGCGTCCAAACGACGAGCGCGATAATCGCTCGTTGCATGGCCTCACTCGCACCCTGGTGAACAACATGGTGGTCGGTGTGACAACCGGCTTCACCAAGGAACTCGAGATCATTGGCGTGGGTTACCGCGCCGAGGCTCAGACTCCTACCTCACTTCGTCTGTCGCTCGGCTTCAGCCATCCGGTGATCGTGACCGCCCCTGAGGGCATCACGTTTGAAGTCCCGGTGCCGACCCGTGTGATCGTCAAAGGTATTGACAAAGAAGTTGTCGGCCAAGTGGCCGCCAACATTCGTAGCATCCGCAAGCCAGAGCCCTACAAGGGCAAGGGTGTGCGCTATCTCGGTGAGAAGG